>RCMY010000536.1_pt1 | contig 35661 bp, 30 predicted proteins | sample 2041341 | NCBI WGS metagenome assembly RCMY01 (sample SAMN09708234, study PRJNA481090) | Marine sediment metagenome, whole genome shotgun sequencing project. | reverse complement strand
AATGCACGCAACCACATTTCGTAGCGCACGTAGGCACCCTCGCCTGCCAGCTTGCCGTCGTCACTAATAAAGCGATCTTCGCTGGAAACGGCACCCACTTTAGGATCGTCAAATAGAGCAACTAATTTCTGAAGTGCATCCACTGGAATCAGCGTTGCAACATCCGAAAAAACAATAATATCGCCACTGCACGCCTGAATAGCGCACCACTGGGCGTACTCCTTGCCCAAATGCTGATCGGCACGCACCAAAGTCACACCTTGGTCGGCATAGCTCTCAACTATTTCATCGGTACGATCGGTTGAACAATCTGACGCGACGATGATTTCAAGCAACTCACGAGGATAAGCCAGCTCGAAGGTATTGCGCAGCTTTTCTTTTATACGCTGCTCTTCATTGTGCGCCGTGATAATCAGCGAGATTTTTGTGGCAGAAGAGCTGTTAGCAGGCTCGGCGGCAAAGCGCTGCCGCTTAGGCAAGACAGATAAGATGAGAGGATACAAAAAGTAGCTGTAAACCACCCCGAACAAACTAACAGCAAGCAGAATTTTCATTGTTTGAAGATAGTCGTTAGTTAAGGATAAATCCAGCGGTACCGCGCAAGCCCCCGCTTATCGACGCCGAACAATTTCTTTGCAGCGCTCTATCCAACTGGCGTATTGAATAACGTCGGTCATCGTATTGGGAAACCCAAAACGGTTGAGCTGAAAGCGTCGGCCTACAGCACCATCATGCTTAACATTAACGTAACCCGGCGTTGTGGAAACGGCGAGTTCAAGGCCCGCCCGTTCAACTAGCTGCATCTCCCTGCTACCGAAATCCTGTGTTCGTCCGGTGGGGTAGCAAAACACCGGCAGCGGATTTTTCAGCTCTTGCTGCAGGCGTTGCCAGGAATGATTAATTTCGTATTGCGCCGTTTGGTCTGACGTTTTTGATAAAATAGCGTGTGTCACCGTGTGAGGCGCAAATTGCACATTTCTTTCTTCCAGCGCTCTGGCCTGATCCCAGCTGAGTGGTCGGTAATAATCTGGCGGAGGCCAAACTGTTGACACCTCGGCGAACAATTCCAGTTCTTCCAGCACACGCAAAAACTCGTCGTGTGCACACTCCTTCAGGCGATCGCGCAGCGCATGCAAAGCATGTTCTCGCGCCTGAGCCGAATCCAGCTCGAAATGCAGGCTGTCGCCATCCACAACAAGGTCGATAGCCCCTTTTCGAGTTTTAGTCAGCATATACTTAACGCGGTCATCCCACGGCCACAGCTCGCCATCAATAAACCCAGTAATCAAGAATATGGTGAGCGGGCAGTTGTATTTTTCCAGTATTGGTGCGGCTACCTCCGCCTGGTCCCAGAAACCGTCATCACAGGTAAACGCAACGGAGTTTTTTGGCGGCGACGTATTGGTATTCATACAACGAACAAGCTCGGCAAGAGAAATAAAACTATACCCATTGTTTGCTAAGTAATTTAGCGCCTGGTCCAAAAATTCCGGCGAGTGGCCTTCAACGCCGTGTGCCGTATCCTGCATGCGGTGCAACATGAAAACCGGAACTATATGCCTACGAATAGGTGAAAAAAGCGCCAAACCGAGGCTGCCGCCTAGCGAATGGATGAGTGTTTCCTTTAATGAGGCCTTCATTTTTCCACCTATTATGTTTAAGTGCTTGTTTAATCGCACAATTTATCTGCTGTAAAAATTCGTGTCGCCATCCGATATTGAAGAGCCTTCGTAGGGATGTTTTCATCTACCATCGCGGTGGCGAAGGGCACGAGGCAGCGCAGTAGGGGCTCAGAAAAACAAATTACGATCGCTGAAAGTGCAGTCAACAGCCCTGCTTAGCGGGATTGCACTTAACCAGCACGAGTAAGCGTCAGCAACTCTGCACATTCTTCGTTGCGTCACGCATAGACAAGTTTGACCGCCAAGCTATTACGCTATCGACGCAGACTTTCGCTGATTAGAGTCAGTGCCAGCGTCGGCACAACGTAGAGCGCGCAAATCAAAAGCGACTTGAGCACGGTCGTTATAGCAGAGTCAATTGATCGGAAACGTCGTATGTAAATATTGATTATAGACACGCAAAACTTTAGCTGCGATGTGATGACTCAGATAATTTGAATTCACTGTCATACGCGCCTGCAAGCCCAATTTTTTTCTCAACTCTTCATCATGATATAGACGCTGAATCGCAGCGGCCATCGCATCTATATCGCGCGGCGGCACCAACAAACCATCGTGTTCGTGTTGAATAATTTCTGGTGGTCCGCCCTCGTCGACCGCGACCACGGGCTTACCGCAGACCATCCCCTCAATCACCACGCGCCCGAAAGGTTCTGGTTCTATTGAGCTATGAATAACGATATCCGTTGCAGCGTAGTACTTATAGACGTCATTTTGGTAGCCAGTAAAGATAACGTGTTTTTGTAACGACGCGCTCTCAATGTATTGCGTCAGGCTGGCGTAATAGTCAGAGTGTTGGCAGTCAGCGCCATCCCCTACTATTAACAGTACGAACTTTGGACATTGGTCCACGATCAACTTGACTGATTGCAATAATTCCAACTGGCCTTTCCAGCCAATGACCCGTCCAAACACGCCAGCTACTACAGTACTGTCATCAAATTGGTATTTATCGCGGATTTCAAGTGAGTATGCGCGCAACAACGAATTATCGATCGCAGACACCGGATTATGCACCGTTTTGACAATATCCGATCCATATCCTGCATCTATCATTGACGTGGAAACGACATTGGAAATACCAATACAACACTTTACAGTTTCTTTGACCGTTTTTTCGTCACGACGATCGCTCAGACGGCTTTGCCCAGTGGCGAACCCTCGTATGTGCGCAACGCAGGGAATTGAAGCCCACTTTGCCGCGCGTACGCTTTCAGGTTCAACACCGTTATTGATATGCACGAAATCAATAGCATTGCTTTTCAGCAGCCGATATATTGCAATGCTGCCGCTGTACTCGTAGATCAGATCGAGCAAGGCATACGTCTTCATAATTATCTTTGCAAAAGGCCGCAGCATTGAATTGCTCTGCAATGAATTCTGTACTTTAAACCGTGTGGCGTAACTAAGAATGCGCGTCTTTCTTATAACCTTCGCGGTTGGGAAAAGCCCGTGAAGCACGTCGCCATCCGCCTGAAAAGTCAGAACAACGGGGTGTATGCAATCAAACGGTACCAAGCCCTTGACCAACTCGGACAGACTGACGATTGAACCGCCAAAACTAACACCGTAGTCGATGAAAAGTACGTTCCTGTGCATCGCACTAACTTTTGCATTCATTATTATTGAGCCCTGGTTTAACGCTATGATAAGGCGAACTGATAGTAACGTACGGAATGCATCAAGCCGAAAGCTAAACTATCCTGATTATTAACCAACCATACACAAACCAAGTAGCGATCGCACGATTAGTTGCGTCGACCAGCTGCCGAAAAGCGATATTTTCAACTCACGCACCATAAACGTCGGCCGTTTAGCACAGAAAGTTGGACTGTCTCAATACGAAATATACAAAGTGACAAAAATACAAACTAACGAAGGTAATGCTGCAAACATGCGCAATCTACGAGTGGCACATATTGCATCTGGTGATCTCTGGGCCGGTGCCGAAGTCCAACTTTATACGCTGGCTTTGCAATTGCAGAACCATCCTGAAATTAAGTTACACGTTTGTTTATTCAATCGAGGTGAGTTATATAAAAAGCTCAGACTAGCTGGAATTACGGTATCGATCTTTGCCGAAAGTGAGATGAACGCCTTGGCTATAATCAGGGCGTTGCACCGCACCCTGCGACGTTTCAAACCCGACGTTATACACACGCATCGACAGAAGGAAAATATTATTGGCAGTATTGTCGCCCTGTTATTGGGTAGTACCCCGAGCTTGAGAACTGTGCACGGTGCCGCGGAACATTCGCATGGTATTTTAAAATTACAAAAACGAGTGCAGTGTTATATGGATTACCTCTGCGGTCGCCACCTGCAGAAGTTGATTATTGCCGTAGCAGATGATTTAGCGGAGAAGCTGACCGCAACCTTTCCGCCGCGCAAAGTAAGTACGATTTTAAACGGAGTTGACTACAGACTTGTTAATGAACTTGCATTGCAACGACCACAACTACTTGGAGCCGCAGAGCTAACAAAAACTAAGATCTGTTTTGCAGGAAGGTTAGTTCAAGTCAAGAGACTTGATTTGTGGCTGGAAACCGCCGCAGAGCTGAACGAGAATAGGTCACATCAGTTTTCTTTTTACATAATCGGTGACGGCCCGGAAAAAGCGCGCCTGACGGCTCTTGCACAAACCCTTGGCTTAACAGAAGTGGTGTACTTCCTTGGTGAGCAGCACAATGTGCCCGCTATATTGCACGCCATGGATATGCTACTTATCACCTCGGACCACGAAGGCCTGCCCATGGTAGTGCTCGAAGCGATGTGTGTTGGCACAGTGGTGGTGGCTCATAGCGTTGGGGGAATATCGAATCTGTTGGAGAACGGGCAAGCTGGCTATCTAGTGACTCGGCATAATTCCGCTGGGTATGCTGAAAAAATACTGGAGTGTCTTGACCAGCCTAATAAAGCTAGCGCTGTTGAATCACGCGCACGTACGCTGGTAGAAACCACTTATGCAGCGAAAACATGTGCAGAGAAGTATGTAGCCAAATATTTTGAACTTGGCAGATTAGAATAAATAGCTAGCGACGATTACGAATAGGAGACGGTCAAGCATTGCGGCAACCGCAGCAAATTAAAGCGCGCGCTCAAACATCTCAAGTTCGCTAAGAAGAACTAATGCAACACGCCCACCAACTTGGACACTACCCAAGTATAGAGCATTGATTGCTATGAAATACGTAAAAATGAATAGATGGTTTCTGGTGATGAGCGCAGTCATTACTCTTTTCATACTCTCCTTCATTTTTGGCTCATTAACTTATCGCTATGTAAGACCGGATTCGTCAAGCAAGCAGGGTGGTGTCCAATTAGATTACACCGTCGAATCGACTTTCTATCCGCTACGGATCAGAAATGTCGCAGCTGACGTTAATAACGACAAAGTCCAGCCGACCCATCGCACCGGAGGAATAAGTTCGTATAAAGACGGTGTAATTGGAGTTAAATCTCAAGGTGAGCTTTTCAGCTTTTCTGACAACAAGCTTACGATTCATGGCTATGTGCCTATTAATAGCGGCCGAGACCAGTTAGCTAAAGTGTTCGATGCCAGCGATCCACAGCAAAAAAAGTTAGTCGACCGAATAGTCAATGTTCTGGATGTTGACGTTTATGAAACACTCGAAGGATTAAAGGTGTATTTGTCTTTAACTTACTGGGATCATGAAAAAGCGTGCCGATCTCTAAAAGTTATAGCCAGCTACTTAGGAAAAAAAGAATCTCTTGATAAATTGACGGACTCCTCTTATTGGAGCGACCTATTCTCGCTGTCTGATTGCTTCTCATTCTCTAACTCTAGAGTTTCTCCCTTTCGAAGCCCGAATGTAGGAGGCGTGTTAAAGGCGACAGATCAGGGCGTTGTCCTTGGAGTTGGGGATTTTCACTTGGATGGGGTAAATAATGCAACGGAAGTATCCACCAATAGATCGCATTATTTAGGAACAATCGTTTTGATCGACCCTGAATCTGGTGAAGCAAGCATCGTATCAAGTGGGCACCGAGACCCAAGAGGTATATCGGCTGATGCCGGCGGACAAATCTACGAGGTAGAACATGGCCCTCAAGGCGGGGATGAATTCAATCGTGTCGTGACTGGCAATCATTATGGATGGCCGTTTGAAACATATGGAACACAGTACAATGAAAATTTTTGGCCTCATACAACGTTACCAACGCAGGGCGATAAATTCGTGAAACCGATGTTTGCATGGCAGCCTTCTATAAATCCTTCCAATTTTTTATTTATACAGGAATATTTTACACACTGGCAGGGCGATGCACTTATCCCTACGTTGACCAACAAACTGGTACGGATGCGAATTGACGATAGCCGCGTTCAATTCGTGGAAGAGATCGATATTGGAAGGGCAATTAGAGATATAACTCAGACTTCAGCCGGTCAATTAGTTGCCTGGGATGGCTTGAATAGCCTGACATTCATTAGCATCGCAGAACCTTCGGCCGCTAAAGCAGGCGCCGCATATTTAGAAAATTTGCCGAAGTTGGGACGCGCCACACTCCAGGGATGTTCGATATGTCATTCGTTGGATTCGACAATAAGTGGCGACAACGCACCCACACTTAGGAATATTTATAACAGGAAAATTGCTGCTAGCGATTTCTCGTACTATTCCGGCGCGCTAAAACTCAAAGGTGGAATCTGGAACGAGAAAAGTCTCAGACGCTTCTTGAAAGAACCACAAGACTTTGCCCCCGGAACTATCATGCCGAAACAACGGCTCACAGACGAGCAAATTGATAGCGTTATCGATTTTTTTAAAGATGAATAACTTTCGCTTGAAGACCCTGGTGCTGCTGACGGCCCTGCTCGCAAGCGGGTGCTATGGTTTTTTTATGATGAAGAACCAGTTGTTTCCTTACGAAGAGCTTGCTGCAGTATGGATGCATTTTAAGGCCCCTAAGGAGGTGGTCGACGCCAACGAAACGGAGGCAATAATCCACACGGCACTTACAGATCTGCGAGTTGAAAAGTATCCCGTCAAATTTTTATATTCTCGTGGCCGGTCGTCAAGAGGTGGAGGAGGAATAGCGGAAAGTAAGGGCGTGACCCTGGGGATTAACCGCTGGGGCCAGTTCTTCAAATATGAAACTGGCTCTATCACGGAACTGCCTCTTAATTTGAAGACAAATTTGCCTCAACTTTCGAAGTTGCGCATTAGCGAGACTGAACTCACGAGATTAGGTATTGATCTACAGTATATTAAAGCAAGAGGATTTGATCCAGTGGACCCCTCCACCTATAACACCAGATCCTTTCGATTTCTCGATTTAGAGCTAGCTCGAATTCAGCAGCAGTTTCACTTATTCGTTTCTTACTACTATTGGCACCCAGAGCAAAAATGCAAAACTATCAGAGTCGCTGAGCTTGTATTCTCTACGTATTCGGAGCTTAGTGCAGCCAAGCAGAACCAAGACTGGACTACATTGCTTGAAACCCAGCCTTGCTTGAAAATTGACTATCGTAACAATTCGCCATTTCAAAGCCCAAATTCAGGTGGTCGTCTGGCATACAACCAACATGACAAAATGCTATATTTTTCCGTTGGCGACCATCATCTCGATGGTTACAACAACGAAGCAATGGCATCGCAATCGAGTGACATGGATTATGGTAAAGTACACAAGATTGATCTCAAAACGAAGACGCACGCTGTTTACACTATTGGACACAGAAACCCTCAAGGTCTGTACGTTACCCGTCATTCAAAAATTCTAGCGACGGAACATGGGCCTAAAGGCGGTGACGAGCTAAATATTTTAACGGAAAGTAAAAACTTCGGCTGGCCTTACGTAATATTTGGCGCGCAATATAGATCTTACGAATGGCCATTAAGCAACACGCAAGGTAAACATGAAAACTTTGAGCGTCCGCTTTACGTCTGGCTGCCATCAATTGGCGTATCCAATCTCACGGAAATCACCGATAAATCGAGTGTCTGGAATGGTAATCTGATTGTCTCGTCTCTGAAGGCCGCCTCCTTGTTCCGAGTTGCTTTGCATGAAGAAAACGTGGCGTATATCGAAAAAATATTTATAGGTGAAAGAATACGGGATTTGGAAGCATTAACAGATGGCAAGCTAGCAATTTGGACAGATTCAAGTTCATTGCTGGTTGTTGAACCAGTTAGACGCATCGATTGAACCCGCTATTTGCTCGAAATACATCTTACTTTGTGTCTAAGCTGAGTGGGCGTGATAAATTTCATTGAGGCCGGCGATATAAAATCCCGAGAATAAAAATTGCGCTTGCTGCTACAGGGCCGAACCGACCGATGTTGCGAGTCATTAATTCGGCTTTATAGTGCAATAAGCCGGCCTTTTTATTGCATCATTCACTGCATTTGTTAATTGCACGGCAATGGTCTTTGCTGACAAGAAACTATGTCGAATTTCCAGAAAACGCCGCTTCAAGTTACTCGCAAGACATACTTCTTTGTGAATATTGCGGAAAAAGCACGAGTCTACGCGAACGCGATCCCATTTTACCAACTACTTACTTAATTTATGGCTGATAAATGTTCTAGACTTATAAGATAACTTAATTGACTTTAATTGATTCGAGGAATAAAAATGAAAGAACGCACATTTGCACTAGCTTTAACATTTCTTTGCGTGACTCCGGTCGGCGCTGAAATTGTATTTCAAGACGATTTTGAAAGCGGTGATTTTAAGAAAACGAATTCAGCAGGCTTTTCTTGGTCTTCTCCTAATAGAACCTCAATTGTTCGAGATGACCAGTACGTCGTAAATGGCTCGTCACCTAAGTCAGGTCTGATTGCCGGTAGGCAATGGGAAGGTACTGACGGAAAGCACGCCATGAGATTCCGCTATGTTGCCGGACAGGCAATGTCTGAACAACGATATAAATTGGGAGGTGCTTATAAAGATCTTTGGGTAAGCTACGATCTTCGGGTGCCAATTAATTTTCGTCATGGTTCGGGCAACTCAAACAATAAGATGGCTGCATTTTGGATGGACGGCTATGAGGTGAGCGGTAACGCAAAGGGCGCGACCGCTGTTTGGCAAATTCGCAACAACGGTAACGGCGGCAGCAACAGTGTAATCTACCATTTGGAGAGCGACACCACGGGCAGGAGTTGGTCAGATCGCCATAGCGGAGAGAAACAAAGTAAACCTTTTATCTCGTACCCTGGTGACCAAGGGCGCTGGATGACTGTAGTTTATCATTTGAAAGCTGCAAGTAGCTCAAGCTCAAAAGATGGCTCACTAGAAATGTGGAGAAAGTGGGAAGACCAAGGCAACTTCACCAAGATACACGAAATGACAAACTTGAACATTCCGGCACCATCGTCTGGGCCAAACGGATGGAGTGCTGGTTACATTCAAGGCTGGGCAAACTCGGCATACTCTTCAAATACAGAATGGCTGGTGGATCAGTTTACGGTTTCGACTACAAGCCTTCTTGGGAGCGGCTCTAACTCTACCCCGAAGGAAGCTAGCCCCCCAAAGGCTCCAATTGTGGGACGATAGGCGCCAAATAATACCCTTCGGTTTTTACCGAGGGGTATTTGTCTTCGAAGTGAAGCGTCCTTTTCCCATAGGTGTTCATATGTGGGCAATATATTACTGCTGAGAATCATTTTAATAAATATTCTGTTTTAAAACACGTTTTCGCATGAATAGTGAACCTACCTTAAGTATAAATGAGAGCCCTCAAAGTTGAGCACTCCAAATGTTGACGACTTGGCGACTCCTCCAAAAAGGGTCGCTCAATCAACGTCCTTCGTCGTTGCATTTCTTGGAAAGCTGGTTGGCACTTTCTTGCTAATTAAGCACCTACCCACACTGGGCATCGCTGTAAGTGCGGTTTATTAGAGCTACTAACCTAGATTAGTTTGGATTGAATCACCTACCGAATTGTCGGATTTACAGTAGACGTATCATAAATGGCTATTAAAAGATTGGTGTCAATAGTAATTCCTGCTTATAACGAAGAGCAATTTTTGGGAGAGCTGCTGCATAGCATCAAACAATTTCTCAGTATTGACGTAGAAATCATTGTCATCGACAACGGCTCAACCGATAGAACTCGCGAAATTGCGAGTTCCAATGGCTGTAAGGTAATCGAGCTGGAAAATAAGGCATACCCATCAATAGTTAGAAATTGTGGCGCAGCCAATGCCGGTGGCAATTTACTAGTTTTTCTTGACAGCGATGTACTGGTGACCAGTGATTGGTGTAATCAGCTTGTAAGAATTTCAGATAAATTTCGGTGTGATCCACATGACTTTGTCACAGGATGTCAATATTTCATTTCTAAGGATCCATCGTGGATTGAGTTGCATTGGTTCAAACCGCTTAGAAATTTAGACGCCAAATATATAAATGGCGGTAATATTATTACGACAAAAAGCGTCTTTCAAAAACTTCATGGTTTTGATGAACATCTCGAAACTGGTGAGGACGTGGACTTCAGCGAACGTGCAAAGGCACAACATATACCTCTAGTTTTCGATGATGCGTGGAAAGTACTTCATGAGGGCTACCCGAAAACATCGATTAACTTTATTAAACGTGAAGCGTGGCATGGTCGTGGCGATTTCGCTTCTTTGAAGAGTGCGCTACGGTCAAGAATCGCTGTGGTTACAATAATTTTTTTGCTAATGCACCTTCTTTTACTAGCGGGCCTTTTTGCCTATTTAGTTAGACAAAGCACAGATGACTCAAACATGTTCGTCATTTTATCTATCGTGACCGCAATCGCGGTGCTCAATTTTGCAGTGACCAAGATTAGATTCAGATTGACGAAAATACCAAATATATTTGTAACTTGCTTAGTTAATTATCTATATTTTGTGGGTAGATCAATGGCTTTAGTATCTTCAATCGGTGATCGTATAGGAAACATATGGAGACGCCCCCGCGTGCCTGGATAAAGTCGCATCTGTTGTTTCCAAGTAGTGCGACACAAGGACGAGTTTAAAACAGAAGTTTCGTTTAGTGCAACGAGTTAAGTTTAAGGAGCAATATCCGGTTTTAGATAGATTGTTTGTCCGAGCTCGTTACCCAGCCAAATTGGAGAGGGTCCACTGCTGTTAGGTCGGTTACGATTATTCCAGTCAGTAGCAGTGTCGTCTGACTCGCTGACAAAAGCAGCGACATAATAGATACCTGGTGCATCGTCGCGATCAGTTGACTCAGAGCGCGGTTCTTTTCGTAGGTATACGCGTTCAACATTTCGCAATGGATAATCAGCAGATTGTTATTCCCGCCGTCTCCCGAGTCGTAAACTTGTTTATCAGCAGTCAAATCGGGAGCATTGACACCAAATTCATACCTCGCACCAGCCGCGAATGTTACGCCGGATTTTTCATAGCGAAGAGCAAATTCTCTACCTCCAAGCTGAGTAATAATTACCAAATATAATGGATCAGCAGTCCCGCCATAAAGATCTAACGTCTCCAGTCTTACAACAATTTTTTCAACAGCCATTTTGATCTCTCCCTAAAGAACGACGTAATGTCATTCGATAAAAACTCCACGCTCGCTTTGTTCCAACGCGTGATCCTGATTTTGGAAAAAGCCCTTCGTTTACAGCTATATTGCCTGGTGCAGGAGGGAATAAGGCAATGCTACTTACGAACTACGTCCTTAGTATTAAAGGCTATATCCGGGTTTCGCAACGATCATTAACGGTTTGAGACTACCATTGTAGCGTTTCATGAGCGTTTATACTGTACAGAATTGTGTCGGAATTTGATCAGGAATATCGACGTCACATTAGCGCCCAGCAGGACGTCCTAGCGTGATTGGGATCGCAACGACATACTCATAAACACCAGTGTAACGAGGGCGGCGGCGGTATAAAGGAGCTTCGCTCGCAGGCTCGCGACTCCTCCTTGACACGGCCGCCGCCCTCTAGTTTTTGGTCGCTATGAGGATGCGCGGTAGCCCTAGTCTACTTGCTTTCAAGCATACCGGGTAAAATTTAGCCAAATCCCTTTGCGAAATCCGGATAGACCCGTATTAAAACCTGTGAGCAATGTTGCTAACGGAGGTCTCGATCAGACTGGCTACCCTTCGACTGGTCGGGCCTCGATTTAGCATACTCTTCGCGAAGAACTGAAACGATGTCTGTGTAAGCATCCAGTTTTAACAGGTGTATGAAAGCAACGTAGCAACAGCCACCTGCCGCAATCTGAACCAGCAAAAGTAAAAATTCACTTTGAAGATCAAGCATTGGGCGCATTGACCATACGACTATCGCCATAACAAATGCGGGAGGCAGTGTTGGCGCGAGTGATCGAACAAGAGTTGAAAGTTTTAAATTGATTAACCGGCCGGCTATAGAAAGGGTAATTGCACTGTTGATGAGCAATGCGACGGCATAGCCTGAAGCAACACCGATTACGCCCCACTGTAGTCCTGCTATCAACCCTAAAATTGTAATGGGTTTAGTAATCAAATTCACGCGAAGCTGCAGCGAAGCCGCGCCTTGCGACAGATATATCGACCCAGTAACCGTTACGATGGATGACACGATACCTGCGAGACAAAAAATACGAAGTATTGGGATGATGTCTTTCCATTGTGGTCCGAGCAAACCAAACACGAATGCATCGGCAACAACAAACATTCCCGCCATCATTGGAAAAGTGATCAGGGCAATAGCGCGGGTAGATCTTAAATAAATCTCCCTGACGCGCGCTTTTTCCATTTGAATCAAACTCAGAGATGGAAACATCACTGTGCCGATGACATGCGACACATTTTGCAGCGGAAACAACATCATTGACTGGGCTTTGTCATAAAGGCCGACAGTCTGCGCACCCAGCATCTTTCCTAGTAGAAACTTGTCCAGGTTATTTACGGTGTATTGCAGAAGTCGGGTCGCGAATACGCTACTACTAAAGCCAAGAAGCTCTTTCAACGACTTAGCATCAATCCAACCCGTTGGCCGCCATCCGCTGAGCAGCCAAATAATGATGGTCGATAAGCTTGTTCGCAATAATGAATGAAACACAAGACTCCAATAGCCAAAGCCGGCAAATGCCAGCGACACAGCAAGGATGCCAGATATAAACATGGCTATTACGTCCGCCAGAGCAATATATTTAAAAGACAGTGCTTTGGCTAGCCGGGTACGGGGCACCAATGCCAGAGCGCTAATTACGTATCCCAAAGATAAAACGCGTGTAACGTCGGTAATTTCGGGGCGCGCGTATAAAGCACTTAGCCAGGGTGCTGCCATGAATACGACAACTAGCAACACGCAACCGAGCAAAACGTTTAACCAAAAAACCGACGTGAAGTGCTCCTCGCGTGCATCCTTTTTCTGTATTAGCGCTGAGCCTAAACCCACGTCTGAGAGGAGACCTGCCATCCCCGTGAACACAAGCACCATGGCAAGCAGACCGAAATCTTCTGGAACAAGTAACCGCGCTAACGTAATACCAAACGCAAACGAGACAACTTGCGATATTACCTGCGCGCCAGTGACCCAACCCGCGGCCTTTACCGTTTGCGTGCGTAAGTCTTTCATGGGTAAAGCACTTCTCTATTGATCGGCAGCATGATTATTTATCTTTTTTCAACATACGGCGCTTGTTCAGGCTGACGCATCAATCGAGTAGATTGGTCGTCAGAAAATTAACTTAGCTTTTAACTAACCACAAACTAAGGTAGTGCGGCTTCTGCCTTCCACGCCTCAGCGCTCATGTGCCTTGCCGCTTCGATTGCACGATGTGGTGATCGCTCTCCCTGCGTAAGTAGCAATTTAATTTTTTCATCTATGTCAATGTTAGCCAACTCTTCAACGTTCACAACGAGCTCAGGCATTCCAATATTTTTAAACAGTTCTTCCATTTTGAACTCGTAAGCTATGCCCAATGTTGGCGTGCCAGCACAAAGTGCAAGAATTGCCGCGTGCATGCGTGTTGCAATGACCGCGTCAAACGCCTGGTACACGCTGACGACTTCCATAGGCTGGCGGAATTGTCGATCAACCGTAACGCTCTGGCGTATTTTGTTTGGCAACCGTGCTACCACTTCGTCGGCTGTGTCGGCATCATTAGTCCAATACTCTTCAATTCCCTGGCAGGTAGAAAGAAAAACAACGTCTGCCCCGAACTCTTCAACAGAAATGCAAGTGGCCTTGACCATGCTTTCAAAATAAAGCTCTACCATTTCCGGGTGGAAAAATTTCATACTCCTTACGGAAATTGCGATCCGCAGCGGCTGTTCACTTTGGCCGTTTTTTACAATATCAGAACGTTGCCCATCACGCGGTTGCGCGAGTACGAATGCTGCGTCAGCGGCTAGTGTAATTTTCTCCGGGCTAACGCCCAAATCAACAACATGCTCTTTTGAGCGCTCGTCGCGAAGTAAAATCAGACGGGCGCTCGAAAATATTTTGGCGAACGCCTCGCGATTGCGAGGCTGACGATAGGGCCCCAGAGTTTGAGTAAAAAATCCAAGCGGTTTTCCGGTCGACAGCGCAAGGCGGTAATTATAGATTGCTGAATTCAGATCATAGTTTTCAATCAGGTACGTTCCGCCAGTGCTCAGTATGAGGTCGGCGGAGCAATAATTATTAAGATCTTGCAGCTCAGCTTTGCTCAAAAAAAACCCAGCCACAATCGACAACTTTGTTTTCAGTAATGATACGGCTAACCGATAGCGAACAAACCGTAACCTTAAATTCCAATGGCCGTAGCCTTTTCTTTCTAGCAGTTTGGCGAACCAGCCGGGCGTGGGAAACGAAAAAATTGCTTGCCGAAAACTTGCCCAGGGGTAGTATTTGCTGGCAACTGCAGCGACGTTGTCGTAAACAATCACGTTAACGTCCGACCCGTATTTGCTCCGCAAAATCTCGATGGTACCCCACAGAATTGCCGCATCGCCCGGATTTAACGAGACTATATTCGTAATTAGAATTTTACGAATGATTGGTGTGCCTGTCATATCCGAATTCCCCCAGCAATGGTCCTGTCACCCGATTTATGACGTCGAGTTGTGATGCTTCGAAAAAGTCTTTCCAGCGACCGGCTGAATCACCTTTTGGCTGATACTGCACGTCTACAAGATGATCGATATTCGCAAGTTGGGTGTAGCCAAGGCTTGCAGCCAGTTTCGATATAGACGCACTCTTCTGTGCTACAAAGTCTTCATAGCGAATCTCTACACACCGCTTACGATGCTGTAAAAATGCTTCCGTTGATATTTTCCAGCGATGGGCCAGCACCTCAACATAATCATCGCCTGGTATGTCTGGCTGTTTTCCCAGTAACACATTACGCCATGTGGCCGGGATGTTTGCCGAACTAAGGTCAACTCCCTGCGGATCACCAGGCAAGTTCAACCGATTTAAAATCGAACGAATATTGTCTCTCGGGTCTCTAATAATCGAAACCAATTGTGCCTCCGGTAGAAACTTAACTATCTGCGATAGCAGAAGAGGAAAGTTGGGATCTTTAACAATTTCCCCCGAAAATATATGCTGATACCTTCGCCATAACTTTTCCAGCGGCAACGTACCGCCGAACAGCTCCTCACGAAAATCAACATTTCTCTCGCCAAGCTGGTGAAAAGGGTCACTACAAACTTTTACGTCTGCAGCTTCAGCAAGCAACTTTGCAATCGCGGTAGTTCCCGACTTCGGCATGCCCGCAACAATGACGAGATTTTTGCCCTTAAACAGCGGCGTAGCTAGATTGAGCAAAAGTCGAGGGTGAATTGGCATCAGTATAATTTAGTAGTTTATAAACAACTGAATATTGGCAATGGCGAGCTAGCGACCGAATAACAGATATGGAGTTTCACTTTCAACTAGCGGTCTGCCATGTCTATCGCACGCTGAAATACTTTAACACTCTCATCGACATTTCGCGGCCAATTAAAATCAGATTGAATGCGTGCCCACCCCTGGCGTCCAATTTCAAGGGTACGCTGAGGATCGTCTCTGAGGGCTATCAGTTTATTGAGAATATCGCGCGGCTCATTTTTGCATAGAATGGCGTCGCTGCCATCCTGCAGAATATCTTCCATTTGACCAAGGTCTGACGTAACCGATGCTCGCATGCACGCCATGTATTCGAACAGCTTCATTGGCGACCCATGAAATCCCCACTCCGACCAATGGTATTCAGGGTGCAGCGCAACACACACATCTGCGGCACAAATGGCGTCAAGAATCTCTTCTCTACCGAGGCCTTCGCGAATCAATACATTGCTTGAGTCAGGTAAGCCAGGAATCCGCTGATTGACTGCTAACATGAACTTGATGTCGGGTGCTTCCTGCGCCGCAAGCGCAATGACGCCAGCGAGAATATCCAACCCCTGCCAGGGATACGTCGCGCTGCCGCTGTACAATACGGTGAATTCTTCATGCTTACGGCGAGCCCGGCGTGTATTAATTTCTTCTTCCGAGATAATTGGCCCACCATTGGGTAACACCAATGCGTCCGCAATTCCAAGACCTTCAGTCGCGTATCGCCCCAGCGCTGCTGAAACACATATGGCGCTGGCAACATTAGCGGCCAGCTTATTTCTATGCTGCTCTTCGTTGCGGATGCCCGGTAGCTTCCTCTTCGCGTGCAACCATCTTCGCAACCATCGAACTGTGCCTTCTTGCTTGAACCCGGTTTCTGAAACTCTGCCGCCAAGCCATGAAAATGCCAGCGCCTCATTGGCAGGTGCATTGATCTCCCAAACAATTGGAATATTGCCGGCCAGCTCGACGCAATCGTTCAGCGCTTTCCAGTCGCCTGTGAAGCGGGCATCAATTCTAACGTAGAGCACATCGATTGCCGCGATAAAATGACTGAGATCATCCGCATCACTATCAAAATTAGTCACACCAGGCATGCCAGGGTCGTCAACAGTAGAAACTGTATGGCCAAGTGCAATAAATCCTTGTGTTAGCTCTAAGGCATGAACGTGGTTTCCCCCTCGCGGTGGATAGGCCTGCAGATTGTATAGATAACCTATACGCATTCCTTTAGACTCCTCGAATATTAGCGGCAATTATGGCGTTTTTTAAGGTAGCGTGTAATTCGAACGAAAGCTATAAGCCGTTAGCTAAACTGGCAATCGCCTGTTTAAAAACTATACTCACATAGAGTTTAAACGAACCGCAGTAGTGGCTCTCATCCCGGTAACGATAGCAGAAGAAATGTAGTTTCGCTTTTAAACTATTGTTTTCAAGCAGCGAACATTAGCGGTGGGCATTCTACCAAGTAACTTTCACTTCAGGTTGATTACTCTTCGCACTTTCGCTAAAAAAGCGGCCTAAATTAATGCTCAGGAATACGTCAATATGAACAACAAACGCACAGGCAATGCGCTGATGGTTTCCAATTACACGTCCGACGTTGGGTATGCGTGGTGGCTGATGGAACATTTCTGGAAAACACTGGCGGAGCGATTCACGCAAGCGGGCAACAGTGCTTATCTCGCTTATCCCAAAATTACTTCGCTATCCGAAACGATCAAAAACGCGCCAATCAAACCTTTGGAGCTCAACCTTCCCTGGCAATCTCTGGGAGAGGCTAAAGACGCTCTGCGCCTTATTAAAAAAGAGAACATAACATCCCTCTACTTTACCGATCAGCCGTATTTTAGCTATAAATACGCAATTTTAAGGCTTTTCGGCGTGCGTCATATAATCATTCATGATCACACGCCGGGAGACCGGCCGCCGGTGGGCGGAATTAGAGGCACGCTTAAGTCTATTCGTAATGCTTTACCCTGGTTTACTGCGGACTATGTGTTTTGCGTATCGGATCTTATGCAAAAACGAAATTTAACTAACGCGCGATTACCGCTATCGAAGTGTGTAACAGTGCAAAACGGTATTCCACCAATTGTGCGCGCACCGACAAAAAACCTGAAGCTGCGAAAAAAATTGGGGCTAGCGGAGCATGCCTTCGTCATCACCACCACGGGGCGCGCGCATCCTTATAAGCGCTTTCATTTTGTTATCAACTGCGCTGCAAGATTAAAAGCCAGCTTTCCTGATTTAGAGGCAGCGTTTTTACTGGTCGGCGACGGTCCGGCGATGCTTGAATTACAACAGCAGGTAAAAGAGCTGGGCCTTACTGACTCGGTACACCTGCTCGGCTTCAGAGATGATATACATGAGCTTCTTTGTATCTCTGACCTCGCTCTGCATGCTGCCCTGGGTGAAGGATTTTCGCTATCTATCATTGAATATATGAGCGCAGGTTTACCTGTGCTGGTGCCTGACATTCCTTCAGTGAGTCAAGCGATAGAGCATGGTAAGACAGGTATCGTTTACCCTACGAACAGTGAGGAAGGCGTCGCGAATGCCATTCACTCATTAGCGATAGACGAAAATAGAAGAAAAAAAATGGGGAGTGCCGCTAAGAGCAAGGCAGACAGTAAGTACAGCCTTGCCGAATGCACTAAAGACTTTATTGTCGCAATAGATACCGGTTTTAAAATCAATACTTGAAGCGGTAGCGAAATTTAATATGGTTGCATAACTCCGTTTCGCAGACCAGGTATGAGCTTATTGGTTTGCCGATGCCTGCTGGATTATTTTCCACAGCCGGTCGACGCTTTTTTCGCTAGTCCAATTTTCAAGAATCACACTTCTCGCTTTTTCACCAACGCTTTGCGCCAGTTCGGGATTTTCAGCATAAAGTTTCATGGCGGCAGCCATGCCATCGACATCGCCCTCATCTATCAACGAACCCGTTATATCTTCGTCAACCACATCAACGATGCCGCCATGCCGGGTTGCGACTACCGGTAGCCCCATACCCATCGCTTCCAACACCCCTACCGGAGTACCTTCGTGATCGCCGTCTTCAGCGCGCACGGAATGTTGCACGAAACAGCGGGCTTTGGTCATAAACTGCAAAACTTCATCGTGCGTTTTTGCACCATGAAGAGCTACATTATTCTGCAGCCCGAGTTGCTTGCAGCGCTCTTCGCACTCTTGTCGCAAGGGACCGTCACCAACTATATCCAACGTTGCAGCAGGATATTGCACCACAATTTTTGAAAATGCTGTGATCGAATTAAGCGGCGCTTTCTTTGGCGTCAGCCTGCCAACCATCAAAAACCGTATGTCGGCTAGCCCGGGACCAGCTGTTAAACCGTCAGGTATCTCAGCACCACATGAATTGTGGAACGTGTTTGCGGGGTTTGCTCCAAGCGAAATTAGCTGGTCGCGCATATGCTGTGATACAGCCACGATGGTGGCTGAAGTTTCAAACAATACTTGATAGCCACTCTCATTAGCAGCGAGGCAGTGTTCGGTATATGCGTCATAACCGTGAAAATGCGCTATGAGCGGCACAGCCGCATCTCGGCATGCGTCTATAACAGAGACGGCCGTAGGACCGTATTCCGCTAACACCGCGTTGACCTGCTCTCGTTTCAGGAATTTGCTGACCGCTTTTGTATCCTGCGTTTTGACCGTTGAAAACTTTAGTTGCCTTGCGGCCCAACGCAAGCTGAGAGGCATAAAAGCTCGAGACGGCATGTAACTCGAACTTCCTTGCTCAAATATTCGATAGCCAGGATTTCCAATCAGCGTTAGCACCTCACATGGCATATCATTTATATGTGCCAGTAAAAATGTCTCCGAAGAGCCCAGCGAGCCTTCATCCTTGTTAACTATAATTGCCAGTTTGTACGCCATTGCGCCAGCCTCTTTATTCTGGTTGTCTTGAACGATCGTCAAAAGTCAAAGCGATTTTATAGGCCAGCAAATAGCAGTCAGCAATGAGTGATGTAACTAGCTACACTGCATCTTCCTGCCGTAAGAACTCAACTGATGCCACGCACTTTAATAGCATTGGTTTTCTTACTACTGGCTTCCAGTTTTTTACTCGCTGCAACCTGACGAACTGCGATGTTGCGCGCAGCGACACTAAACGCCAGGTTGATCCACATAAACGGATAGTAGACGACGGATACAAACTGTCCTGCAATCAAAAACCCTATAAACCCAATATCCAGACCAGTGCTAATAGAGTAGAGCCACGATCCTTTCCTTTCACGACTTTTTTCAATTTTCCGAACCGCTCGTGTGCATTTGAAGTGTGACCAAATCAACATGAGGTAAACAAAAAGTCCTGTATAACCTGTGTCAGCGCCTACCTGTATAAAAATGTTATGTGGTAATTCAGCATTTTTTACCAGCAGATCATTTGCGTAGTAGCGCTGGTAATAACTTGGGAAATTAAAATAGCCCACTCCCAACCAAGGGTGGTCGTTCAACATATCGATGCCATGCTCCCAGTACAGCAGTCGTTGCTGAGAAGTTTTGTCATCTCCCATTTCCGCAAAACGTTGTTTTTGCTCCTCTGGAATCAACTGATAACCGATATACGCTACAAATACAAACACGATCAGTCTTTTAAACGAAATTTTGCTCCAAAAGGCAATTAACAGCTGCACTGCTAACCCTATTTGGCCACCGCGCGAACTTGTTCCCATGACTGTCATCGCTGCGGTGACTGGAAAAGAAGCCAATGCGTAGTTTTTATACTTGCCTAGGTGAGGTTTTATGCCAGTCAAAAAAAACAGCGAGACTCCCGAGAACATCAACATTTGAATTGCGAGCTCGCCGGAATTCTGAAAAAAACCCGGCGGTCCCATCAAGCCCCAGGTAGTAAAGCCGAAACCTCTTGTCGCCCATGTGCGAGCTCCAAATAAGGAGAGTTTGAAGCTGGCCAGCATGAATATAAGCAAAAAAATAAATAAGCGCTTTTCGGTATTTACAATGCTGATTATTAGAAAATAGATAATAACCCAAGTATAAAAGAAATCTAGATTTTTGAATGCAACCTGCGTGTTGTATGCCTGCCAGCTAGACAGTAAAATCACAACAAGAAATAGCATCATCCACAAATTAGTAGCGTCGCGAGTCCAGCGTCGATTCTTATCAAAAAACCAGCCCACCGCAGACAAAACTATAAACAGTTGCGTCCAAGGGAGTATGTCGATCGCTGGCATAATCGACTGTGGCCGCACATATTCGCAGAATAGATAACCGCAGATCATCCAGAACGAGAAATGTTCGCTCTTAAAATGACGCCAAATTGACCTGGGTTTTAGTGCGTAAAAATCGTCCATTATGTGTTTTTCACCTTACGCAAGTCGCTAATTCCTTGCCGGCAGCGGCCACCCTGGATTCACAGTGCGAGAAAAACACTTCATTGGCGCTATACGGGTCGTGTATATAAGCGCATTTTTCCGAGTCCCATAGCCCTGCCAACGTTAGTTGAGCTCCTATGGCGAGGTGCTCTTCAAAAGGTGGGATATGAGCAGGCTCCATCACCACGATCAAATCCTGCGCCGTGATGTTCGTATTGGTCAGGTTTTGCGAGCGGTGCGCTGTCAAATCGATAGCTATCGAGTCCGCGAACGCGATGGCGCGAGGGTCTGCCCCGGCACCATCGCGGCAGGCAGTGCCAAGTGAGATTGCGTTGGCTCCTAACGATCTTGCTACACCTTCCGCCAGCGAGCTACGACATATATTGCCGTGGCAAACAAACACCAGACGCGCAACGCGTGTCCAGTCTACTTCGCTATACTTGTTGAAATAGCCAACGCCGGTGAGTAATTTATACCAGGCATACTTGACGAGGCCACGCTTTGAACCGAAGTTGTCGTTTATTGTTCTGATACTACGCTCTATCACAGCAAACCTTTTTAATAATACTTGTACTGGAACCCAACTGATGCCTGTTACCAACATACTAGTGCTGGACGCTGCCCAACGCAGTGCGCTAGCTACAGTGCGCTCGCTGGGTGCGCATAAAAACCTGACGGTTATTGCTGGTGACGAACACGCCTCGGCATTGGCCGGTGCTTCCCGCTTCTGTGATGAATACGTTCAGTACCCTTCGCCTCAGCACCAACCGTTGCGCTTTCTGAGCTGGATTCGAAACTTCATTGATCAACACCATATTGATTATCTACAGCCGGTCACCGAGATCAGCAGTCAGTTGTTGGTCATGCACGCCGACAGCCTGCCTGCCTGTATTTTGCCGTTCGCCTCGCTGGACACCATCCACTCTCTCGCAAACAAATGGCTACTTACTAATTTAGCATCAAAGCTGGAAATTCCCCACCCGGAAACGCAGTATTTTGCAAACGCCGATGCATTGGATTTGGCCACCGTGACTGATTACCCAGTCGTTATCAAACCGTGCATGTCGAAAATATGGCTGCAAGACCGCTGGCTGGCAAGCGCAGTACACATTGCGCGCTCTGAGGCGGAATTGAAAAATCTGCTTGAGAACGAGTATTTTAAGCATCCTTTTATGCTGCAGGAGTTCATACCGGGTACCGGCGCCGGCATTTTTGCGCTATACGCAAACGGTAAGCCGGTCGTTTATTTCGCCCATCGCCGGCTGCGTGAAAAGCCCCCGGGCGGCGGTGTAAGCGTATTATCGGAAAGCCGTGTGCCCGACCAGCAACTAAAAGACTATTCAGAAAAACTGTTGAAAGAGGCCGGCTGGCACGGCGTGGCAATGGTCGAGTACCGGGTCACACCCGACGGTAAACCCTACCTGATGGAGATCAACACACGGTTTTGGGGTTCGCTGCAGCTGGCAATCGACTCAGGGGTAGATTTCCCCTGGCTGCTGTATCAAATAGCCACGGGAGTGCCGGTTGATTCCGTCGATGATTACCAGACCGATCAGCGCCTGCGTTGGTTGCTCGGTGATCTTGACCGTCTATATTTGGTGCTAAAAGACTCCAGGACTTACGGAGCTGGTGAAAAGCTGCGCGCTATCGCCCAATTTCTAACCCCTTCCTGGCGCAGCCGGCAAGAAGTTTTTCGCTTTAACGATATGCGACCAGCATGGCATGAGTTGCGGCATTACGTCGCCCAACTCGACCGCTAATCAACTGCTTCACGGTAAAACTCAGCGGTCATCAAAATTTGTTGGCAATTTTAGCGTAGACAACCACTGTATATATTTTAACTTTTCAAATATAGTTCTTCTAGGTGGCGATTTTTGCGTAACGATGCTCGACAAGAGTTTGACCCTTGTCGAACATTAAAAGATAAACACAACCAAATGAAAACAGAAAATTCGAATGGAACTCAAGGACCAGCCAGGCAAGTTGACGAGCTTATCGGATTTCCTAATGAACGCTCTGCGGCGTCGTCTGGAAAAAAACAGGTCAATTCTTATCGTGCGCGCAGTACGGCGTTTAATCCACTTTGGGCCCTGGCGGGCCGCGCCGCAATTTTTGATTCGACAGCTCAGACCGGTCGCGCAAAATCATAACGAAAATCAACCATCCTTACTTGGCACGCTGTGCGCTAACAGCATCGCTAAAGAGATCAGGCAGGATAGTATCGCTATGGCTAATTCGCTGCCGCTGGATTTCGTGAACCGTCTGCGGACTATCACCGATCAGTTAAAGGTCGATCACTACCAATTAATGCATCATATCGATGGTGATATACGGCAGTTGACGAACGATCCTGCGATAAGAAGTGTACTGCGTGCCTATTTCGACTGCGAACCCGAGCTGCTTGAGTGCACTCTGGTAGTCACCGGGTCGAGCCAGCATCAAACACTGAGCGAGCAAAATGAATTTCATTTCGACTACGCAGGCTGGGAATCTTTGAATGTGTTTGTTTATCTGACAAATGTGACAGTCGAGTCGGCGCATCATATCATTGTCAAAGGTAGCCATCGGAAGATGGGGCTTCGTGATGTAATTCAAGGTTCTGTGACCAGTGCGGAGGCGCTGCGCAGGTTCGGGCCCTCGATTCATTGTGTTACGGGGCCAGCCGGTACCGTGTTTTTCGAGAATACTGAGGCCTACCATCGGCGGCAGCTCAGCGAAGAGCGACGCGTGATGTTGAATATATTATACGCTTCGCATCGCGGCTTTTTTAGTCGCGGCCGATCCAGTCGGGATCATATTGAGAATCGTGCGAGGGCTTATGAGCGAGGGCAAGCCGTTGGAACTGCCGTCGAGCACAATTCATAGATAAACTGGAGAATGTTACCTACGCGTTCAGCTACCCTTGTCATCTTCCGGCAAACTTCAATCGTTGATTATAATGCTGTCATAAATTTGTTGGTAACGATCGAGCATCGCATTGACATCATACGTTGCTATTGCTGCCGCCCTTCCCTGCGCCCCAATGCTGGCTGCAAAAGCCGGCGTTGTCACCACCCGTTGCAGACCTTGCGCGATCGCCTCTGGCGAATTAACGTCAACCAGTAGCCCCGTTCGCTCTGTTTCTATGATTTCTTCAGGGCCGCCACAGCGGGTAGCGATAACCGGCAGTCCGGCCGCCATGGCTTCGATAGTTGAAATGGAAAAACCTTCGGAGGTGGAAGGCAACAGAAAAATATCAAGATTAGACAAAAACTCTGCACTGTCCGCCTGAAAGCCCAGAAAATGCACGCTGTCTTCTACTCTTAGCGATCGCTGCTGCTCAAGCAAGCGCTGCATCAAGTCACCCTTTTGCTGGCCCGCGATCACGAAGTGAATATTCGGGTTTACGGCTTTGAGCTGCCCAGCCGCATTCAGCAGTACGTCGTAGCCCTTTGCCGCGCGAATATTACCTAAGCAACCAACCAGCACTGCTGCATTCTGCAAGCCGAGTTCGGTGCGCAGCCTGTGCGCTTTGGGTAAATTGTAGTCTTGCGTTGCGATGCCGTTATAAATCACCTCGGTTTTGCGGTCATTCAACATACCCTGTTGTTTGACTTGCTGGCGCAGGTTATTCGACACAACCACGAAGCGACTTATGCCAGCCTTCATTATTTTATATTTTAACCGGCGAAAGCGCTCATCAGGGCTGATATCTACCATGCCGTGATAACTGGCGACTACCGGCGTGGCGGTTATCATACCGGCGATTGCCGCATACAAATTAGAACCCAGCAAATGCGACTGAATTAGATCAACGTTCTCTTTTCTAATCAGTTGAAACAGGTATTGAACGTAGTCTAATAGAAAGGCACCTTTGGCATTGTAGATCAAGGGTGGCAAACCGCGCCGAGTAAGCTCCTCCTGCACCCAACCCGGCCCCTTAATCAGCACCAGTGATCTATAGCCGCGCTGGCGCATTCGATCGGCGAGTTCGACAAACACTGTTTCCGCGCCGCCCGGTCCGGTGGTGTCGATAATATGTAAAATGGTTTTCATAGAGGAGTATCGCGCAACTGAGCTGGCTGGCTATTTTTTAGCAACATTTATGTAATACTAGCCCCATACGCTGTTCACTGCGAAGAGAATTATGCCACTAAAAAGAATAGTCGGGCGGAGCTTGCAACGTGTTGCTACCGTCAGCGGATAAAGCAATAGTGCCAATAGCGAAATTAAGGGATTATTTGCTGTCGCCCAATCACCCTGTCGGCAGATTCAAAGCCCAATGGTTTCGTACTTTGGGCTATACGCAGGATGCAGCAGCTATACTGGAAAGAGATATAAAAAGCATTGCCAGCTTAGATGCTCAACGTGTCGCCGCATCGTAGTTGGACGCAAGTACAAGATCACCGTGACGATCGCTGGTCCTGCGGGCAAAATCGGTATCCTTACAACAATATGGATAGCAAAATCGGACGAATTAGTTCCTCGCTTCGTCACTGCCTATCCTGGAGGAAGACATGAAAATCAAAATACTTGATACAGTTGTTTTACAAAGAGACGTTCCAGAATGTGCTTTGCGAAAGGGTGATATCGGTGCGGTAGTAGAAGTCTATGAACCAAATGGCCTGGAAGTGGAGTTCGTTACTGGAGCAGGGAAAACACAAGCCTTGCTGACGCTTACCGCACAAGACGTGTGTCCGGTAGGTTCCAGCGAAATACTAGCGGCTCGCCGGGTAGACGCGGCCTAAGTGTCACTAAAAAGAATAGCCAAAGGGAGTTTGCAACACGTTGCAGCTCAACTAGGACCTCAACGGATCGCGTCGGCCAGCAAGCGCCTGGTAGTGCTGATGTATCACCGCGTGCTACCCGCGCAAGACGAGCGCATGCAGGACGAAGAACCGGGCATGGTGGTAACACCAGAAACGTTCGCACTGCATTTGCAGGTTTTGCAGCAACGTTTTGACATCATGCATCTGACGGAATGGCTGCAACGGCGCCAGCAAGGTTTAGCGCTGCCACAACGCGCCTGCGCTATTACATTTGACGATGGCTGGCTCGATAACTACCAGTTCGCTTTCCCGCTACTAAAGCAATACCAGCTACCGGCGACGATTTTTCTGGTATCCGATATGGTGGATACCAAACGCAACTTCTGGCCAGAGCGTTTAGCCGAATTGTTAAGAGTCACTGCCAGCCAACATAGCGAACTGTGGGACGCGCAGGCCTATCGCTGGCTACGCGAACTGCGCACTGACTTTGGTTTTGGGCAAACGCCACCCAGCCGTGAGCAACTGTTTGAACTATTTGATCAGGCGAAACGGCTTTCAGACGACGAGTTACACGCGCGTATCGACGCCATGCAAGGCAGTAGTGAGAGCTTGCCAGCCCCCAATGCGGCGGTAGTTAACTGGAGCCAGGTCGCAGAAATGGCCGACTCCAGTTTGGTGGATTTCGGCAGCCATACCTGCGACCACATTCGACTAACGGACAAGATTAGCCAGGCGGTTATCGAACGGCAGATTGTAGCCAGTAAAGCCAGAATTGCAGAGGCAAGCAATAAAGCGGTTGAGCTGTTCTGCTACCCGAATGGCGATTTCAACGCGGCTGCATTAAGCATCACCCGAGCGCATTATTCGGGTGCCGTTACGACCGCGAAGGGTTGGAACAGTATGGAAACCGACGCTCACCTGCTCAATCGAATTGGCGTGCATGAAGATATCAGCGCCGACGAAACAGCTTTCCTGGCCCGGCTTTCCGGCTGGCTTTAAATTCTCTGGATACAGAAGCCCGGACAAAATACAGCAATAAAAAGACGGTTGTACAGGCCCCAATAAAGATGGTTCTGCTGTCGCATAATAATTTACGCTATGCTTTGTTCAATACTATGCAATTGTTCACTGGATCTATTCCAACTCATTAAGAATCAGAGGCTCTAAAAGTGTGCGGAATTAGCGGCATATACTCCAGTTCAACTACTATTTCGGCGCTGGCTATCGATGGTCTGCGCGCGGCTGGCCAGCGGCTGACGCATCGTGGACCCGATGAATACGGAGAGATGATTCAACCCAACTTTTGCGCTGTACATAATCGTTTGTCAATTATCGACATCGCCTGCGGAAAGCAACCGATGCTCGACGCGGCGACTGGAAATGCAATTGTCTACAATGGCGAAATTTACAACTTCGTAGAATTGAGACGCATGCTGCAAGGTTTTGGCCATCATTTCCGTACCGACTCGGATACAGAGGTGCTACTCAAATGCTATCTGCAATACGGTAATGAAATGTGCGAACACCTGAACGGAATGTTCGCTTTTGCAATCTATGATGCCAATGCGAACGAAGTTCTGATCGGGCGTGACCGGTTTGGGGAGAAGCCCTTTTATTACTTCCAAACCGATGATCGGTTCTGTTTTGCATCCGAACTAGAAGCACTGACAGAGTTCGACAGGTGTCCGCGTCAACGTCGCCAGGCGGCACTCGAACAATATTTTATACGTGGTACGGTTCCGGGTCCGAAGACAATGCTTGAAGGTGTATTTCAGCTAATGCCCGGACATTTCGCCCGAATCTCCGCAACAGGACTGGCCGTTAAACGCTATTATCAGGTGCCGAGTGGTCTTGCTACAGAAACATTGAACGACGAGGCGATCGAACAAGCGCTGAGTGAAGCGATCGGTATGCGTTTGCGCGCGGACGTTCCCGTAGCCACACTGTTAAGTGGTGGAATCGACTCGAGTTTGATTACTATTCTGGCCCAGCGCCAAAAAACGCAACCCTTACACACTTTCGCCTTCGGTTGGGCCGGGCAGGAAACCGAGCTTCCCTGGGCCCGGCAGATTGCCGAGAAAGTACAAACAACTCATCACGAGATACTACTTGAACAGGCAGTGTTTAACGACGATATCGAGGCGATGTGCGCTGCGATGGATATGCCAAATTCCGATTCAGCTACATTTGTCGGCTTTGAACTCTCAAAAGAAATTGCGCGCAACGGCGTGAAGGTCGTACTGTCTGGTGAGGGTGGCGACGAGCTATTTGGTGGCTACGATTGGTATAAGAATACTGGCGGAACCCGCCAGGCCGTGAAGTCGTTATTGCGCGGGCGGTCACGTATTAGCCGAGATTACCTGCTTAACAAGATCGTGTTTTCTTCGGAGGAGCTACAGAGAGCATTCGGTCGCGATCCAATTGCCGACTATTTGAGTCACAGCGTCGCCGACTATCCTGATCTCGGGAACAGTGTTAATGCGCGAATTGTGTATGACTATGAAAACTTTATACCGTGGATGCTAATGCCAAAAGTCGATCGAATGAGCATGGCGCATTCGATTGAAATTCGAGCACCGCTGCTCGACCATAAGCTGATTGCACAGTGGGCGCTGGTGCCGGAGCATTTAAAGGCCGCCAATAACATGACAAAAATCCGCATCAAGCAGTATTGTCTTGATGCCGGCATACTCAATCAAGAGCAACTCACACGCAAGAAAATGGGAATGAACCTACCATTGACTTGGTGGTTACGCAGCAATGAATCGATGTTTCGAGACACGCTTACCAGCGAGGCATCAGTAGCGGTAGAATTGTTCGGCAGGGAGATGGTGGAACATTGGTTTGAAGAGCTTGCGCAACAAACTATTCAGGGATGGACGATAACAGCGCAAAAAATATGGGCTTGTTTTGTACTGGACTTGTGGTGCCGCCGGCTTGGAACTTCATGGTAGAAACGATCAAAAACAGCGCAGGCTTTCAATTGCAATACTGAAGAACGTTTGAATCAGAGAGCAAATTGGGCCGCTCCCTTCGGGCGAGGCGTTAATGTATCTTCGCTATATTAATTTTATCTATAGCAGACACCGCACTTACTACCCCATCAAGGCAATTTCTTAACAAGCGGCGGACCAATCAATTTAGTCAACGCCACCGGCAGCCGCTGCCACACATTAATCATCAACTTATATTTAGGATTATTCGGATTCAACTGGGGCAGCTCACCGCCATCTTTCAACCAGTAATGCCAAAACAACGGCACTTCTTCCGCACCCCACTGCTTTTTGAATTTGTACGTGCCGGCATCGCGGCTGGAGCGGCCAAAATCGAAGGTGTTTGCCTTCTGTGCTATGGCATATTGCAGCACTTCCCAATAAAGCAGCATATTCATGCTGAACTGGTTTACTTCACGCAGGGTTGACGCCCAGGGAATTTCCACGCCCTGCTTGAACGTTAGTAAAAATGCGGTGGAGACGGGCTTACCGTTATGACGCACCACGATGAGACGACTTTCATCGGGAAATGATTGTAGAATTTTGATGAAGAAGTGCTTGCTGTATACGGGCGTACCCAGGTCGCGCATGTTACGCGCGAATACGCTGTAAAAATCTTCGAGTAGCTCACTGCCACCCTGCAAAACTGCCGGCTGTTCGCGTTGCGCTCGCTTAATCTGGGCGCGCAGTTTACTGCCTATTTGTTTGTCTAACGCTTCTACTGAGCGAGGCAAGCGCAGTAACATCGCTACCTTGTCGGTGCGCTTTGGCCACGGCTGGCGCTCTACTGTGTCGCGAAATTCAATATGCGATACGCCAAGATCTTGCGCTACCTGCTCTGCCCTTTGCATCAACGCGGTTTCGACTTTTGCGGTAACGGCCAGCGCGCCGCCGTAGTTAAAAAACGGTACCGATACCAGGTAGTCGCCGAACAACTTGCTCTTTAAACGCACCAGCGGCAGTACACCTACAACAGCGTTGTTAGCGTCCAGCGCCTGTAAGTAATGAGTCTGATGGCCGAAGCAGTCTACAATCAACGCGCGCCAACGAGCCAGGTGATAAATCGAAGCAGCGGGGTTGGCTTGTACAAACGCATCCCAACGGGAGATGTCTTCGCCTAGCTCGCTTATTGTGTATTCAGAAGCGGTGTGTGCGGTATCGTTTTGATAGCGAACGTCCGGCGCAACGCTTGCATCGAGTGCTGAATCGGCGACTGTTGTTGACTCTTCCTTCGGTGAAAAGTATGTCTGTATCTCCTCTTCCAATCGTTTCAATTCGGCTTTGGAGAATTTTACTGCCGCGCTTATTGTGCGCATCTCGCTGATTAGATCTGTGGCGTCATTGCCGCTCTTCTTCGCCTCTCCCACCAGCCGAGACTGAATGCCTTGCTGCTCTGTCAACTGTGCGAGTTGATTTTTGCACTTCAAACGGGATGCTTGCAGTCCTGCCAGCTCATCGGTTTGCTGCTCTGAAAGCGTCAGCCCCAGTTTATCAACCGCCGCTATTGGGTCTTTTAAAATTTGCTGGCTTTCCATTAGTAAGATGCCGCCGGCACGCCTTCAGTGTCATCAAAACCCATTGTGCTCAGCACATCGGCTACGGAGGTAAACTCAAAATCTTTCAGCAGTTGCACAAGCCTTTGCTCACACACGTCGAGATTGTTGTAATGGCGAAACCGCGATAAACGGCTGGTGTTGACACGCGGTTGGTCCGGGTCGATTTCCCAGGGGTGCAGGTAGAATATAAACGGTCGTTTGGTTTGTCGGGCCAACTGATTCAACAACATGCGCGTTAACCAGTAAGGATACAAACGAAAGTAGCCGCCACCAGCCACTGGCAAACGATAACCAAACACGTTCAAAGCTGATAGTGGAAATTCAATGATCGAACCGCTGTCGCGGTTCAATAGATGGGGATAGTCAGGCGCATCGGGAATGCCATAACGGTCATGCCTGATCGGAAAAATACTGGAGTCGTATTCAAAACCAAGTTCGATCAGCGTGTCCAACGCCCATTTTGACTCGTTGGTAATAGAATAGCTGGCAGCGCGGTAACCGCGAACGGGCTTTTGGACAATGTCTTCCAGCAGCACTTTGGAGCGGCTGGTTTCTTCACGAAAAACTGCAGGTGTCTGATTGTAAACTAACTGATGGCTGTAGCCATGGCTGGCAACTTCATGGCCACGCCGTGAAATTTCCTTGACTAAATCCGGGCAGCGCTCAGCAACCCAGCCGAGCACAAAAAACGTTGCCTGCACTTTATGCAGGTCGAATAAATCGAGAATTTTGTGCGTATTCTGCTCGACGCGAAGATCGTGGTTAGGCCAATCTTCGGGCTTAATGACTTCGGCTAGCGCAGCAACGTGAAAGTAGTCTTCTACGTCAACGGTAATTGCATTCTTCATTGTATTTTTTGTAAACAGATAAATTTGATTTCTATACTATAGTTCATAGTAGCAGCAACGAGTTTCGATTGTTGTGCGCGTAAATCTAAAATAACTGCCGCTCATTGGCACGTCGAAGCAACCAGCCAATAACTATGGATCAAACCGTAAAGCAGCCTTTTCTACCGCGAATTTTTGGTCTGGCCCTTTTACTATGTGGTGTGCTTGTCGTTTATCTTGCCACTGTACAGTCGCTGTTGGCACGCTGGAATCAAACTGGTTCGGAATACGGCCACGGTCTGCTGCTTGTCGGCGTTATCGTTTGGCTTATCTATCGTCAACGGCAGGCATTACGGCACGCAGCTATAACACCGTGTTACTGGGCTTTGTTGCCGGCGATGTTATGCAGCGTATTATGGTCTGCCGGTTACATCACGCAGGTTAATCTTGTGCAGCAATTCGCCTTGCCGGGGGTTGTTTTCTTCAGCGTGACCGCGCTGATGGGCATTGCAGTAGCACGCATCATCTGGTTTCCACTATCACTTATTGTGCTGGCACTTCCAGTCTGGAATGTGTTGCAGCCGACTTTACAGTATCTCGCAGTAACCGCGTGCGCCTTTATCTTTTCTACGTTGAGCATTCCCGTGCATATCAGCGGCAATTCTATCTCAGTGACTAGCGGCACGTTTCAAGTTGCCGCAGGCTGCAGCGGCCTCAATTTATTTTTGGCTGCCAGCGTGCTGGGCATCTTGTTTGCCCATTTGAACTTCGCGCGGCACCGCGACCAGCTTATTGTGGTGCTACTTGCGTTGCTGGTTGGCATAGTCTGCAACTGGATACGCATTACATCCATCATTGCTATCGCACAGTTTAGCGATAATATTCAGCACCCTATTGTGCAAGACCACGGGTGGTTAGGTTGGACCTGGTTTGCTGTGTTGTTTGCCGCTTACCTGTTTTTTGTTAATCGTCTGCCGTTTGCCAATAAACACATTGCTTCAACTCCCAACAGTGTGCAACAACAGACGCAACGGCAGACACCACGGCGCATCTCAATCGCTGCGCTGGCAGCCTGCATGTTTGGGGTTTATAGCGCACCTTTGCTAAGCATGTATCTGCTTAACAGTAACGGTACCCACAACATGCCAATTGTGTCACCAACCACACTGTTTGATTACTCAGCAGTGGCCATCAATGACACGACCACGTGGCAACCAAATTTTCACGCCGCCTCCAGTGAACTGCATTTGCGCGTGGCGGCGAGCCCCTCTCCCTTTGACTTCCACCTGTACTTCTATGCAGCGCAATCGCAAGCGGCTGAGCTGATACATTTTGACAACACTATTGCGGATGCAAAGAACTGGCACGTTGTACAATACTTGCCGCAACATTCAAACGCTGCTAACAGCTGGTGGCAGGATGTTGTCGTCAAAAGCGACGACGCGAACAATCGACAGACACTGCTGATACGTTACTGGTATTCTATTGCCGGCAGCAACACAACCAATTCTGCAAGCGCAAAACTACTGCAACTGAAGGGGTTTATACAAAACAGAACTGATGCCTCACTGATTGCCATCAACGCTAAGTGCACAGATGCAGGCTGCAATGATGCACAACAACAATTCGATGAGATAACAAAGACCGCCGTCAGTGAAGCGGATCGGTTAATCACCTCTCTGCTGATGAAAAATTGACACGCGGTTGCAAAATAAATTTACAATATTTAACTAGTCCTGTCGTTGACTGCTGACTGACAATTGACTGACTAAAAAAGTCACTAAGTCCATCTCACCTACTATAATAATTCAATAGGTTTCTTAAATTAACCGTAACGCGGCGGACGTCGCGCCTACATACTGTGGATTAACGCAAAGATGTACGAACAGCAGATTAGAGAGATTCTTACCAAGCACGCCAAACTAACGGCCGATACTGCCAAGCTTGAGCGCGACAGTGACCTGTACAGCGCGGGCTTAACCTCGCTGACCACCGTTAGCCTGATGCTGGCGATTGAAGATGATTTCGATATTGAGTTTCCCGACCACATGTTAAGCCGGCAGACGTTTCAGAGTATTGACGCTTTAGCGGGAGCGGTCGAAGACTTGCTTGATTAAGCGCGCTAATAAACCCCATTCCCCGGAGCAACGTATGAAAGCGCAAACAGCGACTCTTGAACCTTCCCCTTCGTTTGAGAAGGTCATACAAATTGTACAAAGCATAGGCACTGAGGTTATCACGCCCAACGCCGATGACGTTGACAGTAAGGCGCGCTTTCCACGTGAGGCGTTTGACGCACTGAAAGCTGAGCGTTTGTTGAGCGCTTATATTCCAGCCGAATATGGCGGCATGGGGCTGAGCATTCGGCAGATTTGCAAAATTTGCGAGAAGCTGGGGTCGTATTGCGCGTCAACGGCGATGATTTATGCCATGCACCAAATTCAAATTGCCAGCATGGTGCAGCATGGTCAAACGTCGAGCTACTTTAAGCGCTATCTTGCCGAGCTTGTACAGCAGCAGTATTTACTGGCCTCGGCCACTACTGAACTGGGCATTGGCGGTGATGTGCGCTCCAGCATTTGCGCCGTGCAGGTAGAGGGCGATACGTTTACGCTCGATAAGCAGGCACCGGTTATTTCTTACGGCTTGCATGCCGACGCTATTCTCGTCACCTGTCGCACAGCCGAGGATGCTCCTGCCAGCGATCAGGTGCTAGTGCTGGTACATAAACAGGATTGCGAGCTCGAGCAAATTGCAGATTGGGATACGCTGGGTTTTCGCGGCACCTGCAGCTCGGGGTTCAAGTTAAGCTCACACGGTAAAGCAGAACAAATATTACCCGCACCCTACGCAGAAATACTTAGCCAATCGATGCATCCTGTTTCCCACCTGGTGTGGGGCTCGCTGTGGTTCGGCATTGCCTCGAGCGCGGTTAATACGGCCCGCGCTACTGTGCGCGCCGCCGCCAGAAAAACCCCGGATCACCCTCCGCTTTCAGCTGTGCGTCTGACTGAAATCGAAGAAACGTTGTTTAGCATGCGCAGCGGTCTTTACCTCACACTCGGTGAGTACGAGCAATTATTGGCAGCCGGCGATGAGCAGGCGTTTGCCAATTTCGGATTCTCCACCCGCATCAATAACGTCAAACTACGCTGCTCGGAGCTAGTGGTTGAGATTGTCGGCAAGGCGCTGATTATCGTTGGCATCTCAGGCTACAAAAACAATTCCAGCAATAGCCTGTGCCGTCACGTGCGCGACTCTTACGGCGCGGCGCTGATGGTGAACAATGACCGCATTCGCGGCCATAACTCAACCATGCAGATGGTTTATCAGGAAGACTAATCGCTATGTGCTTATCACAGACAATTGAAGACGATGCTTATACGGCTTTCCGCAACGAGTTGGTGCAGGCCGGCTTGCTTATTCCTTCGGGCGTGCGCGGGCTATACGGTAGAAGCGGCGTGTTCGAGAATATCATCGAGCAGTTCGAAGCGTACGTCACGCGCAAAGGTGCGCATTTAAACGCCGAGGTGATGCGCTTTCCGCCAATTTTGAACCGTGCACACTACGAGCGTACTGATCATGTAGAAACCATGCCAGACTTAATGGGCTCGGTACACAGTTTTACCGGTGATGAGCGCCAACATAGTGCGCTGGTGGAAAAAATACACAGCAAAGAGGGTGACTGGAGTCGTGACCTGGCAGCTACTGATGTGATGATGGTGCCGGCCGCTTGCTATCCTCTCTACCCGACTGCCACTGGCACGTTACCGGCAGAGGGTCGTACCGTTGATTTACGTGCTTTCGTATTTCGTCACGAGCCTTCGGACGACCCGGCGCGCATGCAGATTTTCAGACAGCGCGAATACGTGCGTCTCGGCACGCCGAAGCAGGCCCTTGAGCATCGTGACTATTGGTTGCAATGTGGCCAGGACATTTTAGAGAGCGTGGGGTTGGATGTTGAGCGAGTGCTCGCAAACGACCCGTTCTTCGGCCGCGGCGGCCGTGTAATGAAGGCAACCCAGCGCGAGCAGGATTTAAAATACGAGCTGGTAGTGCCCATTTGTTCTACCGAGAAGCCTACTGCCGTGACATCGTGTAATTATCACCTGGACCACTTCGGCCTGAATTTCGATATTAAAACGGACGATGGTAAACCGGCGCATTCGGCCTGCATAGGTTTTGGGCTGGAGCGCATCGCCCTGGCGCTACTGAAAAAACACGGGCTCGACCCCTCTGGCTGGCCTGCGCCGGTGAAACAGGTTTTAGAGCTGACCTAAAATTCCTAACGTAGGGTGCGCCGTGCGCACGCGTTCAGTTATAACAACAAAGACGTGAAAAAGTCGGGGCAATGGTAAGCAGATTTCCCGCGTGCGCACGGCGCACCCTACGGCGCATTTCTACTACAATCGGACCTTTATGAAACAAATTAGAGCGTTGGATCCCGCTAGTTATCGACCTCACCTGATTCATCAAGACGGCCGCTGCTGGGCTGAAACTAACTGCTACGTTGACGTATTGGTGGAGTTGATCCACGGCCTGGGCTTTGAACCTATCGCCGCCTTACCGTTTACCCTACGCATCGACTTTGAGGGCGATCAGTGGACCTTTTTCAAGTTTGCCCACGCCGACCTGCAAGCTCTTTACGGGCTGGACATACAGGAACTCAACCCGTGGCGCTCGCTAGCGCAGCACGTGGCAGAACAAATTGCTCAGGGACGACCGGTACTCAT
>RCMY010000821.1_pt1 | contig 35681 bp, 27 predicted proteins | sample 2041341 | NCBI WGS metagenome assembly RCMY01 (sample SAMN09708234, study PRJNA481090) | Marine sediment metagenome, whole genome shotgun sequencing project. | reverse complement strand
TTTAAGCGCGGCCTCCAAAAGGGCCATTACCATGGGATACGATGCCGGTCCCGAATGGTGGACAAGCTTCCGAATTACCGATATAAAAGGGGATTTGGGCTACGAAGAAGGTGTAATCAAAAGGGATCCGAGCGCGGTTATTCAAGTAGACGGCACGTATTATGTGTTTTACAGCAAAAGTTTCGGGGAATCTTTAGGTTTCGACACGGGAGATCCCTCTAAAAAAGTTTTTCCTTGGGACCTGTCAGAGGTATGGTGCGCCAAATCAACTGATGGAATTACCTGGAACGATGTAGGTCTGGCGGTAGGTCGGGGCGAACCCGGATTGTACGATGACCGTGCAGTATTCACCCCAGAAGTTCTAGCGCACGAGGGAAAATATTATTTGGTCTATCAGACCGTAAAGGCACCGTATTCCAATCGGGTGAAAAATCAAGTAGGTATGGCCATTGCCGATTCCCCAGAAGGACCATGGAAAAAATTGGAGGCCCCGATCCTATCACCTTCCGATACGGGTGCTTGGCAAGGGGAAGAAGACAACAGATTTAAGGTGTCCGAAAAGGGTGATTTCGATAGCCATAAGGTCCATGACCCTTGTTTAATGTTCTACAGGAACAACTTCTATCTCTATTACAAAGGGGAACGTATGGGCGAAGAGCATTTTTTGGGAGGCCGAGAAATTAAATGGGGCGTGGCCATTGCTGACAGTATTCAAGGGCCATACAAAAAATCTCCCTACAATCCGGTGACAAATAGCGGCCATGAAGTCTGTGTCTGGCCCTATAATGGGGGAATGGCAGCCATGCTGACTTCCGACGGGCCCGAGAACAATACCATACAATGGTCGCCCGACGGAATCAATTTCGAAATAAAATCACATATTGGCGGTCGTACAAAGCCACCTCACGCAGCGGGTCTAGTACGGTCGTTGGATACTGAGAAAAGTCCGCTTGCGGCTTTAGAATGGGGACTTTGTTTCGACCATAAAAATGGATGGGATTACATCAAGAGATTTGAAACCTATGTCAAAAATGCAGATTAACACTTGAATATGAACAACATAAAATAAATGAACAGATTTCCGTTAGAGCGGAAATCACATAAACAATACTTCAATGAGCATCTTAAATCAATTCAGCCTAAAGGGCAAAACGGCTCTGGTTACAGGCTGTAAAAGAGGAATAGGAAAAGCGATGGCCATAGGACTTGCAGAAGCTGGAGCCGATATTATCGGAGTAAGTGCCTCCTTGGAAAAACATGGCAGTATGGTCGAAAAGGAAGTGACCGGACTGGGCAGACAATTCAAAGCCTACACCTGCGATTTCGGCAATCGCGAATCCTTATATGAATTCATCAAACAGGTTAAGAATGATTTCCAGAAAATCGATATCCTAATAAACAACGCCGGAACTATTCTACGCGCGCCTGCCGTAGAACATTCCGATGCATATTGGGACAAGGTTATAGAAGTCAATCAAACCGCTCCTTTTGTTCTCACACGTGAAATCGGTAAAGAAATGGTGGCTCGTGGGGAAGGAAAAATAGTTTTCACAGCCTCTTTGTTAACTTTTCAAGGGGGAATTACCGTTCCGGGATATGCGGCAAGTAAAGGTGCCATCGGCCAAATGACCATGGCTTTCGCCAATGAATGGGCCGGCAAGGGTGTAAATGTAAATGCAATTGCTCCAGGCTATATCAGCACCGATAATACCGAGGCATTACGCAACGATCCAGATCGTTCGTCATCTATTCTTTCAAGAATCCCGGCAGGTCGTTGGGGAAAACCAGAGGATTTTGCCGGTCCAGTTGTGTTCCTGTGTTCGGAGGCTTCATCCTACATGAACGGAACCACTATGCTGGTCGACGGCGGCTGGATGGGTAGATAATCAACTGGTGTCATCCTTAGAAAAAGAGGGAGCGACTTTGGCCACGGGCGGCAAACGGCCCGAAGGTTCAGAATTTGAAAAAAGATATTGGTTTGAGCCAACAGTGCTTACCGATGTCACTCAAGACATGACTATTGTTCATGAAGAATCTTTCGGTCCTATTTTACCGGTCTTGAAATTCAAGACATTTGATGAAATCGTAGGGTATGCCAACGATTGTGACTATGGTTTGGCAGCCATGATTTTCATCAATTATATGAACACCATTATATAGTGTAACGATGATTTGGGATACGGCGAAATATACGTAAACCGAGGTCATGGTGAACAGCACCAAGGTTTTCATAATGGCTATAAACTTTCAGGTAGCGGTGGCGAAGTTGGCAAATACGGATTCGAGCAATGCTTAGAGAAAAAGACTTTTTACATTAGACATAAGGCATTATGAACATGCGGATAAAGACTATCGATTGCAAATTGTTCAGAGTCCCCTTACCCGAGGTGATGAACGATGCCAAGCATGGCGATCACACTCATTTTGAGCTGGTCACAACGACCATTACCCTAGAAGATGGCAGCGAGGGAACGGGTTACACCTATACCGGCGGCAAGGGAGGTCACGCGATCAAAGCGATGGTAGAGCATGATATTGCGCCTGCTTTAATCGGTAAAGATGGCAATGATGTAGATGGAATTTATGATTTCATGGAATGGCATATGCATTATGTAGGTAGGGGCGGCATCGTTTCTTTCGCCGTTTCCACAATCGACATCGCTTTGTGGGACATCAAGTGCAAAAAAGCGGGGCAACCCCTTTGGAAAATGGCCGGAGGCACTGGAAATACCTGTAAGGCCTACTGTGGTGGAATTGATTTGCAATTCTCAATTCCGAAACTTTTAAAAAATATGGAAGGCTATTTGGCTGCGGGTTTCAATGCCGTGAAAATCAAAATTGGCCGTGAAAATATGGATGAAGATATCGAACGCATCAAGGCGGTTCGTGAGTTCATCGGTCCTGATGTGACTTTTATGGTCGATGCCAATTATTCCATGACCGTTGAAAAGGCCATCAAGGCCATCGAAAGGTTTCGGCAATACGACATCACATGGTTCGAGGAACCGATTATTCCCGATAACTATAAGGGCTTTGCCGAAATAGCCGATGCCACGGGGTTTCCCTTGGCCATGGGCGAGAACCTGCATACGATTCACGAATTCGAATATGCGATGGAGCAGGCCAAACTCTCCTACGTACAACCCGATGCATCCAATTGCGGGGGAATCACGGGCTGGCTAAAAGTGGCCCGCTTGGCAAATGAATACAATATTCCTGCTTGTGCTCACGGCATGCAAGAACTGCACGTAAGCCTCATTTCGGCCCAACCCAATGCGGGCTGGTTAGAGGTACATAGTTTCCCCATTGACACCTATACCAAAAGACCTTTGGTTGTAGAAAATCACAGGGCCGTCGCGCCCGACACCCCAGGAACAGGCGTAGAATTCGATTGGGAGAAGTTGAAGTTTTACAAATTATAGGCTAGAAAATGGAAATTTTAATTGGGTCTTCCTATCAAACGAGTGGAGGTGGTTTTTCTCCTCCATAGGCGGATGGAAAAGCGGGGGATTGAAGGGCCCCAAACCATTGAATCAGATTTAACCTTAATAGCAAGGAGTACCAGCTTACTAAAATTGTTGGAGGGAACAACCTACATGGCGGTAAGGTAGGTTCTGATAAAAAATTACGGACCTTAAAACCTTTTTCAAGCGAATCGGCTCAACTTGAAATGGAACTGCAAAACGTTGCGCTTGAAGAAGGTTTTCCACGCAACGTAGCCGTAATCGTCAGTTTTTCGCTGACAAACAAGAACCTAAAATGACAGCGTTATGACCGAAGGAATTTTATGGGCAATTTTCGCTGGATTAATGTTGGGCCTTTATGCCCTTCCCGAAAAATTCACCAAAGGGTTCAAATATGAAAATACCTGGAGCCTCTTTTTTCTATTGACCATGTTCGTGGTGCCAATTTTCGCCTCTTTAGTATTGATTCAGGGTTTTGGCGATATCTTCGGAAATATGCCCAACGATATTTGGATCAAAATGGGCCTTTCCAGTTTCCTTTGGGGAATTGGCGTGATGATGTGGAGCAAGGCCATCAACCATATCGGACTTTCTCTTGGCTTTTCAATCTTTATAGGAACCATCATTTTAGTGGGTTCCTTATTGCCTTTTATTGTAGACGGCCTTCCCCCAACAAATGTGCTAACTTATGTACTTGTTGGTATTCTGGTTGTCTTGTTAGGTGTTATCCTCAATGGAAAAGCAGGCTTAACCCGTGAAAAAGACGAGGCAAAACTTAATGCGGAACAAAATACGAACTCCGAAAAAGGCTCTATGGCCACGGGTATACTGATTGCCGTTATCGGTGGACTTATGGCAACTGGTTTCAGTTATGCCAATGCCGTTGGAAGACCCTATTTGGCCGAGGCCGTTAAGCAACAGGACAATGCCGACTGGATTACCGCCGTTGCTGTGATGTTCCCCATTTTTATTAGTGGCGGAATTGTGATGACCGCCTATTTTCTATGGCAGTTGAACGCCAAGAAAGCTTGGGGCGATTTTAAAACTTCCGCATTTGGCAAGAACTTCATTCTGATCTTGATCATGGCGGTATTCCATTATGCGGCATCCGCACTTTTTGCGTATGCGGCATCCAAACTGGGGGCATCCGGGAATACGGTAGGCTACGCTATCTTCAATACAGCATCGGTGGCAACAGCTATCGTAAGTGGTATCATCACTGCAGAGTGGGTAAGAGCTTCCCCGAGGGCACGAAATATCCTCTATACTGGACTTACCTGTATGATTATCGGTATTGTAATCATAGCCTATGGCAACGGTCAGGCATAACATAAGGTGATTCAATACGCAATTATCCTTTTTTGATACAAAATGAACCATTTGACATTCATTTCATCTAAGCAAAATTGACAAAAGTGTTGTAATTTCTGGCCTCGAAGTAGACCGCTTCCTATTCCGTGGAAGACAAATCAAATACTCAAGAAAATGAAAAAATCGAAGTCAGGAAAAATTATCCTTGTTCTATTGCTATTCGTACAAAATGTTACTATAGCCCAAGAAATAAAGGGCGAACTCAAAAAATGGCACAAAGTTACCTTGATGTTCGAAGGCCCCGAATCCTCTGAGCAAGCTGAAGAAAATCCTTTTTTGAGTTACCGACTGAACGTTACCTTTTCACATTCGGGAACTGATAAAAAATATGTAGTCCCCGGTTACTTTGCCGCCGATGGCGATGCCGGAAATACCAGTGCCGAAGAGGGTCATAGTTGGAAAGTTCATTTTACGCCTCCTGAAACGGGCGAATGGACCTATCAGGTAGATTTCAAAAAAGGGAAGTGGGCCTCTGTACGAACATCCTCAAAATTGAAAAGTGGGGAATATATGGATGGTGCATCAGGAAAATTTACTATTGCCGAAACGGACAAAACGGGGAGGGACTTTCGAGGAAAAGGTATGCTCGAATACGTAGGCGAGCGCTATCTTAAATTTCAAAATGGGGAATATTTTTTGAAATGCGGTTCTGACGCTCCGGAAAACTTTTTGGCCTATGACAAGTTCGATGGTACTTTTCAAAACGATGGTCATAAAGACAATCTGGTTAAAACCTGGGAAGCACATTTACAGGACTGGAAAGAAGGTGACCCCAGTTGGAAAAACGGAAAGGGAAAGGAAATCGTCGGGGCCGTCAATTATTTGGCCTCCAAGGGAATGAACGCCTTTTCTTTTTTAACTATGAACATTGCCGGCGATGATCAGAATGTATTCCCCTATGTCGATTATGATACCTACGACCGTTTCGACACCTCAAAACTCGACCAATGGGAGTTGCTTTTTGAGCATGCAGACAAACTAGGCATGTTTATGCATTTCAAGACTTTGGAACATGAAAACCAAGGATTGTTGGACAACGGGGGAACAGGTCTTTACACCAAATTGTACTACCGCGAACTTATCGCTCGCTTCGGACATCATCTCGCCTTGAACTGGAATCTCGCCGAAGAGACAGGAGATTGGACCGAGAAACCACCGACCTTCCCTATCGATGTTCCCGAACGAATCCGATTAGCGGAATATCTCTCGGAAATTGACCCATACAAACATCATATCGTAATCCACAACGGGGATTGGTTCGATGGCCTGTACGGACCAAATACCAAATTTACGGGTGCCTCCTTGCAAACGAACAAAGAGGACTTTAGTAGGGTGCACTCCCAGACACTACGCATTTTAAACGATTCGAAGGCCGCGGGAAAAGTTTGGGCGGTAGCCTGTGACGAACCGGGCGATGCCCAACATGCACTAATAACCGACACAGAAGATCCGGCCCACGACAACGCCCGTAAAAATGGACTTTGGGGTGCCATGATGGCGGGTGCTTGGGGTACGGAGTGGTATTTTGGGTATAAGCATCCACATTCCGATTTGAGTTGTCAGGATTTTCGTTCGCGAGACTTGTTTTGGGACCAGGGAAAAATTTGTTTGGACTTTTTCAACAACTATAAAATCCCCGCGTGGGAAATGGATTCGGATGATTCCTTGATTTCTTCTGAGGGCGACTATGTTTTGGCGAATCCCGGAGAAAGCTATGTGGTATTCTTGAAAAACGGTGGAGATTCTACTTTGGATTTAGGGAATTCCGCAGGTGAATATAAAGTTTCATGGTACAACTCGAGAAAAGGCGGAGAATTTCAAAAAGGAAAAATCAAGACCCTTTCAGGTTCCGGAAAACAATCCCTCGGACTGCCCCCTGTAAAAAAGGAAAGGGAAATGGATTGGGTGGTTTGGGTCACTAAATCCTAAGAAGGGTCAGTATGAAACCTTCCACCTCTACCACCAGCATGCGCTACAACATTTTGGCTATGGTCCTTATCACCGTAGTCATACATTTAAATCGGTGGAAATTCCCCCGCTTAAGAAGTAATGATGGCTCGTTTACAAATTGATGATAAAGTTTCAAGGTCATAGACCTGAACTATTTTGTTTTTGTGAGTTTTACCCATGCCGGTTTTACCGATTGTGGGGAATGAACAAAGACGGCCTTAAAACCTAAGGAAGTATTGATGGAACAAATTGAAATTTGTTAAGCCGAAGAAGTGCCCGAAAATGCGTATTATTACAATACCACATGATATAGCCTTCGAACGCGGCAAACCCTGAGTACCGACGTTGGCCTGGGGTTATTCCCAGGCAACATTTCCGTTGGGGCCGAAACAATTGTTAAGATAGAAGAGTAGTTCTATGGACAGGATATCAAAATTTGACGGTTTTATTTTCAAGTCCATTGTATTTTGTTTCTCCATTTTTCTGGTTATCGGTTGTACATCCAATAAAAAAGAGCCTGAATTCCTGTTGCGCACGGCCCTTTTAGTCAACGAAGACCACACTTGGTACAAAGCCTTCACCTATTTCGGGGAAATTTTGGAAGAGCGTTCCGATGGTCGTATAAAAGTAGAAATCTACCCCTCCGAGCAATTGGCAAAGGAAATCGAAGCCATCCGTTTGATTCAGGCCGATGTTATCGATATGACCACCACGGGTTCAACCCTGACCAATTGGTTCGAAGTCGCCACCTTCTGTGAACTGCCTTTTCTGATGCAGGATTCGACGGACATGAACCGCTACATCAACGGCCCGATCGGAAAATTAATGGAAGACGAAATGATCGAAAAAACAGGGTTGCGGGCCCTGGGCCATTTTGAGCGCGGCCCGCGACATTTGACTTCAAATCGACCGATTCGACATCCCGACGATTTAAAAGGATTGATTATACGTGTACCCAACGTGCCTTCCTTTGTTACGGCATGGAGCGCATTGGGGGCAAAACCGACGCCTATGGCATTTTCCGAAGTCTTCACCTCGTTGCAACAAGGCACCATACAAGCGCAGGAAAATCCGTTTGCGATGATCAATAATGCCGGTTTTTCAGAGGTCCAAAAATATGTAAACCTGACCGGTCACGTTATAAGTTGGGTCTATCCAGTAGTAGGCGAAAAACAGTTTCAACGATTACCACCCGACCTTCAGGAAATTTTTTTGCAGGCGGGAAAGGACATGCAGGACTATGAACACCGTCTTTTCTTGGAGAACGAAAAAAATGTTCAGGAGGAATTAAAGGCCAAAGGAATGGAATTCATAGAGGTAGACAAGAAAGCTTTTCAAGAGAAGTGTGGCAATGCCATTTATGAAAGCCTTTCCCCCGAAATGCAGAAGATTTACCGACAACTTAAACAAGAAAAACAAGATGCTGCATAAAACTATTGGTCGTATACTTAAAATAGGTGTCTTGTTAAGTACTTGGGGCTTGATAACGACCGTACTCCTTCAGATTTTTTTCCGATTTACGCCCTTGCAGACCCCATCATGGACCGAGGAAGCATCCCGTCTCTTTTTTATCTATGCCATGTCTTTCGCTGCAGGCCTTGCCATGAAGAATGCCTATTATGTACACTTGGATATGTTTTTCAACCGTCTTCCCCTCAATTGGCAACGTTTTTTAGACAAGACGATCCCCGTGATAAACTTTCTGCTTTTTGCTATCATGGCACTATTTTCCATAAAGTTCGTCATATTGGGCATCCCCGAAAAATCGCCGAGTATGGGTTTTAACATGGGGGTGGCTTTCTTTAGCATGTTCGTTATGTCGGCCTCAATCTCCTACTATCTGTGGATAAAAATTAGGAAAAATTTTAAAAGAATGGAACCATGATATGGATTTTGGTCATCGTCTTTGTAGTATGTCTAGTCTTGCGGTTTCCCATAGCCTTTGCACTTGGATTGGCATGTTTGAGCTACTTACTGGTAAAGGGAATACCCTTGATCGTTGTACCCATGAAAATGTATTCCGGTATCGATGTGTTCGTCCTATTAAGCGTTCCCGGATTCATCATAGCCGGTAATTTGATGAACCAGGGCGGGCTGACGGAAAAAATCATAAAATTTTGCAACCATCTTTTGGGCCATATCCGGGGTGGACTTTCTTTGGTGAATATTGGTGCCTCGATGCTTTTTGCCGGTATCTCTGGAACGGCGATTTCCGATACGGCCAGTATGGGATCGATCATGATTCCCGCCATGAAAAAGGAAGGTTACGACACCGCATTTTCATGCGCGGTCACCGCGGCCTCTTCTACAGTCGGGCCTATTATTCCCCCAAGTGTGCCGCTAATAATTGCGGCGACCTTGAGCGGCCTATCGGTAGGGAAATTGTTCCTGGCAGGAGCCATACCGGGATTGTTGTTGGGCATCGGGTTGCTATTCACGGCCTATTTCATCTCCAAACGTAGAAACTATCCAAAACACGAACGCAGTAGTATCGGTCAGGTAATGCGCAGTTTCGTCGCTACCTTTTGGTCGCTCTTGATGACTTTTATCATTCTTTATGGTATCATCGGCGGTATCTTTACCCCTACCGAAGCCTCAATCATTGCCGTAGTTTACGCCCTTATTATTGGGAAATTTGTATACAAACGGTTGAATTTTAAAAATATACAGGTCGTTTTTCTGGATAGTATGAAGACTTCGGCATCACTAATGGTATTGGTGGGCTTTGCCAATCTTTTCGGATTCATTCTGATTACGGAACAGATTCCACAGACGATTTCCAACGAAATCTTGGGCTTTACCACCAACAAATATGTAGTGCTACTGTTGATCAATCTTTTATTGATCGTAGTGGGCACATTTATGGAGACTATCGCGGCCTTATTGATCCTGTTCCCGATTTTACTGAAGATAGCCTTGGCGGTAGATGTCGACCCTATTCATTTTGCTATTATTGCGGTATTGAACCTGATTATCGGCCTGACAACACCACCAGTCGGGGTCTGTCTTTTTGTGGCTTCCAGTATCGGAAAGATATCGATAGGAGCGGTCAGTAAGGCAGGGCTCCCGTTTTTGTTGGTAAGTTTGATTGTATTGGTTTTGGTCACGCTGTTCCCTTGGTTTTCGTTGGTATTGCCAAATTTGTTTATGGATTGATTGGAAGGTGTTGTGTAATTACCATCTTTTCCAAGGATGTCCCTAACAAAAAGTCGGGCACTCAAGTACGTACGCAGAAAGGATAAACCCCATTACCTCAATACTGCGAATGTAAACAACGGCGTACTCTGGCTGTTCAAAATGCAGTCTGTAAAGTGACCACGGAAACTTAGACACCTACACTATACTATCCCTAAAATTATCAAATTTTCTTTATTTCGGATAATTTTTTATCTTTAAGGACAAAAAAGTTGTAAAAAATTATTCATTTAAAAATTGACATTTCTTTCTTAGAAGTTAAATTTTATGAAAAGCACTTTAAAAGAATTATAATGAAACTTACCTATAAACAGACTGAAAAAAGACCGGAAAATTCCTTTCTTGCTCGGCAAGACCGGCTTCCTTGTATTGAGCAGGACTGGCACTTTCACAAAGAACTTGAACTTATCTATTTTATCAAAAGTACCGGAACACGATATGTCGGAAATTCAATAGGTAATTTTGAGCCGGGCGAGTTGTATCTTATAGGAAATAATGTTCCCCACCTCTTTAGAAACCACAGGGAATATTATGCCGACCAGATGGAAGACGAGGCAGTAAATCTGGTGGTCGTCAAGTTTGAACGCAACTTTTTAGGAAACGATTTTCTAGAATTGACCGAAGCAAAAAAGCTGCAACTTCTTTTTCAAAAGGCCGATAGGGGCATAAAATTTTCTCAGGCTGCTACCTATTTAGTACACAACCAAATCCTGGGCTTGGTAGGCAATCAAGGCTTATCCAGCGTTGTTGACCTCTTAAAAATACTTGATATATTATCCGTGGGTGAAAATTATACTTTGCTATGCGCCGAAGTAATTACCAACACCTATAACAAAAACGAAAAAGACCGAATGGCCAAGGTAATTTCCTATCTGACCGAAAATTTCGACAATAAAATCGAATTGGAACAAGTCGCTTCCGTTGCCTCTATGACTCCCAATGCGTTTTGCAGATATTTTAAAAAACGAACCCACAAATCCTTTACTCAATATCTTAATGAAATTCGTTTACGGCACGCTTGCAAACTTTTGATAGAAGGAGAAATGCAAATTGCAACGGTTTGTTACCATTCAGGGTTCAATACACTTACCAATTTTAATCGACAGTTTAAAGCCCTTATGAAAAGCACGCCAACTGAGTATATGGAAAAGTATAATAAAAGGGCCGAGGTCGTTTAACCTTGCAAACCCTATCCTCTCTCATTAAATCCAACATTTTCTGTTTTATTCGATTCATTTCTAATAGTCCTATCTAAGAGGGTTATAATAGTGCTTGCACCAGCTAATCAGGGTAAAAACGTAACGTTTTATTTATAGTAGGTTTGTAAAGAAGCAACTAGAACTTTACCCTTGCTATATGACCGGACTTCTAATTTTATTGGCCTGCATCGTTTTATTGATTGTTGCGATTACGGTATTTAAGGTTCACCCCATTCCCGCCCTGCTTATTTCCGGCCTTATTTTGGGTTTAGCAACAGGGGGCTCGGTAGAAATGGTAACAGATAGCTTGTTGAATGGCTTTGGAGGTACTTTAAAGTGGATAGGCCTAATCATTCTCTTCGGAACCCTTCTTGGTGAAATTCTTGCGGAAACAGGTGGTGCCGATCTTATTGCGGACAGTATCATCAATTTGTTCGGAACAAAATATCTACCCTTCAGTATGGCCGTTATCGGGTTTTTGATAGGTATTCCCGTATTTATGGATGTTGCCTATTTGACTCTGTTACCGACCATTTTGGTTTTGTCGAAAAAATCGGGACACTCGGTTTTGGTTTTAGGCCTTTCACTTGCGATGAGCTTAACAGTTGCACATGCCCTTATTCCCCCAACCCCTGGGCCATTGGCCGTGGCGGCTTTGTTGGAAATTAATATCGGCGACATCATCCCTTTAAATCTCGTAGTGGCCATAGCGGCCATTGCCGGAGGCATGTTCTGGATTCTTTTGAACAGAAAAAATTGGGGGTCCACCGAGGTTTCTGAAGCGGAAACTGAAATTCCGAATAAGAAAAAGTTATATGGAATCAAAAAAATATTACCATTTGCGGCACTTTTGGTGCCTTTATTTTTAATGTCGATCGGCACCATATTCCCGGGAGACAATCCCATTATCAGTTTTATAAAGAACCCCGTTTGGGCCTTGATGATAGGTGTTGCATTTGCGCTGCCCCTACTCGGTACCAAAAACTTTTCTGCCGATCTCAACCGATATTTTCAGTCGGCGGGCGCAAAATGTGCCATTGTCATTTTAATTACGGGTACCGGTGGTGCCTTTGGACAAGTAATCAAGGATACCGAAATAGTCAATTCCCTGTTCTCCGATGTGGGTAATCTTGCAGCCATGGGTATTGTCATTCCATTTCTACTTAGTTTCCTTTTTACGACCGTAACCGGATCTATCACCGTTTCGCTCATCACCTCCGCATCTATTATAGCACCCTTGGTCTCGAACGGTACCCTTGACCCCGCATTCACCGCCGCGGCGATCGGTGCCGGTTCATTGGGCATAATTCATGTCAACAGTAGTTTTTTCTGGTTATTCAAAGAAGTACACGACCTTCAGGTAGGCAAACTGCTCAAATCTTTTAGTGTACTTTCTGCGATTACGGCCTTGGCCAGCGGCCTCATACTAATGCTGATCTACTTTCTCACTGAATCTTAAACCTCACCTTTTCGATTTCCAATGGGTTAAAATAATGCAAGTCTGGGGTAAAATGTATTGGGTATAACATGCCAAATTCGCTTTTCTTTGTATGATATGTTTCGCATCCTTCTAATAACAAATCGAACCCAACTCGACCGACTTTAAAAACGATAAAATTCAGTACATGAAAATAGCAAACATTGAACCTTATGTAATTGTCCATAAGCTAGATACTCCCTTCTATTTCTCACAATGGCAATACGATACCAGAAAAATTTGTATCGTAAAGATTACGCTAGACAATGGCACCTACGGTTGGGGTGAAGGCTACGGACCGGCCGGAGTTATCAAGGCAGGCATCGAATTTTTTACGCCTTTTTTGTTGGGCAAGGATGCCCTTGGACACGAAGTGCTATGGCAGGAAATGTACCGTCGCTCGTTGGATTATGCCCGCAGCGGTTCGTTTCAGGCAGCTATTAGCGCCATAGATGTAGCCCTTTGGGACATAAAAGGGAAATTGCTCGACCAGCCAGTTTCGGTATTGCTCGGCGGAATTAAAAACCCGATTATTGCCCCTTATGCCACCGGCCTGTATTTTACACGTGTCGATAACCTCGAAGAACTGTTGGTCGAGGAAGCATTGCTCTACAAATCGCAAGGGTTTAAGGCCACTAAAATGAAGGTAGGTCTCGGGATTGATAAAGATATAAAATATGTCGCCGCTATCCGCAAGGCAATCGGCCCAGATATGCGGTTGATGATAGATTCCAACCATGCCTATAGCTATAGGGAAGCCATCGAACTTGCACGAAAAGTGGAAAAATATGACATCTCTTGGTTCGAAGAACCTGTATCACCCGAAGATTACGATGGGTATCGAAGGCTTCGTGAGAATACAAGCATACCCATTGCCGGCGGCGAATGCGAATACCTAAAATTCGGCTTCAAACGTCTATTGGAAAACGATTGCGTAGACATCGCCCAGCCCGATATCTGCGCCGCAGGTGGCCTCACCGAAGCAAAACGGATCGCCACCTTGGCACAGGTCTACAATAAAGATGTTGTACCCCATACCTGGGGCACTTGGATCGCCATTAGTGCCGCCGTACATTTTGTCGGTAATCTCGACAAGAATCCTGGTCGGATGTATAACGACTTGCCTACCATGGAATTGGACCGCACCGAAAACGCATTACGCGATGAAGTTACCAAAAGCGACATTATAGTTAAAAATGGCCTGCTTCATGTGCCTCAATCACCGGGATTAGGAGTTGATGTAGATATCGATGCATTAGAAAAATATTTGGACAAAGAAACACACACTGATGAAAGCACCATTAAAATTCGGGCATAAGAAACTATATATCGACGGAGAATTGGTTGAAGCCTCAAACGGAAAAACCTTTGAGGTCATCTGTCCGGCCGACGAATTGCCAACGGCAACCATTGCGTGGGCCAGTAATGATGATACCGAAAGGGCATTGCAATCCGCACAAAAAGGGTTTGAGCATTGGTCAAAACTACCTTTGCACGAACGTTTAGACTGGATAGATAAACTTAGAAATAAGATTATCGAGAATAGCGACCTGCTCCGTGAAAGCATCATGTACGAAATGGGCAAAACTTGGGAAGGCTCTGAAGAAGACCTCACCAGTATAACCAATTCGTTGAAATATTATTCCGAGGAGATACAGAAAAGAAACGACATTCCGATAGAAGATAAAGAAGGTACTCATGAACATCGTATGGTTTCGCAACCGCTAGGAGTAGCGGTCGCTTTCCTCGCATATAACTTCCCCCTGTTGAACCTCGGTTTCAAATTGGGTCCCGCATTGGCGGCTGGCTCAAGCATCATTATTAAACCTTCCGAATTTTCGCCGCTTTCGGCCTATATCATCGGGGAGCTTTGTGCGGAAATAAATTTTCCGAAAGGCGTCGTTACGGTGTTGTGCGGTGACCTTCAAGATGTGGGCATTCCGCTTTGCGAGAGCACAATTCCGAGGTTGATTACCATGATAGGTTCTACCGAAACCGCACAAAAACTCATTGCCCAAAGTGCACGTACTTCCATAAAGCGGTATAGTATGGAGTGTGGTGGCAACGCACCTTTCATCGTTTGTGAGGATGCCGATATGGAGCTTGCCGTAAACATAGGCGCAGCCTTAAAAATCGGAAATTCCGGACAAATATGTGTGGCCCCGAATCGCTTTTTTGTACACGAATCGGTTATTGATCGGTTCACGGCAGGTATGAAAGAAAAGTTTGAGAACGCCAAAATCGGCTTCGGTCGTGAAAACAAACCCGATATGGGTCCCCTGGCCAATGCGGCATCGGTCACCAAGGTACACGGAATCGTTCAGGAAGCCGTGAAGCAAGGTGGAAAGTTGATTTTCGGAGGAAAGCCCATTGACCGCCCCGGTTATTATTTTGAGCCTACGGCCATTCGATTGAACAATAACAATGCGGAAATTCTTCAGCACGAAATATTCGGCCCCGTGGCCCTTATCTCTTCCTTTAAAACAAAAGAAGAAGTTATCGATCTGGCAAACAATACCAATGCCGGATTGGCGTCATACGTATTCTCCAAAAATGAGGACACGTTGAACTTCTTCGCCGAGAATTTGGAGTTTGGCGAGGTACAGTTGAACGGGATAAAATATGATATTTACCTTCCTCATGGTGGCGTAAAAAACAGTGGTATCGGAGTAGATTGCTCCACGTATGCACTTGACGATTACTTAATCAAAAAAAGAGTAACCAAAGCATTGAGCCCGACATGAGCATTCCCTCTCATTTTATAAGTTGTGATTGGGGCACTTCCAATTTTAGGCTCCGCTTGGTCGATACTGGTTCATTGCAGGTGCTTTCGGAAGTAAAGACCGATATGGGAATCAAAAAACGCTTCCAGGAATTCAAAGCGCAGCACCGGTTGGAACAAGACCATTTTTTTGCATCATACTTAAAAGAGCAGATCGATAAACTCGATTTCGCCAAGGATCAGGACACGATTGTCGTCGCCTCGGGTATGCTTTCGTCTTCCATTGGAATGATAGAACTGCCCTATGCTACTATGCCCATCGCCTTTACCGGGGCTGAACTGAAAAGTGAATCGATACAACTTGATGAAAAGCTAAAAATGATCCTTGTGTCGGGAGTGAGAACAGATGCCGATGTTATGCGTGGGGAAGAAGTTCAGGCCGTGGGCATTTCAGATCAACTTGGGCAACATAGCCGGGGCATACTAATATTACCAGGCACACACAGTAAACATATATATTTTGCCGATCGGCGTTTTGAAGGTTTCACCACCTATATGACCGGCGAGCTTTTTGAAATTCTAAGCAAGAATAGCATTTTGGCGACTTCGTTGCATCAAGCTGAATGGAATTCCTCTTTTCAAGAAGTGTTCTTGGAAGGCGCTAAAAAAGGGATTGCGAACCAACAAATGGCCTCGTTGTTCTCCATTCGTGCAAATAGTTTGATTCACAACCGTTCCGAATTCCAGAACTTTTATTTTTTGTCAGGGCTATTGATAGGTGCAGAGTTGGCCAACCTAAAGGATAAAGGCGAAACCGTCTATCTGGCCGCCACGGGTGCCTATAACGAACTGTATAAATTGGCTTTAGACTCTTTTTTGCCTAAGAAGCGCTTGGTATGTTTCGAATCGGAAATAGTAAAGAATGCATTGTTAAACGGACAACGAAAAATAATAGAATCCTATGCCTAATCAATCATTTTCCTGGGAGAAATTCCATCAAAATCCTATAGTAGGAATTTTAAGGGGCCTTTCGACCGAACAAGTTTTGGAAATCGTTCCCACCTATTTGAGCAGCGGATTTTTCACACTTGAAATCACCATGAATTCCCCAAAGGTAACCCAGACAATTGCCACCTTGGCAAAAATATTTCCCGAATTGAACGTGGGCGCGGGTACCGTTTGCACCATACAAGACCTCACAACGGCTTTGGATTCAGGCGCCCAATTTATCGTTACCCCCATTATCGATGAAGAGGTAATAAAACATTGCGTAAAAAATAGTATCCCTGTTTTTCCAGGGGGCTACTCCCCGACCGAAATACACAAAGCCTGGTCTTTGGGCGCCTCGGCAGTAAAGATATTTCCCGCGACGCAACTTGGAGTTCAGTTCATTAAAGATGTGTCCGCTCCGCTGAATCAAATAAAGTTGTTGCCAACCGGTGGGGTTTCCCAAGAAAACATCAAATCATTTTTTGAGGCCGGGGTCGTCGGGGTAGGCATGGGAAGCTCCCTTTTTAATAAGAAGTTTATCAATGATAAAAATTATGAAGCCCTAGGGAAGCACTTCCTACAAATAAAAAATGCAATAAAAGCTTTTATATAGCATTTGGAAAATGTGAACTAATATACTGTTATTAAAGTTCATAATAAGAACATATCTTCAAGACAAGCCTCTTGATTTAAACCCAAAGAGAATCAAAAATGAAATACAAGAGAAATAAAATCCAGATTACAGGTTTAATAGTGTTCATTTTTTTCCTTACCACCCTTAACGGTTTTGCAAGAATGGATGATTATTTGGAAAAATCACCTGTTGAACCGGTCATTTTGGAAAACGATACTCTCAAAGTCACAATCGACGAAAAAAGTGGATGTTTTACAGTTTCCGAAAAAAAGTCTGGACAAATATGGAACTCCGACCCTTGGGAAAATGCGGCCGGCCTACTCACCATTGCCGATACCCAGGGCAAAAAACAGACCGTTAACCTGTCGAAAAGCAAGAAAATCGAAGTCCTACAAAAAAACGGAACTACCATATCGATAAAGTTCATAGACCCCGTCTTTGAAGATGGATCGGTGGCATCGGGCGTGGTCGTAGCTTCCGAATTGCGGCTTGATTCAAACACCGCAAAGTTGGATGTTCAGATTACCGATCATCAACCAGGAAATTACAAACTTTCAGATTTACGTTATCCTGCAAGACAGTTCAGCCTAAAGACCGACGAGGGCATGGGAGCGGCGGTCATTCCCCAAAAACAGGGCATTATTTGTCCGTCTTACATCTTCCCCATGAACGGAGGACGCTTTTGTAAATGGGACGATGCCACATATAATAACAAGTCGATTGGGTCACTAGCATTATTTAATAACGGTACCGGCTTGACCATGCCCTGGTGGGGCACGTACAACAAAAAATCAGCGGTTATGGGAATCGTTGACGAGGCCTCACGTCCAGAGATGTTCTACAACATCAATAACAATGGGCAGTATCTGTTCAACGAGCAAGGCAAGATGTCACCCTATCAACGTGTCGCCTTTCTTGACCCGGTCTGGAAACTGGATGGCAACGATGCCAAATTACAGATCAGCTACCATTTTATACCAGACGGCGATTATGTCGATATGGCCAAGGAATATAAAAAAGAGGCCATCAAACGTGGGCATTTTGTATCGCTTAAGAAAAAGCTAGAAAGAAACCCGAATGTCAATAAACTACCCGGAGCTATTTACTTCGGTATTTATGGCGGATATCCCCACTATGTAAACATGCCTGGAATGGCGTTTAATTTTGATGATCTAAAAAACATTATCCAAACCATTCACGACGACCTGAAAGTTGACAAGGCCTTTATACATGCTTGGGGCACTTTTTCGAATTTCGTTCCCCACAACTGGCCGATTAGCGAGGCCTTAGGCGGACCGGAAAAATTAAAGTCGGCGGTTGACTTGGCTAAATCGTACGGGTATCTGTACTCCTCGTACCATGCCTATTCGCCCATGCTCGAAAATGACCCTGATTTTACGGAAAACCTCATGCAAAGGGATGATGAAGGGAAACTAATGAATACTGGAAGTAGATGGGGCCGTGTCAATCCTAAATTCCAAAAGGGTCTGGCTGAAAAAAGTATAGAAAAGGAAATTTCATATCTCGGTCTTGAAGCTGACATCACCGACATCACCTTTGCCGCCTATCGCGAAAATGGTAAAGAGGGCAGAATCGAACTTGCCAAGTACATCGACAGCTTTAATTTGGTCAATGGTACAGAACACGGCCAAGAGCAATGGATTCCCTACTTCGACATGTTCGAGGGCATGACGTATATTGAGGGTTATCCACTTTCTGAACTTTCGCACCCTGCCCCCCTGTTCAATTTGGTGTACCACGAAGCCATTGCGAATTTTGGAAAAATCCAAGACCCTGACAACGAGGTTACGGCCAACGGCGATTTTAGGATCAAGGCCCTACGAAGTATGCTTTTTGGTAGAGGAACGACCATTTTCTTCGCTCCCTATGAATTCGAGGGCATGGCACCTATAATCAAGATGGCCAGGGACCTGGTGAGTCCCGTGCACGAGGAAACATTCTTTGCAGAATTGAAAAGCCATGAATACCTAAGTCCCGATTTTAAGATACAGCGCAGCCAATTCTCAAGCGGCACCGAAGTGGTGGCAAATTTAGGTCCGGTAGCCCAAAAAATAGAGGGTGGTATTGCTATCCCGGGATATGGCTACTGTATTACCATGAAAGATGGAAGTATTAAAAGTGGGCATTTTGAAGTGAGCCTTAGCATGGATTAGGGGTATACATAATCAAAAATTATAATTCGGCATATTTTATCCCATCCTGAGAATAATCTACAGTAATGGGGTAAAATAAGTCTAGAATTGGATAATTTTTACAAATAACACCCAAGGAAATTGGAATATTTTTGATTTTATAAATAGTTTAAGATGAACAAGCTGGTCCTACTATTATTCGCTATCTGTCTTCATTTTGGTGGCCACGCCCAAGAAAAACGTACCGAGCCGAACCAGTCGAAACCCAATATCATATTACTATTCGCCGATGATGCCGGCTATGCCGATTTTGGATTTCAAGGCAGTACCGTAATGAAGACACCCAATTTGGATAAATTGGCCGAGCAGGGGGTGCGATTTACACAGGCCTATGTTACCCATCCGACCTGTGGGCCTTCAAGGGCGGGACTCATTACCGGAAAATCGCAATACCGTTTCGGCTATGAAGAAAACAACGTGCCCGGATTTATGAGTCCGGTGTCGGCGGTCGATGGTGCAGAAATGGGACTCCCTATAGAGGAAGTTACCATGGGCGATGAGCTTAAAAAGCAAGGGTATACCACGGCCATCTTCGGCAAATGGCATTTAGGCGGGGCCGATCGATTTCATCCGACCAAACGTGGTTTTGATGAATTTTACGGATTTCGTGGCGGGGCGCGAAGCTATTTTGAGTATCCCGAAGAGCCAAATGATCCCATGAACAAAATGGAGCGTGGTTTTGGTAATTTTGAGGAGCCAAAAGAGTATCTGACCGATGCGTTGGCTTATGAGGCGGTTATATTTATGGAGAAAAATGCAAAAGCGAACAAACCGTTTTTTGCCTTTCTATCTTTTAACGCGGTGCACACTCCCATGGATGCCAAGCCTGAAGATCTGGAAAAGTTTCCAAATCTGACCGGAAATCGTAAAATAGTGGCGGCCATGACCCTGGCCCTAGATCGGGCGGCAGGAAAGGTATTGGACAAACTAAAGGAACTGGGTATCGAGGAAAATACAATCGTGGTTTTCACTAATGACAATGGCGGTCCTTCCGACAAAAATGCTTCCGACAACTTGCCTCTGAGCGGTATAAAATCAAATCATTTGGAAGGGGGCCTTCGGGTACCTTTTATTATGAAATGGCCCGGAAAACTGAAACCAGGCACCACCTATAATTTTCCGATCAGCACCTTTGATCTTTTGCCCACATTTTTTGCTGCCGCGGGCGGAAACCCCCAAAACTTGAACGATGTAGATGGCGTCGATTTGCTGCCGTATATCACTGGCACAAACAAAGAACGCCCACATGAAACCCTCTTTTGGAAACGCGATGCACGGGCTTCCATGCGAAAGGGCGATTGGAAAATCATCCGTTTTCCTGACCGTCCGGCAGTACTTTTCTATATTCCGGATGATGAAGAGGAACTGAACGACTTGTCGGCTTCCGAACCTGAGCGATATCGGGAAATGTACAAAGAACTTTTTGCTTGGGAAACTACGCTCGAACGGCCGCGATGGCTGCTGAAAAAGCTATACGAAAAAGAAGATATTGAGCGTATGGATGCCTATTGGCACCCAAATAGTCCAAAGAATACATCCAAAGATTAAAATAGCATACCTATGATCAAGAACAATGCACGCGGCATCATCAATACTACCAATAGTCCGCATGTAAAATTGAAAAGCATCGATTTGGGCGATTGCCAATGGACCGAAGGTTTTTGGGCCGATAAATGGAAACAGGCAGAAAAAGTGATGGTGCCTTATATGGGCAATTTGCTAAAAGGGGATATCGGTCATGGCTTGAATAATTTTAAGATCGCCGCAGGTTTAAAAGAAGGAAAACACCAAGGCGAATGGTGGCACGACGGTGACTTTTACAAATGGATGGAAGCCAGCATGTACATCTACGCCATCAACAAAGATGAGAAGATCCTTAACGATTTAGATGAAATTATTGCGATTATAGCAAAAGCGCAGCGCACCAATGGCTACTTGTCAACACCCTCAATCATTGATGAAAGCATAAAACCGTTTTCCAACAGAAGATATCATGAATTGTACAACAGTGGGCATTTATTGACCAGCGCTTGTATTCACTATCGGGTGACGGGAAAGACCAATTTTTTGGATATTGCTGTCAAACATGCGGATTATCTATATCAACTTTTTGTTCCGATTACGGACAAGTTAAAACGTTTTGGTTTCAACCAAACACAGATCATGGGTTTGGTAGAATTGTACCGTACCGTACAAGATAAACGCTATTTGGAATTGGCGGAACAGTTCATCGATCTTCGGGGCACTTTTGATATTGTCGAAGATGTTACCACCGAAGGTTACCCCATTGGCGATATGGTGCAAGAACGGGTTCCATTACGTGAAGAAACGGAAGCCGTTGGGCATGCCGTGCTCGCACTTTATTACTATGCCGGTGCCGCCGATGTATATGCAGAAACCGGTGAGAAAGCACTCATAGATGCCCTTGACCGACTCTGGAACAACCTGACCCATAAGAAAATGTATGTTACCGGAGCTGTCGGCCAAACCCACTATGGAAGGTCGTCCCGGTTGGATAAAATCGAGGAAGGTTTTATCGACGCATATATGATGCCCAATATGACCGCCTACAACGAAACCTGCGCGAACATTTGTAATGCCATGTTCAACTATAGAATGTTGACACTGACCGGGGAATCAAAACATGGGGATATCATGGAATTGGTACTGCACAATAGCGGACTCTCAGGCATTGGCATCGAAGGAAAAGATTATTACTATTCCAACCCCTTACGGAAAATCGATGGGGCCTTGGATTACGATAAGATGAATGTGGAATTCCCCGAACGGCAACCATATCTATACTGTTTTTGTTGTCCGCCAAACTTGGTACGTACGATTGCCAAATCCCCAGCTTGGGCGTATAGCAAAACCGAAAATGGAATCGCGGTGAATCTCTATGGGGGGAACAGATTAGAGACCACATTACTAGATAATTCTACCCTCAAACTATCCCAAAAGAGCGATTATCCGTGGGATGGTGCCGTGCAAATAACCATGGAAGAATGTAAAGTAGATCCTTTTGAACTGCTATTGCGAATTCCCGCTTGGGCAAAAGGAAGTTCATTGAAAGTCAATGGCCAAGCAGTTGAAAATGTAGTGGCCGGAAGTTTTGCCAAAATCGAACGCAATTGGTCCGCCGGGGATGTTATATCGTTGGAGATGCCCATGGAAGTTAAATTCATTGAAGGACATCCGAGAATCGAAGAGGTACGCAATCAAGTGGCAGTCAAAAGAGGCCCTGTTGTATATACTTTGGAATCGGCCGACCTTCCGGAAGGAACCAATATTACTGATGCCTATATTTCAAGTGCCAAAGAATTGAAACCTGTTCATAAACCGAAATTATTCGGTGGAGTGACCACTATAGAAACTGATTTGCTCATCCGTAAAGACAAATTAGAGAGCATGTACAACGAAGTAAGCAAACCTAAATTAGAAACCTTCGCCACCCAATTAATACCCTATTATACATGGAGCAACCGAGGGCAAGGCGAAATGACTGTTTTTATGCCCATAATTTGGGATTAAAACGACAAGCAATACTCTTTTGAATACACCTACAATAAATAAAACCACATGAATTCACACAAAAAAAATGCATTTACTTACGCGACTATTGTGGCCATGGGTGGTTTCGTTTTTGGTTTGGATGCCGCCCTTATTTCCGGTACAACAAAATTCATTACTCGAGATTTTTCATTGAACGAATTAGAATTAGGCTCGGTGGTCGGTGCACCTGCTATGGGCGTTCTACTGGCATTACTTTTTGTAGGTTATGCATGTAACAAATATGGTCGAAAAACTGCATTGATTATAGCGGCTGCATTTTATCTTGTCTCCGCCATTTGCTCCGCCATTGCACCGTCGTATTGGACCTTGATAGCTGCCCGTTTTTTAGGTGGCTTGGCGTTTAGCTCCATTTCTATGGCCTCTATGTACATTGGGGAAATCGCACCGCCCAAATGGCGTGGAAAATTGGTCTCGATGACACAGATCAATATCGTGGTCGGCCTGTCCGCTGCCTATTTTATAAATTACCTTATTCTAGGGTTGGCAGATTCACAGGCTTCTTGGGTAGAGACTCTCGGTATCAATGAGTATACTTGGCGTTGGATGTTGGCTACAGAAGTACTTTTTGCCCTAATATGGTTGATTTTACTGTTTTTCATTCCTAGAAGCCCTGCTTGGTTGGTTTTTATGGGCAGAACGGAAGAAGCGGAAGCCACCTTGCGAAAGGTCATTCCGGAAAACGAAGTATCGGGGCAAATCGCTGAAATGCAGCATAGTCTAGAAAGCGTCGATCAAGACCGTTCAATGTTGGCACAATTAAAAGAGATTTTCAGCAAACCCATGCGTGTCACCTTGATTATTGCAATGACCATAGCAATTGCGCAACAGGCGACCGGAATTAATGCCATATTATTTTACGCCCCTACGATTTTCGAACAATTGGGTATTGGTACCGATGCCGCCTTTGCACAAGCAATTTACATAGGTTTGGTAAGCATTGTTTTTACCGTCCTAGGCTTGCTTTTAGTTGATAGAATCGGTCGCAGGCCCATGATTATTTGGGGTATGGTCTGGATAGTATTAAGTTTAGGTATTTGCTACTACGGATTTGAGACCGCCAACTATTCTATTTCGAAAGAGGCGGTTTCCGAAATGACGGAAATTCCGAATTCGGAGCGCTTGAATATCTTGGTCGATAATTCGTATGAAAGTGATATTGCCTTCAAAACAGCCCTAATAGAAACCATCGGTGAAAACGATGCTCGTGACTATTCGGGACTTCTGCTTCAAAAAGCCGCAAATATAAACGGACTTCTGATTTTAATTGGAATCTTGAGTTTTATTGCGGCGTTCCATTTTTCCGTGGGCCCTGTAATGTGGGTGCTGTTTTCTGAGATATTTCCCATTTCAAATCGGGGAATCGCTATTCCCTTTTTCGTATTGGTAACGAGTACCGTTAGTTATTTGGTACAGAAATTTTTCCCTTGGCAATTGGCGACGATGGGCATAAGTGCTACTTTGTTGTTCTACGCCATCACAGTGGTCATAGGCTTGGTCATTCTCTATTTCTATTTAAAAGAAACCAAGAACTTGACCATAGAGGAAGTTCAATTAGTCTTGGCACCTAAAAAAAAGTTATCATGAAGCATATTTTTATTTGCGTTATAACACTCTTTTTGACCCAAAACAGTATGGGTCAGTCGGATAAATTCTATCCCGCCTCAGACCCTGAAAATAAGGGCGGATGGGTTTTGAACGAAGAGCTCAGCGATGAATTCGAGGGAAAGGAGTTAGATCCAAAAAAATGGTTTATTGAAGGGGAAAATGGTGATTATTACATCTGGCAAGGCCGGGCCCCTTCACAATTTGTTCCCCATAACGTACGTGTAAAAGCCGGCAAGCTTAAACTCAGAACCGCTTGGGAACCTAAATATAAATTCCTTCAAGACACCTATACCGATGGTGCTATGGGCACGTCTAAATATGGGGAATACAAAGAAAAGCCAATGCCGGTGACCACTGCTGGCGTCATTACCAAAAAACGGTTTCTGAACGGCTATATGGAAGTAAAATCGAAAGTGGGCAATGCAGCCATTACCGGTGCCTTTTGGGGTATTGGCTACGAACAAGAGCTCGATGTATATGAACAAATGGGAAACCCCAAAAAAGGCGAGAAAATCAATGAAAAGAGCTCATTGTCTACGGCCCATGATTGGAGCCCTCCGGCTGAAAGACCTACCAATGTATTTCAACACGTAGAAAAACTACCCTACCGTGTGGCGGACGAATTTCATGTGTATGGTGCCGATTGGGGCGAGGATTATCTAAGCCTATACATAGATGGTAAGCTGATACACCATTTTACGCAAGACGATGTCGGCCTCGATTGGGTACTCAACAATCCCATGGAAATTTGGCTCGATTCCGAGATTTTCTTTTGGTTGGGAATGCCCCATAAGGAAGAACTACCGGTAGATTTTGAAATAGAATATCTGCGCGTTTGGCAAAAACCAACGGACAATTTGTTGGCCCGGCAATTTTATGGTTTCGAAGGACCCATATTGTTCGAGGAAAATCCACGGCCCCTGAAAATGGTTCCCGAAAGCTCGGTTCCGAACGATTATCAGAAGTTTTGGGAAATCGATAGTCTTTCCGCGAAGTATTTTTCCATTGTTGAAGGCGATTACGCTTCAGGGGTAAATAGCCTTGAATTTGCCGGTTTCGGTAAAAATGAAAATTTGGAAACCGATAAGGTAGTTGCCTTATCTCCCGAAGCAGCCGTAAACATCCCCGAAGGAGACTATATGTTATCTATAAAAGTTTGGCTTGACCAAGGAAGGGCTGCCACGAAATTATACCTGTCTTTTGAAAATCCAAAAATGGAAATCCCTATTGATTTAACAGGATTGGAACGACGTAAATGGGTAACGATCGAGCAAAAAATCACGAAATCGTCCGCTTCAAGTTCCAAAGACCAATTTAAAATCGAGCTGAGAAAGGAAGACGTACCCGAAAAAAAAGCATCACGATTTTTTATTGATGATATTGCGATTAGGCCTGTTAAAAAATAAAGGAAACGAGAGATCACTTCAACCCATTAGAAAGTATTATTATGAGACATCTATTTATTCTGTTTTGTTTCTCTATTTGTGTATTCGGTTGCAAGCCAAAAACCGAACCTGTCCAAAATGAACAGCCTAAAAAACCCAACATCCTCTTCCTTGCCATTGACGACCTGCGGCCCGAACTGGGCGTCTATGGTTCCGATATCGCAATCACTCCCAATATCGATGCCCTGGCCGCTGATGGCTTGTTATTCAACAATGCCTATTGCCAACAGGCCATTTGCAGTCCGTCAAGGGCCAGCTTGATGACCGGGGCAAGACCCGAGACTATTCAGGTAATTGAGAACTTCACCTATTTTCGGGATAAAAATCCCGATATCGTAACCCTTCCCCAGCACTTTTGGGCCAATGGCTATGAAACCGTATATACCGGTAAAATATACCATAACAGCGAGTTTGGTGATGGTGAACTTTCCTGGAGCAGAAAGGCGGATACAACTGGTGTAACCAAAATACCAAGTACACCAGGTGGGTTTAAGTTGCCCGAAAATCAGAAAATGCAAAAGGAGAACAGTGCGGCCATGGTGGCCAAGTATGGTGAAAATGCATTGCAAAACGGCTTGGGAAAAGGCCCGGCTTTTGAGTTTGCCGATTTTCCCGATAACGCCTATGAAGATGGCCATAATACCGATCTGGCCATTGCTACTTTAAAAGACATACTAGAAAAGAATCCGAATAAACCCTTTTTTTTGGGGATGGGCATGAAAAAACCGCATTTGGATTGGATAGCCCCAAAAAAATACTGGGATCTATATAATGATGACAATATAAAACTGGCGGCACAGGAAAACGGCCCGAAAGATGGTGCCGCCATGGGCCTGCATGCTTCCTTTGAATTGAGGGCCAGGGCGAACATTCCCAAAAAAGGCCCTATCGACAAAAAACTGGCCCGTGACCTAAAACATGCCTATTTGGCCTGCGTCAGTTATGCAGACGCGCAAATTGGGCGTATGTTGGCCGCTTTGGACGAAGCCGGGGTTCGCGACAATACGATCATCATACTTTGGAGCGATCACGGTTGGCACCTTGGCGATATGGGTATTTGGGGCAAGGCGACCAATTACGAAATCGCCACTAGGGTTCCCTTGATTATTTCAACTCCCGACATGCCCAAGGAAATGCGAGGAAAAACTACGGATGCACTGGTCGAGTTAGTAGATATGTACCCAACCTTAAGTGAATTGGCAGGACTTTCATTGCCCGCGCACCTTGAAGGACAAAGTTTCGCTCCCCTACTCTCAGACCCCGACCAAGAATGGAAAAAGGCGGTTTTTAGCCAGTTTCCTACTCCAGCATTACGGGAATGGGCAGCCAATCCCCTTTCCAAAGGCATGCGCGAAACTTCCTTCGGACCTTTAATCGAGGAAGTTGAAGAACGCATAAAAAAACAACAAGGCGATAAATGGGATCGCGACCTGTTCGAAAACCGACTCATGGGCTACTCCATGCGAACCGACAATTATCGTTTTATCGTATGGAAAGATTATACCGACCCACAAGCAAAACCTATCTTTTTTGAACTGTACGACCATCAAAAAGACCCCTCTGAAACGGTAAATATTGCGGAGGAAAACCCCGAACTTGTTGCGAAACTCTTGGAGCAATTCGACAAAGGATGGAAGGGCAATCTTGCTTCCTTATCCCAGTAAATTGAGGCCGTATCCTTTAATAAATGAAATTTGGATAAATACTTAAAACCATGAATATCATGATTTCCTTCAAAATAAGAATGCTTCTTTACCCGGCCGTACTTCTCCTGACCATTTTTAACAGGGCACAAGAAACCCGCCCCAATATTCTGTTCGTTCTATGCGACGACTTGGGCTATGCCGATGTGGGTTTTAACGGTTCTACAGATATTATGACCCCAGAGATTGACAAATTGGCCCATAGCGGGACAATTTTCACCTCGGCTTATGTAGCCCATCCTTTTTGTGGGCCAAGCCGGGCCGCATTGTTGACAGGACGTTATCCGCAAGCAATCGGTACAGCTTATAACCTGTTCCACAATAGCAGCGAAGAAGACAAGGATAATATGGGCGTTCCCGTGGATGAAACCTATATGGCCAAGGTGCTACAGGAGGCCGGGTATTATACGAGTGCCATAGGTAAGTGGCACGTCGGTGCAGCCCCCAAATACCATCCCAACCAGAGAGGCTTTGATGATTTTTATGGTTTCCTCGGAGGGGGGCACGACTATTTCCCTGAAAAATATCGGGAAGAGTACCAACAGCAACTTAAGGCAGGAAACAAGGAAATTCGGGATTATTTGCATCCCTTGGAGTACAACGGCAAACCCGTTCAGGAAACGGAATACCTGACCGATGCTTTTTCCAGGGAAGCTATCCGGAATATTAAATCCGCATCTGTAGAAAAGAAACCCTTCTTTATTTATTTGGCCTACAATGCTCCTCATGTCCCGCTACAGGCAAAAGCCGAAGACCTTCAAAAGTTTGCCGACATCAAGGATACCGACAGAAGAACCTATGCCGCTATGGTTTATGCGGTTGACCGGGGAGTAGGAGAAATCATAAAGACGCTAAAGGACACCGAACAATTCGATAATACGTTGATTGTCTTCCTGAGCGATAATGGTGGCAACTTCGATCATGGAGCCAACAATTATCCGCTAAAAGGGACAAAAGGTGATACGTGGGAAGGTGGTTTTCGAGTGCCTATGTTCTTTCATTGGCCTAAAAAGTTATCGGCTGGACAACGATTCGATGTTCCTGTGTCATCACTCGATCTTTATCCTACTTTCGTTCATCTTGCAGAAACTAGCGCTCCCAAGGGCAAAAAACTGGACGGCAAGGATATCATGGGCGATTTATTATCTGCCAAGGACTTGCTTAACGATCGTACGATCTATGCCTTGCGGTACCGTGAAGGTTATAATGATGTCGGCGGACGACAAGGCGATTGGAAAATAACACGAATGGGCAATGAACCTTGGGGACTATATAACATCACGAAGGATATCGGTGAAAAGAGAAATATGAGCGGAAAGTATCCCGAACGCCTCAAAAAAATGGTTGCCGAAACAGAAGAATGGACCAAAAGCTTTGTTCGACCCTTATGGTTTTACTCTTTGAAGGATCAGGAACTCTGGAACAATGGCGGTATGCCACGCTACGATGATACCTTTGAAATTGATAAATTGGTGCTACCAGCAACTAAAAAATAATCATGATATGTTTAACATCAATTGGTACGTCCCGTTCGGGCGGGCCTTTCCTATTTTCTTTCCTTATATCGATCGTTTATAACCTCGCTGCGAAACTAAATAACCTTTCTGCCTGTACATTTTACCACCCTAAAAAGATTTTTAGAAATATAAAGTCGGTTAAGATAGTTGTATCGAAAGATGAAATTGATATCACCAACAAATTGGTTTCGGCATTCATACCAATAAAGTTTCATGCTTGCTCAATGGGAACAACTACAAATACCTTGATAATCTATGTAAAGAGAATAGCTTTTTTGATGGAGTCATTCGACTTTTGCATCCTAGATATATCTCGCAATATAAAAAGCGAGAGGAAGAAAAGTATATCAATACCTATTTAGACATACTACGAATTGATGTATACTAATATCATTTTAGCTTAAAAAGAACTTTTCCAATTGATGAGCAACATTGTCTAAACTGATATAAACTTCTTCATATCTCATCACTCTATGCGAATCCAAAACCAGATTAACGAGCACACTTTCTTCGTTTTTGTGTTATTCTGAATATAAAATTACAAGGCGGGCATATACCTGCACAAGATCATGCCGATAATCCTATTCTTATCCTTATACATATATTCCGTCCCAAAAGGATGTAAGTTGAAGCACCCGAAGCACCCTGTTGTGAGAACCGGATACGGAAGGAAGTTTTTTTTCGAAAAATATATTTATGGTCTATATTTATCCAATGAAAGCAACCCACCTTCATATTCTTCTCGTTGATGACGACGAAGATGACCGAATGTTCTTCGAGGAGGCCCTTGAAGATCTGAACCTCGCAGCCGACTTCGAATACGTACCTGATGGATTGAAGGCTATTGAAAGGCTTACGGGTAATAAAAAACTTCCCGATATCGTTTTCCTTGATCTGAACATGCCCCTATTATCCGGCAGGGAATGTCTTGAACAGATACGCGCCAACGACGCCTTAAAAGATTTGAAGGTGGTCATCTATTCCACCTCTTTCGACCCAGTTACCGTAGAACTTCTTTATAACAATGGTGCGAGCCGCTACATCCGCAAACCCGGTGCGTACAATGAGCTGAAACAGACGATATCGGATGCCATAACTTCTTTGGAAAAAGAAGGCTTGAGACCTATCCAAAAAAAGGACTTTGTGATCAATACTTGAGTAGTACTATGATAGATAACGATAATCTTTATTTTCTCGAAGGAGGAAGCGAAATGGGAAAACTCCTCCGTGAAAAGGACTGGGAGTCCACTTCCATGGGTCCGACCACAGATTGGCCGCAAAGCCTTCGGACCACCTTAGACATTATGTTGCACTCCCTCTTCCCCATGTTCCTGTTCTGGGGCGATGAATATATCTGTTTCTACAATGATGCGTACCGACCGAGCTTAGGCACCAACGGGAAGCATCCCTTTATTCTGGGACAAGGGGCGCAAGAGGCATGGCCGGAAATATGGGACGAAATTGGCCCTTTGCTCAATCAGGTATTGACAACTGGCGAAGCGGTTTGGAGCGAGAACCGGTTGTTACCCATTTTCCGAAATGGGAAAATAGAGGACGTGTATTGGACGTTCTGCTATAGTGCTGTAAGGAACGGGGCGGGCAAGCCTGCCGGCGTTTTGACTGTGTGTACGGAAACTACGGAAGCCGTTAGGGCGACTGAAAAGGCCATGAAATTTCGTTTCATGGCCGACAAATCTAGCGACCCTTTCATTTTGATGTGCGAAGACGGGTCGTTCGAATACCTGAACCCGGCCGCACTCAAGAAATGGGGATATACCGAAGATGAAGCCAAATCGCTCAAGGTGCCCAATGTTGATCCAATGTATGACCAGAAAAGTTTCGAGGCTCTTTTTGCAAGTGCGCAGAAGACGGACCTTCCTGTATTCGAGACGATTCATAAATCTAAAGACGGAAAAGAGTTCCCGGTCGAGGTAAAGGTTAGCGGTTTCAGCTTCAATGGTGCCCCGCACATGTTGGGAATAGCACGTGATATATCGGAGCGACAAAAAGCGGAGAGTGATCTAAAGGAAAGCGAATACCGCTTTCGGGAGCTTGCCGACCAGTCGCCGATGTGGATCTGGATAACGGATGAGGAGGTTAACGTCGAATACGCCAATCGTGTCCTGCTAGAATATATTGGCATCGAGAAGGTTAGCGATTTTACGGGACAAGTATGGGAAGATATCGTCCATCCCAAAGACATCGGAATCGTTTACGAAGGTTTCGGACAAGCAGTGGAAAAGTGCACAAGTTTTTCATTGGACTACCGCGTACGGAAGGCTTCCACCGGCATCTACGAATGGTTTACCGTCAAGGGAGTGCCAAGGTTCGAAGGTAAGAAATTGACTGGTTTCATAGGTACCGGCATGAACGTACATAGACAGAAAACGTTCTCCGAACAGTTGAGGAAAGAGGTCAGGCTGCGCACGAAGGAACTTGCCGACACCAACGTGAAATTGGAGAAATCGAACAAAGAATTACAGTCGTTCGCCTATATCTCTAGCCACGACCTTCAGGAGCCTCTCCGGAAAATACAGACCTTCTGCTCCTTGCTACTTGCAAACGAGTACGAACGGCTTTCCGAAAGGGGAAAAAATCAGTTCGACCGGATGCAATCTGCCGCAAAAAGAATGCAGGTTTTGATCAACGACCTGCTCGCCTACTCACGCTTGGAAATGGAAGATCGCAAGTTCGAGACCATGAACCTTAATCAAATCTTCGACAAGGTAAGGGAAGATCTCGCGGATGAAATCAAACAAAAAGGCGCCACGGTTGAAATAGGAAATTCCTGTGAAATCGCTGTCGTTAATTTCCAGTTCAGGCAGTTGCTCTTCAATCTGGTATCGAATTCTTTGAAATACTCGAGCGATGACCGTCCGCCAATTATAAAAGTTGATGGGCACCTTATCGACGCTGCGAACATTCCGCACGAGGGATTGGAAGCCAAAAAATATGTGCGCATAAGGATATCCGACAACGGAATAGGATTCGACAAGGCGTATTCGGAAAAGATTTTCGAGGTCTTCCAGCGCTTACACGGTAGGGAAAAGTATCGGGGTACCGGTGTTGGACTGGCCATCGTTAAGAAAATAGCGGAGAACCATAAAGGGTTTGTAACGGCAAAAGGAGAACCGGGCGTTGGAGCGGTGTTCGAAATTCATATCCCCTACAATCAAAACCCATAGGCACCTCTTCACTTCCTAATTTAGGGGTCAAGTTTAATGGCAACAGGTTCTTTAACCATATCTTGACAGTCCCAGTGGTTGTTCTGTAATTGGGCTAAAGGCAGTTTGCTACGTTTGACCAAATTTTGGCTGTTCCTGCATGCCCCATAGCAGAGAATTCTTCCATTACCTGTTCTAGATAGGCGGGGCCTTATCATTTTCATGCTGCTGCCCCGATTGTTCGTTCTGTTGCTACTTCTTAAGCGTTTCGTTTTCTTTCATAGCTATTTTCACCCACTATTTTAATCCATAGAGGTTAAAATTAAGTTTGAAGTACCGAATAATTTAATCCATAAACGCAGAATATGAGGCGAATCGATTTAAATGAAGAACATACCCAAAAAAATACAATGAAAGTCCATGTGCAATCCATTTGATGACATCCACAAAGAACGCTAAATATTTTAAGGTCAAAAATCCCATTAATAGGATTAAGACCAATAAGAAATGTGAACTAATTTAGCTACAATCAATAATTATAAATACTAGACACAGTTTTGAAATTTATGATTATCCCCTAGCTTAATACGGATTATAGATCATTTTAGGCAATCCCCATCCCGAGACTTCCTTTAGGGATGGAGCTAGAATAGCAGTGAGTAAGATATTATCTGGAAATTTCGGGATAACAACGCCCAGCGGATCTGGTACGGGCGGGAAGGCCGTAAAAAGAGGCATACCTGCCGGACGGCCAGGATAAATAATCGACAGATTTCATTACAGTTTCTAAGAATGTTGTGGTTAAAATAGGGATAAGCTCATCAACAACAAACACTTTAATAATCGACACATCAACATGTTAAAGGTTAATGCCATGAAAAATATTGTTATAATAGGTGCTTCTGGCCATGGTTCTATGCTTTTGGACTGTTTGGAAAAGGAAAAGAAATATAACGTAATAGGCTTTATTGATTCCTTTAAGAAAAAAGGGAAGTTACATGATGGTTACGAGATACTGGGTTCTGAGGGTGAAATCCCGCAATTGATCAAAGAGCGCAATCTAGAAGGGGCTATTATTGCTATCGGCAATAATTTTACCAGAAAGTGCATGGTGGATGAACTCAACAAGATTGCCCCTAGCTTATTTTTTGTGTCTACCATACACCCGTCCGCCAATATCGGCAGGAATGTCAAGGTAGGAAAAGGTAGTGTCATAATGCCAGGAGTCATAATCAATGCAAACGCCGAAGTCGGGGAATTTTGTATTTTAAATACCAATGCCTCACTTGGTCACGATGGTACTATGGCAGATTTTTCCAGTATTGCCTCAGGTTCGTGTACTGGAGGTAATCTTAAACTAGGTGAATTTTCCGCTATTTCACTGGGTGTTAATATTATCGAGAAAATCAATATCGGCGAACACAGTATCGTCGGCGCCGGCGCCCTCGTTGTAAAAGATGTTGGTGACTTTTCAGTGGTCTATGGAGTTCCCGCTCGTTTTATACGAAGTAGAAAAATGTGGGATTCCTATTTAAGCGGAGACAGCGTTTCAAACAATCGTTTGCATTACCCAGTGGAAATTTAAGACCACCATGAACCACATCGACCAAAAAATTATAAGGCAGGTTTTCGTACTGTTGCTCATCCTAGTTTTAGGCGGACTTATTTTCTTCGAAATGCTGCCTTATCTTACCGGCGTCTTGGGTGCAATCACCATTTATGTGATACTTCGTAGACCTATGGCCATTTTGGTTGAAAAAGGTTGGTGGCCGGGCCTTGCTGCCGCGGTACTTCTTTTCCTTTCCTTTATCTGTATTCTATTGCCCGTGGCAGGAACTATTCTTATGCTAGGAAACAAAATCGGTAAAGCGGCCAGTAATTCTGAGAAATTGTTGACCGCGGTAAATGAACAGGTTGATAAATTGGAGGAGTTGATTGGTTATGAATTTTCTTCACAGCTGGATGCCTCCGGCTTTGCAGATGGACTTTCGAAAGGATTACAGAGCGTGGCCGGCGGAACGTTCAATACCGTAATTGCCATTGCCATCATGTACTTTATGCTCTACTACATGTTGACCAATCGCCGACAGCTGCGCGAATCGCTTCTTGAGTTTATTCCGATCCGCCATAGTAACCTGAAAATTATTGGCAACGAGATTAAAGCCATGGTGAGATCAAATGCCCTGGGCATTCCCCTAGTGGCTTTAGGACAAGGGATTGTGGCACTGGTCGGTTTTTTTATTTTTGGCATAAGTAATCCTTTTTTTTGGAGCGCTATCGTTACCATCGGCTCGATGATCCCATTTGTCGGTGGTCTGTTGGGTACCGTTCCCGTGTTCATTATCGCACTTTCGCAGGGTGAAACTTTTCAAGCATGGGGCATTTTACTTTACGGGGTAATAATTGTCGGTTCCACCGATAATCTGATCCGACTCTATATCCTGAGAAAGCTTGATGACGTACACCCATTGATTACACTGATCGGTGTTATTGTAGGCGTTCCTCTTTTCGGCTTTATCGGCCTTATTTTCGGTCCGTTGTTAATCAGTTTATTTCCGATAATCGTTCGTATCTATAAAAATGATTATGGTTCACCAAGAAACGGAAAGGACCTTTAGGCAATTTATTTATAAAATCATTATGACATCGTCTCTGCATACCCAGTTATCATATCCTTCTTCATTAGGTGCATAAATAAAATTTTTAGGGTCAATACGCTGTTTGATGGAGTCGTACTTTACAATTCAAATGTAATAGGCAGGAATGCTGAGATGTCTCCTCAGGTCCTAAAGAAGTATCGTAGCAATCCTTGCTATACTAACAATTATAAAACCAGCACTATGGAAAAGGATAAGAATAAAATTAAAAAGCACAAGCAGAGCATTGGCGAGCAAGCCATTAATCACAAAGAAACCGATGGCAAGGATATTAACTATCAAGAAAAGCAGCGACAAGAGAAGCATCAGCCAAGGGATAACGCATAATTATTGAAAGTTTATCAGGATAAAACTGGCTCCATTGCCGGTTTTTCTGGCACGCTATAGAGATAGAACTTTTATTGATTCGAAATCCTTTATTCCACCAAACGAAAAATAATCTTTAGGACTACGGTACATTGTCAAGATAAAATAACTAACTCAAATTATATTTCATAGCATCTTTGTTCCGTAAATTTTACGACAGCGCGAGTATAAACCTGAGTTCTAAGTAAAAGAGGGAATTTAACCGTATCGGGGCTTTTTTATTATTTTTGGGGGTCATATAGAATCGGATTTAAAAGATATTTTCAATAAAATTATAAAACTCTAATATTCTTCACAATGAAAACAATTAGCGAACAATGGTATTCCGAACTTGAGCATTTAACGAAAGAGGTCATGGCTTCCGAAAAGACCTATGGTACTTTGGTACAATCGGATAGATACCCTAAAAAGCGGACATATTTTCAAAAACGTCATC
>RCMY010002014.1_pt1 | contig 35757 bp, 29 predicted proteins | sample 2041341 | NCBI WGS metagenome assembly RCMY01 (sample SAMN09708234, study PRJNA481090) | Marine sediment metagenome, whole genome shotgun sequencing project. | reverse complement strand
GATGCGACATGACCGAGGTGTACGCGTTCGACGTCGCGAGTCCCATGGTGTCGAGGGTCTCGGTCAGAGAACCGATCTGGTTGACCTTCACGAGGATCGAGTTGGCGATGTTCGACTCGATCCCTCGCTGCAGGCGTGTGGAATTCGTGACGAAAAGGTCGTCGCCGACGAGCTGAATCCGATCGCCGACCGATTCGGTGAGCGTTGCCCAACCATCCCAGTCCTCCTCGTCGAGACCGTCCTCGATCGACACGATGGGATATTTCTCGGACAGGTCGGTGAGGTAGCTCGACATTTCGGTCGGTGTGAGGCTGCGACCCTCGCCAGCCAGTTCGTATTTCCCGTCGCGAAAGAACTCTGATGCGGCCACATCCATCGTGAGCGCAATGTCGTCACCTGGGCGCAGGCCCACCTTCTCGATCGCCTCGACGAGAAGCTGTAACGCTTCTTCGTTAGAACCGAGGTTGGGGGCAAATCCTCCCTCGTCGCCGATTGCCGTCGACAGACCGCGCTCGTGGAGCACCGCCTTGAGCGTGTGATAGGTCTCGATCCCCCATCGAAGTCCTTCGGAGAACGTCGTGGCGCCGACAGGCATCAGCATGAACTCTTGGAGGTCGATGTTGTTGTCCGCGTGTTCGCCGCCGTTGAGTACGTTCATCATCGGCACCGGGAGCACGTGAGCGTTCGGTCCGCCGACGTATCGGTACAGCGGCAATTCGACCTCGGCTGCCGCAGCATGGGCAGCTGCGAGTGAGATACCAAGAATGGCATTGGCCCCACAACGTGCCTTGTTCGGCGTGCCGTCGGTCTCGTTCAGCGCTGCATCGATGGTGCGCTGTGCGGTCACCGGAAGACCAACGACCGCGTCGGCAAGTTCGGTGTTCACGAAACCAACAGCAGTCAAGACACCTTTGCCCATGTACCGGTCGCCACCATCACGAAGCTCCACAGCCTCGAACCGTCCGGTAGACGCACCACTGGGGACGAGCGCCCGTCCCGTTGCGCCTGACTCGGTCGTCACGACGACCTCGACCGTCGGGTTTCCCCGAGAGTCGATGACTTCGATTCCAACCACCGATTCGATTGCTGACACAGCTTCTCCCTCACGTTCATTCTTGGTAACCGGACATCAACGTCATCGCAGACGGCAATGCCACGAGAAAACTTACACGGCTGCACACAGCTGTTTGCCGATGTTGCCCATTGGTGGGAGATACCTCGCATTCCACCCATCGGTATGGGACGCAGATGCAGTCGGGTTCAAGAACCTTTGTTCAGTTCCACTTTCGCGTCTTCCCAGCGATCGCCGAGTTCATTCGCGCCGAGATCTCGCAATTCGACGCCATCGGCTGCAGCACGTGCTTCGACCAACCGGAACCGGTCGGCAAACCGGGTAGATGCCTGCCGCAGCGCATGTTCGGGGTCGACGTTGGTCATTCGCGCCACTTGTACTGCGGCGTACAGAAGGTCGCCCACTTCGTGTTCAGACGGGTCCTCCGTGACTTCGTCCAGTTCCTCACGCACGTCGTCGAGCGCCCATGCAAGATCTGGGCCGCTGAACCCCGTGGCCGCGGCGCGATTCTGGGTCTTCAGCGCGTGCAACAGGGCAGGGAGTGCGACGGGAAGGCCATCCATCACGCTGTCACGACCCTTCTCTACCTGTTTGGCCAGTTCCCATCTGGCAACCGTGGCAGCAGCGTCTGCATCGCCGAACACATGGGGATGGCGGTCGACGAGTTTGTCGTGAATCGCGTCTGCGACATCGGCAACGGAGAAGCGTCCCTGTTCGGCCGCAAGTCGAGCATGGAAGAACACCTGAAAGAGCAGATCGCCGAGTTCTTCCTCTAATGCGAGATAGCCATCTTCCGAATCTGCGGCGACCGCGTCGATGGCTTCGATCACCTCGTAGGTCTCCTCGAGGAGGTACCGACGGAGGGTCGCGTGCGTCTGTTCGGCGTCCCACGGGCACTCGACCCGAAGTCGCCGCACGAGTTCGTCGAGTCGCACGAACGCCGCAGCGACCGGTTCGGCGAGTTGGGGAATCCAGAGCGATGTGAGGTGATCGGGTTCGAGCGATCGAGCAAGATCGCTCCACTCCACCTCGTTGATCACCGCATCTCTCGTGCCGACGCCCTTCAGGATCGTGACCGTCTCGGGTGCAACGTCGTCAAGGGCAAGGATCACGTCGTCGAGAACGTCGGCGGAGTGCACCTGCGTGACAAGAAGAGGCCCGAGGCGTCCAGCGGCATCTGTACGCAGTCGATGTGCATCCACGATCGTGACCGCCTCGGCCATCGGATCGATTCCCAGAGCGACCCAGCACAAATCGGTGAAACTGAGAGCGGGGCGGATGTCGACCGTGACGCGTGGGTCGTCTCGAAGGAGCTCGACCGTCCGCTCGGCCACCGTCGGCGACCCCGGCACTGCGTACACGACGTGGTGATGGCGCTGCGCTTCGTCGACAAGACGTTCGACGATCGCGCCGTACACCTCATCGAATGAGTCCTCGGCTTCATAGATGACATCGAATGAACCCGTCGCAGGAAGGTTCTCTGCAGCTGGATGACGGGAAGTTCGAAGCCAGACCGGTGTGCCGCTTTCAAGGAGAGCCAGCGTCTCTGCGGTGAGCAGCTCAGCCCCGGCGGGACCAAGACCGACCACCGTAACGATTGGGGTCGTCGAGTTCATCACCTAGCCGCGAGCGGTGATCAGCAGTGTCTCCGGGTCGATCGAACCAATCCTCGATGAAAGATCGGCGTCTCGAACCAACGCGACGAGCGCCTCTCGCGCCTCAGGAGTCCCCAACTCTGCCGCGTGAGAAGCTACCCAGACATTCTGGACCAACGCCTCGTATCCCTCACTCGATCGGGCGATCGGGCCGATACGTTGTGACGGATCCGGGTTGGCGATCGCATCTTCGATAATTGGTTTGATGTTCTCGCGATCGGCTTCGGTGATCGTGATTCCCAACTGCGAGAGATATTCGACTGCCGCTGCATCCGAGAGCCAGGTTCGACTGAGATCGCGATAGTTGAGACGAACACCGTCCACATCGAGGAGCGGCTGAATTTCTGTGTCTCGATCGCCTTGGTTCAAAGCGACAACCAAATCGACAAAACCCTCTTCACTGATCGACTGGTCCCCGAGGGACAGCACGTCGGTGTCGGTCGCGCCGCAACCGGCGAGCGCAAGCGTGCAGAGCAGAAAGACAACAATTCGACGGATCACGTGGTTCATGATGGCACTTTCTCGCCGGCTTCGGCGTCAGCGGGGACAAGATCGTCGAGAGCGAGAACAATTTGTTCCGCGATGTTGCCCTTCTTCATTCCCAGTTGCAGGAAACCGCCGTCGGCTTCCTTGTAGAGCGAGTGTTGGTAGATGCGGTCGAGGCGAATCTGCTTCGACGTTGGCAGCTCGAGCGGCGACATCCGGACGAGAAAGTCGGGTCCACCGAACCCCGGCCCCTTGGTCACCGTCAATTCGGTGATTCCCACGCGAATGCACGTCGCACGAACTCGAGAGACATCGAGCAGGTTCGAAGCTGGCTCGGGCAACGGGCCATATCGATCGAGCCATTCTGTGCGTACGTCGCCGACCTGCTCCTGCGTGGTGATCGATGCCAGCCGTCGGTACGCCTCGAGGCGTTGATCTTCGGTCTCCATGTAACTGTTGGGCAAGAACGCCTTGATCGGAAGCTCGATCTTGAGCTCATCGACCTCGTCGATGGTTTCGCCCTTCAACTCGGCCACAGCCTCGGTGACCATCTGACAGTAGAGGTCATACCCGACCGCAGCGATGTGACCGGACTGGCCCGTTCCGAGAAGGTTGCCGGCGCCGCGAATCTCGAGATCGCGCATCGCAATCTTGAATCCCGACCCGAGGTCGGTGGCTTCACCGATCGTTTTGAGACGTTCATAGGCCTGCTCGGTGAGCGACTTGTCCTGTGGCACCATCAAATAGGCGTAGGCGCGTTGCCCTGACCGGCCCACTCGGCCACGAAGCTGATGCATCTGACCAAGTCCGAGAAGATCGGCTCGATCGACGACCAGCGTGTTCACCGAGGGCATGTCGATACCCGATTCGATGATGGTCGTGCACACCAGAACGTCGTACTCGCCCTCCCAGAAGTCGAGCACGACCTGTTCGAGCGAACCCTCGTCCATCTGGCCGTGTGCGATGGCGATTCGCGCTTCCGGCACCATTTCTCGCACGTGCGCCGCCGTGTGCTCGATGTCTTGCACCCGGTTGTGCACATAGAAGACCTGACCTTCGCGCAGCAGCTCACGCCGAATAGCCTCGCTGATTGCCCGATCGTTCTGCTCACCAACGTAGGTGAGGATGGGTTGTCGCTCTGACGGCGCGGTCGACAAGAGCGTCATGTCACGGATGCCGGTCAGGCTCATCTCGAGCGTCCGAGGCACGGGCGTTGCGGTGAGCGTGAGAACGTCGACATCGGTGCGAATCGTCTTGATGGTCTCCTTGTGTTTCACGCCGAAGCGCTGTTCTTCGTCGACGATGAGGAGCCCAAGATCCTTGAAGTCCAGTTCCTTGCTCAACATGCGGTGAGTGCCGATGAGCACGTCGACTTTTCCAGCATTCGTATCGGCGATCACCTTCTTCGCCTGTGCGTTGGTGAGAAAACGACTCAAAACCTCGACGCGCAACGGAAAGCTGGCGAATCGATCAGAAAACGTCTGGTGATGTTGCTGCGCGAGCAAGGTGGTCGGTACGAGAACTGCGACCTGCTTGTTGTCCTGCACTGCCTTGAACGCAGCCCGAATTGCAATCTCGGTTTTGCCAAAACCCACGTCGCCGACGATGAGCCGGTCCATTGGGTACGGCCGTTCCATGTCGTCCTTGACCTCGACGATGGCGGTGAGCTGGTCTGGCGTCTCCTCGAACGGAAACGAGTCCTCGAGCTCAGCTTGGAACGGCGTGTCCATCGCAAAGGCGTGCCCTTCTGCCGTCACCCGGCGCTGATAGAGCACGACGAGCTCCTGAGCGATCTCACTGACTTCAGAGCGCACCCGGGCTTTTGCTTTCGCCCAATCGCTGCCGCCCATCTTCGACAGCGTCGGGTTGTCGCCGCCGGTGTAGTGGCGGACCACACCGATCTGATCGGACGGGATGTAGAGCTTGTCGTCGCCCCGGTATTCGAGCAGAAGGTAGTCACGCTCCACCCCGCCGATGGCTCGTGTGACCATGCCTGCGAATCGAGCGACGCCGTGCTGTTGGTGCACGACGTAATCGCCTGGGGCGAGATCGTCGAACGTGTCCTGCGACGTGTTGGCCCGTGCCTTGGCATGCCGATGCGTCCGTCGTCTGCCGGTGATGTCGGATTCGGCGAGGACAGCCAGCTTCGCCGACGTGAACACTGCCCCACGTTCGAGCGGTGCGACGACGATCCCCGATGCACCCGACGTGAGTCGTTCGACGACCGGGATGTGCACGCCGTGGTCGCCCAGCAGTACTGCGAGCCGAGGTGCGGTCCCTGTGCCGTCAGCTCCGACGACGAGCCGGTAACCGTCGCCGATGAGTCGCTGCAGTTGATTGACCAGTGGCGGTGGATCGCCGATGGGCGACTCCCAGCCGGTGGCAGGAACCACGGCGACGTCGGGCCCCTCGGGAGCCACGGTCATCGTCCAGACCGGTGCCTCAGTGTGCGTCAGGATTCGGTCGAACGGCACATGGAGACGAGGGAACCGATCGGCGGACTCCTCGCCCTCAGCCACCGCTCCCCACGTGCGAGCAAGTGTCGTTGCCAGATCGGCTTCTTCTGCGAGGATGTCGCCAGCTCGATCACGAAGACGGCGCGGCTCGACGAGCACGACCAACGCGTCGTCGCCGACATGATCGACGAGGATCGAGTCTCGATCGGTCAGCCACGGCAACCACGACTCCATGCCATCGAAGAACTCTCCATCGACCAAGCGCTCCCAGTGCTCGCGTCCCCACGGTTCACTCGCGACGAGATCATGCGCTCGATCGGCGATGTCCTGGGATGCCACGACCTCGCGCGCAGCGTGGATGACGACTTCGGACCGGGTAATTGTCGAACGTTGATCGTTCACCCCGAATTCGGAAAGTCGGTCGACTTCGTCACCCCAGAGATCGATCCGCACGGGGGCATGTGCCGTACTGGGAAACACGTCGACGATCGACCCACGAATCGCGAAATGACCGCGAGACTCGACCTGCGGCTCACGGCGATAACCGGCGTCGACGAGGTCACGAGCGAGGTCGGCGATGTCGACCCGATCGCCCACGCCGACGATGATCGGGTGGAGGTCATCGACGCCTGGACCGAGTCGTTGGACGAGCGCTCGGGCAGAGGAGACGACAACCTTTGGGCTACGGGCCGGGTCTTGCAGACGCCAGAGAACTTCGAGGCGCCGGCCCATCGTCTCGACGTTCGGACTGATGCGCTCGAACGGAAGCGTTTCCCATGCCGGAAACAGCGCAACATCATCGTCGCCGAGATACATCGCAAGATCGGACCGAAGTCGTTCGGCCTCGGTCGACGTGGGCACCGCGACCACGAGTGGCGATCGTTCGGTGTCGTTGGCGATTGCCGCGAGCGTCAAGGGACGGGCCGCCTCGGGCACTGCAATCACGGCGGATCGTTTTCCCATGATCGACACGAGTGCCGGGTCGTCGTGGAGGGCCGAAGCAAGCACTTCGAGTGGGCTGTCGACCGTCTCGCTCATCGGTTGACGTCGTTCATCACGGCTTCGACGTCCTCGTTCAGCAGGCGGATCGCCGCATCGGCACACTTCTCTATTTCGATGTCGAGATCCACACGCTCGGCCTTGCCCGGCCTCCGCAAGACATAGTCGCTCACCGACTGACGGCCGGGAGGGCGCCCGATGCCGAGACGAAGCCGAAGAAAGTCCTGGGTGTGGAGATGTTGTTTCAACGACTTCAAACCATTGTGTCCAGCAAGGCCACCACCGACCTTCAGCTTCAACGTACCGACTTCGAGATCGAGGTCGTCGTGGACCACGACAATCCGGTTCGCATCGTCAATTCCGTGCCGTTTCACGAGGTCACGAACGCTTCGTCCAGAGTCGTTCATGAACGTCTGCGGAAACGCAACGACGAGCCCCTTGGAGCCAACTCGCAACTCAGCGACCAGCGCAGCTCGTTTGGTCGGTCGTAGTCGCTCACCATGGCGTTCGGCCAATAGCTCGACGACCTCGGCACCGACGTTGTGGCGCGTGCCGTCGTACGTCTCGCCGGGGTTCCCCAGACCGACCACGAGTAGGTCGGCTGGGGTTCCCGAGCGATCAGTACGAAAGCGGGTGCCAAGCATCGGTGAAGCACGTCAACGTGGTGCTTCGACTCCTCAGGAATCGTCGTCGTCGTCGGAGCTGTCGTCGTCGCCAGCGCTGTCGGCAGCGTCGCCTTCGGCTGCTTCGGCTGCTTCGGCCTCTTCGGCCTCTTCGTCCTCGCGAATCGACTCGAGCGTCGAACGGGTGACGAGCGCACTCGCGACGGTCTCTTCGCCGTTGACCTCGGTGCGAACACCCTCGGGCAACGCGACGTCGGACACGTGGATGGCTTCGCCGACCTCGAGCTGGGAGATGTCGACCCTGAGCACGGTCGGAATTGCATCTGGCCTCGAGTAGATCGCCAACGAGAACAAGCTCTGATCGACCATGCCCGACACCTGCGTGACGTGCAGCGCCTCTCCTTCGAGAACGATCGGGACCTCGACTTCGATCTCGGTGTCGGCATCGAGGCGAATGAAGTCGACGTGGGTCACGTCGCGACGGGTTGGATGTCGCTGGATTTCTTTCACGATCGACAGCTGTTCGGCGCCATCGATGGTCAGCCTCAGCAGCGCGTTGACGCCTGCGTCAGTGGTGAGCGCTTTGCGTAGCGCCGTCCACTCGACGCTGACTGCGACAGGGTCTTGGCCCAGGCCGTACACGACACCTGGAACCTTTCCCTCGGCACGCAATCGGCGGCTGGATCGGGTACCGGTTGGTCGACCGGTTTCGGCTGTGAGAAGTAGCTCGCTCATCGCGCCATCCTTCGTCTAGGTAAGTTTTTGGACCTGTCGATGTTACTCAGGAAAGGTTGTTTCCGTCGAAAATTTCCGAGACGGTCGTATCCATGAAAACGGCTTCGAGCGCACGAGCAATGATTCCCGCAACGGAGAGCACGACGAGCTTGTCGAACTGCTTCTCGGGTGGGATGGGAAGAGTGTCGGTAACGATGACCTTCTCGATCACCGAATTCTTCAGTCGGTCGACGGCGGGTCCAGAAAGGACGGGATGCGTCGTGGCTGCCATCACCGACCGAGCGCCCTTCTCGGCGAGCTGCTCGGCAGCGGCAACAATCGTGCCGCCGGTGTCGATCATGTCATCGATCAGCACACAATCCTTCCCGTCGACATCACCGACCACGTCCTTCGCCTCGACCATGTTTTTCATGCCAGCAACACGTCGTTTGTGAACGATTGCGAGCGACGCTCCCAACTGGTTCGCGTACCGTTCGGCCACTTTCACCCGCCCAGCGTCTGGTGACACCACGACCAGGTCGTCACTGCCGAGACCCTTGAGGTAGTCGACGAGTACAGGCATAGCGGTCAGGTGGTCGACGGGGCCATCGAAGAATCCCTGGATCTGCCCGCTGTGCAGGTCGACGCTGACGAGACGATTGGCCCCGGCGATCGTGAACATGTTGGCGACGAGCTTTGCGGTGATCGGCTCGCGACCCGCCGACTTACGATCTTGACGGCCGTAGCCATAGAACGGTGCAACGACGGTGATCCGCTTCGCCGATGCCCGTTTGGCCGCGTCGACCATGACGAGGTGTTCGATGAGCGAGTCGTTGATCGATCCGCCTTCCCATTGGGAATGTGTGTTGATGATGAAGACGTCGGCGCCACGAATCGACGACGCGAAGCGGCAATGAATTTCTCCGTTCGCAAACTCGGCGATGTTCGCGTCGCCCAGCTCGACTCCGAGACCTTCGCTCACGGCGGTGGCCAGCTTCATGCTGTTCCTGCCAGCGAACAGCGCGAGTCGCTTCTTGGTTACCTGCTCCATCGTGTCCCTCAACTCCGTCGACAGTGCGACGATATCGGGCACATCAGGCAGGCGCCGTGCCGACAACAGAAAACGGCTGAAGTTGTTGGCGTGCGCCAACTTCTGCGTACAGGACGACCGAGTGCGGCACGTGCGCGCCGGCCCCGATCAACGCGTCGACGAGGTGGGTGTTCGGACCAACGATTGCGCCGTCGCCGATGACCGTCGCTCCCTCGATGACTGTGCCCGGAAGAACCCGCACGCCTTGGCCGAGGCTCGCCGTGGCATCGATGGTGACCTGGCGCGGATCGGGCATCGAGGTCCCCCGATCGAGCCATCCGGCGATGATGCGGTCGTGGAGTTCTATCTCGATGGGGGTGCGTGTCGACGCCGACGAGATCGTCTGCAACACCTCGGCTCGGGCAATGACATTCACTTGGTGTCCAAGTTCCTCGAGCACGTGCAAGATCTCGGCGAAGGGGACGCGACGTCGCCAACTCGGGGAGTTGACCCGACGAAGTGCGGGGACCAGCAATGGGGCGTTGACACACAGCACACCCGCGGGCCCAGCGCTGCCATCAGCGATCGAGGTGACACGGCCGTTGCTGTCACGGGTCACGATTGGATCGCTGTCGTCGATGTCGAGCGGCGCGCCTGCGGTCAGCAGTGTTGCCGCAACCCTGCTGTCGACGTGTGACTGGATCAGCGCTCGTATTTCGGCCGTGTCGATCTGAGGCGCCTCGGCGGGAAGGATCAAGACATGCGCCGTGTCCCGCAACGTGAAGGCCGAGCCCAGTCGCTCAAGGGCGAACAACACCGAGTCGGCGATGTCGCGGCTCGGCGAGACGAGCTCGATCATCGCCCGGTCGGATCGCAGCGCGAGTTCGCTGCGAGTTGTCGCCGTTGGTTCGTCAACCAGGACGGCCACACGGCGAACCGACGCACCAAGCACCGCGTCGACCACCCAACCGAGCACCGACTTGCCCGCAATCGGGGCCAACGGCACCTCGGGTCCTGCAGGCGCCTTGACGCTGGCAACCGGGTTGCTCGACACCACGAGAGCGGCGATTTGGGCACGTTCCATGAATCACATTGTTAGCGCACCCCAGGGGTGACGCGCACACATCATGCCCACCGGCCGCACACATCACGCCCACCGGCCCGGACAAACCGAGCGCTGTGGAAAATATTGGCTGGCCGAGAAGGGATCGAACCTTCGACCTCCTGAACCAAAATCAGGCGTTCTACCAACTGAACTATCGGCCAATGTTGTTGTCTCTCACGTTATCGGTATTGCCGGCCTCCGCAAGGTTGCGCGGAAAAGGCCCGCATGAGCGGGCCGATTCCATCGAATTGTTCGGACGTCGGCGGCCTAGCGGCCGCGTTGACGCTGCGCCCGCGTGCGCTTCAGCATCTTCTTGTGCTTCTTCTTGCGCATGCGCTTACGGCGCTTCTTAATAAGTGATCCCATAACGAGAATGGACGATAGCGCCTTCGATCGATCGGACCTCTCTTTCGTCAAACTTAGTTCGACGAAAGCGCTGATTCAGCCCCATCGTGGTGGGCCGTGATGGTCCGCACCACCCGTCCAGCCTGGGGGAAGGCTCCCTCGACGAACCACGAGGAGCCGCTGCCGGCGAGGCGTGGCATCTGTCCGGTGGCGTCTCCAAGCTGATCTCGTGTTCGAACGAGTTCGGGGGCCACCTCGAGCGCCGCGGGCTCGAGATCGTTTCCTGCCGCGCCCTGCGGCCCACCGAGGTGGTCCCACATGGCGTACACCTCTGGCGTCGAGCAGTGAATGTCGGGGGTGACGAGCGTGAAGACCCGCTGCTCGAATGGCAACGGCTCAACCAGCTCTCCAATGCCACGCACATGTGCCCGACCGCCAACGAGGCAGAAAGCGACGTCGGCGCCGATCGTGGCTGCGCCAACCAGGTCGGTGAACCCAGCCCAGCGGAGTATCGCTGCAGCATCGGCCGATCCCCCGCCGAGTCCGGCACCAGCGGGTATCCGCTTGGTGATGTTCGCACCGATCTGACGACCGATCATCGCCGCAGCCTTGGTCACCAAGTTGTCGTGCGGGTCGATCTCGACCATGGCGCTGCCCGCCATGACACGAATGTCGGAACCACCAGGGATGATCTCGATCTCATCAGCCAGGTCGATGGCGACCATTTCGGCATCGATCGTGTGATACCCGTCGGGCCGTACGCCTGTGATGCGCAACGACAGCGTGAGCTTGGCCGGAGCAACAACCACTTCGCGGTCCGAGGTCACAGCTGCACCGCCCCGGCAAGACGCACCCATGCGGCAAGCTCGAGTTGTTCGGCGCGCCATGTGGGGTCGATGTCGAGCGCCGCGATCTCCGTCTCGCTGAACAACTCGTTCAATGATCGACGAAGCATCTTGCGCCGTTGGCCAAAACCAGCGCGTACGACGCGGGCCAGCCGTCGATGGTCGATCGCAGGGTCCTCGGCGTGGCGAACGAGTCGCACCACCGACGACTGCACCTTCGGGCGAGGGACGAAAACGCTCGGGGGTACCGTCGCCACGACCTCGGCGTTCGCGTACAGGGCAACCATCACCGACGGGATGCCATAGGTCTTGTTGCCGACACCCGCGGCGAGGCGTTCGGCCACTTCGGTTTGGACCAGAACGGTCAGCGTCTCGACGCGCGGCACCTCGGCGAGGATGTCGAGTACCAAAGTGGTGCCGATGTTGTAGGGGAGGTTTGCAACGACGTGGACGGGACCCTTGTGCGCCCCGATGACCTCGGACCAGTCGATGGTCATCGCGTCTGCTTCGATGACGCGAGCGAGGTCACCGAGCACTTCGGTTGCCGCGGCGGCAAGACCACGATCGACCTCGATGGCGACGACCTCTGCTCCGGTCTCGACGAGCGCAAGGGTGAGCGAACCGAGTCCTGCGCCAATCTCGATCACCAAGTCACCAGGGCCCACGAGAGCAAGTGATGCGATTCGACGAACCGTATTGGGATCAGCGACGAAATTCTGTCCCAACTCCCGGCGAGCCGAAAGGCCATGACGATCGAGAAGTTCGTGGATTGCGGGTCGACTGTGCGTCACCCGAACGAGGTTAGAGAAGGTTCTTGCCACATATGGGCCACTGATCCCAACCACGCATGGCGTAGAGCGTGTAGGCCATGACGTCTTGCCACGCCGGTTGCGCAGCGACTGGATCGACGCCGACAAGATGTGGCCAGTGGATGGCAGCGACCCAGTCCCAGGTTTGCTGCGAGAACTGATACGCGCCTCGGTACAGGCCCGAGGGGCTGACCGCTCCGTAGTTGTGCGTGGACTCACATTTGCGCAGGGCGTTCCATTGCGCCGCCGTCGGCCCGCCCGCAGGAGGTGGTACTCGCCCGTTCACCTGCGCAGGCACCCCTGGCTTGTCGGCCACAGGCGCCGGCTCAGCGTCTGGCTCAGGCGTGGCGTCGGGAGCGGGTTCTGGTGCGGGATCCGTCGTTGTTTCAGGCGCAGGGTCGGTTGCGGGATCTGTCGTTGGTGCGGTTGCCGATTCGACCTCGGCATCCGGCGTGGGATCGACCTCGTCGCTGGGGGTCGGGGCCGGTGCTGGCTTCGGTTCGTCAACCGATGGTTCTTCGGAGACCGGCTGTTCGGACTCGACCGCGGGTGCTTCGGTGACCGGTTCTTCGGCTGCTGGAGGATCGACGGCGACGGGTGGTTCGGATTTCACGGCCGACGTGGGTTTGGCCTTGACGACAGGAAGGAGCGCGTAGTTGGTCTCCGACGGTGGAGGCGTGAACGACGCGGCGACGAGACCGTCTGTGACCGCTTGCGACCTCGCACGGCCCCAGGTACCAGCTTGGTCGGCGAGGCGCGAGATGTCAGGTGAAACTTCTTTGGTCGTGACGACGATTTCGACAGCATTCGTGCGAGTCGCCAGATCGACTGTCGGCACGGGTTCGTCAGCAGGCGCGGCGAGCTGTTGTGGCGTTTTCTGATCACTCGTCTCGACACCTCCGGCGGGGGCCGGCGAATCGATGATCAGAAACGGAACAGCGAGAGCAGCGACAAGACCAGCGAGTGCAACCCGCCAGCGTTCGTTCACTTTCTTTGCGTGCAGGATACGAACCCCTTGCTTGCCCAGTACGTGCAGGCACGTACAGGGGAAGCCCCTCCACGCGCAGCCGTCACGCTAGGAAAGGAGACGGGCGAATGCAACCCGCGCGGAAGACGCGACCGCGCTGCGCGCGAACGACTACTGGTCGAGGTTGTAGAACGCAATCGCCCGTTCGGCCGTCGCAGCAGCAACCACCGCCGGCTCGACGTCGTGAAGCGCAGCCACGGCCTCACCAACGTGGACGACATTGGCAGGGCGATTCGGTTTGCCGCGATGTGGCACGGGTGCAAGGTACGGCGAGTCGGTCTCGATCATCAACCGATCGAGTGGACAGGCGCGAACTGCTGCCTGCACGTCGGTCGCGTTCTTGAAGGTCACGATGCCGCTGACCGACACGATGATCCCATGCTCGAGACCTCGCATGGCTTCGTCGGGACCCCCTGTAAAACAGTGAAATACGGTCCGTTCTGGGACACCTTCGCTTGCGAGGATGTCGAAGGTGTCGGACCAGGCCTCTCTGGTGTGGATCACGAGTGGCAGGTCATGTTCGATCGCCAGCGCGATGTGCTCGGCGAAGATGTGGCGCTGCACATCTCGGGGTGAGTGGTCGTAGTGGTAATCGAGCCCGGCCTCGCCGACCGCGACGACGCCGGGTTCGTCGAGGAGGTCGGCAATTCCGTCCATCCCGTCGGTTGCATCATGTGGATGGACACCAACCGTGGCGTACACCCCGACGTGTCGCGTAGCGACCGCGATGGCCGCGATCGACCGTTCGAGAGTCACACCCACAGTGACCATCTTTTCGACTCCTACAGCCCGCGCCGCCGCAACCCATTCGTCGCCGTCGGTCCCGTCGGGTATGTGGCAATGGTTGTCAACCCACGACAGCACGACCCTCAGCCCTTCAGGCGAGGGAACAATGGGTCGCCAGGAACGAGCGCAACTCCCCCGGGATATCCACCCCAGGTCGCTGCATCGGGAAGACGCTGATCGGTCACCTGACCGTCCATGCCGATCCGTTCCCAGGTTTCCTGCGTGGCGTTGGGTATCGCCGGCGAAGCCAGAATCGTCACGATGCGGATCGCTTCCAACGCGTCTCCCATCACCCGATCGACCTCTGGACCGGCATCCATCTTCCAGGGTTCGTTGGCGGCGAGGTATTCGTTGGTTTCGCGAATCAGACGCCACGTTGCGTCGAGGGCGATCGGCGGCTGCGCACGATCCCATGCCTCTGCGGTCTCTCGGTAGGCGGTTTCGGCCTGTACCGCGAGTGGCGAATCGGGCGACGGAGCCGGTGCCAGTTCGCCGCACTTCTTGGCAGTCACCGTGATCACGCGTTGCACGAGGTTGCCGTACTGATTGGCGAGATCACTGTTGTAGCGAATCAGCATCTGCTCGTAGCTGAAATCGCTGTCGGGGCCAAATGCTGGATCGCGCAAGAAGTGGTATCGATACCCATCGACGCCGAAGGCGCTGTAGCCGGCCTCTTCATCACCCTCGACGAGCTGGCGAGGACTGACGCTGTTGAGCTTGGACTTGCTCATCTTCTCGCCGCCGATCAGCAGCCACCCATGCACATAGAAGCGGGGGAGGTCGGTGATCCCTGCAGCAAGAAGCATGGCTGGCCAGAACACACAGTGGAACCGGATGATGTCCTTGCCAATCACGTGATGCGCCGACGGCCAGTAGCGGTTGAACATGTCGTCGTCGGCGGCGAAGCCCACCGCTGTCGCGTAGTTGATCAGCGCGTCGTACCACACGTAGAACACGTGATCTTCGTCCCAGGGCACGGGCACTCCCCAGTCGATGGACGAGCGTGAGATGCTGATGTCGCGAACCTCTTGGCGCAACAGCCCGAGCACCTCGTTGCGATACCCCTCGGGACGGATCTGCTCGGGATTGGCTTCGTAGTGCGCCAGCAGTTGGTCGGCGAAGGCGCTCAACTTGAAGAAGTAGTTCTCCTCGACCATTTGTTCGGCTGGACGACCGTGGATCTTGCAGTTGCCGTCGTCAAGCTCGTCTTCGGTGTAGTACGCCTCACACCCGACGCAGTACAGACCTTCGTAGGTGTCGGAGTAGATCCAACCGTTGTCGTAGGCCCGTTGCATGAGCGCCTGGACGGCGTGGTGGTGCCGAGGTTCGGTCGTGCGTATGAAGTCGTTGTTGGCGATGTCGAGGAGTTGGAAGGTGGACTGGAAACGCGCACTGTTGGTGTCGGCTTGTTCGAGCGGCGTGACCCCTTGTTCTTCGGCGCTTCGTTGGATCTTCAAACCGTGTTCGTCGGTACCGGTGAGCATGAATGTGTCGTCGCCGAGCAACCGGTGCCAACGAGCGAAGGCATCGGCGTTGACCGTCGTGTACGCATGCCCGATGTGTGGGGCGTCGTTGACGTAGTAGATGGGTGTGGTGATGTAATACGTGCTCACGACCCTGAGCCTAAAGCGCTGGGCGCCCGGTGGGCGCCTCGTCGCCGGCGACCGCCGGCTAGGCCGATGCCACCTCGCGAAGTGGCGGCCACGGCTCGGTCAGATCGGCCTGTTCCCCGTCGTCGTCGGCATCGGCGACACCGACGACTTGGAGTTCGTCAATCTTGTTGAGCTGCTTTTGCAGTTGGCTGCTCCGGGTCCCGGCTAGGTCATGGAACGAACGCATTGCGGTGTCGAGCTGTTTGCCGTGTTGCGAGACCTTTTCGGAGAACTTGTTCCACTCGTTCTTGAAGTCCGACAGACAGTCCATGATCTCGTTGCTTCGTCGCTCGAGCATGAAGTTGTCCATTGCCTGGCGAACGACCTGTAGTACGGCAATGAGTGTGCTCGGTCCACAGAGAACGATCTTGGCTCGCATTGCTTCATCCATGAGTTCGGGGTCGTTCTCCTGAGCGAACGAAAAGACGCTCTCGTTGGGGATGAACAGCACCACGGTGTCTACCGAGTCGTTCTCCTCGTGGTATTTGCGTCCTCCGAGTTCCTTCACTCGGGCCCGGGCATCCTTCACGAACTGCTTGCGGTGGGTTTCGGCCTCGGGCAACCCCGACTGTTCGGCATCGAGAAAGGCGAGATAGTTGTCGGCGGGAAACTTGACGTCCATGTGTAGGACCATTTGTCGTGGCATGAGAATCGTGAAGTCGGGTCGGCCGCCCGATTCGATGCCCTTTTGCACGCGATAGTTGGTGCCCTCGAGCATGCCCGCCTGGGTCAGCACGTCCTGGGCCATGCGCTCGCCCCAGTTGCCTCGTTTCTTCGAACTGCCCAGCGCGTCTCGCAGGCTTCCGGTCGTCTGCTGCAACTGTGAGGTGACCTGCGCTGCTTGTTGGAGCTGGCTGACAACGGCACCATGCTGGCCTGCGGTCTTTTCCTGAAGCTCGGTGAGCATCTTTTCGATGCGCTGCATTTCCGCGCGGACCTGCTGGTTCTGCTTTTCGATGATCGACGTGCTGCTGTCGTACTTGGTTTCGCCGAGCTTCATGTTGGCCTCGAGCTTCTCGGCTCCCTGGCGGAATCGCGCGTCGAGCTGCTCGGTGCCAGCACGAAGGCGCGCATCGAGTTTGGCGTCAGCCATTTCGGTCACACGCGCCACTGCTGCCTGAACCGTTGCTTCGCGATCACGCCCGAGTGCTTCGGCGGTGGCACCGCGCTCCGCGAGCGCAGCGCGCACCGCTGCCGCGACCGCCTGATCATTCATCGAATCGGCCTGTGCTGCGCCCGAACGCTGCAAAAGCACGTAGAGCGCAGCAAACCCAGCGGCGAGACCAACGAACAGGACCATGATGAGGGGGAGAAGTTCCATGCCTCCAACCGTAGATAGGGGGTGTGACATCTAACTTGGGGTCGGGTTCGCGGACGTGAGCGACACGACGACGCACGAGGCAGACTCGAACCGTGAATTCGAAGAGCGCGATGTTTCTTGTTGCCGCAACCTCGGGCATGGTTCTCGTCCTCGAGATCATCGCGGGGCGTCTGATGGCCCCGTACGTCGGAGTTTCGCTCGACACGTTCACGGGCATCATCGGCACGATCCTCGCCGGCATCGCCGCTGGCGCAGCCGTCGGAGGCGCACTCGCAGACCGACGTGATCCGCTGCGTCTCATCGCCCAGGCGTTGTTCTACGGCGGCGCGCTCACGTGGTTGTCGATCCCGATCGTCACGGCGCTCGGCCCGGGTCTCGGATCAGGCCCGGTCGCCATCGTCGTGTTGGCGGCCAGCGGCTTCGTACTCCCCACTGCGGTGCTCAGCGGCATCGGGCCAATGGTGGCAAAACTGCAGCTCGATTCGATCGACGAGACCGGAGCGGTGATGGGACGGCTCTCCGCAGCAAGCACGTTCGGCGCACTCATCGGCACATTTGGCACCGGGTTCATCCTGATCGCACTCCTACCCGTACGAACGATCATCATCATGATCGGAGCTGCGTTGGTGATCGCCGGTCTCGTGGTGTTCTGGACAACAGGCAGAAAACGACCCGACGCGGTCGAAATCGGACTGATTGTCGCCACAGCATTCATCGGACTGGCCGTCAGCTCGCCCTGCGACTTCGAAACCGACTACTACTGCGTTCGCGTCGTCGCCGATGACATCGAGGGCGCCGATGCGCGTCCTGGCGGACGCAGCCTGATCATCGATCAGTTTCGACATGCCCACGTCGATCTCGACGATCCCGAATACCTCGACATCCGCTACATGCGCCTGTTCGCCGACGTCGCGAAGACACTTCCTGCCGGACCGATCGATGTGCTCCACGTCGGCGGCGGTGGGTTCTCGCTCCCGCGCTACCTGACAGCCGTCCGCCCTGGGTCGACCAACACCGTGCTCGAACTCGACGCCGAATTGGTGCAGATTGCGCAGGATGAACTCGGCCTCACCGATGCAGACCAGCTCGACATCAGAACTGGCGACGCACGTCTGCACCTCGGTGGACTCCCCACCGATGGGTACGACCTCATCGTCGGCGACGCGTACTCGGGCCAATCGGTGCCCTGGCACCTCACGACCGTCGAGGTGATGGCGGAGTTTCGCCGCCTGTTGAAAGATGACGGGTTGTATGTGATGAATGTGATCGACGGTGGCGACAACAGCTTCATGCGATCGCAACTCGCCACCCTTCGTGAAGAGTTTCCCGAGCTCGTCGTCATCGAACCCGAGGGTGGGGTGCCCGCCAACGCAGTCAATCAGGTGATCGTGGCAGCCGCTGCGCAGATTCCGAACATCGAGGTCGACTCCACGGACGGCGCGGTGTTGCGGGACCACGCCGTCGTCGACTTCATGGGCGACGACACGATGATCCTCACCGACAACTTCGCCCCAACCGACCAACTGCTGAGGTAACCCGAAAGCGCGAGCGGTCCGCAGGCCGGTCGAGGAGCCCCCGGCGACGGATCCGGCCACGCGGCGAAGAACAGGGGTCGAGGAGCCCCCGGCGACGGATCCGGCCACGCGGCGAAAAGCAAATCAGGTCTGGATCTTGCCGCTGCTGACGGCACTTGTGCGCTGTCCCTTCGGATCTCGCACCTCGATCGTCACGAACCATTCCCCGGTGCCCCGCAGGTTCGCCGGCACATTCCAGGTGAAGACGTTGTGTCCAGCTTGCACCGAGCGCCAGGCTATCTGTCGGTCGCCAATGCCATCTCCGTTGCGATCGAGATACACCTTCGCAACCGAACCCGGCTCGAAGCCGAGGTCACGGAACGCAACCCGGTACTTGTTGTTGACCGGTTTGTCGTTCTGTGACAGCTTCACCCAGTCGACGAAAAACCGTCGAGTGCCCGAGTCCTCGTGTGCATCGAAGCGGAGGAGCTCGATCTGTTTGCCGTCCCACGCCGACGATGCAGCCCCGCCCTCGATGAGCTTCGATGAAGGGATGTCGTCGAGGTCGAGAGTGATCGTCTGCCAGCCTGGAAGGACGACGATGTCGTCCGATACTCGAACTTGACCATCGGTGGTCCGCCACACGAGTCGGGCGTTCATCCCACCACCGGCAGTTCCTGCCAGCGAGAAGTTCCCCTCATAGAAGACTCGAGCCGAAAAGTTCGTGAATCGAGTGCCATCGACCGGTTTGTTCGCGGGGATCGCTAGTCGGAACCCCGAGTCGCTTCGTGCCGGAGCGGCGTTTGTTCCGATCAGCTGCCCATTGCGGAACACCGACGTCATGTTCCGTTGCAGGCTGATGTCACCGGCTTGAGACATGTCCCACGCGTTCCCGCGAATCGCCGTCGCGTAGTCGACACCGCCGATTGCATCTGGCTGCAGGACCCGAACGCGCGGACGTTTGTTGATCATCACCGTGTTGACCAGCGAACGACCGGCGGCAGTTTCGGAATAGACGAAATACCGCCCAGGGAACATTGCATCGGTCTTCCATGTGGCTGGCCCACCATCGTTCGCGATGACCCCCCAGTTGCCGTTGGCGGGGCTGTTGTTCCAATCGTGGCGATCCCGATCCCAGATCAGCCGAGCCGACGGATCGTCGTCTCGGGCGGTGACCGTGATCGGAGCATTCGTCGGTTGGTAGACCCGGATCCAGTCCAATTCGATGTTTCCGCCGCGAGCCGTCGGCGTGACAACAAGCCCCCGGATGTCTCCAGACCAATCGACTGCGCCGCGTGCCGGATCACGCTGCAATTCGAAGTCATAGGTGTGCCAACCTTCGAGCACGCGGAATCCCTGCGCACCACGACACGCTTGCACCAATCGCCCACAGTCGTACCAGCTCACCTCACCCCACGCATTCGGGAAACCCGTCATCCGCATCCGAATCGAGATGTGTGTGTATTTGTCAGCGTCGATGGGAGAAAGCTCTCCATCGCGTCCCTGCGGAAGGCTGTTCCAGCTCTGCAACAAGCGAATGTTCGCCTGGGCCGCGGCCACACCCTTCCAGATGCCACCTTGGCTACGAACGTTGCTGAAGCCCTTGGTGGTCAACCCGTTGACACCCGGCAGGTCACCGGCTTGCCCAAAGTCCCACGAATCAGCGAACGCGGTCGACGCAAAGTCGGGGGCCTCGGAAAGAAAACGCTTCGAAACGATGGGTCGTTTCTCCTGCGTCTGCGCCGAGACAGCCGTCGCGGCCGCCGTCGACAACAGCCCGAAAGCCAACAATGCACACAAGAACCGACGACCCACAACGACACCTTTTGCGATTGATTTGCCCGACCGCGCCGTCGGACCGTAGTCGACTACTCGGCTCACGTCCTGTCGCGCTTGAGCCTCAACCATCGATGGCAGGGCCCGACACGCGGTCTTCCCATGACCGAGGAAATCGAAGTGTCGTCGATGTGCCCGGAGCCTCGGTCGGCCCATCACCACGGGTCATCGTGATGGTTCCGCCAAGCTCGGTGGTCACAAAAGTGTGCACGAGTGTGAGGCCGAGGCCGCGTGCTTCGGCAAAGTCGAACCCGGTTGGTGGTCCCTGACCGTTGTCCGAAACCGACACCAAGAGATCGTTCCCCTCGGTCTCGAAACCCACGGTCACCCGTCGCCCACCGTCGGGGTCGACACCTGCGGGAAAGGCATGGTCGACCACATTCTGCATCAACTCGGTCAACACCACCGCCAACGGCATCGAGCGGACGAGCGGCAGTCTTCCCGCTTCGCCTACGAGTCCGAATCGAATTGGGCTGTCCGGCGACTGCAGCCCTTCTTCGATGAGACGAATCAGGGGTCGCGCGACGTCTTCGAACGGGGCGTCGTCGCCGGTGGCATCCTCGGACAAATCGTTGGCCAACGTCTCGTGGACAATGGCAATCGCAGCAATTCGTCGGACCGACTCCGAGAGTGCGAACTTGCCTTCCTCGGACTCCATACGTCGTGCCTGGAGCCGCAGTAACGAAGAAATTGTCTGCAGGTTGTTCTTCACCCGATGATGGATTTCTCGGATCGTCGCGTCCTTCGATAGCAGCAGTCGGTCGCGCCGCTTCAACTCGGACACATCTCGCATCAAGATGAACCCGCCGTCGACCTCCCGGTCTGAAATGAGCGGGATACAACGTGATGTCACGGTCACGTCGTCGCGATCGAGTTCTTGAGTGACGCCGACCTTCATGGCGAACGCCGTTCGTACGAACGAATCGTCCAGTCCCAGGTGGTCGAGTTTTCGCCCGCTCGGCATGCGGTTGATGCCGAGACGATGCAGAGCGGACACAGCATTCGGCGACTGGAACACCACCCGACGATCCTCGTCCAACACCAAGAGGCCGTCGCCGACTCGTGGTGCCCCGTACTGCGGTTCGTTAGCACCAATGAATGGAAAGTGACCGTCGGCGACCATCTGCATCAGACGATCGGAGAGGCCAAGATACGTCTTTTCGAGTTGGAGATATTCGCGCTGGATTGTGCGACGCTCTCGCAAGACGACGCCGAGCGGACGCCCCTCGAATGAAAACCGGGCTGCAGCAATACTGGCGCTTCCGTCAGGGAAATGTGGTCCGAGTTCGACCAGGTCGGTCTGGAGCTCACCGGTGTTCCACGCAATCGCCACCATCGGTCGATTCTCGACCTGATGACGGTCACCGATCGGATCGTGGGTGTAGAGCGTCGACGCGGTCGAGGCGCGCACGTTCCCGAGGACGACGAACACCTGGTCGTTGTCGACCGTCGGCGCGAGCACGAGCACATCACCGAGCGCAAGGTCAGCAAGAAGGCCCCACGTCCGCATAAGGCGTTGCAGATGCCCAATCGCAGGTTCGTCGAATCCGGCAATCTGACGAGCGAGATCGAGCGGAGAAGCCATCGACAGATCCTACGAGTCCGAAGCCCCATCGACCCAGAGTTGCCGGCCCAGCGCCAACAAGCCTTCGACGTCGGTGGGCGAATGGACCAGGCGAGGGATCGTCGCAACCGTCGAGGACCTGATCGTCGCAATCGCTGCCCGCTGCGCTCTGGCAACCTCACATCGCTCGACGACATATTCGGCGCCCGGAGCGAGCAACTCGGTCATTCGATGACTGAGCGGTGACGAATCGTCGGCGGCCACGCGCCGAGCGACATCGGCGACCTTTGGTTCCCCGAACACCTGCGGTTCGACGCCGTTCACAACAACCGCATCAAAGGTGAGGTCTCGAGACGCGAGCGATGCTGCCAGCAGATCGAGTCGCTCGATCGCCTCGACCGAGGGCGAAGCGACCGCAACGAATGCCGCATCATCACCCGCCAGTTCGTCGGCCACGGCTGTCGTTCGCTCCACCATCGCGGGCACGACGCCGTTCATCAACTGGAAGAATTCGACGACGTCAGCAAAGAACTCCGAGCCGAGGAGTTTGTCGGCCAAGCCGGCGAAAGTTTTGGCCGCCGCTCCTCCGACGAAAGTTCCGTCGCCGCCGGTCAGCCACGTCAACAGCGAGCTGCTGAAGAAGTCCGAAACTCGTCCTGGCGCATCGAAGAAGTCGAGCGCGTTCTGCGAGGGCGGCGTGTCGACGATGATCAGGCGGTACCGCTCGGTGGCCAGGGCAGCGTCGAGCCAGCCCAGCGCGGCATAGTCGTTTCCATGCACGAAAGTGTCGGCGATGCGGCGATACACGGGGTTCGACAGAATTCGTTTGGCAACCTCAGGATCGGCCTCGGCACGGACCATGTCGTCCCATGCGGGCCCGGGATCGAGCATGGCGGCGAACACCCGTGACTGCGCGATCCCTGGCACAGGAACTTGCACGGCATCGTTTCCGTCGATGTCGATGCCGAGGGCAGCGGCAAGTCTGCGCGCCGGATCGATGGTCAAGATGAGGACATCACCATCGAGATGTTCACCCGCAGCGAGACCCAATGCCGCAGAGACCGTCGTTTTTCCAACTCCCCCGCTTCCGGCGACGACCGCGAGAGAACGAGCGGCGATCAGATCGCCCAAATCGACAGTCACAACGAGAGCTCGTCAGCGATCGCTTCTCTGATGGAGGCCCGCGTCGACGCCACGACACCAAACTCGGGGATGTGCAGGATCGGTGTGCCGATCGGCAATTCCTCACGCAATCTGGCATCGATGGCCGACGCCACGTCGGCGCGGTCGAGCCCGATCTGCACGGCATCGAAAACGCCACCTGCGCCCTTCGACAACCGGGCGGGGCGATCGGTGAGAAGCGCATCGACCTCGTCTCGGCGCGCTCGCGCATACAGCTGGGGCCGAGTGCGGTTGACGACGACGGCGGCGAGCGTCGCGGGAGTCTCGCCATGAAGCCGCTCGACGAACTCGAGGGTCTCCGACACCGGAACCTCTTCGGCAAGGGTCACGTTGACGACACCGGTCAACGTTTCATCGGCAAAGAGGTCGACGACCCAACCGGTCTCGCGCGCCAGACGTCCAATCGGCGCAATCTCTCCGACATTTGTCGGCGCCGCCAACTCGCCGAGGAGGTGGCCACTCGAAGCAGCATCGACCACGACCAGATCCCAATGGCCCGATCGGGTCTCCTCGGCATATTTTCCCACGAGGAGCAGCTCAGAAACTCCCGGAGCTGCTTCGGCAACGAACGAGAACGCGTTGGCCACCGGCCCCGACACAGCGCCGAGCGGACCGAGCTGCAGCTTCACGAACTCGTTCAGCGACGCTCGTGACTCGATCTGGAGCACATGGAGGTTGGTTGCCACCTCTTGTGCCGAATGTGTGGGAACGACGCCGAACATCCCAGCGGCGCCAGGGCTGCCATCGGCGGACACCACGAGTGTCCGCCGTCCACGGAAGGCAGAAAGTTCGGCGAGCGCCGCAGCCACCGACGACTTTCCCGTGCCGCCCTTTCCGCCCACGATGAGCAGACGGCGGTCGAGAATGGTCGTCATGAGGCGAGTCTACGGCCGGCATCGGATCCCGACGAAGATCGAACGGGAGCTCCGACGTGTCGTGGTCAGCCGAAGCCGATTGGTCGACCGGAGTCCTCGCTACCAATCTCGACGTAGGCGATCTTGTCGGCCGGAACGCCAACCTGACGGCCTTTCTTGTCCTCGATCCAGAGTGCACCCTCGGAACCCGAAAGTGCTGCGTCGACCGCTGCCTTGACCGAAGCACCATCGGCGCCCTTGGCGAGTTCGATCATGATTTCTTTGGGGGTGTACGTGACACCGATACGAATTTCCACAGTGATCCTTCGTTGACGAATTGGGTTAATGGAGGAGTGTCGAACCGAGCCCTAGTTGAGCAGGTTCAGTTTCGAGGTGTAGCGACGTTTCGGAGCCAACTCGCCGTCGATCCGCTCGGCCATGGCTGCGAAGATTAGGCCAGCTTCACTGTCGGGGTGTGTTGCCATGATCGGGAGACCGCTGTCGGACCCTTCTCGGAGTTCGGGGATCAGTGGAACCTGACCAATGAGTGGGACCTCGAGACGGTTGGCGAGCTCCTCACCTCCACCAGCACCGAACAGGTAATACCGTTTGCCGTCATCGGCGGTGAACCAGCTCATGTTCTCGATCACACCATGGACCGTCAGGTTGACCTTTTGCCCCATGAAGGCGGCGCGTTGTGCGACACGTTGGGCTGCCGGCTGCGGAGTCGTCACGACATAGAGCTCGGAACGAGGAAGAAACTGCGCCAGCGACAACGAGATGTCGCCGGTGCCCGGGGGCAGGTCGACGAGCAGGTAGTCGGGGTCATCCCAATACACATCGGTGAGGAATTGCTCGAGCGCCTTGTGCAACATCGGGCCTCGCCAAATGACCGGCTGATCTTCTTCGGCGAAGAACCCCATCGAGATGGCGCGCACCCCATGGGTTTCTGGTGGAACCAACATGTCGTCGATGACGACTGGCGCATGCTCGATGCCCAACATGCGTGGAATTGAAAATCCCCACACGTCGGCGTCGATGATGGCGGTCGACTTACCGCGTGCAGCGAGAGCGATGGCGAGGTTCGTGGTGATCGATGACTTGCCCACCCCGCCTTTGCCCGATGCGATGAGCATCACTCGGGTGCGCGAATCCGGATCGGCGAAAGGGACGTCTCGACCTTCGGCGTGACCATGCGCCGGGTTGTTGCCAGCCGTGGCCGCCGGATCGCCGTGGAGCATCTGCCGCACGTTCGCGCGCTCGTCGTCGGTCATGACCGTGAAGTCGACCGAGGGGCTCGTGGCACCGATCCCGACCAGAGCGTCGGTGACTCGGGTGGTGATCTCGTTCTTGAGCGGACAACCGGCCACGGTCAGGGCGATCTGCACGTCGACTGCGCCGCCAGCAATGCCGATGGTTCGCACCATTCCGAGGTCGACAATGCTCCGGTGGAGTTCTGGGTCTTCGACGGGGCGAAGGGCCTCGATGACCTGTTCTTCGGTGATCGACATCAGTGGGTGTCCTCCAAGAAATTTCGACCGGTGAGGCCGTCTGGTCAGGCTACCGAGAGAACCATCCACTCACGGAGCTCCGGTCGGGGAGGATGCAGGTAGTCAGCTGGCGATGGCGGGCAGTCCGTCGACGTACGCGATCGTCGCTCCTCGACGAGCGGGCACCCGCTCGCCAGGCGTGATGACACCAGTGAGGTTGAGCGGGTCACATGCGTTGATCGACACCTCGACACCTGCGCGTTCGGTTCGCCGCATTCGGTCGAGGTGTTGGGTCGCCTCAGGCAACGCATATTGTTCGCCACTGAAACCGCTCACGAACCGGCCGCCGCGTATGACACCGCGTGCTTCGAGTCGACGAAACGCCCACAAGATGTCGCGCCACGGCAACACGAGCTGCTCGCGTTTCACCAGCGCGTGGAACACCACACCCCACCTCGCCAGCAGCTGCTCGGCAACGGCTTCGGCGAGTTCGTCACGCTCGGCGTCGAGCGTGTGTTCGGCAAAGAGTGTCCAGCGGCCCTCGCCCCCGTGGCGGGCGGTGGAACCGCGTCGAAGTCCGCGAGAAGTACGTTTCGGCGCCGTCGACCGATCTCGGGCATCGAAGAGCGATCGGATCGCGTGGAAGCTATCTGCGTGGACTTGCCCTCGCCAGACCAGCTCCCACAGCCCCTTTTCGACATCGCTCGGCAGTCGTCCTGTCGCCGAACCGAGCTCGTGATGAAATCGGGCCCCCCGGCACCGGAGTTCTTCGAGCAGCTCGGTGGCGCAGCCTGCGTCTTGTTCGGCAGGTCGGGCATCGCCGCGAGCTGCAGCGACCAACCAGTCGAGATCGTTGCGAAGGGCAAGGGTGATCGGTGTGGTCTTGGTGGCCGTCGGGCGAGTCGAGTCGGTCGAGCACACAATGAAACGGCCCCAGGTGATGTCGCCGGCCAGGCTTCGACGATCGAGGACCTCCGGCCGAAAGTCCGTGAGCCGTGGGGTCAGAATGTGTGGTTCCCACGCTGCAGCCGCTGCATGCCAGCCCTGTAGCTGTGCCACCACAGACGTCAACCCGTCGACGCCCTGCAGCTGCGACCCGGGAGCTGCGTGTTGCCACTCGAAGAGGAATCGCATGAAGTCTTGCGCCGTGGCAGTCTCGACCCTGGCCCGTTTGCCCTTCTGGGAGTACACGTGCATGCGCGACAGCAACCGTCTCGAGGCCCACTGTTGCGCTGGGAGTTCCGCCCGGACCTGCTCGCCCCACTGACCTCGAATGGCGAAACCCTCGTTTTCGAGACCGACCAGGGTGAATTCGATCGACGATCGGTCGACACCCATCTGCCTGGCGAGCATGTCGCCGGTGGTGACCGCACAACAGTCGAGCCGTCCCCGTAACGCAGTCATCAGTGCGGCTGTGCGATCGTCGGGTGTGGTCTCGACATCGGGCCACAGGTCTGGACGCAGCGACGCAGCCGCAGTGCGGTTGAGGCCGACCGTCCAGTATTCGTCCGTGCCTCCGATCGCAATCGTCGCGCGCCCGTCGTCCACGAGGACGTCGAACATGGGCCGCCACATGTCGACGGCACGAGTCACGACGAGCGACTCGAGCAGCTCGTAGAGCTCGTCTGCTGTTTCGGGGTCGGGAATGACCTGCTTGGCGACCTCGGCGATGGCCTCGGGCGAGACCGTGCCGATCTCTTTGAGGTCGACGGGAAGTCCTCGCCGGAGCGGCACTGCCCGACTACGTCGATCGATCGCTTCCGCGTCATCGAGAAAGGTGAACGCCTTACCGACGAGAAGTTCATGACACAACGGAGACGGTTCAGGGGAGTCGACGGTGACCACCTCGAGCGAGCCGTCCTCAAGGCGACCAACCAGGGCACGAAGACCGTCGAGATCCATCGCCTCCTGGAGGGTGTCGTTCATGGTTTGTCGCACGATCACATGGTCGGGCAGCTCGACGGGTCCCGACACGTTCTCCTGGCAGGCCGCGGCCAGAGGAAACAACGCCGCCATCATGTCATCGGCCTCCATACGTTGGATCGGCGGCGGATTTTTACGTCCGCCCTTCCAGCGAAGGACCAACAGCGATCGATTGAGGTTCCACCGCCACCGGCTCAGGAACATCGGCGACGGCGGAACCAATACTGCGTTCGTCAGCGTTTGCTCGACCGTCTTTGATTTCAAGAACCCTGAGACGTCACCCAGCGGAAAACTGTGTTGTGGGCCCAGAGAAAGACATACCGCGTCATCGGACGCGGCGGCTTGGAGTTCGAAGTCGAAGTTCTTGCAGAATTTCTTGCGGAGCGAGAGACCGAATGCCCGATTCAGTCGCGCTCCGTTCGGGGAGTGAACAATGAGCTGCATGCCGCCGGATTCGTCGAAGAACCGCTCAATCACCAGTTTGTCCCTGGTCGGCAACGTGCCAAGGATGGCCAGCGACGCGGCGAGATAACGAACGACTTGTTGGGCCGGCTCGGCGTCGATCTGGGCAGCACCCATGAGCCACACGCGTGCCGCATCGGGGTCACCCGATCGAAGCCGTTCCTCGACGCCACGACGGATGACGCATACCTCCTCGGACAGTTCGAGGGTGCGACCCGGCGCCTCGCCGAACCAGACCGGGATCGTGGGGGGAAGGCCCTCTGCATCGACCACTCGGACGACGCCAGGCTCGATGCGGCGAATACGCCAGCTGTGGGTGCCGAGCGTGAAGATGTCGCCGGGCATCGACTCGGTCGCCCAGTCCTCGTTGACCGACCCGATGAACGTGTCGTCGGGGTCGAGGAGAACGCGATAGTCGCCGAGCTCGGGGATCGCTCCCCCGCTGGTGAGGGCAGCCATACGGGCGCCCCGACGACCACGGACCTGTTCGTTCACTTCGTCGTGATGAATCCAATGCGACCGAACCCCACGACCTGTCTGCACGCCATGGGCGGCGAGTTCGAGGCATTGATCGAAGTCATCGCGCGTGAGCGATTTGTACGGACTGGCCTTGGTGACCAACTCGAAGAGCTCATCGACGTCCCAGTCTTCGGCGGAGACCTCCGCGACAAGCTGCTGAATGAGAATGTCGAGGGGAGCGACCGGTGGAAGCAGTGCGTCGAGACGGCCTCCATGCACCGCAGTGAGCAACGCACAACACTCGACCAGGTCGTCTCGAGTCTGCGGATACAGGCGCCCCTTGGGAACGCCGTACCGGTTGTGGTTCGCTCGACCGACCCGTTGAAGGAACGTGGCGATGTTGCGTGGTGACCCCAACTGACAGACCAAGTCGACCGGACCGACATCGATGCCGAGTTCGAGCGATGCCGTGGCCACGAGCGCCTTGAGGTCTCCGGCTCGCAACCGGCGTTCGACGATGAGTCGCCTGTCCTTCGACAAGCTGCCATGGTGCGCGACCACGTTGGCCTCGGCACCCTCGTCGTTCTCGGCCAGCCGCTCGCCGAGCTCGTGGCTGATGCGTTCTGCCATCCGTCGGGTGTTGACGAAGATCAGCGTGGTGGTGTGCTGCTCGACTAGCTCGGCAATGTGGTCCAGAATTTCGCCCATCTGTTCGGCCGGGGCGATCGCCTCCATCTCCGAGGGCGGCACAACGAGGTCGAGGTCGAGCTCTCGCACGTGGCCTTCGTCGACGATCTTGCACGCGGGAGCGCCCGAAGGATCGACACGTGCACCGACCAGCAGGTTGGCCACTGTCGAGATCGGCTTCTGTGTCGCCGACAGACCCACTCGAACGAAGGATTCGTTGCCCGCCGATCGACAGAGGTGATCGAGGCGTTCCATCGTGAGTGCCAAATGAGAACCGCGTTTGTCGCGGGCCAACGAGTGAATCTCATCGACGATGACCGTGTCGACCGTGCTCAACGCCGCCCGAGCCTTGGACGATGTGCACATCAGATACAACGATTCGGGGGTGGTGACGATGAACGCCGGCGGCTTCTTCACCATGGCTGCTCGTGCCGAGGTCGGAGTGTCGCCAGACCGCACGCCGATGCGAATCGTCGGTATTCCGAGGCCAAGAGTTTTCGAGATCGCCGCGATCTCGAGCAGGGGCCGCTCGAGGTTTTCGGCAATGTCGACGGCGAGGGCCTTCAGCGGCGAGACATACACAACCCGAGCAACACCGTCGGTGGCTTCGCCACGTTCGTGCGCCTTGTACAACCGATCGATTGCCACCAGAAACGCCGCGAGCGTCTTGCCAGAACCCGTTGGCGCAGCGACGAGGGTGTCGTGCCGAGCTGCGATGTGTGGCCATGCCGCTCGTTGTGGCGGCGTTGGGCCATCGGGAAAACGCTGACCGAACCACGCACGAACGGCAGGATGGAACGACTCCATCCCTGGGTGATCGAACAGGCTGGGTCGATCGATCACCGACCCGTCGTTGGCCGTCGAACTGGACATGGAACTGGAGATCGAGGTCTCGATAATTGCCACGCCAAAAGACCCTACGCACCGGGTGTGACATCAAATAGAGTTTGGCGATCATGTCGCTCTATCTCGTCCGCCACGCGTCGGCTGGGACCCGGGGAAGCCTCGGACCTCACAACGACCTCGACCGCCCCCTCGACCAACTTGGTCACGACCAGGCTGCCCACATCGTCGAGCTTCTCCGAGACCGGGGTGTCGAGAAGATCTTCAGCAGCGGAGCTGTGCGCTGCGTCGAGACCGTCGACCCGCTCGGAACAGCCCTGGGAATCGACGTGGAGGTACATCCAGCACTGATGGAAGGCCAGAGCGCCACGATGGCAATTCACCTGGGTCGGAGTATGGCCGCCGACGGCACGACGGCCGTTTTCAGCAGCCACGGCGACATCATTCCCGACATGCTCCAGACGCTCGCGCGTGAGGGATTGGTCATCGTTGGGCCGCGGGCCTGGGCGAAAGGCTCGACCTGGGAACTCCGGTCACGCGGTGGCGATCTCACCGAAGCTGAATTCCTCGGGCCGTACTAGTTGTCGGGACTTCCGCCCGACATCCGCGGACACCGACATGATCGCTACGCAAGCTCCGCTCCCCCATACCGTCTGGACTTCCGCCCGACATCCGCGGACACCGACATGATCGCTACGCGAGCTAGTTGAGAATTGGGGTTGTGCATTGAGCACCTTCGCCGCGTTCGAATGTGACGTCGTCAGGCGTCCAACTGACACGAACACAGTCGCGGCTACCGATGAAGTCATAACCGTACCGAGCAAGAATCACGTCCCCGTCGAGCGACACGAGGTTCGGATCGGCACCACCGTTCGAAATCAAACGGTCGGTCCAACCGGAGTCTGAAAAATCATCCGGCGAGAGGTCGGAGCTCTTCATGCCACTGAACGATTCCTCAAGGTCGGCCTCGAGCTCGACCAGACGGTCAGCACTCTCTCGACGCTGCCAGAACCCAAATGCAGCGACAACAACGAACACGACGACGGCAATTCCAATCAGCACCTTCGCACGCGTTGTTCGGCCCTCGTCGACCGGGCTGGAGAGGTTTGGCGCGAGATCGGGCATCATCTTGGGTCCTTGCAGGAGGTTCACGACCCAATCGTAAGTACAACGCCCGACGGGTGTCATGACACAACAACGTCATGGTTCCGCATGACTTGTGCGGCACTGCCGACTACCAGCTGATCTCGATCTCGAGTGACGTGCCGTCATCGCCGACCTCGAGTTCGACTTCCACCTCGACCTCATTGGGGACCTTGATCTTGTACGGAATTCCCTCGCGTTTGAACGAGATCTCGTTGTGCCGGGCAAGCGAGTCAGCCAGCGCGTGAAGCCGTGCTGCGAGTTGCTCCCGGTTGAGGGTTTCTTCGGTTTCGATGTCGAGAAGTTTGTCGCTCATGCGAACGATTCTATTGGTCGAACCAGGCGCAGGATGGTCAGCAAGAAAGGAGAAAGTGAGGCGCGACCCCGTCAGCAAGAAAGGAGAAAGTGAGGCGCGACCCCTCAGCGGATCATCGCCTGAAGATCGGCAATCGTGTTCGCGTCGGTTGGGGACTTGTCGGGTCGATACTGCTTCACCCGCGCGAACCGCAGCGCGAGCCCTCCGGAGTAGGTGGTCGAACGCTGCACACCGTCGATCGCTATCTCGACGACGAGCTCGGGTCGCACGAACACGGTGATCCCCTCGCGGCGTTCTTCACGAGCTAACAACGCTTCGGTCTGAAACGTCAACAACACATCCGTCAGACCCTTGAACGTCTTGCCGACCATCACGAACTCGTCACCGTCACGGGCGCCGAGGTGCAGGTTCGAGAGCCAGCCGGTCCGTCGACCGTGACCCCATTCGGCGCCGAGAACCACGAGGTCGAATGTATGTACCGGTTTGACCTTGCGCCACGTCTTTCCACGGCGTCCTGCGGCATAGGTCGAGTCGATCGCTTTCACCATGACCCCCTCATGGCCGACGGCCAGAACGCTGGTTGTGAAGGCTTCGGCCGCGACGGGGTCAGCGGTGACGATCCCCTGCACGGCCAGCGACCCGGCCACAGTGGCCAAGTGTGCGAGTCGTTCGTGTAATGGTTCGTCGATCAGATCGACCCCGTCGCGATGCAAGATGTCGAAGAACTGGGTCTGGAGTGCCACTCGCCCGCTCGATCCACCGGAGCTGAAGGTCGACGCGGTGTCCTGGAACATCTCGGGTGAATCTTCGCTGAGGCCGATCAGCTCGCCGTCGAGCACGAGTGATGTGGCAGGAAGCGCGCGAACATCGGCACACACACTTGGCAGACGTTCGGTCACGTCGTTCAGGTTGCGCGTGTACAACCACACGTCGTCGCCAGATCGGTGGGCTTGGATGCGAATGCCATCGAGTTTTGCCTGCACCGAGACCTCGCCCAGTTCTTCGACAGCGTCGGTCGTTGTCGCTGAGGTCGCGGCGAGCATCGGCTGTACCCCTCGGCCAATTCGCAGACCCACACCATCGAGGGATTCGCGACCACCGGACAACGCGAGCGCGGCGGTTTCACCGAGGTCGCCCGACAACATTGCGGCGCGTCTGACCGATGCGACCGGTACTCCGGCGGCCTTGGCGACGGCGGTCACCATCACGCCGTCGAGGGCACCTTGCCTGAGCCCCCCGGTGAGGACGGTCTTTACGAACTCGGCTTCATCGGCGGTCGCCCTTGCGAGAAGGCCTTCGAGCAGTTCGCCACGGCGGGCCTTCGAGCCCGGTCCCGACGTCGCCTCCAGTTCGGTCATGGTGTTGTCGACATCGGAGATGCTGAGCGTCGATTCGGCCGCTGGGTCGGTTTCGACATCTCGCACGGCGGCCCAACCAACGCCGATCCGACCCTGGCGCACCTCGCCGGTTAGCAGCCCAACCACGATCGGGGCGTCGTAAGGTTCGATCTCGGTCAGCAGCGCAGCGAGTGCCGCAACCTTGTCATTTCGGGCCGATGCAGCGGCGATCTCTCCGGCTGTGGCCACCACCGCTGCCAAGCCACTCGAACCCATGACCAAATTCTAGATCGCCCGTTGGCCGTTGGGCATGCCTGATCGGCTCTGTCGCCACACCTCAACGCCGCGACACCAATTCGTCGGCACGGCGAACCGAAGGGGCGTACCGTGGAACACGCCGACCAAACGAAACTGGAGGCCACATGGCATCCGATCCCTGACGGGCTCGAGGGCCGAATCGTTCCGTATCTGATGATCGACGGTGCCGCCGATGCAATCGACTTCTACGTGCGAGCTTTTGGCGCGGTGGAAGAAGGAAGGCTCGAAACGCCCGAGGGCACAATCGGGCATGCGTCGATCAGGGTATTTGGCGCACACGTGTACCTTGCCGATGCGCCCGACGGTATGCCCGGAGACGCGGCCAATCCCCTGTCACTCGGCGGGACCAGCGTGCTCTTGCACCAGTACATCGAAGACGTCGACACCGCTGTCACGCGAGCGGTCGACGAAGGCGCAACCTTGCTGCGCGCACCCGAGGATCAGTTCTACGGCGATCGGGTGGCTCTGCTGTCTGATCCGTTCGGGCACCTCTGGTCGCTGCACACCCATGTCCGTGACGTCTCGCCCGAAGAGATGCGTGCTGCCATGGAATCCATGGGCGACCAGGGCTGACTACGGGGAGACGATGGGAGCACGCTATTCGAGCGCATCCCGAAGCCCGAACTGATCGATCAGCGCGACCATGTCTGCAGGAGGCTCGTCGATCTCGTTGAACAGCGCGAGTTCGTTTCGACCCTCATCTTGTCGTCCGAGCCGGTTGAAGAGAAAGGCTCGGAACACGCGGGCATCGACAGTTTCGGGATCGGCCTCGATGGCTCGAGCGAGCCACGTCTCGGCATCGACGAAAAGTTCTTCAGCTCCCGATTCGGCCAATAGTGCCAGCGTCCAACCGTGCCAGGCCAACGCATCAGCGTTGCCGGGTTCGACTTGGAGCACGGCGTCGAACGAACGGATTGCCTTCTGCGGGTCCTGGAGCTGCACGAAGAGTTCCCCGGCGAGTTGCGCTTCGGCCAGGCCAAGGTCGTTGGCCGCCAGATCAGGGACGCCGTCGGTGGCGTCGAGCAGTTCGGCCATGCGGGCGACACCGATCCGTTCGCGCACTTGCCGCTGCTGGACCAGGTTCCGCGCAATGGCCGTTGGCTCCGACGCATCGAAGGCCGCGAGTTCCACCACGGCATCGTCGTATCGTTCTTCGTCGAGGGCAACGATCGACCGAAAGACGCGCACATCACCATACTCAACGTCGAAGGCAACAGCATCGTCGAAGTCGGCCTTGGCGGCCTCGACGTCGCCCGTTTGATACTGAATCCAGCCTCGGTACGTGAGCGCCTCGACGTTGGTGGGTTGCAGATCGAGCACCTCGCCATACAACTCGATCGAACGTTGTGGGTCACCCTGCCCAAACGATGCCGCCGCATCTGCGAGCAACGACGCGGTACTCAATCTGATCTCTCCGCTCGCAGTCTCGCCATCACCGCGGGCGCCCGAGAACTCGACCATCGCCCACGACGCCACGGCAGCGACCAGCACGACTCCGGCGAGCCACGTGAGCTGCGACGATCGGGGATGTGCCTGTCGAGCGGTGCGCGTGATCATTGCTCCGTCGAGGGCTCGGCTGAGTTGCGCGGTTCGAGCGGTGTAGTCATCGCGCAGCGCGTCGAAGTCATCCCGATCGATGTCGCCCGCAGCCAGTTCGGCATCGAGGTCGTCGAGTGACGCGAGCAGGTGTTCACGTTCGTCGGTCAAACGTTCTCGTTCCGCCGGGGTGAGTGCCCCTTCGCTCATGGCTCGACCTTGTCCTGTCGCTGTCGACGTAGCGCTTCGACCAGATCGATGTCGGCCTCGGTCGCCGGCTTCGCCTCGGTGGTTCGCCAGCGACGAAATACCGAGGCCAACGCAGCAAATCCGAAGACCATGACGACGACGGGAAGGATCCAGATCAAGCCGACCACTCCCCCGGATCGGGGCCGGAGGTCGATCGATTCGTTGTAACTGGCAACGAGCGTGCGGGTGATCTCCTCGTCGGATGCCCCGTCGTCGACCTGACGGCGAATCTCCCGTCTGATTTCCTCCGCGACGACGGCGTTCGACTCGGCGACCGATTGGCCGTCGCAGGTTGGGCACGCGAAGTCTTCGGACAATGAACGCACGCGATCTTCGTTCGTGCGCGGTGGCCCTTCCAGCTGGGTCGATACGACCAGTGCCGACAGCCCGGCTGCCAAGAGGCAGAGCCAGATGAGTGCGCGTCTGGAGAACATCACGAATCGGCGTCGACTGTGGGTGATGTTTGGCCGCTGAGACGCGCGATTTCGGTTTCGAGGTCGACCTTGGTCACCCCGCCGATGAACTTCGACGTGACGATGCCCGAGGGGGCAACCAGATAGGTCTCGGGCACTGCCGCAACTCCGTAGCTGATCGCATGTCGGCCGGTGTCTTCAGCCAGCACGGTCCATTCGCCGCCGTTTGTCTCGAAAAAGTCGCGTACGTTGGTGGCCGAGTCGCTGAACGCGATGCTGACGACCGTGGCCTCTCCCGTGGCCGAGTACTCCTCGTCGAACGCAACCAGTTCGGGGTGCTCCTCGATACAGGGAACGCAGGTCGTGGCAAAGAAGTTGACCACAACCCAGCGGCCGCGTTCGGCGTCGAGATCAAAGGTGGTGCCGTCGGTTGCCTCGCCGGCAATCAGTGGCGCGGTCTTGGAGATCAGCGGACTACGGGCAAATCTTGCTTCTCCATCACTGGTGGCCAAGACGGCTATGAGCACGACCAGAATCACTCCGACGACGGTGGCTGCGACGAACGCAAGCCGAGACGGCGCAGCTGCGAGCTCAACCGCATCGGAACTTTCGTCGTGCCCCTCGTGGTCTGCGATTTCACGGTTGTCCACCATTACACCGTCGCCGACTCTGTCGGGCGTTCGACTGGCTCGTCGGTGTCGACCGG
>RCMY010000531.1_pt1 | contig 35774 bp, 25 predicted proteins | sample 2041341 | NCBI WGS metagenome assembly RCMY01 (sample SAMN09708234, study PRJNA481090) | Marine sediment metagenome, whole genome shotgun sequencing project. | reverse complement strand
CCAACAACACCTGAGGACGGCGAATATCCAGCCGCTTAATAATTGATTCCAGATTTTGCATAATGGCCGCATCGGCCGTAATAATCAGCGAGTTGGTGGCCTCATCCGCTTCGATCACGGCACCGGTAGCGGCGGCGGGTACGTTGCCGCCTTTCTGCTTGCCGTCAAGTTTGGATACGTTCTGCACTACTTTATTCAGCGTTTCGGCCAGCCCGACGGCATCGGCATAGCTCAAATACACGACGCGCGCGTTGCCGCTTTGTTCCAGCGGTGAGTCCAGATGCTCGATAAGAGTGCTCACACGCTTACGCTCGGTATCTTCACCGGTTATCAACACGCTATTGGTGCGGTTATCGGGAACCAGCCGTACCTTTACCTGCCCGCCTTCCTTGCCTGCCTCGGCTTTTTCCAGTGTTTCCAGCAAACGTACCACTTCTTCGGCAGATGCGTGTTTGAGTTCGACAATAGAGGTGCCGGAGCTGGCGGAGCGATCGATCTGACTGATCACGTCACGAATACGGCCGATATTGGCCGCGCTGTCAGAGATGATAATGGCGTTGCTCGGCGAATAGGCTGCCATATGCGCCTGCTGAGGCACCAGCGGGCGCAGAATAGGTATCAATTTCGCCGCGGCAATATTACGCAATTGAATGACGTGGGTGACGATTTCGCCGCCCTTGCCGCCCTTGGTGGGCACGGGAGAAGAGCGCGCGTCCTTGCGCTGCACCACACGCAATACGTTACCAGACCTGACGGCCGCGAAACCGGAGGCCTCCAGTATCGACAGGAATAAATCGTTCAGCTCTTCCTCGTTAACAGCCTTCGAGGAAATCACTTTCACCTTACCTTTAACCTGCGGGTCAACGATGATGGTTTGCCCGGTCGCATCGGCCACAAACTTAATCAGCTCGGTGATGTCAGCATCGTTAAAGTTTATGGTCCATTCTTTGGCGCTGGCGCTGCACACCACACCCAATGTCATCACGACGATGGCACAGGTTTTAACCAGGTAATGCATCACATGAGTTTTTCTTTGTTGCACTGAGTATTCCTTAATTGCTGCACTACTATGGACCATTGCCGGTCTCGCTGTTCGAAATAGACTGACAGGAATGACTATTGTTCAGCCTACTGCTCTTTCTATTCAACCGGCGCATCGAGATCGACCGGCAAAGTCACCGGTTCACCGGCACGCTGTAGTTCAAATGTCGCTTCCTTGGCGGTGCGCAGCATTTGAAAGACCTGTAACGCGCCACTGGGATTATCCAGCGTGATACCGTTGATTGAAGTCACTACATCGTTGTTTTGAAAGCCCAGGGACTCAAACTGTGACGGGTTTTTGCCGGGCCGGACTTTATAGCCGACGATCTCACCGTTCTCACGCGCCTCTGAAATGCGCACCAATTCCATTATTGATGACGGGTTACTGAGCAAGCGTTTGCGCAAATCGGTACCGACCCTAACCTGCCGTGAGCGTGCGACGGGTCTGGGAGCAACCGGCTGGCGGCTTGCCACCGCGCCAGAGCTAGCGTTTTTATCAAACAGAAAAAGTGCTTCAATTTTGCCACGATTGGCGATTAGCACGCGGTCGGGCAACAAGCGCCGCAGTATGACCTGGTTAGACACCGGTAACTCGTCGCCCACCGCATAGTGGTCCTGTTTACCCTGATAACTGATAATCGCACGCCCCGCGCTACTATCATTGGTCTGAATAACGCCTTGCAGCTTAATCTGCAGCCGCGTTTGCTCTGCGTTGCTTTCTGCCGAGCTAAGCTCCGTTTCAGCGACGACTGTTTCTTCTTCGACTGGTGCCGCGTCCGAGCTGCCGAATAACTCCCAGTTGCGCACCTTCTCCATGTCGATAGTCACAGCGGTATCGCTGGCAGCTTGCTGCGGGTTGCTTTGGCCAAGCACGATATTCGCCGGCGGCAAACTCGGGTCGGGCTTGCTCAACAGCGTCCACAGTAATTGTACCGCGCCGAGCATTAACCAAAGTAGCAACAATGCACAAATCAGCATACGCAGCCGCTGTTGCGGCAGCCGTTGCCAAACCGCACTGGCACGCTCAAGGTAAGGCGCGAGCGAGTTTTCAACTGTCGCTAATTTAGACGATACGGTCATAGGGTGGTTATATTTTGTTCGAAAAACAGTCGATTGCGGCGGACTTGCGCCGGTATTCTAACAGCTTGGCGAGTCTTCGCTAGCAAGTACTTTAACAGTAGCTGCAGAGTGTGGAGAAAGTTAGTGTGACAGGTTAATCGGTGAACAGTTTCTATTTTCTAGCTGCCTACAACGCTCAGCATCACACCGGCAGCGACGGCGGAACCGAGCACACCTGCCACGTTCGGACCCATCGCATGCATTAGCAAAAAATTATGCGGATTGGCCTCCAGGCCGACTTTATTCGCTACTCTCGCAGCCATCGGAACGGCTGACACACCGGCGGCACCGATCAGAGGATTAACCTTGTGCTTGCTGAACTTATTCATAAGCTTCGCCATAAGCACACCGCTGGCGGTGCCGATGGAGAATGCGACGATGCCTAATAACAGAATGCCCAGTGTTTTGACTTCTAAAAATTGTTCGGCGTTGAGTTTGGACCCCACACCTAAGCCGAGAAATATCGTGACGATGTTAATCAATGCGTTTTGTGTGGTGTCAGCCAGCCGATCTACCACGCCGGACTCGCGCATCAGATTACCCAGGCAAAACATACCTAACAGCGGCGCAGCGCTGGGCAGAAACAGCGCTACCAGTAATAGCAGCAGCAGCGGGAACAGCACGCGTTCGGTGCGCGCCACCGGCCGCAGCTGCTGCATTTCAATCTTACGCTCGGCCTCGGTGGTGAGTGCGCGCATGATGGGCGGCTGAATAATAGGCACCATCGCCATATAGGAATACGCGGCAACCGCAATCGCGCCGAGTAAGTCGGGTGCGAGTTTGCTGGCTACGAAAATTGCGGTCGGCCCGTCGGCACCGCCGATAATGCCAATGGCCGCCGCGTCGGCGATGGAGAAGTCGATGATATTGAACGTACCGAGTAGCACCGCCCCGATCACGGTGAAAAATATACCAAACTGTGCGGCTGCTCCTAATAGCAGGGTTTTGGGGTTGGCCAAAAGCGGGCCAAAATCGGTGAGCGCACCCACACCCATAAAAATAATCAGTGGAAAAATGCCGGTCGCGATACCAGCGCTATAGACGTAGTACAAAATACCGCCAGGTGACGCCAGATGGCCGAGCGCGTCGTATATCGGCGCTGCGCTAAAATCCGCGCCGGGGATATTGACCAAAATAGTGCCAAAGCCAATCGGCAATAATAGCAAGGGCTCGAAGCCGCGTTTGATCGCGAGATACAGCAGCAGCAGGCCAATAACCAGCATGAACGCCTGCCCGGCCTGCAGCTGGGCTATGCCGGAGTCGGCCCACAGGCCTAACAGCGCATCCATTACTGATTAAAGCTCAGCAGCACATCGCCCACCGAGACGGCGTCGCCTTCACTAATGCTGATACTACTAACGGTCCCGTTATGTGGTGCGCGTACTTCGGTTTCCATTTTCATGGCTTCGAGAATAATCACCACGTCGCCTGCATGCACCGCCTGGCCCACCTGAATATTAACCTTGAAAATATTGCCTGCCAGTGGTGATGCCAGCGGCACATCATTCTGGGTTGCGGACATTGTGGTGCTGGCAGTTGCCGGCGCGGCTGACTGCACCGCGCTGACTTCGCCGCCTTCCTCAACCTGAACGACGAATTTTTCACCGGCCACAGTCACGCTGTAAACCGAGGCTCCGCCGCTGGCGCTGGTCTTACCTTGCGTCGCCGCCTGAGGCGCTGGCGCTGCTTGCTGCTGAACCTGTGGCGGTGCCTCAAACGCCGAGGCATCACCACGGTTTTTAAGAAATTTAAGGCCAATCTGCTGGAACAGGGCGTAAGTTAGCACGTCGTCGATCTTGTTCTCTGCCAGTGTGATCTGCTGGTCATGCGCAATTCCCTCCAGCTCTGTTTGCAGCGCGTCCATTTCCGGCCCTATTAGATCAGCCGGTCGACACACAACGGGTTCGCCGCCGTCCAGCACGCGCGCCTGCAGCTCGGCATCTACGGGCGCAGGCGTCGCGCCGTATTCACCTTTCAATACGCCGCAGGTTTCCTTGCTGATCGATTTATAGCGTTCGCCGCTGAGGATATTGAGCACCGCCTGGGTGCCCACAATCTGCGAAGTTGGCGTCACCAGCGGAATATAACCCAGCTCTTTGCGTACCCGCGGAATCTCTTCCAGCACGGCGTCAAGCTTGTCGCCGGCCTGCTGCTCGCGCAGCTGATTTTCCATGTTAGTCAACATGCCGCCCGGCACCTGAGCTACCAGAATTCTGGAATCAACCCCTCTTAGAGCGCCTTCAAATTGCGCGTATTTTTTGCGTACCTCGCGAAAGTAGGCAGCAATTTCTTCGAGCAAAATGATATCCAGCCCGGTATCGCGTTGCGTATCGGCCAGTATCGCCACTACCGATTCGGTGGGCGAATGGCCGTAGGTCATGCTCATGGAAGAGATCGACGTATCGACATTATCAATGCCGGCTTCCACTGCTTTCAAAATCGACGCGGTCGACATGCCGGTAGTCGCGTGGCATTGCATATGAATGGGAATAGCCAGCGCACTCTTCAGCCGCGTCACTAGTTCAAACGCCACATAAGGCTTGAGCAGGCCGGCCATATCCTTAATGGCGAGACTGTGCGCGCCCTGGTCTTCAATCTTTTTGGCAAGATCGACCCACATCTCCAGCGTGTGCACCGGGCTTACGGTATACGAGATAGTACCCTGCGCGTGCTTACCTTGTTTTACCACCGCCTGTATCGCGGTTTGCAAATTGCGCGGGTCATTCATAGCGTCGAACACGCGAAATACGTCCACACCGTTAGCCGCCGCGCGCTCAACGAATTTACACACGACATCGTCGGCGTAGTGCCGGTAACCAAGAATATTTTGCCCGCGCAGCAACATTTGCTGCGGCGTGTTAGGCATGGCTTTTTTTAATTCGCGGATGCGCTGCCAGGGGTCTTCGCCCAAATAGCGAATGCAGGCGTCGAAGGTGGCACCGCCCCAGGTTTCCAGCGACCAATACCCCACCTGGTCAAGCTTGGCGGCGATTGGCAGCATATCGTCGAGTCGCATGCGCGTAGCCAGCAGCGATTGGTGTGCGTCGCGCAGCACAACATCGGTTATTCCCAGCGGCTTAGTCTCATTCATAACGCATCGCTCAGTATGATGGCAGGATTATTCGTCGCGCTGGGCGCGATGTTTATGCACGGCGGCAGTAATAGCGACGATCAAACGGGCGCGATCAGAATTTTGCGTACCGCTGCCTTGTTGTGACGCATTGCCAGTCGCAGGCAGCAGAGGATCGGTGGGCGCGAATCGCAACACCGCGCGTGACATAAGGGTGGTACACGCAATCAGAACAACAAGAAAGATAAACACCGTACCCATGCCGAATAGCATGAGCTCAATGCCCTGTTGTAATAGTGTTTGTTGCATTTTTGGTCAACGCACCGTACAGCGGCCAAAACGTAGCACTATAGTTTTATTGGTTTGATTCAGCAATAGCTGCCGGCTTTTAAGCATGTGGCGGCGGATATTTTCATGCATCATCCTCCAAAGCAAGCACAAAGCAGCACATTGTCCAGCATCGCAAATGATATTTTTCACCCGCTGCAAGACGCAGCTCATGCTCTGCAAGTTCGGGTTGGTCGGTCGCCAGAATCAAACTCCAATCTGCCGAGGCTTCAACCGTCGGCAACACAAAGTCTACTGCGTCCTTAGCCGCGTTAAAGACAACTAACAAGGTATGTGTGGAGAATTCCGGGCTCGCGTTATCGACCGCAAACATTGCATGACCGTCAAGCAGCAGGCCAAAGGTAACAAGATCGTGTTCGTGCCACTGCGCATCGAGCATGCGCTCGCCAGCCGCGTTCAACCACTCAATTTCCTTGCGCCCGGTGACGTCTGACTGGCTGTCACCATGCACGAAATGATGGCAGCGTAGTTCGGGATATTTTTTGCGTAGCGCGATAAGTTTTTTGGTGAATTCGAGCTGCTCAGCGTCAACGCTGGCCCAATTCAGCCAACTGATGTCGTTATCCTGACAGTAGGCGTTGTTATTGCCCTGCTGCGTGCGCCCCAACTCGTCACCGGCCAGCAACATGGGTGTTCCCTGCGACATAAACAGCGTCGCTAACATATTGCGGCATTGGCGCCTGCGCAATTCGACGATGGCTTTATCGTCAGTTGGCCCCTCGACGCCGTGATTGCTGCTGTAGTTAGCATCATGACCATCGTTGTTGTCTTCGCCGTTGGCTTCATTGTGGCGCTGCTCATAGCTCACCGAATCCAGCAGCGTAAAGCCGTCGTGACTGGCGAAAAAATTGATGCTGGCCCAGGGACCGCGGCGGGAGTGTTCAAAGATATCGTTGGAGCCGCGCAGGCGGGTGGCAAAATCGCTTATGGCACCGGGCGCACCGTGCCAGAACGAGCGTACCGTGTCGCGGTAGCGATCGTTCCATTCGCACCAGCCAGAGGGGAAATGCCCGAGCTGATAACCACCCGGCCCTATGTCCCACGGTTCGGCGATCAACTTCGTTCGCGCTAGCGTCGGGTCTTGCCGCAACGCATCGAAAAATCCGCTGCCTGCATCAAAGCCGGAAGGTTCGCGCCCCAGTGTAGTCGCCAGATCAAAGCGAAAACCATCAACATGCATATCGCTGACCCAGAAGCGCAGGCTATCCATCACCAGCTGCAGTACTCGCGGATGCGCCATATTAAGAGTATTGCCACAGCCAGTGTCATTAATGTAGAAGCGCTGATCTTCCTGCGAGAGCAAGTAATAAGAGGCGTTGTCAATGCCGCGAAAGCTCAGCGTTGGGCCAAGGCGATTACCTTCGGCAGTGTGATTGTAGACCACATCCAGCAACACCTCGATGCCTGCATCGTGCAGTCGCGCTACCATCGTTCTGAATTCATTCAGGCTGTTGTTGCTGGCGGCATAGCGTGGCATTAATGCAAAGAAGCCCAGCGTGTTATAGCCCCAGTAATTGCTCAAGCCCTTGTCGATCGCAAAACGTTCGTCAAGGAAGTAGTGTACAGGCATCAGTTCCACCGAGGTGATGCCCAGCGCGCGCAGGTAGTCGATGATTTTGTCATTCCCCAAGCCGGCAAAAGTGCCGCGCTCGGCTACCGGTAAGCCCTTGTGGCGCATGGTAAAACCCTTGACGTGGGTTTCATAAATGATGGTGTCTGACAGGGGTATGAGCGGCGCGCGATCACCTTGCCAGTCATGGGTGGAATCAATCACCACGGATTTCAGCATTGCGGCGGCGTTATCGCGCGTATCCAAGCTCAGATCGCTTTCGCTAGCATCCGCCTGATAGCCGAAGTGCAGCGGCGACCATTTGAAATCGCCGTGCAGTTGTTTGGCATAGGGGTCGATGAGTAGCTTGTTGGCGTTAAAGCGATGGCCAAGATGCGGTTCATAAGGCCCGTGAACGCGGTAGCCGTAGAGCAAACCAGCCGTTACGCCCGGTAAATAGCCATGCCACACCTGGTCGGTATTGTCTGGCAGCGTATAGCGCTTGATTTCCTGCTGCCCGCTCGGGTCGAACAGGCATAGTTCCACGCGCTGCGCATGCGCTGAAAACAGCGCAAAATTTACGCCTGCCCCATCGAAGCTGGCACCGAGGGGATAGGGTTGGCCAGGCTGAATTTTGTTTGATACTCGCGTCACTGATTCACTCCGTCGATGGTCTTTGCATCGTTTTGCCATGCACTAGTGTAGTGTTTCGCATGATAAAGCATTTCGACCGCTTAGCAGAATCGTGCGCAGTGCGCCTGCGACCGTGCTGTGCAGTGCTCTAGCTTAGCGATACACCAGTGTGGTTAGAAAAACCATTGGCCATAGCGCTATTAGAGCGCTTGCCAGATTATTTTTTTCACGCGTTGTACTACGTCTTCTGCGGCCACAGCCGTGTCATTCTCGACGCCGCAGTCTATCGCAGCGTATAGCCGGGCAGCCTTTTGCTGTTGGCTATCTGTACGACTTTGCTGCATAGCGGATCGCTGCAGACTGTGTTGTTCGCCAGCATCGAGCGAACTACGCAAAAGAATAGCGATGTCGGGACGGGGGATCCGCTGATACAGACGCAATTCGTGCTGCCTCAGCCCTGTGTAAAGCCTGGCAATAACACCGCTACCTATCGCGGCCGGTCGCAAACGCGGCCCGCCGACAATACCGTTGGCTTGCAGCGGATAGTGATCGCAGAACACAAGCCAACCGTTGGCGGCAGCACGCCGCATTGCCAACAACAAATACAGCCTGTCTCTGCTCAAACACAGCGTGCGCAGCGCATACAGCAGTGCTGCCAGCGTGTGTACCTGTGCCTTACCTGCTGCGTCTGGCATTTGACTGGCTAAACCCCTGGCGCACAAGCCCGGCATGAATTTACGCGCCGCAGGTAGCAACGCATTGAGCGGCAAGGTTAGCCAGGTTGAGGGCGGTTTCGCTGCATCTACGTTACGCACAATTATTTTGCCGCTCAGCCAGGCTGAACAATTCGCCAGCACGACAGAGGTACTCACTGGCGGTCCTGCAAACGCGATAGTCGCCCCACCAGTAACCAGCATTTTGCTGCCCGACGTGGTATTCAGCATGCGTGTTATACGAGTAGCAACAATATGCACATAAGCTTGCAGGCGCGTCACAGCGGTGAAGCGTGACCAGATGCGCAGCTGCTTGCGCACTCGTCGCGCGAGTCGAAATTTGTCTGCCAGCGAGCTGGTGCCGTTATTGAGTAACTGCAGGCATTGCCGAAACAGTTTTTCCTCCAGCGTTGGAAAATACTCATTTAACAAGGCGATAGCATCGGTCGCAGCAGCGCCCTGCTGCAACCACTGCAGTTCGCGCCGATCCACTTTGGATTTGAGCCTTTGTATTAGCAGGTCGGGTATAGAGCCAAGCCGAATATAAACCTTCAGCACATACACTAGCAGCTCCGCGCCACGGCCAGGCACACGAAAGCCGTTACACGTTTCAGTATGCCGCAGCAAGAGTTGCGTAAAAGGATAACAGTGGCTGTCAATGAAGTTCTCACCACTGAAAATGGCAGCGTGCAGATGCACGTGAACAAGCTTTTCCTGCGCACTGTCAAAACCAAAATAGTGCAGCATGGCAGGCGTATTGCGCGACCAGCGCGGCTGCGCCAATTTGAAATTCAGTTGCGTCAATATAGCAATTGCTGACGACCAATTGCGGCGCTCAATGAGAACATCAAAATCACCTTCAATGACAGGGAGGCTAGCCGCATCGCCGGCCAACCGATAGTTGCCCTTCCAGTGGCAATACGCAATAGCTTGCTCTGCCAACGCAGCGGTAAAATCTCTGAGCAGCGCTGAGATCACGCCCGTTGCTCACCAGCTAAAGCATTTGTACTGTGTTTAGCCAGTGACAATGCGGGACGGATGAGATCGTGTAATCGCTGCAACGAGGGATTATTATCGCTGCCCTGTATCATAGACACCGGCTGCTGCGCCGAGTCAACTTGCAACAGCCTGGAGCGTACAGCGGCCTGCTGTGTTAGCCACTCGAACAGGCGCGCGGCACGGGTCACGAACCGAGTGGTTAACTCAACCGAACCGGGCGGAATACGTTTGTGTCCACGCTGCAGTGTGCGCTTAATCAAAACCTCCTCAGGCTGGCGCAAATACAGCACGGCCGCTGGCAGAGGCACCAGCTTCGCAAATGTTTCGACTTGTTCGATGTGCGGCTCAAAAGCAGTATGCACAAAAAGATAGTGAGCTATTTGCAGCATGCCCTCGTCGGTGAACACTACCTCTTCGGCACTCGCATAGCGCTCGACGAATTCATGCAAACCTACGTTTCGCAACGCAATGCGCAAAATTCTCATACGCTGGAAAAGAGAGGCATGCTGCTGTAGCTGGCGAATGCAGCCGATAATATGCAGCAAAAATTCGCGCCGTTCGCGCCAGGCAAGCACACACATGACGAGTGAAATTGAATTGACGGCAACTAACCGCATTTTACCGGTTAGCCACACCAGCCGCATGCGTCTCAGCATGAACTCGTTGCTGTCGCTTACTGCGGGCTGCAGGCCAGCATGCAAATGCAGAATACTGCCTAACAGGCTGGACTTACCGGCACCGGTACAGCCGATTAATTCAACCTGCATTCTTGTTATTGTACGGCATGGGGTTGCTTGAATTGAGATTGACGACTGCATGGTTTTAACAGCGACAATGGTACTCTATTCGAACTTTAAGTTAAATCAATTCTCTGTAACCGTGCTGAGGGCTTTCCAGTCCCGCGCTTAGGGCTTTTAACCTTTGCGCTGAGGGCTCTCATCAAAACTCCGACGCAAATGCTTGAAAATAACATTAGCAAGTCGCATTAGTTACGCTTTTATTACAGACGTTGTCACTACAATAATGCTATCAGAAGCAGCGCTTGCCTGCAGACCGGCTACGCGTGAGCTAACGCAACTCAAATCGCTGGAGGCAGTAACGTGGCCGACGCACAAAACATTTCGTATCACGATAAGGAGTTGGCCTGGGGCCTGTTCTCTGACACTGTGCGCGGCTTAATAGAGTCTAACCAATTCACGAACGTCTGCGAAGTCGGCGGTGGCGGCAACCCCACCATTGATCTCGATTATATCAATCAACATTCACTCGAATATACGTTGCTGGATATCTCAGCGCAGGAGCTGGAAAAAGCACCCAAAGGCTATATCAAGGTCAAAGCGGATATAGCCAGCACCGAGCTAACACTTGAGGGGGAAAAGTACGATCTCATCTTTTCAAAAATGCTTGCTGAACACGTCAAAGACGGCTAGGTATTCCACCGCAATATTTATCATCTGCTCAAATCAGGCGGTATGGCCTTTCATTTTTTTTCTACCCTCTACGCGCCACCTTTTGTTGTTAATTATCTTATGCCACAAACACTGTCGGCCAAACTGTTAAGCATATTACAACCCAGAGATATGTTTCAACACGGCAAGTTCCCAGCTTACTACAGCTACTGCAGGGGGCCCTCGACAAAGCAGATTGCGTTCTATAAAAGCACGGGGTACAGCGTGGAAAAGTTTCAGGGGTTTTTTGGCCATGGCTATTACAAAAAGATACCGCTAGTGTACCCAATACACCTAATGCTTAGACGTTTTTTAATAGCCCACCCGCTAGCATTTGCCACCAGCTTTGCCTATATCTTTCTGAGAAAACCGGTCTAATCTGCTCAACCGCTGTGCAGTGTTGCAACCGGTCTGGAAGCAAGCCCGGTGCGTTGCGGATTGAAGGTGTACACCCGGCCAGGAATCACTGCTAGATAGGCGACAAAAAAAGCCAGAAAAAATACGGTTTGCGGCCCCATTGAATCACTCAGCATGTTCGCTAACAGATAGGCGAGTATCGATAGTTTACAGGCTTTTAACACGTGAGGGTTATGCGAATCGCGTGGCACGCGCGCGAACAGCCCGACCACCGCCAGTAAAAACAGGACAATTGCGAGCAGGCCCAGCGGACCAAATATGCGCAAATAATCCATAAAAAGATTGTGGCTGTGCGGCAGATCTCCTGGCAGTAATCCCGCCCAACCCTCGCCCAGGAAAGGGTATGCAGTGCCCACCTCCCAGGAATACTCCCATATCTCCGTTCTCGAAAGTATGGTGCGATACTGCGTAACATTGTCAGGCGATAGCTCGGCAAATACGCCAAACAGGCGTGGATTTAAGCGCATCAAAAAATCTGACGTGCCGGCAATACTGAACAAAAGACCCAACATCACAATACTAAGCAGTACGATAAGCGCGTTTTTGCGCGAAACTGACCACAGCAGGTAGATGACAAGAATAACGCCGGACACCAGAATATTCGTCTTCGAGCCGGCGAGCACGGAAACCACCAACGCCACAAACAGCATGGCCAGCCAGAAAAAACGCTGCGCCAGTCTCGCATCGCTAAAATAGCTGGCAACATAGAAAATAAATATGCTACTGACAAAAATAGCCAACTGGTTTGGGTGCGAAAACAGACCGGTATAGCGATCGAAGCCAGCATAATAGTTTGGCATAATGTAAATACCGTTGGCATACAGCGTAATCGCGAACAGGTTTAGCACCAGGCCTGCGGTGATAACACGATAAAAGAAATATAAATTGTCGGCGTCGCGATAAAACAGGAAGCTGAAGTAAAAAAAAACGGTCACGAACACAATCAGCGCCATTAGCGTGCGCGACATCAAACCGTCATCGGGGCTAATGGCGTAGCGCACAGCGTGCAGCACTAACATTGCCAGCAAACTGCCAAATAGCAGTTTGTTGTACCGCGCCAGCTGCAGGTAGAAGCTCGCCAACCGCCCATCGCGCAGCACAATGATGCCGAGCACGCCGAAACAAAAAATAATGTACAGATACGACAAGCTCAAGCGCGAGTCGCCCAGCCGCAGCAAACTGGGCATGAACGCGAACAACATGGCGCCAACCATCAATAACTTGAACAGGCCGGCGACGTTGACAACCCCCTTGCTGTTGAGTAGCCCGGTCATTAGCTGTGATACAGGTCCAGCCACTGCTGACCAATAATGCGCACATCGAATGCGCTTTCTGCCAGCCGATAGGACGCTTGAGACATGTTAGCCAGCATGTTTTCGTCATTTCGCAATTGCAAAATAGCATTACAGTAGTCGTCCAGCTCCGCGCAGGCAAAGCCATTGGCGTAACCACTCTTACCGGTTGGCTGCAAACAATCCAGATTGGCTGCATAGGTTGAGGTGACCAAGGGCTTAGCCATTGCCAGCGCTTCCAGCAACACTCTCGACAACCCCTCCCAGCGCGAAGGGTGCATGATTACGCTATGTTCGCGCATGGCTACAAACAATTGCGCTTGTGGCATATAGGTAATGACCTCGACGTTGTCTGGCAGACCTCCCGTGTCAGCCAGGGTCTTCTGGTAATAATCATCCTCGCATGAGCCTACCCACGTAAAAGGAATATCAGGCAAGCGTCTAGCAACGCTGAGCAACAGATCAAAGCCTTTTTGAGGCGCAATGCGGCCAATGGAAAGTACACGAAATTCGCGGCCACCGTCTATACCAGAATCCTCTATACCAGAATCCTCTATACCAGGATCCTCTATATCAGAAGCATCGGTATCAGGAGCCTCTGTATGAGGAGCTTTCAGCTCAGCAGCGTCTGCATTGGCAGTTTGCCGCATGGTAACCGCATTATTGATAGCCACAATGCGGCGCGAGAAGCGTCCCCCTACTTTGTACTCTGACGGACCGCAGGCGACTGTGGTGCCGCAAAAAGATAAGGCAAATTCAGCGAGCAAAAACAACGATCTTTTCGCCCAATGCATGTCTTGGCGCAAAAACGCATAACCTCGCGGTGAAAACAACACATGCGGCACGCCTTTGCCCATTGCAGCCAAGCGGGCATACAGGCCGCCGTAGCTACTGTGGCCATGCACGGCCTGGCATTGGCTGTCGATTTTAGCGCGAATAGTGCGGATGTTTTTAAGGTGTTTTAACGGACCAGTGGCGGTAAGTGGCGACCACTTGATGTCGGAATCAACAGATTTTAATTCTTCTTCGGTGCCGTCACGGTCGCAATAGAACACTTCGACGTCGAAATCTTCTTTAAGAAAACCGGACAGCTGTTGCACAGACTTTGCAGTGCCATAGGCAAACGATTCAACCACTTGGATGACTTTAGGCCGGGCGACATCGGTCGCCGTGTACTCCGCTCGTGTGGGGCTAACAGAATTCATAAGCTGTTGTGCAGGGTGCGCTGTGTGCCTGGTTGGAATCGGTGCGCTCGGCGCACCCTACGCTTTGCGTCAGGGCGTATGGCAACATTAATAAACATTTTTAGAAAATAGCCTGAACGGCGTGAGCAGCAATATTTTCAAATCGAGTAATAACGAGTAATTTTTAATATAGCGTATATCATACTCCACTCTTGGCCGCATCTTGTCGAGAGTATCAATGGTACAGTCATCACCACCGCGCCAACCGTTAATCTGGGCCAGGCCAGTAATACCAGGCTTAATGCGATGGCGCGACATCAGTGAGGGTATATGCTGGGCATAAAACTGGTTTACTTCCAAGGCATGCGGGCGCGGCCCTACCAGAGACATTGTGCCCTGCATAACGTTCAGCAGCTGTGGCAGCTCGTCAATACTGAGGCGGCGAATCAAGCGGCCTATCGGCGTAAAACGCGGATCATTGCGGGTTGCCAACTCGAGCCGCCCCGCTTGCCGATCGTGTACATGCATAGAGCGAAACTTCCATACCTCAAATACCTTACCATCCCAACCGTGGCGCTGCTGTTTGAACAGAATGGGACCCGGCGACGTGAGCTTGATAGCCACAGCGGTCACAATCATTAACGGCGCTAGCAACAGCAGTAAAATACTGGCGATAGCCTTGTCCATGGTCGCTTTAGCCAGCGCCTGACCCTGCGCCATCGCCGGGCTTTCGGAGAGGGTGACCAATGGTACGCCCGCCACTTCACGGAGGCTGTAATTGCCGAGGTTGAGCGCAAAAATATCCGGTGCCCAGATAATATCGACGCTCTGCCACTGCAACTCTTTGTAGATGCGCTCCACCTGTTCTGACTGGTTCAGCGGCAGGGCAATATAAACTCGCTTCACAGCGTAGGTCTCGATCAAGTCACCCAGCGCTTCAATACCACCCAATGCCGGTGCCGCTACATCGTGCCAGGCCCGCAGTGACTGCTGGTCGGCGTCGACTACACCGACGATGTTGTCTGGCAACCAGGGGTTGTTGCTAATTTTATTAACCAGATGCGCAGCCAGCGCATTAGACCCCACCACGACGGTATTGATAGGATCGCAGAAATGCAGAAAATACTTACGCGCCAACCAGTAGGACACCACATAGATTCCTAGCTGTGAAAGGTAGCCAAGCACAGCCCAACTGCCAATCACAACGCGAGAAAAGTGTGTCGACGACTTGGTTAAGAACGTGTAGAGCACCACCAGCAGCACCACGATCAGCCATGCCTTGGCAAGTATCCACAGTCCATAGAAGCGCGTCATGGCGCGGCCGAACACATAACCCTCTGACTGCCGGTAGACGCCCATCACTTTGTAAACGATATACATTAGCAAGCCGCTGATTGAGGCCAGCAGGAGATAGTCAGCATGATGCAGGGTGTCCACCCAATAATAGGCGAGACCAAGAAATATGAGAACTGAGAAAAAAATGCTGAGATGAATTTGTGTGTGGTTCAACAGCGTATCGTGCAGCCGATACAGCTTGCGACCGGCAATCGGACCAGCGATCTCTTCTTCCAATGAAATTCCCCTACCCTATGTATATTTCAAGTAACCAATTCACATTTATCGTAGAAATATTGTTAGGATTAGGATTAAATGCGATGAGGTTACTATAACCGTTGTGATTATTACCACAAAAGGAATTATATGTTGCTTATTTACATATTTTACGGTTATTCATTGATCACTTGAGGCCGTGTCATTACCATTGCGCTGCCGCTCTACCACATCAGGTTAATGGCTGTATTAATTTTGACTCGACCTGTCTCGTCAGCGATGCCATAACCATCGTTTCGCCTAAACATCAAACCTGCACGCAGCTCGACTGCGCACAAATCACACAACCGAATGACCAATGAGCACACAGCAACCTCTCCCGGATTTTTTTTGCTCAACATGAAGAGGATAATCATCAACATCAACGCTTTTGTCAGTTCAGTATCTAATCCTGCATTGGAGGTGAGCCAGACGTGCATGGTTTAAGTTGCACGGCGCTGGCTATCTATTTAGCAGCAGGATGCACTAGCAATTTGCACGCCGCTGCGCAAGATGTGGCGCACGGTATTGTGTTTGGGCCTGCGACTGTGTCGCCCTCTCTGTTTTCCGAACTGCGTTACGACGACAATATCTTCGAAAGTGCAGACGTGCAGCGTGACTCCATGATTGCCGTATTGATACCTTCACTTGATTCTCGGCTGGAGCTTGGCAATAGCCTGTATGAGCTGGGTTACAGCGCAGAATCGGCCGCTTATTTTGACAGCGAAGACGACGACTATATCGACCACAGTATTAACGCACTGGCAAACATGCAATTTAGCCGGCGCAACAATCTCACCCTGAGCGCTGATTTTGCAACCACCCACGAGGATAGAGGCACCGGCTTAACGGAGGGGTTCAACCCGGCTTTGGCGGCGGATCTGGATGAGCCCGATGAGTACGATCAAACTGACGCCAGCGTACGCTATACCTATGGCAGCCGCGGCGCACCGGCGAGTCTGGCGCTCGATGTTGCCTATCGCGAGTTGGAGTATAAAAATCACCGGCTACGCACTGCGTTTCGCGATCGCAAAGAACGTAGCGCTGGCGCGAAGTTCTCTTACCGAATTCGCTCGACCACATCACTATTGCTACAGGCAAGGGTGACTGCGATTGACTATCTTAATAACCAACCGCAGCAAGCCACGCTCGACAGCGATCTCTATCGCTACTTAGTCGGTGTGGAATGGGACAACAGCGTTTACCTGCGCGGTGCTGTCAAATTTGGCCACCAGCAAAAACAGTTTGCCGCCGCCGAGCGCGACGACTTCTCCGCACCGAGCTGGGAGGTTGACGTCACCTGGTCGCCGCGCAGCTATACCCATCTGAACTTTAACAGCGAGCGCAGTAGCCAGGAAACAAACGGCGGCGGCGATTTTATCGACGTGCAGCGCATCGGCACCGAATGGACTCACGAATGGAATAGCCAGGTGCAAACTGTGCTGGGCTTAGCCTACGTTGACGAGGAATATGAAAATTTCGATCGTAACGAACAGGTGACCGAATTCGCAGGCACTGTTGCTTATCAGCTAAAACGCTGGCTTGCGCTGCAAATAGGCGGCGTTTACCGCGACCGCAGCAGCAACCTGGATTTGCTCAACTTTAACCGCAGTATCTTTTCTGTGGCAATCGACGTGACTATATGATGCACAACAAGCACTCTACTTTTCAATCTATTGCGATTGCCTGCAAGCGCGACTATGGGTGGCCGCTGTTTATTACCATGCTACTACTTGCCATGTTACTACCGCCGCAGCTAAGCGGCGCGGAGGAAGACGACAGTAGCGCACCAACCGCAGCGTATACACTCGGCGCAGGCGATGAAATTGTAGTTAAAGTTTATGGTGAGCAGGATCTGAGCATGGGCGTTATTCTGGCCCAAAAAGGCAGCTTTAATTACCCCTTCCTAGGCGAAATCAAAGCGCAGGGGCTGACTGTGGCTGAGCTGGAACAGCTTATTACCACAGGTTTGAAGGGGCCTTACCTGCGTAATCCCGAGGTGACCGTAGCGATCAAGGAGTTTCGGCCATTTTATCTTAACGGTGAAGTCGAGCGACCCGGAGGCTATCCCTATCGCCCGGGCCTTACCCTGGAGCAGGCCGTCAGCCTCGCCGGCGGGCTGACCGAGCGCGCATCAAAACGCAAGATTGACGTACTGCGCTCTGCCGCAGGTGACAAACAGGAACTGACGCTTAAACTCAGTGAGCCGGTCTATCCAGGCGATGTGATCACCGTGCGACGAAGTTTTTTCTAGCGCAATGTCAAGCTTGAATCAGACAGTGATGCAGGTCGATAAACATTGGGCGGCCACGGCGGAAATCGATCTGCGCCAATACTGGCAGGTGGTCAGCCGTGACAAGTTTAAAATTGTTGGTCTGGCGCTGGGTGTTAGCTTACTGGCGGCACTGTGGGTGTTTAGCGTAGAGCCTGTGTATGAGGCCACTGCAACGCTGCTAATCGAGTCAGGTGCAGCCAAGGTGGTTTCAATCGAAGAGGTATACTCACCCGACAGTAATGCCGAGGAGTATTACGCAACGCAGTTTGAGCTGCTCAACTCTCCGACTGTTGCCAACAAGGTCATCGACGAGTTGGCGCTGATGAAAAGCCCGGAATTCGAATCGCTGCAGGGCAAGGGCAAGGGTGCCAAGTCGCAGCCGGCGGCAGACGCCAGAGCACGGCAGCGAACCGTGGGCGCCTATCTGGAGCGGCTCGACATAGCACCCATCAATAAAACCCGCTTGGTTGCGGTGACTTTTGCTGCGCATGATCCGGCTCTGGCGGCCAGCATTGCCAACACCCATGCGCGCAACTATATTGCCGATATGCTGGCAACCAAGCTTGATTTTAGTGAGTCTGCCACTGACTGGATGTCAGAACGACTGCAAGACGTTAGCTCTAAACTACGCCGATCCGAACAAGCGCTGCAGGAATTCCGCGAACGCGAACAGGTGTTCGACGCCGAGGGGCTGCAGTCACTGTCCAGTAAAAATCTGAATGAGCTTACTTCCAGGCTGGTGGAAACCCAGCGCGAGCTACAGATGGCGCAAAGTGCGGCGCGGCAGATTGAGCGAGTGCAGCAAACAGATTCAGACTCAGAAGCAAAAGCAGAGCAGCTGGAGTCCATACCTGCCGTGTCGCGCAATGCACTAGTGCAGCGCTTCAAGGAACAGAAGGCGACCTCCCGCCGGGCTATTGCTGAACTCGGCAAAACCTACGGTCCGAAACACCCGAAATTTATCACTGCCGTAGCAGAATTTAAAACCGCAAGCGGCAATTTGCGCCGACAAATTAGCATCGTGGTCGAAGGGGTCAAAAAGCAATATGCAATGGCGCAGGCGGAAGAGCAGGCGTTACGGGAGTCCATAGAAGAAGCCAAACAGCAATATCATCTTACCGGTCGCAAAGAATCTGAACTATTGAACCTGCAGCGCGAGGTACAAACCAACCGGCAACTGTACGATATTTTCTATAACCGCATGCAGGAGACTGCAGAAACCGGTGGCCTGCAGTATGCCAACGCGCGCGTCGTCGCGCCAGCGTTAGCCCCGCTTGAACCGGTCAGACCGAACCAGCCGCTGACCATCGTTATGGCTTTTTTCGGCAGCCTGGTGCTGGGTGTTCTCATCGCATTTGTGCGCGAGTCATTTGACAACACGCTGAAGAGCAGCGCCGACGTCGAGCGTATTTTGCAGCAGCCGCTGCTGGGTGCCATTCCAAAATTGAAAACAGCAAACGGCAAGCCACTTGAATTGGGCCGCATGTTTCTCAACTCTGATCGCAGCTCCGATCACAACGCTGACGCCCCCTATTTCAAGGAAGCCATTCGCACTATTCGTACCGCGATTACGCTAAGCGCGCAGTTTAAACCGCACAAAATGCTGATGCTTACCTCAGCCGTTAGCGGTGAGGGGAAATCGGTCACGGCGCTTAATCTGGCGTACGCATTTGGCCAGCTCGATCAGGTGCTGCTGGTGGAATGCGATCTGCGTCGGCCGACGCTGGGCGCACAACTCGAAATTCCAGCCGATATGCCGGGCATCTCACAGCTTCTAACCAATGAAGCCAAACTTGAAGAGTGTATCGTCTACCCCGAAGCCGATAAAATACAGTTTATTACCGCCGGTGCAGCACCACACAACCCGCTGGAACTGCTGTCTTCGCCTGCGTTCACCGCTTTGATGCTGCAGCTGCGGCACGACTATGATCTGGTGATATTAGACTGCCCACCTATACTGCCTATTAGCGATGCGACGGTCATCGCCAGCAAGATGGACGCTGCTATCTTCGTGGCGCGAGCAGGTAGCACACCGGTGGAGCAGATCAAGGCAGGGCTGGAAAAATTGCGCGACACCAACGTCACTGTTCTCGGTGTAGTCGCCAACGCGCTGGAGAATGAGCGCGCCCCAGCGCCCTACGGCGGCCGCACTGCAAGCTTCAGCGGTAGCAGTGATTCCACCAATGATGCTGCAATGCAAGCGGCTGGTTGGTCAGGCAAATTCGCTGCTGCACTAGCAAAACTGGCCCGTTCGATTAGGACATGAGTTGCTTCGGTTTAGACACTAGTCTCGCGCACTCACCTTTAAATCCGGCGCGCCGGGCGGCGACCCGGGTGGCGTGGTCGGGCCCGGCGCTGACTCCGGCGTAGCGCCGAACACAAATGGAAATACGCGGTAGTCGCTGGCACTGGCTTGAGCCGGAATTGCGCCTATATCAGCGGCGGCGCGCGAATCGGGCAGCAAGCCGTTGCTGCATAACGCACGACCCTGGGCATCAGACGTACCCACTTTCCTGCAGGTTACCGGCACGGCACTGCCGCGAGCAGGGCTACCACTGCCGAGCATAAAACTGGCCGGCCCCAACATCTCCGACTTGGCGCTCAACGACCAGCGAGCAGCCGATTGATCGTCCACAAGGCTGGCTGAAAAAGCCGAAAAGCGAGGGTCGCTGCCGCCCTTTGACTCGGAGCTGATGCTCCGCTGTTCGATACTCTCCAGCTCGTTGACGCTGTCTTCACCGCTCACCAGGGCATCGCCGTCAAGCGCATTGATCTTCCAATATAAATTGCCGTCGATCAACTGGTCGCTACCGATATTGTATTCGTCTACTGCCGCATTGTTCACCATAGCGATAATGTTATTGGCGAAGGTGCTGCCATCGGGATTGGTTGGCGTGGGTGTGACCCCCTTCTGCGCATTTAACATCACCAGCGTGTTGTTGTAATAATGTACGTTGCGCGCTGCATAGTCCCTACCCGCTTGCTTGAACAACCCGTGATAGCCAAACCGCTCGCCACCGTTCCAGGTATTGATACCAACCTTACGATTTACCGGATGATCGCGCAACATGGCAACCACATTGCGGTAAAACAGCAGAGGACCGGTCATCTTGCTGGTATCCTGCCCCACGGCCACCGCAACCAGACAATTGCTGATGTAATTCTCAAAAATCTGAATATGGCCTATGTCGTCACGACCGCCATCTTCAGCCTTACCTTCTATTTCAAAGGCATCGTCACCGCAATTTTCAATGCGATTATGATGCACGAAGATGCCGTGTTCGCCGTTATTGGTGCCAATCAGATCCTGGCCTGAGCCGCGTACCAGGCTTCGCTCGATGGTCCAGTCATGGGTGCCGCCCTTGAGATTAATAGCCGTACTACGCAACAGGTTGGCAACCTTTGGCGCGTTTTTCATATCGCTCCAGAAGATCCAGCGCGGTGCATCGCCCAGAATACGCGAGCCGCTAACGGTTATATGGTGTACCTGCGAGCTATAGGTTTGGATGGTGCTGACACCCAACCAGGCGGTAATGTCTTCAAAGCGCACATATTGCGCTCCAGGATTGAGTATGATGGTGCGTTTGGCCTGATTGAACGTAATGTTCTTAAACGTTAAGTAGGCGCCACTTACCGTGAGCGTGCTGGTCGCCTGCGACATAACGATAGCGTAGTCGCGAGGGTCGGCATTTTCGCCGGCCATGACTTTTCCATAGCGCGCTTCTGCAGCACGCAGCGCCGCAGTTTTTGCCAGCCGGATATGACAGCGGCCGGAGATCTCCATAACGCCCGGCCCAACATAGAAGTCGCTGTTACTGCCGCCGTAGCTGTCTGTGGTGGCGCGAAAATGGTTAATATCTTCATACGGCACCAGCACTACGCGTTCATTCTCATAGCCGGCTACGTCGGTAATATAGCCAAATACGGGTTTGTTCTTGCAGCTGCTTTTGGAGCGGTATTCGCCGCGACTGGCGCTCACCAGCTCCCAATCGCTATTGCCCTTGCTGCGAAATTCCTGCGGACCGGAGTCGATAGTTGCCTGCTCGTCTTTATAGCCTGCGATGGTAATAGGCTGGCTGGAGGTACCGCTAAGCTCTGCATCTACCTCTTCGTAATAGGTGCCGCCACGCAAATACAGGGTGTCACCAGGCTTAAGAGTCGTCAGTGCATGGTTAACCGTTGCATACGGTTCAGCCAAAGAGCCAGCATTGTCATCGTCACCGCTGACGCTGACATAATAGGTGCCGGCCCATGCCTGTAAGGATGACATAGTTGCCGCTAACAGCACTAAGCGGCCGAACAAAGAGATACCAGTGGGTACGTTCATGGGCGATTATTCCCCGATGTGTTGGCGTTTATGTAATTATCGCTGCGGAGTATAGGGTGTTGGCGCGGCAAAGCTTGTTAGTTATGTCACAATTAAATGCTTGAATATCTACATCACTACAGCCAAATACGCTACAAAACTGGTTTAAAACTTGCTCCAAATATTGTCTTTCAGTTTAAACAAAACCGTTTCCAGCGGCTCGGTTGCATCCAGTCGCAGCGTCTGTGTGGCCGCCGGGTAAGCCAGCCCCTCAATCACGGCGATACGTCGACCGCACTCTTCGAGACTCATCTCCGGCTTGCGTGACACGGCTATCTCAGCCGTTAAATTCAGCTTGACCACCAGGTCAGGTGGATACATCTCTGCCGCTCGATAAGGCTCACTCTCCCACCGCGCTAGAACTCGTAATAAGCGTGAAGCATGTTCTTGCCAGGCGTTTAGCAAGGGGCCGTCGTTAAACCCCATTACCTGGTTTTGCGGGTAGCGATCACAAATCACCAGCATGCCGCGATTGCGCCCCGCCGTTGCCCGACGCAGTTTGCCGCGCTTTTCCAGGCTCAGCGTCAACGCCCACAGGGCCTTGGCCAGCATGCGCAGACGCGAGGAAGAACGCTTGCCGTTGGCGCCGCCGGTGCCGGGCGAATTATCAGCATTAGTCGAAGCGGTTTCCACTTTGTAGCGGCTCGACTGGTAGTTCGGCGATTTTCGCAGCGCGTCGGCAACCAGTTTCAGCGGCCAGCGCAGCAGTGAGGCCGGTCCGTCGCCGCTGCCGAAGTAGATGGGTAAAATATCTACCCTGCCACCCAGCCAGTGCTGGACCGAGTGCAGGTGGGTCGATTTACCCGAGCCGTCGCAACCCATAAGCGCAATCAGCACGCCGCCGCTGGCGCTAACTCGACGCACTGGCAAAGGCGCGTTTATGTAGCGCGTTTTACTACTGGCAAATAGCCGGCGCGTTTCGCTAACACTGCGGCGCAGGCGCGACTGCAGGGGCGAATACGTTCGGTACAAACGCAGGATAGCATTGGCGCTGCGGCGAAATTGGTGCAGCTGTTGCAGCGTTGGCTGCTTCGCTTTCAGCGGCGCTGCCAGCGCCGCTGCCGCCTGCTCACCAAGCAAAGAGGCGGCCAATTGCCGCGTTTTTTGTGCCTCGGTACGGGCCTGCAACCAGTGCAGTTCGACCAATGTTGCAGTATCTAAAATGCGCTTACCGAGCCTGTTCAATAGTCTATCCCTGCCCCTCATGCTGACGGCCAAACCCAGCATAAACAGCAGCATCTCCATATGCGGCTCGATCGTGTAAATTTGTTGCTGTGCTTGATACACGCGATCACCGAGTATCTGTTGCTCCCACGGCAGGCGCAAGTCGTGTAAATGTGATGCTCCGATAAATAACTGGTAATGCAAATGCAGGTACACGAGTTTGCCACTGGCGGCATCCAGTGCGAGATAATCTTCCTGTGCGGCGGCGTTATTGTCGCGCGTTGCGTTAAAACGTTTGAAGCCGCAGGCACTCAAAGCCTGCGCCAGCTTTTGCGTATTGCCTGTTTCAACCAGCAAATTCAGCTCTGTTTCACCGCACATGCTCGCACGTAGACGCAGGCTACTGTTGAACTGGCAGTAGTCGATCTGCTGCTGCTCTAACTGCTGCAACAGCGTATGCACCACTGCCAGTCCTGGCTTATTCTCGCGTCGAGGCGATTGTGCCGTCGCCTTGCTTTGCTTGCCATTGCGCGGCGATTGCGGCCGCGATTGTTCGTGCTCGGTCCGTAACATCAGTTGCCTTACCTATTTGTTCGAGTGAAATAACCAACAGGCAAGAATCAGCCTGCTGAGGACATGCGCGTTGCTCACATAGCCCAACCAGGGTCTTCTGCATTCGCCTGGCAGGCTCACCCGGTTGCTGTGCGCACACTAAAATATCAGGCGCTGCCTGGTGCAGTGCCTGCGGCATATACTTAACGATGCTCTGCACATCACCCTGCCGATCAAGCGCTTGCAACTCTTGCATCACACCGCGCTGCAGTATTGTTACCGTTGCAGAAGACAACGCTAGAGATAGTCGTTGCGTCAGCGCCAACCAACTGATAACTCGCTTACTACCGTTGCTGTTGTGCTGGCGTACCGAGGAGAAGATGATGAGCGCGTCGTGCAACGCTATTCGCGGTGCTCGCAGCAGTGTCTTGCCTGCCGCTCGCAGCTGACGTAAGCGGGCCGTGTCGGCCGGCGCTTGACAGCGCACAGGAATATGCTGTGCCGTGAGTTGGCGGTGCAGCGCATTTAGCAAGTCGTGCTGCAGCGCCGGCTCAGCGACCAAATCAACGCCAAACTCAACCACCAGACCGGGCCGCCGGGACTCGGCAAACGTTGTCTTGTCGACCGGCGCAAGCGAGGTACCAACTAGCCGGCTCAACCACTGTACGTCAGGGCCAAGCACCACATCGGGGCGCAGCAGCGCGGCGAGTAGCAAGCCAGCCCCGACCAGCATGACAACACCGCAAAGTATGGCGAAACTGCCGGCCCCCACATTGCGTAAACCGCTTACAGCCGCCCAGGCAAACGGCAACAGACACAGCGCCAGCATAACGCCGCGCGCATGCATGGCAGCATAGTCGCGCCAGCTTATGTTTAACAGCTGCAACGCCAGCTGCGCCACCAGCAGAAAATTGATGGTAATGGCAACCGAGACGCCAATGGCTACACCCACCAAACCCCAGGAGGAGCCTGCCAACGCGCACAGCACGACTGCCAGCGCATAGACCGCCACGCGCCAGGCACGGCGGTACACCACTCCCAACCCTTTGGTCAGGGGGTCATTGAGTTTATAGCCCATGCGAAATAGCAGACTGGCCGCAAGAATTTGCAGTGGAACGACGGTTTCCGACCAGTTAGGTCCGAGCAGAAAGCGCACAAGCTCAGGTGCCAGCAACACAAACAGTACGGTTATCGGCGCTATCAGCATGGCACTTAAAGCAACCGAATGACGGTAATGCTCTGCCGCCCGTGGCCGGTCGTTTTGCAGCCGCGCGTAGGCGGGGAAAAGCACCCGGTCCAGCGCAACCCCCAATAGCATAACCGGCAGGCTAACCAGCTGGTAGGCGCGCCCATACACCCCTACCGCGGCCGCGCTCATGGTCGCCGCCACCACCGCATAATCGCCTTGCAGCGCTGCATAATTTAGCAATTTCGACGTACCAAAGCCGCCCGCCAGATTGAGCGTGGCACGCGCCGACGCCGGGTCAAATGCCAGTCGCAGCGCATCGGGCCGCTGCCATACCAGCACGACCGTCTTCACCATGACTTGCGCCACGTAGGCCCACACCAGCGCCCACACGCCGGCACCAAGCAGAGCCAGCGTAACGCCCACCAGCGTATAGCCCAGCAAAAATGACAGCACCTCCGCGCTGGCAAGGCGGCCAAAGCCGAAGTCGCGTTGAATAAGCCCCTCGGCGACAAACAGCGGCGACTGCAGTAGGAATACCGTTGCCATGACTTTAACGATTGGAATAATAGCGGGCTCGTTAAACAGCTGCGCGATGGCCCCCGCACCTAACCACAGCAGCGCCACCGCGACAAAACTAAACAGCCACGACAGCGTGGCCGCCGTGCCGCTGTCGCGCGGCGTTAAAGTGTTGCGCTGTACCAGTGCCGGCAGCACCAGCGCCTCCGCCAGCTGCCGGCCAAGGCCAATCACCACCAGCGTTGCCGTGACCAAACCAAAATCGGTTTTGCTGACGTAGCGCGCTAATATCGCCAGCACCAGCAGCTGCCCAAAGCCTTGCACCAGCGCCGCTGTAGTAGTCGACATCAGTCCGTGCACGGCACCGCGAGATGCCAGCTGCGCCGGCCGCACTTCCGATTCAGTGGGTTTCAATGCAAGTCACTCGAAGAATTTTCATTATTTTTTAGTGCCAGAAGTGTCGCCATCAAAGCTCATTGCTGAAGCCATACACCCAACGCGCCAATTCATAGGGGCGCGGCCCTAGCCGGGCAATACGCAATTTCCAGCGCACGCGTTGCTGCGCCCGGCGCAAGGTCTTACTCTGCTTGGGAAAATATGGCTTTAGCTGCTCAAACGCTTTTAAGCGATCACCGAGCATGCGCGGCATACCGTATTGCTGTGACAAATTGCCCTGCCGCAGACGATGTACGGCCATGCTCTCGTCAACGAAACCAACGCGTCCTCCCCGTCCTACCAACACGTTAAACACCCAGTCTGCTGAGGCGATACGCGTTGTGCGATACCAGTCCGGTAGTGTCGCAATGGCGTTGCGACGCGCGACGGTCGAGATTTTGTGTACGAAGTTATCGAGCAACAGTTCGTCTATGGCGTACTCGCGGGTGCCAGACGCGGGCCGCCGCGAACGCTCACGATGACCGCTATCGCTAACGTGGTCAATTCTATGCCCGCAAATCGCACTCTCAGGGTGGGCGTCGAGAAAATCAACCTGGCGCTGCAGCTTAATGTTGCTGGTCCAGAAGTCGTCACCGTCGAGAAATGCTACGTAATCACCGCGGCAGGCATCGACCGTTGCCATGAAATTGGATAAACCGTAGTCGCCGTAGTTCTCCTCCGGCAGCAGCAGGCGAACCTGGTCGGGCCACTGGGCGCGAATATCTTCCAATACCTCGCGCGTACCGTCGGTTGACGCGTCGTCGCCAACCACGACTTCAAACGGGAAGTTGGTTTGTTGCTGTAATACACTCTCCAGGGTTTGCCGAATGTAGTCGACTTGCTGATAGGTGACAATCGATACCGATAATTTCACGCGATCGCCTCAGCCGGTATGCGGGTTGGCAGATTACGCAGCAGACCCAGCATGATGACAACAAACTGCACGGTAAAAATTACGATCAGTGCCAGCGCGGCCCCTGGCAGACCCTGGCTGGGAATCAGACTAAAACAGGCCAGCGCGGCTGCCAGCGCCACGCAGCTATACTGAAACGTTAGCCACCAGAAGCGGCGCGCCGCTATCATACCAAACTGCAGTACTTCAGCCATAAAGCGAATGGTTGCTGCCACCACCACCCAGAGCAGCACGTTGGCGTAGCCGGCATACTCTTCGGTGTATACCACGCGCAAAATCTGTTCGCCAAACAGGGCAACCAGCACCACTCCGCTGGCACCGATCGCGCCGGCAGCCAGCGTCATCTTTACTACCAGCAACATAAACGGGCCACGCTCACCGGCAGCATGATGGCGTGCCAGGCGCACACTGGCTGCAGTACCAAGCGCCTGAATCAGTCGCGCAGGCGCCATCGCCAGCGCCATAATGGCGGCGAAGTAACCCAGCGCCTCCAGCCCTAACGCCTCCTCTATTACCAGGCGCGGTAGATATAACGCAAACATCACCAGCACGGTGGCGAAAGTCAAAGGTAGCGCCAGCCAAGCCAGCCTGCGCAGCGCCGGCATATTCCACTGTGGCCAGAAACTGCCCGACTCCTCGAGCAGCGCACGGCGAAGACCAACGCGTACGTCATAGCAAAGCAGTACCAGCAGATGCGCCGCCACCTGACCGAGAATTGCCACCACCAGAGAGCCGGTTAGCCAAAAGCCGACGGCGAGGAAAGCCAGCGACAGCGGCCCGAGCAAACACAGCGAGCGCGCAATGTAATCCATCCGCTCCTGCGCCTGAAACAGGCCATAAATCATATCGGAAAGCAGCTCAATACAGCGCGTCAGGGCGTACAGAATGATGACTAATAACACCGTCTGCGATGCCGACGCGTTGACGCCGGCGGCAAGCATAAGCGCAAAGGCGACGGCGGTTGCCAGCACACGCAAGCCGAGATAATCACCAAACTGGTACTCACCACGCGTATCGCTGGCCTGCGCCTGACGCAGGCCCATGCGCGCTATTTCGGTAATCGGCAGACAAATCGCCTGCGCAAATGCATAGATGCCGACGGTGGCGGGGTCGGAGAGTTTGGCGATCACAATCAGCGCCAGCCACAGGGACAGCGCCGCGAACAAGCGGCCAGTCATTAGCGCCAGAAAATTACCACGCATAGACAGACCGTCATGCTGTGCCGGGACGTCGCCCGGCTGCCGGCGATTCAAGACTGCTCCACGCTCAAGACTGTTGCCTGCTCACGACTGTTGTCGCCCGCTCAAAGCTGCGTCTCGCCAGAGGGGCCCGGTGCGCGATAGGCCGGGAAAAATCCCGCCGCTGCAGCCGCTTCTCCACCAACATTTACTTCGCGGCCAGCAAGCAGCGCATGATAAGCCGTCCCATCCAACACCCAACGACCGATAACAAAGTCATGCCGCAGCGCCGAGAAGCGGCTTTTGAATTTATACAGCGAATCCTCCTTACCACCACGCCCCGCACCGAGGTGTAACAGCGTTGCTCCCAGGTCACGCGCGATGTCTGCGACCCCGTCCAATAAACATTTGAGGGGCGACAGCGCATGAAAAGCCGGGTTGACACCGGTGAGGTGCGCCTGGGCTATAGGCCCGCGCACCGTAAACAGCAGAGCCGCTGCCAGTTCGCCGTTTTGCTCAACCACCGCGAGGTGTGCATCGCCGGCTAGCGCCGCACGCAATGCTTCGAAGTATTGCGGAGAAAACAGATAGCGTTGCTGTGCACGGTTTTTTAGCATGGTGGCGCGATACAGTTCAGCGAAGGCGGCATACTGCTTCCAGCTCTCATCAAGTGCTACAACCAGCCCTGCGCGCTCGGCGGCCTGAATTTCCTGGCGCAGTATCTTCGGGTAGGCACTGCGCCGCTGCTCGCGGCTGAGCGACAAATCAATTGATACGCTGCGGCCAAGAAGCAGCAGCTCATTACCGTGCAGAACTGGTACTGCCCGCATAGTCTCGCAATAGCCCTGATTACCGAGTATAGGGTGAAAGCGAGTGAACAGCGTCACTAGCCGTTGTTCAGCCCACACCGCCCGCATTGCATCCCATGCACGGGCACGAAACGCCTGATCTTCCAGGCCTATGCCAAACGGGCCGGAGTAACCGTAAACCGAACTGGCGTCCATTTTCTGAGAGCCATTGATTGCGTTAATCAGATAGGGCCAGGCGAGGAAGTGCTGCGTTGTACCGTAAACGGCGAGATACGCTCTGCCTTCACCCATACGCTGCGCAAAGGCGTGATAGGCCGCACTGTGGTAGAAGTCGTGCGGCGCACGCGCTAGCCAGGTGTCCCAGCCTTTATCTTCCGGGCGCAGAATTTCGGTCACCTCAGTTGCCACGTTAGTCTTCAACCAACGTTGGCCATAAAACCGGAAAGGTCGCGGGATCTGCGTAATCGGGTTTTCCTTCCCCGTCGCGCCGACACAGCTTATCGTGCGGCAGTACAATGGGCGTGCCATCCGCCGCTGAGCGAAATTGGTAGCGATTGGCGCTGTCTTGCAGATGTACCGCGACGGCGAAGCGTGGCATGTCAGAAACATTGGGCCCGCTGGCATGCAGGGTACGCATATGATGAAAGCTCACCTGCCCCTTGCGCAGCTGCAGCGGAATGATCGCCTGCGGCGCTATGGCGCGACCGATGCGTTCGGCCAAATGACCTAGATCGGGATCGTTGAAATCGCGCGCATGCTCGCACTCAGGCCAAAGATGACTGCCGTCAACCACATACAGCGTGCCGTTGCTGGCAGCGGAATCTTGTAATGGTATCCATGCAGTCAACATGCGTTGCGATGTGCAGGTCGACCAGTAGGAGTGGTCGGTGTGCCAGCCGACGGCGGTGTTGCTACCCTCGGTACTCGTCGGCTTATAAATGGCCTGATCGTCGAACAGCCTAATCGCATCGCTGCGCGCCAGGCGTGCAGCGATAGCGCCGAGAATAGCCTGCCGGGCTAGCGCGCGTACGCCAGCATTTTGCAGTGAACAAAATTCGTTGTTGCGCACGCCATCGCCATCGCCCGGCCGCCAGTCGGAGAACCCGGAAGTGATGGGCAGAGTGTGGTCGCGATGGCCAACATGGTGCGCTTCAATCGCCAACCGGGTGGCGTCCAGCAGCTCATCCGAAAATATTTTCTGGCAAATAAACCAACCGCGTCGCTCGTAGCGACGCACCTCCTCTTCGGTAGGCAACCACTCAATCGCGATAGGCACTGAGTCTAACACCACTATTCAGTGGTAAAAGTCGGCAGGCGCGGGTCCTGACAACGCGCCAACTCGGCTCGCACCCTGGCGGCCTGCTGAACCGCTACTGCTATGCGGCTGGTCAGCAGACTGACGTCTGCCGCGCTGACTGCCAGCCCGGTTGGTAGTACCAATACATTTTGCGATAACGCCTCGGTCACCGGCAGCGCGCATCCGGCGTCAGCATGAAATTTGCGATACGGCGGCATGCGATGACAACCAGGATGAAAGTAACGGCGCGCCATCACATTCTCCAGCCTCAGCATCGCCACCAACTGGTCGCGGCTCAGGCCGGTTGCGGCGGTATCAATCTCGGCAACGATGTAGTGATAGTTATGTTGCTCGGCAGGGTCGCGCTGCAATACGCGCACGCCAGGCACAAACTCCAGCCCGCGCACATACGCCTCATGGTTGCGACGGTTGTGTTGAATAATATCGCTCATTGCCTCCAGCGAAGTTAAACCCATAGCGGCTGAAGCTTCGCTCATTTTGCCGTTAACGCCCAGGTGACTGACTTCATCCTCAGCTGAGAACCCAAAGTTGGTCATAAACCTCAGCCGCTGCGCCAGCTCAGCGTTGTTGGTGACGATGGCGCCACCTTCGAACGCATTGATGAATTTAGTCGCGTGGAAACTGAACACTTCGGCGTCACCAAAACTACCCACGGCACGCTTGCCAACAGTGCAGCCAAACGCGTGCGCCGCATCGAACAGCAGTTTAATGCGGTGCCGGTCGGCAATCTCCTGCAGCGCTTCGACCGCGCAAATATTGCCCCACAGGTGCACGGCGAGAATGCCGCTAGTGCGCGCTGTAATGGCGGCTTCAACGCGCGCCACGTCGACACAGTGCGTGTGCGGATCGACGTCGCAGAACACAGGCGTTATGCCCTGCCAGGCGAGTGCAGCCGGGTCGGCTACGAAAGTAAAGGAAGGCACGATGACTTCGCCCGCCATACCCAGGGCGCGAATAGCAAGCTCCAGACCGGTTGTGGCATTGCAGGTGGCGACGCAGTGGGCAGCACCCGCGAGTTCGGCGACGCTTTGCTCAAACTCTACTACCTGAGGGCCGAAGTTAGTCAGCCGATAGCTGTCTAACACACTCTCCAGGCGCTGCATGAAGCGCTGCCGGTCAGGCAGGTTTGGCTTGCCTACATGCAGCGTTTCGGCAAACGCAGAATCGCCGCCGAGTACCGCCAAAGTTGCGGCGGTATTACAAAGCAAGTTACTACTGGTGGATTCTATGCGGCGCGCTGGAACAACGGCATCCGTGCAGTTTTGCATTGAACTTCCCCCCTCAGAAGCACAATCAATGACCGAACGACTACAAAATATAGACCACGCAATATTACACTATCTATACTTGCTCGCTGGCAGGCAAACACGTGAATTAGTGCCACTCGAGCGTACACTATGTGCAAAGTTTACGCACTCAAGTGCGTGCGCTACCTCTGCCAAAATAACACGGCCTGATGTAGCGCCACTCGGATACGCGGAGCATGCCTGTAAAAGACAGTTTTACTGACCAAAAAAAGCCCGCTGAAAGCGGGCTGGCGATTCATGAGAATCAGTTTAACAAGGCCTGAACAAATATTTACACTCTAAATAACTGTCAAGAAATCAAACGCGCAAATCGTCGTGCGCGATCATCGCCAACAAACCAAGCACGATAGGAACCATGATTGCAATTGTGATTGAGGTAGTCATCATCGTTTCTCCATTACAGTTGAGTACCTTACTAATATGGAGCTTAAACAGTAATAACTCCAATGTATTAAAATCATGCTACACATGAATTATAATAATATCCTCTATCTTCCCACACCATATCGCTATGGATAAACGTTTATCAAAAATAGATTTAAACTTGCTCGTCTCGCTACAAGTGTTACTCGAGGAACGCAGCGTGACGCGCGCCGCGCAGCGCTTGTTTATCACCCAACCCGCCATGAGCAAAACGCTGCAGCGCCTGCGTGATCTGTTCGACGACCCGCTGTTTACCCGCACCGCCCACGGTTTGGCACCCACCCCGAAAGCCGTTGGCCTGCGGCAGCCATTGGCGGCGGTTTTGGAGCAACTCGAAACAACGATTTTTGAGCGAGAATTTGATCCCGGCAAGGCCACCGAACGGATTCGCGTGTGCATACCGGAGATATTGACACTGGGCGGCGTGCCGGCGCTGCTACAGCGTTTTGCCCTGCATGCGCCTAATATGAGTTTACAATCACGTAATATTCTTGACGACCATCTTGAGCTGCTTGCCAGCGGTGGCCTGGATTTTTCGATTTACGTGCGGCGTGACTACGGCAAGGATATCGAGCTGTTTCCACTATCGTCTTTTAAAGTGTCGTGCTGGTTTAGAAGGCAACACCCGCTGGCAAGCAAGAGTAGCCTGTCGCCGGAAGATCTCAGAAACTATCCGCATGTACGGCTGTACTTACCCAATATTACCAATGAGCAAGTGAGTCGGCTGGAGCTGCCAACAGAGCAAGGCGGTCTCAACATCAAAAGCATCTTTGAGACCACACAGCTGTCGGTGGCACTCGAAGCACTGAAACAAAGCAATGCCATTATGCTTGGCCCACCTGCAATCGGCATCTACCAGGTAACGCAGGGATTAATTCTCACTCATCCGCTGCAAAACATTCCGATAGTGCAGGACTTCAACACCGAGATCTGCTTACTGCAACATCAGCGCACTCTTAGCTCCCCGCTGCACCGCTGGGTACGGGAACAGCTAATCGATATTTATCACGGTTTATAGCGGCTATTGCACATAATAAAAACAAGGGCTCTTGCTATAATCCGCCCGTGATAGTCAGCCTGCCGGATTTTTCAGTCTCACAAAGAAACCGCTCTCGAGGATACACAAATGCCAGTCGTCAACTATGAGCTGCACGCAAACATCGGCGTGATAAGCATTAACAATCCACCAGTCAATGCCTTATCGCACGCCGTGCGCAGCGGCATTAGTGATGCATTGAAAACTGCTCAGAGCGACACATCAGAAGCGTTAGTGCTGCTGTGCATAGGTCGCACCTTCATTGCCGGCGCCGATATCACCGAGTTCGGCAAACCACCGCAGTCGCCGACACTTGCAGATGTGCTGGACCGCTTTGAAGCCTCAAAAAAGCCGATTGTGGCGGCCATTCATGGCACGGCCCTGGGTGGCGGTTTTGAAACGGCGTTAGCGTGCCACTATCGCTGCGCGCTGGGCAGTGCCAAAGTGGGCCTGCCCGAAGTCAAACTGGGGCTGCTGCCGGGTGCCGGTGGCACGCAGCGCACCCCTCGCCTCGCGGGTGTCAACGCCGCGCTGGAATTGATTACCAGTGGCAATCCGCTAGCAGCGCCGCAGGCGCTGGAACTTGGCTTGCTCGACAAGATTGTAGATGGCGCCGACCTGCAGCAGGCTGCCATCGAATATGCGCAAAGCCTGGTTAACGCGACTTTACAAAGAGTGCGCGATTTGACGCTGGATGCCAGCAGCTACCCTGCCGAAATTTTTGACCAATACCGCGCCAGGCTAGCCAAAAAAGCGCGCGGCCAGCCAGCCCCACAACTTATTGTCGACTGCGTGGAAGCAGCCGCGACGTTGTCTTTTGACGAGGGCCTGGCAAAAGAAAGCGAGTCGTTTATGCAGTGCCTGGCGTCGGACCAGTCGGCTGCCATGCGGCATCTGTTCTTCGCCGAACGGCAGGCGGCAAAAGTTGACGGCATTGGTAAAGATACGCCGGTGCGTACTATTAAAGCGGTCGGCATTGTCGGTGGCGGAACTATGGGCGGCGGCATTGCCATGAACTTCGCCAATGCCGGCATACCGGTTACGTTACTGGAAATCAATGCGGAAGCCCTCGCACGAGGGCAGAAGATTATTGCCAAAAATTACGCAACCACGGTAAGCAAAGGAAAGTTAACCGCCGACGAGGCAGCGCAGAGGCAAAGCCTGATTGGCGGCTCTACCGACTATGCCGATCTCGCACAGGTTGATCTGGTAATCGAAGCGGTTTTCGAAAATCTGCAGATCAAACAGCAGGTATTTGCCAAACTCGACGCAGTGTGTCAGCCGGGAGCCATTCTCGCCACCAATACCTCCTACCAGGATGTGAATGCAATTGCAGCCGCCACTCAGCGCCCCGAAGATGTACTTGGCCTGCACTTCTTTAGCCCGGCCAATGTGATGAAACTGCTGGAAGTCGTGCGCGGCGAAAAAACCAGCGACGCCGTGATTGCAACGGCAATGAGCGTAGCTAAAACGATTCAAAAAGTACCGGTTTTGGCGAGGGTATGCTATGGCTTTATCGGCAACCGCATGCTGAACTATTATTTTCGTGAAGCGCAGCTGTGTTTGATTGAAGGCGCATCGCCCGAGCAAATTGATAGCGCAATGGAAACCTGGGGCATGGCCATGGGTCCGCTGGCGGTAAGCGATCTGGCGGGCCTTGACGTTGGCTACCGGGCGCGCGAGGGATTGACTGAAGCGCAAAAGGGCGACCCGAAGACTTACCGCGTTGCCGATGCGCTGGTTGAAAATGGTCGGCTGGGGCAAAAATCCGCTGCCGGCTTCTATCAATACGACCCGCAAACCCGAGCACGCAGCGCCGACCCAAAGGTAATGGACATGGTGCAGACTGAGGCTAAAGCTCTCGGCGTTACCCGGCGCGAATTTACTGACGCAGAAATTGTTGACCGCCTCATACTGGCGCTAGTCAACGAAGGGGCGCGCATTTTGCAAGAAGGCATCGCCCAGCGCGCCAGCGATATCGACATTGTGTATGCGTTTGGCTACGGCTTTCCGGCGGCACGCGGCGGGCCGATGTTTTATGCTGATCAAACGGGTTTACAGAAAATTCTCGCCAAAATTTGCGAGTTTCGCGATACGTTGGAGGAGGCCAATTGGCAACCCGCGCCGCTGCTTGAGCAACTTGCGGCGGAGGGTAGAACCTTTGCAGAGTGGTCGAAACATTCAGCTTGATCGAAACTGGATCAGCCGCAAAATCGACTTGTCTGTGTACGGGATGCGTCCGCAGGCACCCGGGGTGCTGTCGAATTGGAACGAGGTCACGCCGTGCTGGCGTACATCCTGCCAGAACGCGCTGGCACTGAATTTGCGTCGCAGCACCACGGTGGCACCACAGGCTAGCACAATGGAGTAAAGCGACATCAATGCGGCACCATGAAATAGCGGCAAAACACAGTAAAAAACATCGGTGGAATCGATGGCGGCGCGCTGGGTGGCAATTTCACCTGCAGAGAGAAATTTGCCGTGGGCTGTGTGTGCCGCCTTGGGTAAGCCGGTCGTGCCCGAGGTTCGCGGCTCACTGCAACTGCGCGTAGGTGTAGCGGTGATCGCCATACACCAGGGCCAGCGAGTTGGGCTGGCTCGCGGCAAGCTCTTGCAAACGGTCGTGCACGGCATGGTCGCCTGGTGCATATAACGCGCGCACCGACCCTGTCTTCAATCGCCTGCTATTCTTCCCGTGTCATGCTCACGTGTCTACCCTTCCGATTACTAAACGACTAAGTTCAAACCGTATGCTATCAGACCAACTGCGAATTGCGAGACTGAGCTTGCAGTCAAGCGTCAGTAAATATCCCCCGGCAAAGCCGGGGGCTTTAGTTTTGTGAGCCGCTCAAAGCGGCAGTTACGGAGCCGCAAGCGGCTCCTTGAGCCC
>RCMY010000530.1_pt1 | contig 35781 bp, 32 predicted proteins | sample 2041341 | NCBI WGS metagenome assembly RCMY01 (sample SAMN09708234, study PRJNA481090) | Marine sediment metagenome, whole genome shotgun sequencing project. | reverse complement strand
AAGGTCTGGATCGTTGCGCTGATGGCGCCATCGGAGCTACCGGCCCGTTCCAGGCGAAGGGTGACCGAGCCGCCGTCCTCGGACACCGTATAATCGGCCTGTTCGAAACGGATATTGCCCGTAATATTTGGAATTGCCACCAACGCTAAGTCATTGCCATCGCCTCCGGTATATGTGAGTATGCCAGAAAAACTCCCTACATTGACAGTATCACCATCGCTATAATTTGAAAAGGTGCCTATGATAGCATCCGCACCATCATTATCTATCAGAACAATTACATCTACTGGGTCATTTTCATATCCATTTAAAAGGTTCAATGTGGCATTGCTCTCTATGGTCACTGTGCCCGTGACCACAATTTGATCATGTTCTGTACCAGGGGTGGGTCCATCTATTTCCGCATCAAAGAAAGATCCATTCAAAAAAGTTAAATTTCCAGTGGTTAGCGTACCAGGACTAGTACCTGGATTAAGATTAGAGTCTACATTCATATTGACAACACCTTGAATATTGCCGGTACCACTAAGGATTGCAATATCAAAGAAATTGGCTTCGGTGGTGACAATGGTTGTGAGACCGCTGGTGTCGAAGTCCCCGTTCGTAACGTTGAGGGCATCCAGTTCCAAATCTCCGGTTCCCGTGAGTTGAACGTCAATATTATTAAGAGTAAGCGCATTACCTGTACCCAAAAGGGCCAGCGGTGTTTCGATTGTAAGGAGATCGTTGCCCCCCTGTCCGTCAATTGTAAGGCCTCCGGTAATACTGGAGAGTGGAATGGTTACGGTATTGGCATCTACTTGTACGGTACCAGCTCCCATAATTGAAATGGGTGTACTGCTAGTGATCACCAAGTTGTTGCCCACGACGCTAAGACCGAATTGATCATCGGATAATCCGCCGTTGATGTCATCTAGGACTAGGGAACCATCCGGATTCAACATGGCCATGGCCTCGGCCTGAAAGACGGTCACCACCTGCTCGCAGGATTCAGAAATATTACCAGCTTCATCCGTGGCCGTCCAAGTAATGGTGGTTTCTCCAATGGGGTATGGATCTGTTAATGGCAAGGCATCCGAACGCGTACCATTAAATGTAAATGTCGTTGATACATTGTCGGTTGCGGTTGGGTCTACCAAGGTAAGGTCTGCCGTGGTTTCGGTTTCGCCAATTACGGTGGCGATGACATCTGGGCAGGTGATAGTGGGGGCCTCCAAATCAAAAGGAAATCCTGTATCAAAACTCCTAACAAAAACGCCTGCACCTTGCGTAAAGGTACTAGTGGTATTTGTAGCGAATATAACCCCATTGGAATCTACCGATAAATCTACCCTATTATTTCCGGAACCGATAGCAATTTCCTTAAAGGATGCATCGCCCCCAATACGTTGCCAAGCATTTCCATCAAATTTGTAACCTTTAGTTTTTTGCCCGCTATCCACACTTGCAAAAACGATATAAGGTCGATTATCGGCCCCAATTTCAATATCAATATCTTGGGTGCCTTCGGCAATGAAGTTTTGTGGCCCAACAAACGACCAGGTACCATTCTCAAATTTTTGAACATTAGGAAAAGGATTTTCGGCCGTACCTTCGCCATAAGCGACTAAAGGATTGGATTGAGAATCTAATGCAATCGTTAACCCTAGAGCTGAACCCGTATTAGGAAGGCCTAAGTCTATCCATTCTCCATTTACCAATTCGGATACACGAGCTATCCCAAAATCTGTAAAGGACGTATAAATCGAACCATTTGGTGCAGTTTTTATGTCTATGTAGTTCGTAAAATTATTTGAAAGATATAATTCACTGGCAGCATTTTGCCATTGACCATTTTCAAACTTCTTAACAGCATATCTTTGGCCTTGCCCTAAGTCTTTATAACCAACATAAGGTATGCCCGCATCTGACATTGTAATTGTAACACAAGAGATCTGTCCTGTTGCAATATTACCCCCTAATTTTTCCCAAGTCGTTCCATTGAAAAAGCGAACTGCTAAGAAATTGCCATTCAATCCTCCCGCAACATATGCAGCATAAGGCCTATCATTGATATCAATTGCTAAATCCACATAATTTGTGCCTGGTTCGGTAAATTCTTCATTTCCTAAAGCAACCCAATCAGTGCCGTTAAACGTCTTGACCGTAACACTATTCTCAGCAGAATCAAAACCCCCACTTGGACCTCTTCTGCTATATGCCAAATAGGGTATATTATCGGAGTTAAACTCTATTGTTGCATTCTCCCCATATCCATTGGAAATGCCAGTAGTGCTTATCGCATCATCTGGTCCAACCGGGGTCCAGCAATTGCCAGATGTAGTTACGGTTATGTTCTGTTCACACGACTCTGAAACATTGCCTGCTTCGTCAGTGGCTGTCCAGGTAATGGTCGTTACCCCAGCAAAGAAGGGATTGGTAAGAGGTGCCCCATCACTCCGTACACCATTGTAGGTAAAGGAATTAGAGATATTATCGGTGGCGGTGGGGTCTGTAAGGGTCACAATTGCCGTACAATTCACGCCCGCATTCTGGCTGATGGGGCCCGGGCAGGTGACAACAGGACTCTCATTATCCGTTGCAATTGTAGTAAATTGCCAATTACTACCCGATACATAATTACCATTTATTATTCCAGTACCTTCCCAGTCATTACCGGCCAAATCTTCGAAATCTCCTTCAAAAATGTCTATACCGTAGGTAGTTGCTGGTTGCAATTGGGCAAAGGCATTTGTAATCTGAAACGTTATACTAGTTTCTTGCCCATCAAAGGATAAGGTATAATCTGGTGGTAATATGGCATTGATAAACGTACCATCTTGCGCATAAAGCGCAATGGGAGCGCCGCCCACATTATCTATTACTTCTTCATCAAACGTTATGGTGAAAAGCTGATTAGGCAGTACATCCACACTACCATTTGGCGGAGTTAAAGTAGCAACAGGTGGCGTTGCATCGGTGGTGGTTATGGTACTAAACGTCCATAATTCATTGATATCCAAACCGGGAAAGAAATTACCCGAAACATCGCTGAATACTTGATTACCAATAGCAATGTTTACGTTGGCGTTTGGATCCATATCGACCGGCGTTAAAAATACCTGATTGTCAACCGCCCTTATTTTTGAACCAGAATTAAGTCCTTCACCAAAAATATTCACATCACTTAACAACGTAGGCGAACCCGGACCTATTTGAACTTCTCGATCAAACGTAATGACCAATTCTGTATCTAAAGCGACATTTGTTGTGCCGCGATCGGGGAATAAGCTAACTATTTGGGGCGCGGCAGCAATACCAACCAAACTCACATCATTCCCATCGCCGCCTGCATAGGTAATAGTGCCGTTAAAGCCTCCAAAATTTACTGTAGCACCTTCATTTAAACCGTTAAAAGTGCCTGTAACCGCATCTGTGCCATCATTGGCAATTAATATGATCTCATCGCCTACTCCATTGGCATAGCCACCTATCAAATCTAAGTTTGCACCAACTAAACTTAAAGTACCTGTAACTATAATTTGGTCATGGTCAATACCTGGCGTTGGGCCATTTACTTCCGCATTGAATATACTGTTATCTTCTATAAAATTACTACTACTTTGTATAACTAAGTCACCAGTAGAAATTATTCCTGGACTGGTGCCTGGCGATAATTCCGATCGACGGTTAATATTGAGTCCACCGTCAATTACCCCTATACCTATCATTTCACTTTGAAAAATATTAACTGGTATAGGAGAAATTATGGTAGCACCATTTAAATTGAAAGACCCATTGCTAATTCCGTTTAGAGAAAGAAATTCCATACTACCATTTTCGGCAGCAGTAACATCAAAGCCCTCAAAAACTATTGATTGGTTAGGCATGCTCATATTATCACTTAGGAAAACTGTGTTATTCCCCAATAGACCATCAAATATGATGCTATTTGTAATGTCAAATATTGATATCTCTACCGTGTTTGGGTCTATCTGAACGGATACTTGGATCAGTTGAACTAATCGTACTATTGCTTATAATTCTTAGATTGGTCCCATTTGTTGAAAGAACAAAATCATCATCAGAGTCACTACCATTGGCATCTGTAACGAATATTCGATTAAATTCATTTATGGTAATTTCGGTTTCCGCATGAGGTGGGGCATTAAGTACTACATCATTTCCGTCACCTCCTACATAGCTAATGGTTCCCACAAAATCGTCATTTATAGAAGCACCTTCAGCTAGACCTTCAAAAGTACCGATGATAGCATCAGTACCATCATTGTTTATGATTATGAGTTCAGCACCTGAATTATTAGGGAAATCTCCGTTTAGATCGAGCAACACATTATTTTCTATAGTTACAGAACCAGTAACATTTATCTGATCATATTTTATTCCCGGGGCTGTTGCATCATACTCAACTTCATATGCTGAATTCGTACCCAATATCAGGTTTTCGGTATTCAAAATACCCGGACTCGCACCAGGGGCAACCGTTGAAAAGGCATTCATATTCAAAATCCCTGATAGAGTTCCTGTACCCACAATAGCGGAGTCATTGAAAAAATTAGCTGTCGTAGTGACTTCAGTAGTTAAACCGCTTGTATCGAAGTCGGCCGCATAGACATTAAGGGCATTTAATTGTAAAATGCCATTTCCTGTAATAAATATGTCAGCATCTGTTACTGTTAAATCATTACCAGTTCCCAAAAGAGCTAGATTTGAATCAATTGTTAGGGTATCTATACCATCACCGCCATCGACTACAATTCCATTCGTAATACTAGCCAAAGGTATTTCAACAGTATTCACATCAATCTGTTGTATTCCCGTTCCATTTATTGAAATGGGGTTAGCATTTGATATTCTAAGGTTTGTGCCTATTACCGTGAGGACAAATGCATCATCTGAATTTCCGCCATTAGTATCGGTGACTACTAATTGTCCATTCTGATTGAACGTGATTTCGGTTTCTGCAGGATCGTTCGGTCCATTAGTGGCCAAAACCCACCCCATATCAGCCATTTGCCCTCTGGTGATATCACCAACATTATGCTGCGCACTCCCGTTAAAAGTGGCTGGTGTCATTAAACTATTATCTGTGCCGAGATACGTAGTTAAGTTCCAATGAGCTATGCTACTACCAAGGGTAAAATTGTTCGCATAAATTTGGGGTCTAGTGCCACCATGGGCAGCTTTGGCATTATCGCCGTCCATAAAAACTTGACCACTGGTTAATGCATCACCTAATTGTACCGTATTCTCAGGAATATCTAAAAGGCTGTTGCCATTGGCGTCTACTAAAAATGTATCATAGATATAGGGTAAAAACCCGGCAAATTCGCCCTCACCTGCGCCGTTTACCCGTGCTTCAGAGGAAAACCCCAAAGCATGGCAGGCCTCGTGTAGTACAACGCTAACCAAATCAAACTGATTTACAGGTGGATTGCCGTCCGTACCGTAATAAAAATTAGTTGTACTATTAAGATTCATTATTATCTCAGGAGCAGGGCCGTTCAAATCAGTTTGAGCAAACTCGTTTGCCAATGCCATTGGATACTTAATATTAGGGTCTGGAGCTCCTAGGAAACCAAATTGAAAACTTTCTGTACTGGCACTGCCTGCGACAAAAAGGCCGAGATTAACATAGTTCACCTGAACCACAATAGGCACGGATGACACTATTTCATTTGACCAAATATCAAAGGCAAATTCAACAGCAGTCATTAAATCGGGATTGTTCTGCGCCGCTGCGTCATACTCAAAATCGAATTGTGCGGATTGGGCATTTGAAAGCTGTAAACAGAATAAAAAGGATAATAGATAGAGTAGTGATTTCCTCATGATGGTTTGGTTGTTGGTTATTAAAATTGATTTTAACTAGACAACCTAAAATGAGATAACATAAAAGAAATTACCTAAAAATAGGTAATGATTTAATGCGCCACTAATACAAGCTGTCTATCGAAACACAGCGTAGACAATATAAAATTTGGGAGGTGATACAAACTTAAGGGGGAGTGAGTTTATAAAATATACCTTGTACTAGGTATTTTTAACTCATAAAGTTTAATTCACGTAGTACTTAAATTATGTTAAAAAGCTAAAGTAAACCGTTGAATTACACCCTTTTCGATGAAATACACGTTTTAGAGGATGAAATGAGGTGTTAAATTTCGAATAACATATCACTTCTTCGAAAAAAATGTAAGGAAACTTCATTCAACAAAAAGAAAATTTTAAGGTTGCCAGCCAAAATAAGGAAGTGCGCTTGCCAAATAGATCCTTTCCACTCTTGTGAAAAAATAAAAGATAATTTTTATGGTACTTTATTTTATAGAAAATGACAAATAAGAGACATGCCATTAATCAGTTTGATTATGAAAAAAATCAATATGAAAATTTCTTGGAAGGAATTGAGTATTGATGAATTTGTAAAGTATATTAGTTTTTACCCTCTACCCCTTCATAAAAAGCATGGTACTTATCAAAATCTGCAATTTGATTATCTGTTGGAAACTCTGGCTCTGAAATTTTAATCTCTTTTTTGCCATAATCGAAGGCTACCAAAACAATTGGCACATTTGCCGTTTTCGCAATAAAATAAAATCCAGTTTTCCATCGCTCTACTTTCTTCCTAGTTCCTTCGGGAGATAAAGCCAATCTGAACTTCTCTCGTTCATTAAAAATTTGTGCAGATGCCTTTACCGTATCATTAGTTTTGGAGCGATCTATAGGCGCACCTCCTGTCCACTTAAAGAACCAACCGAATGGCGAATCGAAAAGGCTTTTCTTACCTATATAATTTATTTCTTCATTCCATACTTCTCGTACTAACAAGCCTAAAAGAAAATCCCACCAACTCGTATGTGGTACGACTATAGCTACAAATTTATTTAAATGTGAAGGAAATTCTCCATTAAGTTTCCATCCAAGGATTTTGAAATAAATAAATTTTGCTAATTTTTGCATATTGTTATTGCACCTATGAACTATTAGATTATTTCAACAGAAATATTTAAAGATTAATACTAAACGTGATTATATCTTTTGATAAATAGCTTTTAGTTTTTCGACCGTTATTAAAGACTTCCAGTTTTCTCCTAATGCATTTTCCCACAATGGCTCCATACCCATTGCCACAGAAATCATTGTTTCCATTTCAGAATCGGACAATTTAGAACAAATGCTTGTTGGCAATACAATTTGATGTTTCGTAAGCATTTTATTAAATAATGCCACACCCTGCGGATAAAACTCTTCGAGATATTGAAAAACAAGACAATTTCCTATACCGTGTTTAATTCCTAAAACGTATCCTAAGCCATAACTCATTGCGTGGGCTACACCTACTTGAGAATAAGCTATACTCATACCGCCATGCCAAGATGCCATCATTAGCTTTTCCCTACTTTCTGACACTGAGATATCCTCAAGAAATACTTCTTTACAGAGCTCTAAAGATTTCTCCCCATAACTTTTGCTGAAGGCATTTAAAAATGTTCCATTTAGTGATTCAATACAATGAATAAAACAATCCATCCCTGTATAAAACCACTGTTCTTTTGGCACTCCTTTTGTTAATTCTGGATCCAAAACAACCTGGTCAAATGTGGTAAAATCTGAATTTATGCCCAATTTTTTTTCTGGGCCCAAAAGTACCGTTGTTCTAGAAACTTCAGCACCCGTACCACTTATTGTAGGTATGCCGACATGGTAAATTGATTGCTTATGTACCAAGTCCCATCCTTGATATTCTGAAGCACTTCCCTTATTAGTTAGCATTATAGCAACAGCCTTAGCTAAGTCTAATAAAGTACCACCACCAATACCTATAATACCTGATGGTAATTCAGTAAACCTCTCGCTGATCATACTGACCAAAGCGTCTACTTGATTTGTTTTTGGTTCTTCTTCCGCTGAAATTAAAATGATTTGATCACAAAAAATACTTGGAATTCGATCAATAAGCTCACTACCTTCAAAAACATCATCTACCAAATATATCATCGGTGCCTCTGAATGCTTTCTTTTTGACATTAAGATATCTCCAAGCTGATTAAAACTACCTTTTCCATAGACTACCCTTGGTACCATGGGGAAATTTCGATATTGTTCTGAAGCTTTAGTTGGTATATTCTTCAACGGCATTTCTTTTTTTACTTCCATTTTTATTAAACATATTCAAGAATATCGGTCAAGGTAGAAATTGTCATGTAGCCGTTATTCTCTATTGGTTCTTTTACTTCTTCATGCTCCCAAGTAGTATGAAAAGGTACATGTATGGCACGTGCCCCTATTTCTAACAAAGGCAATACATCAGATTTTAAAGAATTACCTATCATTAAAAACTCACTTGGCGCTATCTGCAAATGCTCAAGCAAATCACAATAATTTTTCTCCTTTTTATCACTTAACACTTCTACATGATGAAAATATTCAGAAAGTCCGGATCTCTCTAATTTACGTTCTTGATCTAACAGGTCTCCCTTGGTTAAAACTATTAGTCGATACCTATCTTTCAAATTCTTCAAAACCTCTTCTACACCTTTCAATAATTCTACAGGTTGTGAAATCATCTCTTTCCCTAAATCTAACAAGGCACCTATGGTTTTTGAGGAAACCTCATTATTTGATAAATCTAAGGCACATTCTATCATAGATAACATAAAGCCCTTTATGCCATAGCCATACAAGTCAAGATTTTTTATTTCTGTCCTAAATAGCTCTTGGTCAATTTTATTCTTGGTCTCGTATTTTTCTAATAAATCTGCAAACTTATTTTCTGTGTCCCTAAAATAAGTTTCATTAACCCATAACGTATCATCGGCATCAAAACCAATAACATTTATTCCATCAAAATTTATTTCCATGCGGCTTGTGCTTTCTTTAAATCTTCTGGTGTATCTATTTCGATGCCTTGAACATGGGTTTCTACCATTTTAATCTTCTTTCCATATTCTAAATAACGTATGGCTTCAATTTTTTCGGTTGCTTCTAATTGTAACATTGGTAACCGCTGAAAATCCATCAATGCACTTTTTCTAAATGCATATATTCCTTTATGCTTAAAATAAGTGGTGTTGGCGTCTTTTTCCCTAGGATAAGGAATTGGCGATCTCGAGAAATACAATGCAAAATTTCTATTATCAACTATAACTTTTACCGTATTTGGATTATTAATTTCTTTTTCATCGGTAATCTTAACCATTAGAGAGGCTAAATCGATTTCTTTATGAATATCACTTTCAAATACTTTTAATACGCCTTCTAAACTTTCACGATCTGTAAAAGGTTCATCACCTTGTACATTTACAATAATATCAACATCCATTTGCATTACTGCCTCGGCTATACGATCACTGCCACATTCATGCTCTGTTTTACTCATTATAGCTAAACCACCTTCCTTAACTATAGTATCATATATGATATCACTATCGGTTACTACATAAACCTCATCGAACAATTTTGTGTGTATTGCGGCTTGATAAGTTCGTAAAATGACCGGTTTACCGGCCAAATCTTGCATTAATTTTGCAGGAAATCTTGATGCCGCATATCGGGCAGGAATCATTGCTATTATTTTCAACTAAATCTATTTTATGTTTTTGTTCTTGGACGAATGCTTCTATAAATCCTAAAAATTATTACCAATATTATAATTACGAGAAAAGCTGCCAATATCGGTGCAAATATAGACGCGGCTGTTACTACAACTGCCGTACCTGTTTCGATGGATGCGTAGACAGGATTAGCCAAACCACCAGTAGTAGCAGTTGATGCCAATCTACCGGTTGCTCCTGCTCCTTTAATTGCTGTTGCAGTACCACCACCAGCAATTATGGCTAATGACCATGTTATTACGGGATCTAAATCGGCTACAGTTGATACCATTACGGCAGTACCTGCTATAGCTGCTAAGGGCACTGCAATACTGTCTAATAAATTATCGAACCAAGGAATAAAATAAGCGAATATTTCTAATAAAGTGGCAACACCTAAAGTGAGAACTGCCACTAAACTACCTATCCACTGCCAGTTTTCATTTAAGTCCCAAACTCCAAAATAGGATGCTAAGCTCAATGCAAATAGGGGTAAAAAAACCCTAAACCCTACTGAAGCGGCCAATCCTATCCCTAAAAATATACTTAAAATTGTTTCAGTTGTCATGCCTACCTCTATATTGGATATAGTAATTTCCTATATCCATAATCACTAAAATAATCTTTTCTTATTCAAGAAAAAAATCGTCTTTAAAGCCGATAAGATACAATTTGTTTTTTGCTCTGGTTACAGCTGTATATAACCATCGTAAATATTCTTTATCAATACCATTTGGCAGGTAGGGTTGTTCAACGAAAACCGTATTCCATTGCCCACCTTGTGATTTATGACAGGTTATAGCATATGAAAATTTAACTTGAAGTCCATTAAAATATTTATTGTTTTTTACACCCAAGAATTTTTTATACTTAGAACTCTCATGAGCAAAGTCTTTCATAACTTCTTGGTAAAGTCTATTACCATCTTCATACGATAATGAAGGCGACTCTGCCGCAATAGTATCTAATAATAATACTGTTTCGAAAGGAGGCATATTTGGATAATCTACCATTTTTACTTTTACCTCTGCGAATTTAAACGTGTAGATTTCCTTAATATCAAAAATTTCTAAAATTTCGATGATATCGCCATTGGCAATAAAGCCAGCTTCAGAGCTCGGTTTAAGCCAATAATAATTATTCTTGACAACCATCATGAAATCGCCAACAGCTATATCATTTTCTAAGAATAAAATTCTATCTCGTATGTTCTGATTATATAGATTCGCTCTTTTATTTGACCTTACAATAAAAGCCGTTTCCTCTTTACCGTTTTCTGAATAGGAACTATCAATGGCTTCCTGTATCTCATTTCCATCAATTAATCTTACAATATCGGTAAATGGGTTTACATCAAACTTAAAGTCATCGAAGAAATCACCTTGCAATTGTTCTCGTAACAAGGTTGCATTGGCTAAAATACCTGAATCACCAGCTTGCCTTACTACTTCATCTAATTCTAATCGAATTACCTCTTTATTATAATTCAATGAAAGTTTATCAGCATCTAATGCCGGACTCAACACTAAATGTACCGGAGGCAACTGTGCCGTATCACCTATCAAAAGTAACTTACATTTATGACCAGAATATACGAACATCATTAAATCATCTAATAACGAACCATTATCAAACAATTTAGAATCGGCTGCTGTATCTGGTATCATTGATGCCTCATCTACAATAAACAAAGTATCTCTATGTTTATTTGGCGCTAATACAAATTGCACTCCGCCCCCACTTTGTTTTTTTGGAAAATATATTTTTCGGTGAATGGTAAATGCTTGCGTATTTGAGTAATTCGACATTACTTTAGCTGCTCTACCTGTAGGCGCCATTAGCACAGCTTTCTTCTGAACATTCCAAAGACTGTTCACCAAAGTACCTATTAACGTAGTTTTTCCAGTACCGGCATAACCTTTTAATAAAAAAACTTCATCTTTTATTGAAGATAATGTAAACTCTGCTAATTTTTGCAAAGCGACTGATTGTGTGGCAGTTGGTGTATGTGGAAATTTAGTTTCCAGTAGACTATAAAATGATGCAGGAGTTATTGATTTCATGTGCCCTCAAAGATAAAGATGATTTTTAGGCCAAAAACTTTTACGATTAAAAAAAAATTGTAGATTTGTGAAGACCACTAAATAAAAATAACACATACAAAATGAAGACCATTATACAAATTGTACTTTGGGTTGGGTGTATCGCTTTAGGATACCTAATTTATCATTCCATCACTGGACCAATCAAATTTAAAGAAGTTAAACAAGAACGTTATTCTCAAGTAATAGCTAAATTAAAGGACATTCGAAATTCTCAGGATGCCTACAAAACTGTAAATGGTAAATATGCGAATGACTTTAATAGTCTTATTCGTTTTATTGATACTGGTAAATATGTCATTACGCAACAAAGAGATTCTTCTTTCATGGAATTCGATAAAGCTTATGGTATCGATTTATTAAAAGAAGTAAAAATCATTGATACATTAGCTTTCGTTTCTGTAAAAGATTCTCTATTCAAAACAGATTCTAGATACAAGACCTTAATGGATGTGCCTACTGCACCAAATGGCGAAAAGTTTGAAATGAAAGCTGCTTTCGTTGATAAAAGCGGATATAGAGCTCCTGTATTTGAAGCTAAGGTTGATAAAAATGTAGTTCTTTATGATCAGCCAAAAGATTTATTGGCTCGGGAAAATTCAGCTTTAAGTGTTGAAGAAGTTAACGGGCCATCAATTAGAGTTGGTTCTTTAGACGAAGTAAGTACCACCGGAAACTGGCCTGCTGTTTATGACAAGAAAAACGATCAATAACCGTTTAGATATAGCGAATAAAAATTTTAAGAAATTGTCCATTCAGGTTAGCTTGAATGGACTTTCTTTTTGTGTAGCAGATACTGTTTTACAAAAATTACTCTTTTCTGATAGTGTCGATTTTTTAGAAGAAAAAAATCCCATAGTGGTTTTAGATGAATTGAAAAAACTTTTTCAAGAACATCAACTTTACAACATGGCATTTGATGAAGTAGTAGTTGTTCATCGAAATACCTTATTCGGTCTAGTGCCAAAATCATTGTTCAATGCAGATCATCTTTTAGAATATCTTAAATTCAATACCAAGGTTTTAGCAACTGATGTTCTTTCTTACGATATCGTTGAAAACCACGAATTGGTTAATGTGTATGTACCCTACATGAACATTAACAATTATATTTACGAGCTTTTTGGAGAGTTCACTTATATGCACAACGGCACAGTTCTTTTGCAGGCATTAATGAATAACCAGACACAAAATAATGAAACTATATGTTATGTTCATGTAAATAAGAATCAGTTAGATATTACCGTTCTTGACCAACGTAAATTGCTACTTTACAATAGCTTTCTATATGCTACAAAGGAAGACTTTGCTTATTATCTACTATTTGTTTTGGAACAGCTTGAATTAGACCCAAAAACCGTAGTGGTAAAACTTTTTGGATCTATAGAAGAAGATGACTCAATATTTCAGTTATGTTTTTCCTATATTCAGAATATAAGCATATATACCCCATCTTCACCCCAATTAATAAAATTAGATGAGCCTGAATCTTCTTCGATTGACTTTACTCTAATCAATACCATTTAAATGCGCATCATTTCAGGAAAACATAAAGGACGTAATTTACAGGCTCCAAAGAAATTACCCGTTAGGCCCACAAAAGATATGGCCAAAGAAAGTTTATTCAACATATTAAATAATAGTTATTATTTTCCAGATTTAAAGGTGTTAGACCTCTTTGCAGGTACAGGTAACATCAGTTATGAATTCTCATCAAGAGGCGTTAATGATATTCTAGCCATCGATGCTCACACAGGTTGTATAGAATTTATCGATAAGACAGTGTCGCTTTTAGAGATGAACATTCGTACTTTAAAAAGCGATGTTTTTTCTTTTTTACTACGCAATAAAGAACAATTCGATATCATTTTTGCTGACCCTTTCTATGATATGGAGCTTTCCGAATTTGAGAAAGTACCGCAATTAGTTTTTGAAAATGAACTTTTATTAGAAGACGGAGTTTTAATTATTGAGCATTCTAACCGTACTAGTTTAGCTGATTTACCACATTACAAAAACTCTCGAAAATACGGTGGTAGTGTATTTAGCTTTTTTGAAAAGTAATTTCAAACCAATTAAAAACTAAAAAAAAGCAGGCCATAAGCCGGATTCTGTATACTGAAAATTCAGAATTCCTTATCATTTATCTAGGCCAGGGGTTACCCCAAGGCTCTAACCGCCTACCCTTCGGCTTGAGCGTGCAGCCCTTAAACACCGATTTACGTGACGTTTCACCGTATAGAGTTTACCTGGTTTCACTACAGCCGAACTGTACTTGCTTTCTGTTGCACTTGTCCTCACTTTTCAGCGGACGGGCGTTACCCGCTATACTGCACTATGGTGTCCGGACTTTCCTCGTATTCTACCCGAAGCTTCGGGAGAATCCGCGATAAGGTGGCCTGCTTTGCGCAAATGTACTGTAATTGTTGATAACTAAGGATGATCTCTATTCTTAATTCACTTTAGTATTCACCGCTATATTTATATTTGTAAAAGCATAAAACGTAGTAGTATTTTGGAACCATTTATCGTATCGGCACGTAAGTATAGACCACAAACCTTTAAGGATGTCGTGGGGCAACTAGCTATTACAAATACGCTACAAAATGCTATTGACCAAAATCACTTAGCTCAAGCACTACTTTTCTGCGGCCCAAGAGGTGTTGGCAAAACTACTTGTGCCCGTATTTTGGCAAAACAGATTAATTCTGATGGTACCGAACAGGAAGACGAAGATTTTGCATTCAATATTTTTGAATTAGATGCAGCATCTAACAATTCGGTAGATGACATACGAAACCTTATAGATCAAGTACGTATACCACCGCAAGTAGGCAAATACAAAGTTTATATTATTGATGAGGTGCATATGTTATCTCAATCTGCTTTTAATGCTTTTCTTAAAACATTAGAAGAGCCACCTAAACATGCTATTTTCATACTTGCCACCACAGAAAAGCATAAGATAATACCCACCATACTTTCTAGATGTCAAATATTTGATTTCAAAAGAATTACAGTAAAAGATACTGCTGAATATTTAAAATATATTGCAGAGAATCAAGGTATTAACGCAGAAGAAGATGCGCTACACATTATAGCCCAAAAAGCTGATGGGGCTATGCGTGATGCTTTATCTATTTTCGATAGGGTAGTTAGTTTTTCTGGGGCTGAACTTACACGAAAAGCAGTCACCGAAAATCTCAATGTTTTAGATTATGATACGTATTTTGAAGCTACAGATTTAATACTGGAACATAGCATTCCAAATTTACTTTTGCTTTTTAATAAGACTTTATCTCTGGGGTTTGACGGACATCATTTCATATCTGGATTAGCATCGCATTTTAGGGATCTAATGGTATGCCAGCATCCTGACACTATAATTTTATTAGAAGTAGGCGAAGCGGCTCAACAATTATACAGAGATCAAAGTAAAAAAACTTCAACTTCTTTCTTATTAAGCGGTCTAGATATTGCGAATGATTGTGATTTAAAATATAAGACAAGTAAAAATCAACGCTTGTTAGTTGAACTAACGCTTATGAAACTTGCCTCTATCGATTTTGATGGAGAAAAAAAAAATCCTGAATCATTAGCACTTCATAATAAAACCATAGATTTTATTGCCCCTGCTGCTTTTTACAAGCAGTTACCGAAACCTCCACAAAAAGAACCGGTTGTCAATACTACTATTCAGAAACCTAAGCCTATTGAGAAAACGAGTCCAGAAATTTCTCAAGTTGTTTCAGATACAGTCGTTGAACCTTCCATAAAAAAGACTGAAGAAATTCCATTGGTTGAAGAAAAACCAAAAGAAATCACTGATGAACCGGCGCAGAATAAAATTAAAATCAATTTACCCCATAAACGCGTTTCTGGACTTTCTATTTCAAGTCTTAATGCGAAAAAACAACATGAGCTAAATAAAATCGAAGTTGTTATTGACGAAGACAACTTACCAAGAGATTCTTTCACTCAAGAAGAATTGCTTAAACATTGGGCCGAATTTATTGAAAGCATAGATCGAAAAGGTCAAAAAATTCTGGCTTCGAATTTAAATACTGACATTCCTAAATTAAAAGAAGATTTTAAAATTCATATTGAGCTTCCTAACGGAACTATGAAAAAGGAAATTGAGCGTGAACAGTTTGAGCTTATGGAGTATTTACGAGCTAAACTGAACAATCATTTTATCCAATTAGACATTAGCGTCAATGAAGCAACTGCCAAAAAATTTGCTTTTACACCCGAAGAAAAATATGAAAAACTTAGGGAGAAAAATCCAGTAATCGATTTACTTAGAACAGAATTCGATTTAGACTTATAACTTTATTTTTATACGAAAACTAAATACAAACATCACTATTGAAATTATCAATAAGCCGAATGCCTCTCTACCCAATTCTACTGTAGCAATATCACCATCATTTAAATCAAATCCTTGAAAATCGGAAGGATATAGATATATAAAATCTACAAAAGCTAACAATCCCAGTACTAATGGAAGTATATATCCTATTTTGTTTATTGCAAACAACAAAGAAACAGTAGCGGCAATTCCGTAAATAATAACCCAAACTAAAGCATCTGGGTCATTGTATTGCAAAGCTGCACCCACGGTAAAAAGAATAGCAAATAAGTACCCCAGTATCTTAAATAATAGATTCATCAGAATTTAGTTTAACAAGTGATCTTCAATAAGATCACGCACCTGAATAGCAGTAATCGTGTTCTCATTAATCGCCTCTGTATAGTTACTAATAAAAATAGGATAATCTTCCTTATCCTCTGTCAAACGACCATGCGAGCCTTTTATTAATGTGGCATCAATAGGAATTATATTCATCACCGTTCTAAAGCCTAGTTTCTTCTTCAATAGCTTACCGACGACTTTAGCCATTACCAACTTATCTTTTGGGTCGGTTAACATTTCAACAGGATCATAACCTGGTTTCTTATGAATATCAACCATTCTAGCATAATCTGGTGCTTTGGCATCGTCTAACCAAAAGTAATACGTGAACCACGAATCTTTATCTGCCACCACCACAATATCACCACATCGCTCATGATTAATATGACGCTTTTTCAAGTCTTCACCAAATAACACTTTTTCAACACCTTCAACTGACTGAAGTAATTTTACAAGCTTTTCAATACTCTTTGAATTTTTACAATATATATGAGCGATTTGATGGTCTGCTACAGCAAAAGCATCACTTTCGCCAGCATCCAAAAGTTCTAGACCACGTTCTTCCCGTATAGCGATATAACCTTCTCTTCGTAATATTCTGTTCAAATGAATAGGCCTATTTACATTTGTAATTCCGTATTCAGAAAGCAATATTACCCGAGCATCTAAAGCTTCATAATGGTTCACTAAATCTTTTACAACTTCATCTATTTCTAATAGGTCTTTAGAAATAATACTAAAGTCAAGACCATATCGTTGCAGATTATAATCTAAATGCGGTAAGTAAATAAGTGTAAGATCAGGATTATGTTTCTTGTCAGTCAAAAGTGCTGCATCTGCAATCCATTTTGAAGAATTTATGGTTGTTTTTGGGCCCCAAAATTCAAACAATGGAAAAGTGCCTAAGGCATCTTGCATTTCATCTCGTAATTTGGCCGGATACGAATAAACATCAGGAATCTTTCTTCCATCGGCTAAATAATTTGGTCTTGGTGTAAAACTGTAATCAACATTTGAATACATATTGTACCACCAAAAATGATTCGCACAGGTAAAATTTGGATGTTTCTCTTTTAATTCATCCCAAAGTTTTGGCTGTTGCACCAATTTATTAGACTGCTTCCAAAATTTTACCTCGCATTCATCTTTAAAATACCAACCATTACCTACAATACCATGCTCTGAAGGCCATTTACCTGTAACATAAGTAGACTGAACAGCACATGTGACTGCAGGTAAAATAGGTTCTATATACGACGTTTTACCTTTCTCTAAAAAAGACTTAATAAACGGCGTATGTTCTCCTATCAATCGTTTGGTCAACCCTACTACATTAATAACAACTGTCTTTTTCATTTTACAAGCGTGATTTTAACCATTCAATTTCACGAATAATAGATACAGACAAATCTTGTTTTAAATCTGTCGGAAGCACATCCCAGGTATATGTTTCAATCTCTAAATGTTCAGAAACAGAATTTGATTTTATATAGTCAATCGTTTTTAAAATATGGTCTTGGGTAGAAAATAAAGCCCCATACTTTTCTAAAAAAATAGGTACATGATAATGAGCACGAAGTTCTTGATGAGCTCCCTTATGCTCTAAAACTCTAGGCAGATCACTAAATGTTTTAACCACTCCGTCAATCTTTTCAGTAACCTGATGCAGATACGTTGGTTCATTAAATTGAGACAACTCGGTCCATATAAGTTCATCATCTTTCCCATTGAATACAATCTTCAATGCTGCACTAACTTGAATTTTACCTACTCGAATATTTTGCTCTTTAAACTTTGCAAACGTATCATTAGGTTCTTCGAAGGCCAGTGAAAAATGGCATATATCATAACAAACGGTTATATATTTTTTGATAAGCGCTTCGGCCTCTAAAGCACCCAAGCCTAACTTATTCTCAAAAAAATTAATCCCTAATGGCACTAAGTATTTCGAATAAAAATGTAAAACCTCATCACTATTCTCTAATAACCCATCTGGTTCCGGTTCAATATCCAAATGCATATATTTTCCGGTAGTATTTTCCAATTCGAACAATTGATTGGCAACTTGAAGCATATAATTTGCACCTATTTCAAATGCTTTTTCAGTTTCTTCTTCACTTTTATGCCAATATTTATACGTTATAGGAGATGTTGAAATACCGCCATTTATACCTTTTGGCAACAATTCTGAAAGTTGTTGAAATAAACGTTTGGTATATATAAGCCTATCATAGGTGGTCCAATCTGGTGCATGAACCATATCTTTAACTCGTTCATCATGAAAATTTCCATAAGGAAATCCGTTCATGGTAAACACATAAAGATTATTATCTGCTAACCAACTTTTAAAATCGGACATGTTCGAACCATGGTCTAATTCTTCGCTTGCCTTATTTGATAAACGAAGACCGATACCAAAAGCCTGGTTCGATGAAACTACTTTTTTTATACCCGGAACATGTTTTTTTATACTTCCAAATGTACTTTTCCAATCTTGACCAGGGTGAATATTGGTACAATACGTAAGGTGTAGTTTTTCTTGAAGCTGCATAGCTTTAGTTTAACACGAATTGATTATTCAACTTTGCAATGGCATTCGTCATTACCTTCATATCAATTGTATGTACGTCATGTTTGATTCCTAGACCAGAAATAAGGGTTATTGTCAATTGGCCACCTAAATGTTCTCTAAACTCCTCTATTCCATTTAATAAGGATTCGATTTCATTAGTGGTGCTCACTGGTAGTGAAAGATCAAAACCAATTTCAACCATTACATCTAAGATGTGTTGCAAATCGCTTTCAGTAATTAAACCAATTAATTGAGCATAGGTTACATCAAGAGCAATACCTTTCGCTACCGCTTCACCATGTCTTAAATTATAATTAGTCATGAACTCCATTTTATGGGCTGCCCAATGACCAAAGTCCAAAGGTCTAGAAGAACCTGACTCGAAAGGGTCACCACCTTGTGAAATATGATGCATATGCATTTCCGCACACTTATAAATCACATATTGCATTGTCTCCATTTCCCTATTCTTTAAGGCACTGGCATGATTAGCTATATACTGAAAAAACTCTTCGTCCTTTATCAATGCTACTTTAATCGCTTCTGAAATACCAGAAATCCAGTCGCGTTGCTCTAAAGTTTCTAAGAATTCACTATCATTAATTATAGCATATGGTGGTGCAAAAGTTCCTAAAAAATTCTTTTTCTTAAATGCATTTACACTATTCTTTACCCCAACAGCAGAATCATTTTGTGATAAAACCGTTGTTGGAATTCTTATTAACTTTACACCTCTATGCGCTATAGCTGCAGCATAACCAACCATATCTATTACCGCGCCACCACCGATAACAACAACAAATGAATGTCTACATATTTTATTCTCATTCACGGCATTTAAAACCAATTCAATAGCCGAATCACTATTTTTTACTTGCTCACCGCCCTGAAGCACTATGGTATCTGTATACTTTAAATTGTCCTTATTACTTTCACAGTACTTCTTTATTTGTTGAATTAATTTCGGATGATGATTTTTTACACCATCATCTAAAACAAACATAAGTTTCACTGGTTCGAATTCTTTGTAGTCGGAAATTAATTTCGCGAATAGCGGATTCTCAAAAGCAAAAAGTCCTGAAGTAAAATACAATTGATAATCATATTGAACTTTAAATGACTGTTTTATAGGTTGTAATTGCATATAAATTTAGGTTACGGCAAATAATTTAGACAACAGCATAGATAATGGTAATAACAAAAGTACTGCCAATGCTAAGTACCAACTTGAAAAGCCGGCCACCCAACAAGCGTTCATAACTACAAGTGATAATACGCCAGAAATAACTGCTTTTTTTATATTCTTCGGTGAATTTTCCCTGTACGCTTTAAATAAGGGTAAAAAAATCAAAAAACTGAACAATAGTAAAAATGGAATTAACACTAAAACTTTATCTGTCTGTTGTAATACTATAAACGTTATTGTTGTGATAACTATTGCATATAACACACCAGCCCAAACAATGTGTTTCTTATTGTCACCATGTACTTCTCCCCTGCTAATTAATGTGATGGCAAAAATGTAGATTACAGGCACAAGCGCGATATACCAATTTGAAACTTCTGAAACTATCGACATCCCCAAAAGTAGATTCAATCCCCTGCAGATACCCATATTCAAAGGGCCCGAAAATCCGAATTGTTTAAAATAAGCGTCATAAGTCAGAATAGCTATTGTTAGTACAATGGAAATTATACCCGCTAACATATTGCAATTAAATGCAAGCCCAATTCCTAGCATCATCAGAATGATTCCGAAATATACAGCTTCACTTTTAGGAATCAATCCACTTGGAATGGCTCTTTCTGGACGTTCAACAGCATCCAAATCTGCATCAAAAACATCATTAAAAACAACTCCACCAGCGTATAAGGCTATTGAAGAAAAAACCAATAATACAACGCTAATTGAATTTTCCCTCAAAAAACTAAGAACCTCAATATTCTCGAGAAAAAGAGTAATTGCAACGCCAGCTAAAATATCTGCAGCAGCAGTTGGCAAATTTGCGGGTCTTGCCAAACGAGCAAAACCCATTAACTTTTCTTTCATTTTAGGTGATTTGGTCCTCGTCGATTCTTGGAGTCTGCCCTCTTAAAACACTATTATCATTAAATAGCTGCGATTGATTTATACTATCTGGTTGTAACCAATGCGACTCTTTCATCTTACCATTCTTACTAAATGCATCTAAAGCGTTTTGGTAGCAAGTCTTTCTAACATCTTCAATAGAAATACCTCTTTTCAACATCAAAGAAGCAGTTTTAGGCACTGCCAATGGATCACTTACACCCCAGTCGGCAGAGCTATCAACAATGATATTTGAACTACCATATTTTCTAACAACCTCAACCATTCGCTCATTACCCATTTTTGTTTTAGGGTAAATAGTAAATGCGGCAATGAAACCACGATCAAGAACATCCTTTACGGTTTCTTCATTGTTATGATCTATTATTACATTAGCCGGATCTAAGCCATGTTCTAAACAAACCTCCATACTCTTAATCGTTCCTGCTCTTTTATCGCGATGAGGTGTATGAACTTGTACGGTCATATCTAACTCTTTAGCCATTTCTAGTTGCATTCTAAAGAACTTGTCTTCAGCTGGGGTTTGATCATCATATCCTATCTCCCCAATGGCCACAACATTCTCTTTATGGACATATAAAGGCAATAATTCAATTACTTGTTCTGCTAGTGCTTCATTATTTGCTTCTTTTGAATTAAGACCAATCGTACAATAATGTTTAATACCAAATTGACTAGCTCTAAATGGCTCCCAACCAACAAGGCTACTATAATAATCTTGAAAAGAACCTACTTGGGTTCTAGGTTGACCTAACCAAAAAGAAGGCTCTATAATTGCTACAACTCCTGCAGCTGCCATTGCTTCATAATCATCTGTTGTTCTTGACGTCATGTGCACATGTGGGTCAATAATCATCATTTTTTCATCCATACTATTATTGTTTAAGCGTATTCCAATTTATTTGTCCATCGGTAACCTTATGTCGTAATTCTGGGAACCTATTTAAAAGGGCATTTGCTTTTTCATTACCTGAGTGATAACAACACAACGCACCTGCTTTATTTTCAATCGAATCTTCACTACTTAGTAACCTATTCATATCTTTCAAAAGTTCTTCATTTAGGAATTTTGATACGGGTCTCCAAAAAACAGGATCTATTTTTCTTGATGCGGCCCATCGCTCATGGGCATAATCTGAAATAATTCTTGTTAAGTCTGCGTTGGCTCGTTCATCTACAGATTCTATTAGTGATAGGTCACGTTCCATAAATGCCGCCTTTAAATACATTTGATTCCACTGTTGATCATTAAAGTATCTTGCAGGATAAGGATTATTCAACGATATGGCGTCAAAAATAATTGCAATATTGGTACGTAGCGCTTCAACAGCAGTTTGTTTATATGCTTCAGGGTTAGGTAATAAAACTAAATATTTTAAAAAAGTTTCTAGCTCACCTGTATCGGCCACTTGAATAATATTAGCAACTTTCGATGTATAAAACTCCTCATCTTGATCAACAACCGTAGACAAAAGATATATTCTTGCTACTTGAAGCAAATTTGCCCTATGTGCCTTGAAATAGATAGAACAATCATTAGTTACATTTTCAAACGAAATAGGCTTGAAAGAATTAAATTTCACATTTAAGAGACTGTAGGTCATAAACAAATCTTTAGAAGATTTACTTTCTACCATCTTACTAATTTTATCCTTTAACCAAGCCAAACTTTCTGGGGCTCCATATGTGATTAAGATATTTTGAATATGTTCTTGATTGTGCATTTTATTATCTAAGATTGACTTTACTTCAAAAATAATTATTATTAATTAGTTAGTTGACAAAGCAGGTTGATAATAATTGGTGAAGTCTATAAAATCTTACTAATTTTGGATAAAAGAATATTATGCTAGGCTTAAAACTTCCTACTGACCCAAGATGGGTAAATATTGTAGAAAAGAATATTGATGAGATATTAACTGATCATGCCTATTGCGAGCAAAAAGCTGCAAGTACTGCTATATCACTAATTGTTTCTTTTCCTGAATATACTGAATTAGTAGAGGAAATGGTCGCTTTGTCTCGAGAAGAAATGGGCCACTTCAAAATGGTTCATGACCTCATTTTAGAACGTGGTAATACCTTAGGTAGAGATAGAAAAGATGATTATGTAATAGAACTCTTGAAGTTCTTCCCAAAAGGTGGTAGCCGATCCACTCAGCTAGTTCATAGATTATTATATGCCGGACTTATTGAAGCTCGTAGTTGTGAACGTTTTAGGCTGCTATCTGAAGAATTAGAAGACCGAAAATTAGCCGACTTTTATCATAAATTAATGATAAGCGAAGCTGGCCATTATACCATGTTCCTAAAATTCGCACGTAAATACGGAGAACTTGAAGAAGTCAACCAAAAATGGAATAGCCTTTTGGAGTACGAAGCCAAAATCATGAAAGATTTAGGCACCAAAGAATCTATACATGGTTAATCCTTAAATCAATCTTTTTTTAAATCATTGGCATAATAATCATAGGTAGCAAACTGTGACCTCAACTTTGGTGGTTTCATTTTTCGGTAGGCATTATCCTGTTTATCAGTAAAAATTCTAGCTTTCATATTATCCTTCCAACAAAGCTCAAAAGTATCCATCAATTCTTTTTTAATATCCTCATCATAGATTGGGCATCCTACTTCAACCCTGTAATCCAAATTTCTAGTCATCCAATCGGCAGAGGATATATATATTTTAGGATTGCCCCCATTAGCGAATGCGAATAATCTTGTATGCTCTAAAAATTTATCAACAATGCTTATTGCTTCTATGTTTTCGCTCATGCCCTTAATTCCTGGCACTAAACAACATATACCTCTTATGATCAACTGGATCTTTACCCCTGCTCTGCTCGCTTCATACAGTTTATCAACCATCTTATAAGACGTAAAACTGTTCATCTTTATTTTAATATAAGCTTCTTTACCTAAAATGGCATTTGCTATTTCTACATCTATCAATTTCATAAATGCATTTTTAGTATAATGCGGTGAAACGATAAGGTGTTTGTATTTATTAATTTTATAAGTTGTTTCAAAAAAGTCGAATATCTTGTTCAACTCCTTTAAGATTGGATCGTGAGCCGTAAATAAGGTATAATCCGTATAAATTCTTGCTGTAGATTCATTAAAATTCCCTGTACTTATGAATCCGTAGCGCTTTATTACATCTCCTTCTTCTCGTTCAATTAAGCAAATCTTACTGTGCACCTTTAAACCAGGAACTCCAAAAATCAACTTAACCCCCTCGGCCTGAAGCTGTTCTGCATATTCAATATTAGCCTCTTCATCGAAACGTGCTTGAAGCTCAATTTGTACCGTAACTTGTTTTCCATTTTTAACCGCATTGATTAATGAGGCAGCTACTTGAGAATTACTTGCTAATCTATAAACCGTAATCTTTATCGAACGTACCTTTGGGTCTAACGCTGCCTCACGCAAAAATTTTAATATATACGTGAACGTATGGTAAGGTGTGTATTGCAGGTAATCTTTTTTAGCGATACTCTCTAATATACTACCTTCAATACTCAAACCTTTTACTGGTAATGGGGTGATTTTTTCATACAACAAATCTTTTCTGCCCAAACTAGGAAAGCCCATGTAATCTCTACGATTATGATATCTACCGCCTGGTATAACGCTATCGGTATCTTCGATGTTCATTTTTTCCTTTAAAAAAGTCAATGTATCTCGACCTATACTTTTATCATATACAAAACGAACTGGATCACCAATTTTTCTATCCTCTACGCTCGAAGATATCTTCTCGATAAAACTTTTACTTAAATCATTATCCATGTCAAGCTCTGCATCTCTTGTAATCTTGATCATATGAGCCGAAATCGATTCGTACTCGAACATGGTAAAAATGTTATCTAGACAATATCTAATCAAATCATCTAGAATTATGATAAAGCTTTTATCCTCTACATCTGGTAGTACCACAAAACGGTCAATACCTTTGGGAATCTCAATTAATGCATACCGCTTTTCCTTTTTACTATCGTTACTTTTAATAACCATTTTAATAGCTAGGTAGGCAGCAGTATCTTTTAAGGTAGGAAAACGTGTAAGCTCATTTAGAATGATAGTCATTAATTGCGGACTTACTTCCTGCAAGAAATAGTCTTTCGCAAATTCTTTCTGACTTTCGTTTAATTCAGTTTCCTTTAAAATAAAAATATTCTTGCCCTCTAATTCATGCCCTATTTTCTTAAGAATAACTAAACTCTTTGTTTGTTGCTCAATTACAATATTTGTGATTTCCTCTAATAAATCTTTAGCTTTCTCTCCACCTAAAACACTCTTTCCATTTCTACCGGCTTCAACAATACGTTTTACAGTTGCATATCTAACTTTAAAGAATTCATCTAAATTGTTAGAGAAAATTCCTAAAAACCGAAGTCTTTCAATTAACGGTACGTTCTTATCAGCACTTTCTTGCAATACGCGTTCGTTGAACCAAAGCCAACTAATTTCTCTATTTACGTACTGGTTATTCTTTTTTATCATGCTTTTAATTGCTTTGGAAAAATGGTTAGTACTGTTGAGCCCTGTGTAATACTGGACCATGAATTTTCTTTAAATTGTAAATGCACGAACCCACTAGTAGGCACATTGTCAATATGTTTGTTTCCCAATGCGTTTGCAATATATGTGAATGCATGATTATGCCCAAAAATGAGAACATTATCTAATGAATCATCTAAGCTCTTTATAAAATCGACAACCTTATCTCCTGAAAAATCATATAAATCTGGAACCACTGAAAAGTGTTTCAATGGATAATTTAATGTTCTCAAAAAAATCATACTGGTATGAAACGCCCTATTTGCAGGACTAGAATAAACATAATCAATTTTCAAATTTTTATCCGAAAATTCTGTGGCCACTAATAGGGCATCTGTAATACCTCTCTGCAACAAAGCCCTATCTTGATCACTAACATTTAGTTCCCAAGAGGATTTACCATGGCGCATTAAAAACAAGTTCTTCATTTAGACTTTATAAAATTAAGGTGCTAAACGCTCCATTTTCCAATCAAAATCATCTGTTAACGTATAACGTATTCGATCATGCAGCCTATTGGGTCTTCCTTGCCAAAACTCTATAGACACAGGTCTAACAAGGTAACCTCCCCAATGCTCTGGTCGCTCTATTTCCTTGCCTCTATATTCCTTCTCTAGCTGAGATAGTTTATTTTCCAATTCCTTTCTACTTTCAATTACAGTACTTTGGTCAGACACCAAAGCGCCTAATTTGCTGCCGTCGGGGCGCGATTCAAAATAGCCATCAGAAAGGTTTTTCGCTAATTTCTCTGCTGTTCCTTTTATAATAATTTGTCGCTCTAAATTCGACCAAAAAAAGGAAATACAAATTTTAGGATTTTCTGCAATTGCCAGACCCTTCTCACTATTATAATTTGTATAAAAGATAAAACCTTCGTGGGTATATTTTTTGAGTAATACTACTCTACTTTTTGGAAAACCATCTAAACCCACTGTTGAAACTGTCATAGCATTAGGCTCATCAACACTATCTGACTTTTCAACTTCATAAAACCAAGTTTGAAAGAGTTGTAGCGGATTGTCAGAAATACTATCTTCCATCAAAGCACTTTTCTCATACGATTTTCTATAATCACTTAAATCTTTCTGCATCATATTTAGGTTGAAAACAAGATAAACAAAGTTCTAAAAAGAAAGGAAAATAAGCGCCATTAAATCTGATTAAAAGTACTAAAATTCAAATGTACGACCATCATCAGCAAGCAAAACGTTAGAAAAAATAGTGGTGGCTTCTTCCTTGAAAAGCTCAATAGATTTATAGCGAGTAGAATAATGTCCTAATACTAAGGTTTTTACATTGGCAGCTTTGGCTATTTTAGCGGCTTGTAATGCTGTAGAATGCTTTGTTTTAGCAGCCAATTCTGATTCTGATTCTAAAAAAGTAGATTCGTGATAAAGTACATCTACATCTTTTAACTGTACTGATAAATTAGCATCATAGACGGTATCACTACAAAATGCATACGATTTTGGTTTAGGAGGGTCAAAAGTTAATTCTTTGTTCGGTATCGTTTCATCATTATCTAAAGTAATATCCTTTCCATTTTTAATATTCTGAAAATACGCTTTGTCAATACCATAGTTTTGAGCAGTTTCGATATTAAGTTTTCTCTTACCCTCTTTCTCTTGAAACAAAAAACCATTAGTATATATTCGATGATTTAAGGGAATAGTAGTTACTAAAATATTTTTATCCTCAAAAACTAGCTCAGGGTCTTTACTGTTCAATTCATGAAATAGTAAAGGATAATTGGTCCAAGAATCTCCTAATTTCAACAGTAGGGTTATCGCTTCTTTAATACCTTTTGGACCATAAACATGTAATTCCTTATCTCTACCTAACAAGCGCATTGTAGATATTAAACCTGGGAGTCCGAAAAAATGGTCTCCGTGAAGGTGGGAAATAAAAATATGATTAATTCTAGAAAACTTTACTTTAAACCTTCGCAACTCTACTTGAGTGCCTTCTCCACAATCGATGAGAATAATATGATTATTAATTTCTAATACTTGGGCCGTTGGGTTAGTTAAGGTTCTTGGAGTTGCCGCGTAACAGCCTAGTATGGTAAGGCGCATAAATCATTATGATAATAGATTCTATTAAAATAGTAAAGCTAGTAATATTACAATCCCAAATCACGTTCTATTTCTTCCATTTCAACAATATCTCTTGCTTCTTGTAATGAAGGAACTATATTAATTTCATCTGGAACATCGTCATATGAAACTTTGTCGGAAACCAAAACAAATGAATTCCCGTTTTTTTTATGCCTTTTAGCCAATTCTAAGAACGAAATAACATTATAAGGAGTCAGTTTTGAAAATCCCAGTAAATCTAAGACTAGATTATCATTCTTCAATTTGGCATATTCCTTTTCCAAATTCTCCAAAAATAGCTCAATAGAAATTTTTTCTTGTGAGATTACAATCAACGATTCTTCTGTATTAAAAATCATATCACTTTATTTTAGATGCCAATAAATAAATAACTGCCATACGTATGGCTACACCATTTTCAACTTGATTTAAAATTATGGATTGTTTAGAGTCTGCAACATCACTCGTAATCTCAACACCTCTATTTATAGGTCCAGGGTGCATAATTACAATTTCTTTATCTAAACTATCCAACAACTTTTTATTTACTCCAAACTGCTGTGTATACTCTCGTGTGGTTGGAAAATAGCTGATATCGAGCCTTTCGTTTTGTATGCGTAACATATTAGCTACGTCGCACCACTCTAAAGCTTTTCTTAAATTAGTTTCGACGCCTACACCTAAAGAGTCTATATACTTAGGCAACAGGGTTTTAGGACCACAAACCTTAACATTTGCTCCTTGTAACTTCAAGGCGAAAATATTTGAAAGTGCAACTCTAGAATGAAGAATATCACCAATAATTACTACATTTTTACCGGCAACATCTCCTAATTTTTCACGAATTGAATACGAATCCAATAACGCTTGTGTTGGGTGTTCATGTGCACCATCTCCTGCATTAACTATCGAAGCTTTTACATGTTTTGAAAGAAATATACCAGCCCCAGGATTTGGATGACGCATCACTACCATATCTACTTTCATAGATAAAATATTGTTCACGGTATCAATTAGTGTTTCCCCTTTCGTTACCGAAGATTGACTTGCAGAAAAATTAAGAACATCTGCTGATAGTCTCTTTTCAGCTAGTTCAAAAGATAACTTGGTTCTAGTACTATTCTCAAAAAAAATGTTAGCTATAGTAATATCGCGAAGTGAAGGAACTTTTTTAATCGACCGATTAATTACTTCTTTAAAATGATCGGCTGTTTCAAAAATAAGTTGAATATCGGTTTCCTTTAGATATTTGATTCCCAGTAAGTGTTTGACACTCAGTTCGCTCATTATATTATCTATTTACTAAATATATGATATCCTCTCCATCGTTTTCTTCCCACATCACCTTTACTTTTTCGCCGTTAATAGCATCTACCTGGCGACCTCTGTAGTTAGGCTGAATAGGTAAATGCCTGCTAAATCTTCGGTCAATCAAGCATAGTAACTCAACATCTTTAGGCCTACCAAATGATTGCAGAGCAGTTAAAGCTGCATTAATACTTCTACCTGTATAAAGTACATCGTCAATTAATACAACATTTTTATCTTCAACCAAAAAATCGATATTGGTTTTGGTTGCTTCTAAGGTTTTATCTCCCCTTCTAAAATCATCACGATAAAAGGTAATATCTAGAAAACCTAGGTCAATATACTTTACCTTATAATCTTCCTTTAAAATCTTCGTTAATCGTTGTGCCAAAAATTTACCTCTAGGTTGAATACCTATAAGCACAGTGTTTTCAAACGTCAAATGGTTTTCAAGAAGCTGACATGCCAATCGATGCAGGATAATGTTGATTTCTTTTGAAGAGAGTAAAACTTTTTGACTCATAATGGGCACCCGTGCATTTAGCTAAACAAAAATAGATAATTCTATCTAAACTATGGCAGCTTATAATGGTAAGTAAAATCGAAAAAAAAATTCCGAATTCTAATCAGAGAAATTACAATCCTAAAATGGAGTAAAATGCTTCTTTATGGCTTTCACCAATTGGGATGCGCATATCGTTTATAACAATCCTGTTTCGCTGCACAGTTTTAATATAATTGACATTAACAATGTATGATTTATGAACCCTAAGAAATTGATTAGAAGGTAATTTATTCATAATCTCTTTAAAACTCATTAAAGTTAAAATCGTTTTATTGGTATTACAAATATGAATTTTTAGGTAATCTTTTAATCCCTGAATATATTCTATCTGGTCTAAATCTATCTTTATACTTTCATATTCCGCCTTTACGAAAATGAACTTTTTATCTATAGAATTATCTCCGTTCGATGGAAAAACATTTGCTATCTTAGTTGGTTTTTCTTTATTTGAAATTAAATCTTGAACTCTTGACACTGACTTTATAAAACGATGATAAGGTATTGGTTTTACCAAATAGTCAACGGCGTTCAATTCAAATCCGTCGACTGCATATTGCGAATAGGCTGTTGTAAAAATGAACAAGGGTCTATTATCTAAGGTGCCCATAAAATCGATACCATTAATCTGGGGCATTTCTATATCACAAAATATCAAATCAATTTTCTTTTCCTTAATCTCTGTAATTGCCTCTAACGGATTAGTGTACGTATGCACCAATTCTAAGAAATCTAATTTCTCGCAATAACCGGATAATATCTCGATAGCTAGCGGCTCATCATCTATTATAATACATTTCATAAAGACTGCTTTTTTTGATAAATTGTTAATGACACTTCATAATTTTCACCATCATTCTTTACCTCAAGTTGATGCAACTCAGGAAAAATTAATTCTAATTGGTTTCTAATGTTTTCTAGACCGATACCAGAATTGCTAGTTGGCTCTTTAAAAATCCCTATTTTATTTTTGACGTTTAAGTAGACAGATTCATCGGTTACATCTAAATTGATCTTAATAAAAGTTTTTCCTTTGTAATCTGTACCATACTTAAATGCATTTTCAATAAAAGAAATAAACAATAATGGAGGTACAGCCCTACCTCTATCTTCGCCCGTTATTTTCAAAGAAACATTTTCACTATCAGATAATCGCAATAGTTGTAATTGCAAATAACTCTTTATGTAATCTATCTCCTTGCTCAAGGGTACTAAATCTTTGTCTGCCTCATACAACATATACCTCATCAACTCAGAAAGGTCAACTATAGCCCCAGAAGTGTCTGGAGATTTTTTAACAGAAAGTGCATATATTGTATTAAGGGTGTTGAATAAGAAATGTGGATTCAATTGTGCTTTTAAGAATTGGAGCTCTGACTTTATATTCTCCTTTTCTACAGATAGTCGTAAATTTTCATTTTGTTTCCACTCCACATACATTCGTAGAATTGCACTTATTACATAGGGGATACCAAGGCTTATAAACGACCTATATAACCACATATAACCAAAATCTCTTGGGGGTTGCCTGTCTATAAAATTATTTTGCGGAAATTTTGGTTCATAAAAATGATTGAAAACTAGTACTGAAACAACTAACAATATCAACGAAACCAAAAGATAGATGAATACGTTTTTACGTAACAAATATGCTGGTACCAAATAGAAGTAATTAAAATAAAATAAAACTATAATTACAATCAACTTTGGAAAAACATCAGACGGAATTGGTCTTGCATCATTCAAAATCGGATAAAAAGAAAGTCCATACAGTAATATCCAAATACCAATATGAACCACAATCTGAATCCTATTTTTAATAATCAAATCCATAGTCAAATCAGTTATTGCTTGTTGTAGAAATATCTAATTTTGAGATATCTGATGGTATTAAAATTGGCGATTCTCCATTTTCTATTTTACTTAGCACCAAATTAGCCACAGAAAGTGCTTCGTCCTTTGTTTTAAAAACCTGCTTACCAGGTAAACCAGGAATAAATTCCTGTAAAATCAATATTTTTTCTCCCCTCAAAATTTGATACCCATAACCACCTTTCAAATTGACAACCTCGCAATGAATTGCTTGTTCATTTACAACTACTTTTTGATAAAAAAATAAGCCGACAAAGCATACCGCCAAAAATAGGGCTATCACCATGTTAATTCTTGCTCTAGAACTCATAAATAAATGTTTAAAAATGGGCCAATCCACTTAGATTGACCCAAAAAATTAACAACTCCACTCATTATGAAAACTTAATCTTCCTCTTCATACTCATCAAGAGGAAAAAACTCATCTAGATCATCTAAATAAAGACTGCCCGTTCTACCCATACCAATGAAAGCACGTGTACCGTTTGAAAAAGCAATAGCATCTTGGCGCGATGTACCTTCAAAATTAGTTTTCTGTTCCCATTCATCTGTGGTGGCATCATATTCCCAAACCGTACTGGTAGTACCTCCATATTCGCCACAAGCTATATAACCATATCCATTTAAGGTAAAACCAACAGCATTACTACGAGTTATCACATATTCATCTTCCTCGTCTAAATCTAGTTTTTCGGTCCATACTTCAGTTGTTGGATCAAAAGCCCAAAAATCATCTAAATAAACACCATTAGAAACGCCAGTACCTAAATACACAAGTCCGTTAATTGTGAATGTAGTCGCTGATCTACGTTTGTTACCCCCAAAACCAACTAATTCTAGCCAAGTATCTGTTCCTGGATCATATTTCCAAAAATCTTTACGGTCATTTTCACCATCATAACCGGTACCTACATACCCATAACCATTTACACCAAAAGCCACTGCATTTCTTCTTGTCGTTGGAAAAGAAGCAATTTCGGACCATGTATTCGTTGCTGTATTATATGTGAAAAAATCGCTTAATTCATCAACACCATCATAACCCGAACCTATATAACCCTTACCATCAATTTCTAAACCTACAGCAGCATTACGTGCTACACCAGGAAAATCAGCTTTTTGAGACCAATAGTCACCGTCTATATCATAGGCCCAAAAAGATGTTAAGTAATCATCGCCATCATAACCAACACCCATGTACCCAATGTTGTCAATAGTAAAACCTGAAACACTACTACGTGCACTACCGTCGAAAACAGATTTATCTATCCAGTTACCTAAATCATTATCATCATCATCACTAGAACAACTAGAGATTACCATAGCCATTAATGCCATTCCGGTAATTTTGTATACATACGATTTTCTTCTATTCATTATTTTTTGTTTAAAGTTTCTTTATTATCGAGTTCAAATCTACTAGAGACCTTAGCGTTCAAAAAACACAATAGATAAAGGATTGTTTTTAACATACGAAACCCACATTTTAATCTACCAACACAATCATTTCATTAGTAGTTTAAATGATAGCGTTCATCTTAAAACATTTAGGTTTGGTCTATTCCGATTTTTACAACCATGCATGACATTTAGATTTGATGAAAATTAAAATCTAAATGAAAGTGTTATTATCCAAAATTCGAAAAACCTATACGGTATTGTTCGGTATTATTTTAATTATCACCATAGTATCTTGTAGTGAAGAAAACTATAACGATTCTGAATTTGTCGCGGGTGAAACATTCACCGAAAGTAATATTCGACTCTTTTTAATTGACACATTAACAGTTAGTACATCGACAATCAAGTTCGACAGTCTTCCTACTTCAGAATCTACTAGAATTTTGGTAGGTCAGTATAATGATACGGTTTTCGGAAAAGTTAAGGCGTCAAGTAATATGCAGTTTCTACCAAGTTCATATACTATAGGCACTGAAGCCGAATACGACAGTATAGTTCTGGTATTAGGGTATGACAATTATTATTATAACGATACGCTTCAGAAAAACACCCTCCATATAAAAAGAATCAAGGAAAATTTAAAACCTAAGAATGACGATTATTTTTATAACACCAGTGTTATTTCATATGATGAAACTGAACTTGGTTTTCTAGAGTATAATCCTAGACCATTATCTGGAGATTCAATTACTATTAAACTCATAGATGATTTAGGTACTGCTTTATTCTCGAAATTTCAAGATAAAACGATTGTTAATACTGATGAATTCAGTGACAATTTAAAAGGCTTAGGTATCCACTCAGATGAAACTGATGATGGTTCTATTATAGGTTTTTCTAAATCTTCAGAAAAAACCTATATGCGTTTGTACTTCAGCACAGCTACTTCAGATGAATCTATTCAAGAATATATAGATATTCAAATAAATACATTAACCAGCCCTATTCCATTTTTTAATAGCATAACGGCTGAAAATCCAATTGAACCACTTCAGACATTAACTAATAGTACAGTAGACTTAGCGAGTTCGGCATCTAATAACCAAAGCTATATTCAATCAGGCGTTGGTATAGCCATGAGAATTCAATTCCCTTCCATTGCCACACTTTATGACATACCAGGTAATGGAACCATCTTAGATGGTAATTTAAAAGTTACGCCCACTCCTCAATCTTATGACGATCATTTAAAATTAAGAGATACCCTTGCTGTTTATGTAGTAGACCAAAACAATGCACTAAGTGGGTCATTATCTACTACCTCATATGCAATTCTTAATAGGGATAATCAAGAATTTAATGATATCTATTACGAAATACCTATCGCCACTTATTTAGAAGAATTGCAGCTCAAGACTAGAGATATAGATGATGCTCTAATTCTGCTACCCATAAACTACAATTCTACGGTAGATCGATTTATTATGAATGCCAATGGAAATGGCGAAAACCAAACTATTCTAGAATTAACATATGCTATATACGATGAAGATTAATAAATTAATATTTACTGCCATAGGATTTCTATTTTTAGTTGTACATCAACTTTCGGCGCAGTCGGAAGCATTAACCAGTTCCCCTTATTCCCTTTACGGTTTAGGTGTCATCAATCAAACCAGTATAGGGAAATTCAACAGTTTGGGTTATAGTGGTATTGGAATAAAATCGCCATATGAACTTAATAACCTAAATCCCGCCAACTACGCATTGGTACCTCAAAATTCATTTTTATATGATATTGGAGTAACAGGTGAATTTAATAACTATAGTAACACATCTGCATCTGAAGAAAAATCGAATGTAAACTTCTCCAATCTTGCTTTCGGATTTAGAATAATGGAAAATTTAGGCGCAGGTATTACAATGACACCTTATAGTGACGTTGGATATTCCATTCTGGGTGTCAGCAGCAATATTGAAGGTTCAACAGAAAGTTTTGAGAGTAATATTACTGGTTTGGGAGGTCTAAACGATATTAAACTTAATATTGGCTATTCACTTACACCCATACTGAGACTTGGTTTAAGCGCTTCGTTTTTATTTGGAAATATTGAAGAAACTGAATCTTTTATTTATAGTTCTACCACATTTGAATCAATAGAAAAGACTAACTATAGTGGAGCACGACTGGGTTTTGGACTTCAATATGATATCAATGACAAAATTACTATTGGTAGCACCGTACAATTGCCCACCAGTTTAAATGCCAACCTTAAACGATCTGTAAACAAATCTCTTTCTGGAATTGACATTTCTGTTGAAGATGAAAGCTCAGATTATGTCTCTAATTTTAAGCTACCCTTAGAACTTGGGTTTGGTATGAGTATAAAACCTATAGAAGAAATAACCTTTAGTGCAGATTACAAGAAAAACTTTTGGACAGACACTAATCAATTCGAAAATATTGGCAGCTATCAAGACCAAGATATATATGCCTTTGGTTTAGAATATCTTCAAGACCCCACTAGTTATAAATATGGTCAAAGAATAAGCTACAGATTGGGTTATAATCATGATAATGGCTATTTAGCCATAGGTGATAACAAGGTAGAAGGTTACAATTTTACTGCAGGTGTTGGTATACCAACAAGTAGAGGCACACATTCAATGATTAACCTTTCATATAGCTATGGCTCTAAAGGATTATTGCGGAACGTTCTAATCAAAGAGAACTATCATCTTATTACTTTGAATCTAAGCTTAGAAGACTTATGGTTTGTGAAGAGAAAAATCAATTAGCACAAAGCAATGAACAGAAACTATGTAAACTTTATTCATATTAAAATCTCCCCTAGTAATTCATTTTGTTAGAACCCTAATAGGAACTGATTAAATGAAAATGAAAAAAGCCCGGATATATATCCGGG
>RCMY010000576.1_pt1 | contig 35813 bp, 28 predicted proteins | sample 2041341 | NCBI WGS metagenome assembly RCMY01 (sample SAMN09708234, study PRJNA481090) | Marine sediment metagenome, whole genome shotgun sequencing project. | reverse complement strand
GATGTAGCGCAGTCCGGTAGCGTACACGCCTGGGGGGCGTGTGGTCGCAGGTTCAAATCCTGTCATCCCGACCAGTAAGCACGGGGCCTTCGAGAGATCGGGGGCCTTTTGTGTTTCCACGGGTACAACATAGGTACAACATTTTTGAATTATTTGAACGATGTAACTGAACCTGTACGAACATAACCTTGTGGATTACTTTTTAAAAACACCGATTTGGGAATGATGGATTTTTAATCCAATCTTGAAGCTTGCAAGATTCATTTTTGAAATTTGCCTGTTGAATAGGGTGTCGCTAGTTCGAGCCAAAGAGGAGAAGCTATTACCAACAAAGGCCCCGCAGAAATGTGGGGCCTTTGTTTTTTGGCAGGGGTGAAACAAGCGCGAAACAATTAATCTTTGCATTTATCTTCCTATCTTCATAAGCGGCTTTCATGCGGTTATGAAATATTCCTTTAAAGATACCATTATTTCGCTTTTCCGTCGAATCGACAAAGCGATTTTCGATCTGCATCGAACGGGGAAGGCATGGAAAACAAAGAAAGTCCCACATTGGCTCGTCCTGGTCTTTGCGATCGGGTCGTACCTTGTTGTACTTTGGAAGCTATGGCCGTTCCTATCGAATCCGGAAGTACCCTTTTTTGGTTATCTTGGATCTTTCTTTCTGCTGGTATTTACGATCCTGTTTTTGGTGTTCGCTAAAATCTACATTTCACAGCTTCTCAATTATTCCAGCCCGTATCCGATCCAGATCAAGAAATCCCATGTAGGAACCGACGAAAGCGATTTCGAGACACCTTTCCGCTATTCCAAAACAGCCCATTGCATTGATTATGATAGGGCCAATCTTTTTAAGGACTATCTAAGAACGGATAGGGAGGACTTCTTAAGACTGCTATCGGGAAAGCGGGTTTCCCAAAAATTGATATGGCTGCCCTTGACCGATAGGAAGCTGCCCAACTTCCGGCTTTTTTTCGAGTTCCTGAACCATATCTCCGAAGAGAACTTGGAAGGGTATTACGGGGAAAACCTTTTACGCCTATGTAACTATATCATCTCCCACTTTGAGTCAAGGGATATGGAATGGTCGGTAAAACAACTTCAAAAGGCACATTCGGGCTGGAAAAACTGCAATCCGAAACGGCGTATGGACCTGAAGATAGATATCGAAAACCACTTTGTACTTATTGGCCGATCATAAAATGAAAGGGAATGCATAGGAAAACGGTGGAACGCTTTCCTTTACTTGATTTCATTACATAATACCCTCAAATTGCTTTCAAATAGTTCCATGGGCCGATCATGGAAACAATGTGAAAACTCAATCCGAAAGCGATATAACAGAATTCTTCCCTGGTACGACTGCTCCTCGAAAAAATAGACCATCTGGACGAGGCCGCCCTGGTCAGGAAAAAGGTGTTCAACGTCTCCAATTTACAAATGTATACGGGCTGGAGCCTTTCCAAGATCTACAAGCTCACCTCGGCACGATTGATCCCCTTTTCCAAACCGACCAACGGGTCGCTGTTCTTCGAACGGGAGAAGATCGAGGAATGGCTGCTTCAAAACCCTTCCTATACGGAAGACGACATCGAGGAAAAGGTCAGCGCACACTTGAGAAAACACCATCGCCATAATTCATAATTTAAAGCTATGAAAGCCGCCGATAGGAATTTTCAGGGCATTTGGATCCCCAAGATGATCTACTTGAATACCGAGGTGAACTGGTACGCCAAGATCCTGTTCCTGGAGATACACAGCTTTACGGAAAACGGAAAGGAATGTTATATGTCGAACGCATATATCTCGTTGTTCCTGAATATCTCCGAACGGCAGGTTTCCCGATATATTTCCGAACTGAGGACGATCGGCTGGATAGAGGAGGTTTCCTTCGACGGGAGGAGGCGGTATCTAAGGAGCGCACTCGAGTTCAATTTCCGAACGGGCGCACCTGATATGACAAAAGTGTCCAGGCAGGGTGGACAGTTCTATCGTGGCAGCAACGTCAGAAGTGACTACCATATAAAACAAGCTACAAAACAAGACATAAAACCAATTAATTATTTAAAAGTAAAAAACCGAATTTTAGAATAGAACCTATGGAAAATAATCGGTCGGAACGTTCAAAAAAATCAAACGGCACAAAAGATACCTTGTGCCATCCGGATATGTTCAAAAAAGTGTTCTTTAAGGCTGCCCAAAAATTCCATTCAGAAAGTGATATCGACTTCGATGTCGACAGTAAAAATAAAAATTTTCTGGGGCATTTCTGCAGGTATTGGAACCGGGATACTGCCTTTGAGGTCATGGAGAATATTTCCCTACAAAAAGGGCTAATGGTCTTTGGTTCCTACGGTACGGGAAAAACATCAAGTTTCCAAATTATCCAAAATCTGTCCAAACATTATCAGGTGCGTGAACTGTGGTTTCCAGCGATTTCGACCCAAGAAGTAGTTTCCAAGTTCAACCGGGAAAGGAACAAGGAGGACGTAATTCAATACTATTCCAAAGGGGTTTTTCTGTTCGATGACCTGGGAGCCGAAATGGCCGGAAACAATATATACCAGTACGGGAAAGAGGAAGTGTTCGTTCGCATTTTACTTAATCGGTATCGGAACTTTGAAGATCAAGGAACCAAGACCCATTTAACAACGAACCTGGACCTCGGCCAAATCGAAAATCGGTACGGCAAACAACTGGCGGACCGATTTATCCAGATGTTCAATCTATTGAAACTGGATGGCCCGAGCAGAAGGAAGTAACAAAGAAACCTATCATGGTGCTGACTTAGGGACCTAGGTTTTCCAAGCTATAAAAGAAAGGTATTCTTTGTCGAAGTGAAACGAAGAGAGGGGGAATAGCAAGAGGGTAACGCGCTAAAGCGGCGTTACAATATACAAATTGTTGATTTTCAGTGAATTGAAAATTATTTTATTTTTAGGTTATGATAAATTTTCATCAAAAGGACTGAAAGCCCTTGAAAACATTGGAAAAATTTACAGTAACCAGTAGTAGTAACATTAATCTTTAGATAGTTAAAATATTGCAATTCAATTGATTATATCAAAATTTAATATCCTTAAGATTTCTTTGTTATGACAAATTCGAGTTAAAAACCTTGAAAGGCCTATAAACATTGTAAATTATTACTGTAGTGGAAACAGAAAACAAACGAAAAAGTAATTTTTAGGCCATAAGTATCAACCGGATAACAGCGGAGCGATTTCGGGCCTATTCCAAGACCGTTTCTAGATCACATTCCGAAACGGTCGATACAATGATCGACTTTTTCGAAAAAGCGAAAATCACTCCTAAAAGCGAGGTGATGATCAGTTTTATCAAATTTCAAAACTACTTGATAGGGCGATTTGATTATATAGAAGAACTTTTGCACACAATGGAGAGGGAGCACATAAAACCGACCCACGATATGCTCAAGAGCCTGTTCGATGGAACGGCATTGAAAAAGAAAGAGCAGCAACCATTGCTTGTGGATAAGGCGACTATAAGGATGACCAAAGAAGAATGGAACATGGAGGAAGGAAAGGTTTCTTTCGAAAAATACCATGATGTTATAAAGGCTAGGGGCAAGGACCGGCGTACCTTAAAGAAGGTACTGGATAGTATCAACAAAGTAGAGCCCACTTTTGGAAAACCCTATCTTAAAGTGGAGATGGATGCAGCTGAGTTAGATGGTATTAGAAAGGAGCTACAAGGGAACTAAAATCAACTCTCCCGTATAGCACAAGCAGGAGGCCCTATGCGGTTTTTGCTTCACGCTTATCTGCCGGAACACTACAAAAACCGCACAGGATCCACGCGCAAAGTATAAGGGTAAGATTTGGGGATGGCGTAATAGGTAATTTAGGGTTTCTGCAAAAGTTCAGATAACGTGGGATTTTATGCACCTTGCCAGATTGTGCAGTGTCCCAAAAAAGGTTCGTTTTATGGGACTATCGCTTTTAAGCGAAAATAAAAAATTGCGAGGGTTTGCCCCGCAATTTTCTATTTACAGCCTAATTACCTTATACGAAGGTTATAACCCTTAAATCACTTCGTACGTCTTTAATATGTCATTCCTTTATTATCTGATGGACTTCATCTATCTCTTTGCCAATAATCCTTAAAAAATAAGTTGCTTTTTTAAGGTCGGTGATATCGATACCTGGAATATTACTGGACTTCTCAAATACTTTTGTTTTCATCAAATTTCCGGAAAAATCATATATTTCGGTCTGTAGAGGGTTCTCATCCGTAACGGAACGATCAAAATCGACATTTTCCGTCCTTACCTTCTCATCGTAACGGATGAATATTTCTGAAATAGATGGGTTTGGATATACCACCATCAAATTAGAATTGCAATTCTGATATATAGTTCTTGTCCCCTCCGACACCCCACAATTGGTATTACAGGTTACTTTCAAAAGCCCCCCCGAACAACCGAATTGCAAATATACAGATGGCGAACCTGAAGACAGCAAGAGTGTACCGTTCTTATAATATTTATAGTTTCCAGTGCCATTGCTTACCGATACCGTCAGGCCGCCTGAAGGGTCTGGCATGTTGGGTGCTGTAACCGTAATAGCGGTGCCCACCAATACTGTTTTTGATAAAACGGCAAACTGACAATTGGCATTAGGGCCCGTTATCGTAGCTCTTATCGTCACACTGCCAGTAAAGTTGTTGGCCCTAGTAAAAGTTTTGGAGTAACCTCCCCCCGAAAATGTTAGTGCATTAGAGGGAATAACCGACCAGGTAACTCCGGCTGCGGTAGGATTGACAACCGTGTAGGTTCCTGTTGTGCAAATACTACTAGGTCCATTTATTGGCGGCATAGCTGACTGTATCGCTTTTTGGGCGTCCAACCTTCCATATCCATAAGTATTGTCGAATCCTAAAGGACCCATAGGATACGCAGTATTGTGCAAAATATTTTTTAAACTTTGCTCTGTCAAATTAGGATTAAGGGATAGCATCTATGCTGCTACTCCCGCGACTTGAGGGCAGGCCGCGGAGGTTCCTCCAAAAGTATTTGTATAATTGCCAACATTATATCCAGGTGCCCCAGGACGATCTGTAGTGCGCACATTGCCACCGCCGGAGGGAGCCACAAGGTTCATTTCAGGACCTCTACTACTATAACCCTGAATGGTTCCGGTGTTGGTGATGGCCCCAACAGTAATTACACCATTTACCTTTGCCGGAAATGCTACTCCATTAAACTGGACTGGCTCTCCGCCACCAGGATGATAATTCCCTGATGAAAAAACTACAATGGAGCCCCTACCTCCCCTGCCTAATGTTCGGGCACGACCAATGGCTTGGGCAATATTATCGTAGTAAATGGTTGCAGATGTATAGGTCCAAGAATTGCTCAAAACATCTGCATCTCCTTCGTCCCAAGCCCAATCAATAGCTTCGGCAATATCTGCCGTAGATTCATTTCCGACAAAAATGTTAATTGGCACAATCGTAGCGCATGAGAATATCCCTGCAACACCCTCGTTATTATTTCTAGTGTCCCCTATTATGCCGGCACATGCTTGACCGTGCGCAGAAGCAGCCACCGGGGCACCAAACCCGTTAACAGCCCTTGGCGAAAACCCCTGAACTACCCTGCCATTTATGTCTGGATGATTTTCTACTCCATCGTCTATGACTGCGACCCTCACGCCAAAAAGACCAGTTCCTAGAGCCCAAGCTTGGGGCGCATTGATGTCAATCCCTGCACTTCCTCCCAACTGCCCCGTGTTGTTTAAATGATATTGATTAGGATATAAGGGATCGTTTTGAGTTCTTACAATTTCCATTATGAAATTAGGGTGGCAATATTCCACTAGACCACTTTCATATATTTTATTGGAAAAGTTTAGCAAATTAGCGTAGTCATCAACCCATACCCGATAACTACCATATTTTTCCTTTACGATACTGAATTGTCCTTTCACAAGTTCATTAATACTTTCGTATGTAACTCCCTTTTTTGGCATGAACAATATCTCTCCCGTGGGAATCATCTCTTGGCCTGAGTCACTTCGAAAGGAATAGATCATGTTCTCTGTAATGGACGATATAACCTCTTGACCACGCACGGCCTCGGGTTTAAGTGTTACCAACAATGATTTGGGGTTTATTCGTTCAAGTTTCGCCACAGATTGAGAGTTTGCAAGACTTTGTTCTGTTTCGGATTGATCATCGGCTCTAACCAATATTAAACTATTGTCTTTGACAATAAATATTTTTTCATTTGCACTCCAGTAAAAATCTTGGGCATTTGCCCCTATCGATAGTATGAAACATGAAAGAAAAAGAATAGATTTAAGAGTAGTTTTAGTTCCCATTGGTGAATATTGTTACGTTAGTGATCTTGTAAAATTGTTCCGGTAAGAAATTGGCGGTACAAATACTTAGACCATCCCTCGATGGTTCCATGTCAAATTGAATCCGTAGACCTTCCTGTTTGAATTTTTCTGGCAGCGTTGCCGTTACGATGAATTCAACGTTTTCCAAATTATTAACATCTATAGTGTACGCAAGACCATTATTTTCGGTATTGCAAGATGTCTCGTTAAGAACAGTGCCTTCCTGATTCTCTAATATATTGTTTGTATCATCTTCACTGCAACCGTACAATATAAGTGCCGTTATTAGGTAAAAAAAGAGTTTCTTTTTCATAAGATTTTTATTTTAAATGGTTACAAAATATTTTTAGAAAGCATTGCGATTCATTCCGTTTTCAAGCCTTTGAACAAAGGTTCTTTTGTTATCAAGCATGAACACAATGCTATACATCGGTATGTACGAACTGTTTCAAGATTTGAAGTAATCTGATATATTATGGGAATGGTATGCGGAAATTCGGAGTCGGCTCTGTCCACCCGTGGGCAAGCTGCCAGAAGATTTTTATGTTGTTCGCATAGGTGTAAGGGTTTTACCTATTAAAAGTATGAATTTTTTGAATCCGAAATACATTGGTCCTAAAATATTTTAATGGCAATCATATGGTTGGTAATCTTTTATAGTAGATGCGTATTTTCGGTACTGGTTGCTTGTATCGGCCGATCTTATTTCAAATCATACCTTTTTAATTTTTGTAAATAATCCAGTTTGAGAATATAATGGGTTTTTGTTGGCCGTAGCCATGACACCTTCATTTCGAAAATCGGAAGAATGCTTTAACATGATGGCCCCTTCCATATTATTACTTTTCAAGGGTGGGGTATAAACTTTAAATCTCTTTAAGTAACTTCTTGATTTTTATCTAAGTAATTCAGTCCCATAAAACGGCGGACTAAAGAAAATGAGTGAGGAAGAAAACTACAGCCCCAAAAATGGTTCGTTTTACGGAACTGACGGATTATGGTTATTGCTCCCTTCGATCTTCGATTTCAAGCTATTTATGTGGCAATAATTGGATTTTTAACAATTCCCGAAAGTATGAAAATTGAAAACCAAAACTCATAGGTATTGAGTGATTGCCGTTGAGAGCATCCTAGAGCCCCCAAAAATATTAGCAACGTTAAATAGTCGATTAGAGATGTTTTTCGGGAAGCATTTTGGAATGTAGAATCCGGACAATAAAAATATCACTTTTGCGCTTTCGGTAATAAATAACATGGCTTTCATACCTAAAAAACAAGTACTGTTGCTCTGTACGGGTATGCAGAAATCCTCGCCCTATATCAGGACGGCCTGCAAGCAACTGCATCCTTTCCTTGAGCCCCGCCAAATATTCCAAGGTCTGGGTCTCCCCAAAGTCTGCCATACTGCGCTTGGTAATTTTCTGGATATCCTCAGTGCTTTTTTTTGAACGGGTATAATTATTCACTGCGCAGCCTCCGTTTTTTGCTCCGCAATGGCTCCCCGCACGACGTCGTCAAAATTCTCGGTACATTCGCCACTTTCCTCACCTTCCTCTAAGGCCTTCATCAAGGTCCCGTATTTTGCCTCTTCGTCTTCCAACAAACGCAAGGCGGCCCGCACCGCTTCGCTAGCGGAACCGTATCGTCCGGCTTTGGTAAGGCGCGCTAAAAATCCTTTGAAATGGTTACCTACATTGATACTGGTCGTGGTGCTCATGTTGCTGAATTTTATTAGTAACACTATAAAATTACTATATTTTGGTAATTTATGCAAATAGAAAATTACAGACATGTAAAAAAATGTTTAAACTAAACCCCATATCATGACTTGTGCTCTTGTTAGAAGCTGAAATATTGATTTGGGTTATTTATGATACAATAGTATCTAAAGGTTCAGATATAGCTGGGATTAGCTCCATTAAAACGTTCCTTTTAGGGGATTGAAACAAATAAGTCAGAAATCTAAAATAATAGCTCAAATCGGGATATTCTTTCAGGGAATGGCCGGTTGGGAAGGGTAGAGACCCCGTGAATAAGCCGTTACTTTCAGAACATTTATCCATGGAGAAATATCAAGGATTATCTATTTTTATTTTGGTTATCAAATTTGTAAAAATCAATGAATCTGATGGTCTAGGAGCAGAAATTGTTTCAATTTTATCATTATATCCAATGATTATGTACCTTGGAATCATAAATGTGCCGGGTCTGTTATCTGTCAAGAAACTGATAATTGAGGATTTGTCGGTATTCAAAAGTCTATATTGATACTCATTTTTTAGAAATTCTCGTAACTCTTTTGATTTATTCAACCATTTTTCTTGATGGCTATCAACAGAGATAAAAACCCATTCAATATTTTCGTTATTTGCCAAATGTTTTCTAAAAGTCTTTGTTTTTGTTATTTCAGAAATACATGGCGAACACCAACTGGCCCAAAGGTCCAAAACCTTGATTTTGTTTTTGGCCTTTTTCAAAACATTATCTAGTGTAACTGTATCACCACTTAGCCCTATCAATCGTTCGGCCATGACTTTTTCAGGAAATTTAAGACCAAAAGCATCCAATTTCTCATCTATTCTGTCGAGTGCTTCCCGATAAGAAGGGTTTAGACCCTTGTCTTTATATTCATGTATTAGATTTTTAATTTCTTCCCTATCGATTTTTCCCTGTCCAAAACCTTTTTCATAATAATCGTGTATAAGACTTGTTATCGCGTAGTTTTCCAACGACCCGTTCAAATGATTTTGTATATACTCCTTCTCTGTTTTAAAATTCACAGTAGAATAGTTTAATCGTCCGTAATTGACATAGTAGGATCTTATAAACGCAACCAAAGATCTCTTAAAATAATCCTCGTTCAAAAGCTCGGGCCTTTTAAAATCATTAATTGTAATATGGTCCATATAATCACCCACATCAAAAAAGCCATCTCTTTCCACATCGTAATCCTTGGCAATGGTTTGGAAGAAACCTTCTTGACTATTTACGTTAAACCCAAATTCCGTCGTAACGGACCTAGGGGCCACTAAATTATACAAATACTCAAACTTAAGTTCTGCGCCCACAATCCTCTTGAAATCATTCGAAACCTGGTTCTTTACTATATAATCCTCAAAGAATTGATGTCGCCTTTTATAAATGGATAGACATCGCTTTTTATAATCCTTAATATCACCTTTATATTTATTTTTTGCCCATTCGGTGTTTGTCGAATCCAGCTCAGCAAAAAAATTGTACTGAGAAGCATTTCTCCCATTAAAACCAATTCCCCTTTTATCAATTAACATTGCAATCGAGTCTCCAGGGCTTGCAAAAATTCGAGTACTATAATTTGTGGAATCTCCAAAAGAAAAAACTTCAATTATTTGGGCCTGATTAATCGATTCGAGGGTAAATATTGTGGTGTCATTAATCTTTTCCTTAAATAGGTTATCATGATTGGCTCCTCGGAAATAAGAGTAGTTGATAAAATTCATATAATCAAAGGCTTTCGTATCATCAGCAAATCCTTTTATTACTACGTTTTTGGAAGAATTCGTTTTATCCTTAAGGACAGACGTTATTTTTCGGGTATTGTTTTCGTTATTTTGCTTACAAGTTATGAATGACAAAAGGACCAGGGTTAGCAGAAATATTATTTTGTTTTTTAGAAATCTCACGGATGATAAAGTTTTAGTGAAATATTTAGGAGTATGGATTATCTTCTGTTTTTAATGTAGGCCTCATCAGCGTTAATAATAAATTTAATACTTAAAAGTCCCCGGTGCTTCGCAGTGGAAGCCTAGTATAAAGTTTGAAAACGGATGGTTTCCATAAATTTCAAGACTTTTTCTTTTCATACCTCGATGGTTCTGCGGGTAAATTCGTTAGACTCTTGATTTTTCTAATGAATCAAGGTTCTGGCACAAGTACCCACGTCACACTTTCATGACGTATGAAAATCATCAACTCATTAATTATTAATCTATTATTTCAATAACATAAATTTAAGACTTTTTCGTAAATAGACCTAGTCCTATAAAACGGCCGATTTACCTTTTTGGGTTAAAAGATTAGCGAAGTCCCAAGAAAGGTTCGATTTCCGGGAATGTTCAAAACACAAAAATAGGGTGTCCCATGGATTTTTTAATTCAGGTTCTCATCATCAAGCTTTGCCATTGCCGTATCCCCTCTATAGGTATTAATTTCAATAACATCAGGGCAATTTGTCCCTAAGCTGAAGGACGAGCCCTTCAGCCTTTTCGGATTCCCTTTAACCGAAGGCGTATATCTTGTTGTCTCTTCAAACTAGGATCAGTTGCCCAAGTCAAACCCGCACAACAAGTGCATTAAATTTTGAACTGTACCTCCTAAGAGAAAAAAGGGTAATTTGTCGCGTTAATTGCGGATTCCCGGTCTCCTCATTGGTGCCTACAAAAAAGTATCGGGCCTGACCCTATTTGCCAATTTTTGAAATCATCGCCTTGACGAATTGTGCTATTTTAAGCAAATCCCAAAAATTATTCTTCTCGTTACTGCTCTTCAAAGCGATTCAAAAGCACGGCCACCAGTAAAGAGTGGCCGTGCTTGTGGCAGAAGGTTGCTGTACTGATTTAATTGACAATAATTTGGTGGACCTCGTCAATCTCTTTCCCTACAATTTTCAAAAAATAGTTGCCTTTCCTTAAATAGGACACATCAATACTCGGACGGACGACCGAGATATCGAACTCTTGCACCTTAACCAGGTTTCCGCCGGAATCATAAAGTTCGATTAAAATGAATTCCTTTTCCATCCCGGAAACATTCTGAACAGAAAGTCGGCTGTCGGGAATACCATTCGTTTTTACGGACTCGGCAACCTTGTCTATAAATACCTCCGAACTGGACGGGTTTGGCGATACTACCATGGAAAAACCACTACCGCAGCCGGACTGGGTAATGGTTCGTGATGCCGACGCCACACCGCAACTTCCTGTGTTCTCAACCGAAAGCACGCCTCCGGTACACCCGAACTGAAGGTAAACGGATCTGGACGAACTGGAAAGGAGAAGGGTCTTGCTCGAAGGGTTGAAACTGTTTCTGTACCAGTTGAAAGTTCCCGAACCACCTGAAACACTAGCGGAAATTCCCCCGGACCCGTCGGTAGTGCTTGGAGCGGTCAAATTCAGTGTCCCACTACCGATAGTTACGGATTTAGTAACGGTTTTACTGCACCCGGATGATGAAACGGAAATATTGGCACTTATGGTCGCGTTCCCATTAAAACTGGTACTCTTGGTAAATGTCTTTGAGTTTCCGGAGCCAGAAGGAAAAGTAGCCGCCCCCGAAGGACTTATAGACCACGTCACCGTGGTGCCTGTAGGTGCCGCGACACTGAAAGTGCCTGTTGAGCAAATACTTGTTGGGCCGGATATACTTGGGGCAGCACAAACAAAGGTACAATTGAAAGTATCCGAGCCTGCAATCGCATCCATTTCGCTAGCCAACCACTTGCCGTTTCTTGCGTTGAAGGAGAGGTGGGGTTCGTTCGTACTCGACGTATTGTACGAAGTAGTGAAATTCACGAAAGGAAGGGCCTTACTTCCGGTGGGAGGCGTCGCGGCGTTATATCTTGCGGTATAGTCAGTGGCCGTAAGCACCGTATTACCCTTACCCACATCCAATGCGCTGGCCGCCGATATAAAATTGAAATTGGGATTGAAGTCAATGGTAAGACCAAACTTGGCCAGTGCGCTACTCTTGTAAGTACTGACGCTAGGGTTGCCTGTACCGGAAAAACTTGGGTTAATACCTCCGGGATATGAATCCAACGGTAATTGGCCCGAAGGCGAATTATAAGTGCGGTAGGTGATGTCCTTGCTGATTGGAAGTACCCATAATAGGTTCTTGGTATACTTTACCCTCCCATAATAAATTTGGGACGTACCAGAAGAAGGATAGGCATTGACCCTGAAATCAACATTGATTTTGCTCCTACCTGGTAAGATGCCCAAAAGAAATCCCGGTTCGTTGGTGGTTCTTGCGATGATGGTAGCCGCATTCCCGCCATTTGTAAGCATCGCAAGGATGACATCGGTAAGAAAGGTGGTCTTTCCATCGGCCGTAGCCTTGAAAATCTGGGAGCCGGCGGTTACGCTTTGACCGGACGCACAATGGCTGGCATTGCTCAAAGCGATATTTCTGGTCTGTGAAGGATAGCCCAATGTCTTAAGTTCATTTTGAAAGGAAGTCCTCAAAGAGTTGTCTATGGTAAAGCTGCTGCTTACATTATTTATGAGCAGTTGGCGCGTGGCGGGGGCATTCAGGAGCTCTTCGATATCGGAAATTCCGACACCGCCGGAGGTTATCGGAATATTGAGCACCCCGGCAGCTGATTTGATGTATTGGTTGACCGCATGCCTTGCCATATACAAAAACCCAAGAGGTACGTTGGCCCCTTGATGTGGGGCGTCATGGCTGATATAAAGACCCGTTTTGTGCTGTTCCCCACGGTTTTCCATATCCTTCAGCGCATACCGGGCGATAACCCCGCCCATGCTTTGCCCAAGGACCACATTGGGCGTAGTACTACCCGCAGCCGCTTTCTGGGTATTGACCCATTTAATGACCTCTTGCAGAACATAGGCGTTACGCTGGATGTAGTCGGTACCGTTGTCCCAGTTGACATAGATCACGTCATAGTCTACCGAAGTATTGTTGGTAACAAGGTTTCTTAATTCTATTCCGGCGTTTTGATTAATTGTATTTTCAAAGTCGTCATAATCGCTATCACCTACCGATCCACTGGAAGCCAACAGTCCAGTATCAAAACCTTCCGCTACTATCAGGGGCTTGCGTATTTTTGTATCCGTTCCGCTGTAGGCAATTTGTAGGGTGGCCGATCCGGCAACGTTAAGATAGCTTCGTGTGGCTGTTATGTTCTGTTGTGCGATGGGTAGCGTTCCCTTAGCAGTTGTAGTAGGAGTCACATCTTTAACCATCAGTTTTTGTCGGCTGTATAAATAACTGCCATCGGTCAGTCTCATTCGATATGTTAGCGAGAAGGTACCGGTCGATGTATAAGTTGTGCTAGCTACTGCATTGTTATAAAGGGTTTTGTAACCGCTGCCGTTACCGAAATCGACCTCGATGTTGCTGATGGCGGAAGCTTGGTTGGTGTGCCATAATGTGGAAGGCAGGCTTAGCTGAAGGCCGGCCTTGTTCAGCTCCAGCACCGGGGTACTGATGACAAAGGCGGTCTTGGTCTCATAGGGATTTTGCCAAACACCGTTGACGTATTTGTCGTCATAGGTGTTGTTGACCACTGTGATTTTGCTGGTGGATAGCGCATCGCTTCGGAACCTTGAATATTTGTAGTACAGTCCGCTCAACAACATCTGGGCTGACGAAGTGCTTTGCGCACTATTTGTCTTGCGCTTCTGTTCAGATTTAGCGGCGAGTTCGTCGGCCATCGGTGCCAAGATACCCGGTACGCTGGTAGCCGTACAGCTCGAGACCAGATTGCTCTATGTATCCCTGTAGACACCGCGGTCTACATAATTGTCGGTGCGGAGCACCCCGTCGTATTTGGTAATATCGATAAGCTCGATACCGTAGTCGAGTAGAATGCTGTGTGGAATACGGTTCTTTTCGAGGGGTGCAAAAATGGTGTTGGTTGCGGTAGCTACGGAAGTATCGGTAGTTTGGGCCACCGAAGGGGAAAGGTACGATAAAACCATCGTTACGGAAACGACGGCAAAGGTTTTTTTCATTGTTGATTTTAGAATTAAAGGTTGATATTAAGCTTAGTTGGTGTATAAGACGTCAAATCGGCCATCGGTAATCTTGATTTCCTTTCCGGCGTCGTCCAATACTGTAAATTCAAAGGTTCCCGAGAGAATGAAATTTTCAGGATCATAGTTCGTAATAATCAATTTGCCCGGTTTTGAATCGGTTGTTCTTACTGTTAATTTTTCGTTCCCACCGCCTTCGATCAGTAGTCCATTAAATTTACCATCGTTTTCAGAAACGAGCAGATATTCTTTTTCTTGGATCAATTCTGTTTTCGTACCCTGAATTGAAAGCGCTCTGGTATCGATTCCTGAACCACTGCTCATGGATATTCCCAGGTAATAGAAACCATCTATTTCTTGGTAGAAAGCGTTAAAATTATTGTTGCCTAGGGAATTTGGCGTTAGAATCTCTCCATCTACCAAACATCCGAACGTCTGCGCCCCGACTTGTGTTGCAGGAGGTAACTGGTCAATGGGATTTACCGGGTCATTATCATCATCGTTACAAGCAGTGGTCAAAACCAAAAATGCTGAAATCAGAAAAGGTGTTATTTTCATACTTTTATTTGTGTTATCACTCTGTTTGAGTGTATGGTTGTCCTTTATAAAACCGAAGCCTTCTTTCGATTGAATACTATTTGTTAATTCTCTGTAAGAATTTTACCTATCAAAAGTAGATTAAAAGTAAATTTGAAATTAAAAAATTTCAGTCATTTATGTTAAATTTTTTAAATATAATTCTCTGATTTGCAATATATTAAGGTTTACCTTATTTTTTTGAGATTTTTGTTGGAAAATGTCTCCAATCCTGAATAGAACCCCTTTAAGTCCTAGAATAAAAGCGGTGTTTATGAGATTTCTTCAAATACTATACATGCGGCTCTGGATAACACTCATATTTTGACCATCTGATAACAGATTAATTGCAATATAAGGTGTTTGTACAATGATAAAGTATAATCATTTGGGAGTTTTATAAATCGGCCTTTTTACGGGACACTTTTCCCAATGCACGGAATCTTTCGCAGGAGTGTCCCATTTCTGGTCATTTTTAGTAGTTTCGTTAAATAACGTTTTACGGGACACTTTAGTCAAATGAAAATCATTCACTAAAGGAGGTATGCTATTTTTTGGAAAGTACATTTAAACCGCCAATTCAAGGTACCGATGGCCATCACCCTGCGGAAGTCGCAAAAAAACTCCAACCGTCCGGAAAAAGACCGGCCGTCTCCATTTTTCACGACCCCCTCGGGACCGGCAAGAGCAAAAAGTTTCTCCACTCTTCTTTCCTGCACGTCCGTTTCCCCAACGCACCATACATAACCGAAACGGAAGTGCACGGGAAGCACTTCGAAATTTATGCACTTGCCCCGCCATTGCGCTTTACCATTAAGTACATTTAAACCTCTGTTTATCTTAATATTTCCTGCTTCCAATGTTCATTGGCTTCAAAAAGTTCAGATTGCCGTAACAAATAAATGGTTGCTATTTTTACGTTTATTTAAACTTTTGGATATAAAATTCGGATGGTCATGGGTGAGTAAATCCAATTTTGGTCCAATAGGTTGAAAAAGTAGATGTCGAAAATTAAAAGTGAATCTATTCTATACGGTTAATCACGACATTAATCACGACATTAGTTGGGTGTTAAAATAAGGTTTTTATAATAACAATGCACTCGCCTCATCCAGAACCGAGCTATCCAACTCTTTCAAATAAGCCTGGGTTACTGCCAAGTTTTGATGCCCAAGTGATTCACTGATAATATCTGTAGCAACGCCCTTTTGTTTTAAGCAATTAGCATAGCTATGTCTTGCCACATAACTTGTAACGTGCTTGTTTATTTTACAGATTTTAGCTATTTCTTTCAAATCTTGATTATACTTTCTAAGCGTCTTGTGCTTTCGATATTCAATCTGTATCGGTGTCATGTGGTCTCTTAAAAGGATAGGAAATACATATTTCGTACCGATTGAATTCTCCTTGAAATAGTCAAGTATATTTTGGACGGGAGGGAGGATGGTAATATTGAAATTTCCTTTGGATTTAGATCGGGTATAGAAGATTTTATGGTCATTGATCTGCCTCCATTCCAATAGCATTTGATCGGCGAAGTTCATCCCGCGAGTATAAAAGCTGAAAACGAAGTATTTATGGCTTTGTAGAAGATGAGGATATTGCGAAATATCGAAGTTCACAATTTTCATTATGTCGTTAAAATCCAAAGCTCTTTTTGCACTACCGCCTTTCAACTTGGAGATTTGATATTTTTTGAATGGATAAACCTCCGAGGTAATTATGTCTCTTTTGACCGCAATGTTAAATAAAGTTCTTATCGACCTCATGCGGATGCTAATTCCGCCATCTACTCCTCCACATGACCTCAAATAACTTTCAAATTTCGATAGAAAGGTCATATTTATATCAGAAAATTCCAATTCTGATTTTTTCGTAAACCGCTTTACTGCGCTATACGCCTCTCCATGAATTCTTGCGCTGCCGGTCCTTCCAGCAGCGTTCAATTCATTTATAATCTCCTGCCAAAAACCGAAGACACCATTTTTAAGAGAATTTGATGTTATCCGAAAAGCATTCTCAAAATCCCTGAGCGAGAAATTCTCATTTTTAATTTTTAGCTCCGAATAAACTGTAAATGCTCTATCCCTGATTTTTAGCAAAACCCTGTTTTGCTGTAGATATTTAGAATTGTTCTTAAAATGACCTAGTTTATCGTTCCATTCACTTGATCCTGCATTATATAGTGTAGTAAAATATTTTGATTTTCTATTTTTGGTAACGCGCAGGCATACTGGAAAAGTGCCATCGGACAATGCTTTCTTTCTCAAGACTATTCTAATACTTGCCATATTCAATTTTTTGCGGGTACAACATAGGTACAACATTTTACCTTTTAAAGGTACAACTAATGCAATTAAATGAAAAGGTTATAAACATAAAACATTGATATTTAGTCAATAAGAAAATAAATGTTAATAAATGAAAAGTAAATACACACGCCTGGGGGGCGTGTGGTCGCAGGTTCAAATCCTGTCATCCCGACCAGTAAGCACGGGGCCTTCGAGAGATCGGGGGCCTTTTGTTTTTCTAACCGTACAACATGCGTACAACAAATTGCAATGAATTACGATTTGATGATTGTGTAGCCTTCCCCTTTTTGTATGGCTTTTAGCGTTGGCTTTTCGTTCTATTTATAAACACACTTCCAATTAGTCCAATTAGTCCAATTCCGACAATCACGTCTACCATATTCCACATTTCCCTTCCAAGTACGATTTTAAAAAATGGTTGAAAGAGTAGGGCAAGTTCACAGTAGCTTTTTTCTAATCCGTGATTTTTATAGCCGATGTAAGACCAGAGTTCTTCAGATTGGTCTAACGGGATAAACAAGTGAGCTAATTGCTCGTTGCTAAACTGTTTCGTCGCATAATCGTATAAATCTGTTATCCATTTAAAACCTTAACAACGGTAATAGGAGTAGAGAAGATAAAAAGAAACGGCTTAAAAGAGCATGTAAAAAGTTTGCTAAGCTTTGTAACAAATACTCCATTTGCCAGTTGGAGGAAGAATTATAGATAGATTCCGTAGCTGGATTTAGACAAGATTTGGGAGGAATGTAATTATTTCTAAAAATTATAAAATCCTATGTTGCGTAGTACCATGCCATGTTTCTGGGATTTTTACGTTTTAGGGCAAAATTAGGATGCTTTGAAAAATCTTGCCATATCCCTGATCAGTTCGAATGGGGCAAGACCATAAACGGGATGTCGATGTTGAATCCGATCTTTTTGATGACCGGCTCTACGAACATGCGTTCGAAAAAAGTTCGTTTGTTGCGCACCATGGCCAAGAGATCCATTGCTTTCTTCACCTGAAATTGATTGATGCCCTCAATAAGGTCTTGGTCGGGCAGATCGTGAAACGAATTATCGGTCTGGGCGAGAAGGTCTTCCAGTTTTTGTTTGTTGGCGGCATGCCCTTCGGATAGGTCGTGACCACTGCTTACATGGATTACATCAATTTCGGCACCATGGGTTTTGGAGAGGTTTAAAAGCTGTTGCAATTGTTCCTCTTTATAATCGATTTCATAATCCGTAGGAAATAGGATGGCCTTCGGAGACTTATATTTATATTCGGATGGCACGGCGATGACGGGGCAGACGGACTTATTTATAACCTGTGTCGCATTCGTCCCGAAAAGAATTTCCCTGGTATTGGTAGCTCCCTGGGTGCCCATAATCACCAGATCGGCCTTTTCGTTTTTGGTGATTATGAGAATGTCATCGGTCAACGTGTTAAAGTCCGCCCGTGAAACGAAAGTGTGCTCAGCATTTTGGAATTCTTCTAGCAACCGTTGTTTCAATGCTGCCAACTGTGCCATCGCCTTTGCTTTGTATGAATCTTCTAGACTTACCTGACTAGGACTTTGCAATACATATTCCACCTGAAAGACGGGCGGGGTATAGGTGTGGAGCAGATAAAAGGTGGTCTCTACACCTTTAAAAAGTTGCACCGCATACGAGATAGCGTTGTAAGCGTTCTCGGAAAAATCAGTTGGTAGTATTATTTTCTTCATTTTGTACTATTTTTATGTGCCAAAAATGCTCTGTTACTGTATGGTTTGCAGCAAACATAAGCATGATATGTATCAAATACCATGATTTAAATCAGTTTGTATTTTAGCATACGACCCATATCTTATTCAGGAATGATCTGGAACATTTCGGACTCTTTTGCAAGTAGCAATTTTCGCCGATAGGATACCTATATCATTTTTGTTTTGTAGATTATAGGGAATTTAAAAAAAATAAATAGATATGAAGACAGATAAATACGCATTCAAAAGCACTTTACAGGTAGAAAAGGACAAACTCGACATCATCAGTCTCGAAAAAGTGGCCGAGGCACATCCTCAGATAAAAAAGTTGCCGTTTTCAATCCGGATTTTGTTGGAGAACGCCCTTCGTAACTACGACGGGTTTTTGGTAAATGATGCACATATCGACAATCTTATCAATTGGAACCCGAAGGGTAGCGATGCCGCGGTCCCTTACAAACCTGCGCGTGTGCTGATGCAAGATTTTACGGGCGTTCCTGCCGTGGTCGATATCGCCGCTATCCGTTCCGAAGCTATCCGAAAAGGAAAGGATGGTGCAAGGATAAACCCTAAAGTCCCCGTCGACTTGGTCATCGATCACTCGGTGCAGGTCGATTTTTTCGGCACCGACTATGCCTATCAAAAGAACGTGGAATATGAATACAAGCGGAACAGCGAACGCTACGAACTCTTGAAATGGGCACAAAACGCGTTTGAAGATTTTACCGTCGTTCCCCCGGGAATGGGCATTTGCCATCAGGTAAACCTGGAATATCTGGCAAAGGGTGTTGTTTTGCGCGATGGCTGGGCCTATCCCGATACCTTGGTGGGTACCGATTCCCACACGCCCATGGTCAATGGTATCGGTGTAGTGGGCTGGGGCGTTGGCGGCATCGAGGCCGAAGCGGCCTTGCTGGGGCAGCCCATTTATTTCTCTACCCCGAAAGTTATCGGTCTGGAACTAAAGGGAAAACTGCCCGAGGGTATCACCGCTACAGATATGGTACTAGAAATTACAAAGCAACTTCGGAAGTACGGCGTAGTGGGCGATTTTGTGGAAGTGTTCGGAGACGGCCTCGACCATTTATCAGTTCCTGACCGGGCGACTATCGCCAATATGTCCCCGGAATTTGGGTGTACGATCACCTATTTCCCCATAGACGATCAGACGCTACGGTATATGGAAAAGACCAACCGCGACCAAAAACAAATTGATTTGGTGGAAAATTATTGTAAAAACAACCTTTTGTGGCGTACGGGCAATGAAAATATGGAGTATTCCGACGTGCTTACCGTAGACCTCTCAACATTGGAACCTTCTGTCGCCGGACCCAAACGTCCACAGGATAAAATCAGGGTCAAAGATTTGAAAGAACAATTCGGAAACCTTTTAAAGGAGATACACGGCAGGGATTATGTGCCGTTGGAAGAACGTGAGACGTGGTACGCCGAAGGCGGTTCGGGCACCCGTTTCAACAAACAGTTCCGGGATAAAAAAGTGGCTGACGATGTTAAAATAGCGGTCGAGGAAGATTCCGCATTGCATTCCGTTCGCATTAGCAAGGGCAATCAAGAATATGCCCTCAGTGATGGCTCGATCGTGGTGGCGGCGATTACCTCCTGTACCAACACGTCGAATCCATCGGTTATGCTGGGTGCCGGACTGGTCGCCAAGAAAGCCATCGAAAGAGGTATTGACGTAAAACCATGGGTAAAAACTTCTTTGGCACCGGGCTCCAAGGTCGTAACGAATTATTTACGGCGGGCGGGACTGCTGCAGCATTTGGAAGCCTTGAAATTCCATGTAGTAGGCTACGGTTGTACCACTTGTATCGGTAACTCGGGGCCATTGCCCCCGCATATCGAAAAGGCCATAGACGAATATGACCTCGTGGCCGCTTCGGTATTAAGCGGAAATCGGAATTTCGAGGCGAGGATACATCCCAAGATACAGATGAACTTCTTGGCATCGCCCATGTTGGTAGTGGCGTATGCCATTGCAGGGCGTGTGGATATAAACCTGCTGGAAGACCCTCTTACCCAAGACGTAAACGGGCAAGATGTATTTCTCAAGGATATTTGGCCCACCCAACAAGAAATTCAGGAGTCTATCGAAATGGCCACGACCAAGGAGGATTATGCCCAAGAATATGCCGTAATCTTTGACGGGGAAGAGCAATGGAAAAACCTCCCTGCCCCGACGGGATTGGACTATGAGTGGAAAGACGATTCCACCTACATCAAGGAGATTCCGTTCTTTAAGGATATTAGTGAAACTCCCGAGACCTTACAAAATATCAAGGATGCCAGGGTGCTGGTGAAACTGGGCGACTCGGTCACTACCGACCATATTTCGCCAGCCGGCTCGTTTTCCGAAGACAGTTCCGCCGGACAGTACCTAAAATCAAAGGGCGTCGAGCGAGCAATGTTCAATTCCTACGGTTCTAGAAGGGGCAATCACGAAGTGATGATGCGCGGAACCTTTGCCAATGTTTTTATTAAGAACGAGATTGTCTCCAGAAAGGGTGGTTTTACAAACTATTTTCCAGATAACAAGGAAATGACCGTTTATGATGCCGCTATGAAGTACATAGAAAACGATACGCCCCTAGTCGTTCTGGCCGGTACCGATTACGGTTCGGGTTCGTCCCGAGATTGGGCTGCAAAAGGTACTGACCTTTTGGGCGTAAAGGCGGTCATCGCCAGTTCATATGAACGAATCCATCGATCAAACCTGGTGGGCATGGGCGTTTTGCCCCTGAAATTCAAGGAAGGGGAAGATGCCAACAGTCTTGGCTTATCCGGAAACGAAACCATATCTATAACCGGAATTGAGTCGGGACTGCAACCGGGCAAGGAACTCGACGTAACCGCCCGCAAAGAAGACGGTTCGGAAATCACGTTCAAGGCGATAACGAGGTTGGATTCGGAAATCGAAATCGAATACGTAAAACACGGCGGTATTCTACAATATGTGCTACGTCAGTTTTTGGAGGAATAAGCTAATCCTTATAAATACATTTAAAAATGTCTAGAACGATTACCTTTGACCGAAGTGCCCAATCTACAGGACAAGAACATACTAAGATAAGCAGTAGGTTTTGACTGGGTGCTATTCAGTGGATTAAAAGTTACCAATGCCGTTAAGGCCAGCATGCTCAAAGAAACTTCGATGAATTATTTGGGATTCGCCGAAAATGGTAAAATTGCCTTGAAAATCAACGGTCTGATAATGTGATTTCCAATAGTGAAGGGACGTCGGTACTACCACGGGATTGGTTTAAAATGATTGAAAAAACATAATTTCGCACTAATTTCAATACTATCGTCGTTATGTCATATCAATATTCCATAAATAAATCCAAAACCTGTTTACTTTTAGGCTGTTTTTTCTGGCTATTTACCTCTGGAGTTCTTTTGGCACAGACTGAAAAGAACACCTATCAGCCGATTATGTTCTCTTTGGAAATCAATGAAGTGCCTAAAATTGCTCCAACGTTTAGAGAGGAAATTGCAGACGTTGTTGCCGCACAAAAATTGTTAAACGACAGCTTGCAACAAGAAAGACGCTACTGGAACGCGGCCTACCCCTCATACCGCTGGCACCAAATTATGGTGGAAGCCGGTAATCGTACCAAAGGTCATAAAAACGGTGGTCGCATGGCTATTCTGCATTTGGCCATTTATGATGCCCTGGCTGAGGTATGGAAACATAAGCAAGGAAAAAACCGATCAGCCCCGTTTCAAGAATATCCCGAGGTTGAGAGGCATGGGACCCGTAAGGATTATTCTTCTTACATCTGCGAATACAGTGCAACTGCTGCTGCCGCGCATCAAATTATCGGTTACTATTTCCCGGAACAAAAACCCTTCTTGGATGATAAACTGCAGCAATTCAAAGAAGCGCGTCTACGTACCGGATTACAGTATCCGAATGACATAGCGACGGGTATGTCCGTTGGAAAGCGAATCGCTGAAAAATACATCGGCTACGCCAAGGCCGACCGCACCGATCAGCTGTGGACCGGTATTGTGCCCGATGATAAAACCTTATGGAGCGGAAAGCCAAGCAAGTGGGACCCGATGAAACGCCTATGGCAACCTTTTACCTTAAAAGCCGCCGATCAGTTCAGACCGGCACCCCCACCGACGGATTGGACGACAGAGATGGAAGAGCTTCGCCAATTCAACAAGAACAACCAAAGCAGCGATATTGCTTGGAAATGGAAAAGTGAGCCCATTTGGGATCTATTATTGGAGCGTAAAATTTTAGAATATGGTCTTGACCCTTTTCAGGCAGCCCGTGCCAGCGCCCTTTTTCACACCGCTCGCTTTGACGCGACAATTGCGGCTTGGGACGGCAAATACCATTATTGGGGCATCCGTCCGTTTCAATATGATCCTGATTTCAAGCCAATTCTGATCGAAACTCCCAATTTTCCCGGCTATCCCGCGGGCCATACGACCGTAGCGGGAGCATTGGCGACCGCATTGACATATTTATTTCCCAAAGATGCCGTCTATTTTCAGGAGCTTGCGGTCGAATGTTCCGAGTCGCGTTTTGAAGGCGGTGTCCACTTTAGAAGGGACAATGAAGTCGGGCTCGAGGTTGGTGAAAAAGTGGGTGAGCAGGTTATCAAAAGCTTCCTTGAGTAGTTGATTGTGGCTTATAACTTCCCTCTATAGTTTCAGTTAAGCCTATTTCCTTGCAATTAGCCTGTTTCAATAGTTCTATATGCTTTTGTGTCAACTTTTCACCAAGCCCTTGTCCTCTTCCATCAGGGTGTACGCCTAACGATAACACCCAGCCTTTATTTTCGCTTACATGTAAACCGCCAATGACAAACCCCAACGTCTTATCTTCATCTTTGGCTACTACGAAATAATCGCCAGAGATATCGAATAATTGCCTGATGGCAAAAGGTGGATAGCTGTCCGTATTGAATACTTGCTGTTCTATGGCATTAATTTGCTCAAGGTCTTTTAAGGCTGCTTTACTAATCAAAATCATACTCATGCATTTTAATAGCCATAGCCACCCAGAAGGTGGCTATGAACTATTTAGAGTGTCATTCTTAGGTCCGTAATGAATTACCTTAAATACGAATTTAACATCCAGAGTGTCTTCTCCGTTTCTGAAATATAATCGCTCATCAGGCTCACTGTTCCTTCATCGTCCGCATCGGCCGCAAGGGAAAGAATACTCCGCTCTTTTGTTATCAAGGTGCTGAAGTTGTTCACAACGACTTCGACACCTTTTGTACCGTCGGCCACGTTCTTTTCTTCCTTAATCTCGGTAGTTTCAAGATAGTCGGTGTAGGTGTGCAAGGGCTCTCCTTCTAGGGTTAGGACACGCTCCGCAATCTCATCGATTTTGTTAAAGGCGTCCTTGTACAGTTCCTCGAATTTCTCGTGCAATTCAAAAAATTCCTTTCCTTTTATATTCCAATGCAGGCCCCTTAGGTTCTGATAGAATATTTCATAATCTGCCAGCAAAATATTTAGTTCAACAACTAATTTTTCAGCTTTTTTCCTGTCAATTCCTACTAAATTCTTCATGTGTTTTTTATTTTGATGCTAAGATAGACATCCTCTTAACGATTCGAAATGACCCTTATCAGTTCGGGGTCTTAAAGTATTGTGAATGACCTAAGTCATGGCAGGTTTGAAAAGGTTCCCATAGTTTCGTGGTAGTGCTACAAAATGAAGGTCATGGAAGATGTAGTTTATAGTACCATTACACCAATGGTTGAAAAATGGTAGGTCGATCTCGTGTCGGGGCTGCTTATTGTTCTAATAGGTATCTGGGTATTTTTGACACCGTATTTCGATGGCATACTATTTCCGTAGATTGGAAAAAAGAGGGGGCGCCTTTTAAATACGTTGAATACTAAATCCTTAAAAAATAAAAAAATGACAATTAGACAGAAATTGGAAATCTTGGGTGGAGAAAAAAGCACCCCTTGTATTACGATATCATTGAAGACCCATAGAACACGGCCCGATAATGCCATGGATGTTATCGCATTGAAGAACCTCTTGAGGGAGGCTGAAAGGCGTATCATAGACGAATACGGTAAACGGGAGCAGGGGCCGTTGTTAAAGAAAATAGCAGAAATCGAAGTTGATGAAAGCCTTAATCTGGATAGCCTACACATTTTTCTATCGAACAGTACCGAAATGATCATAAGGTCTACCGCACAGGTACGCACGAACAGGGTGCAGATATCGGATACCTTCGCACTACGTCCCTTGATAAAGGAATATAGCCGAAATGAAGAATACGCTATTCTTTTAGTGTCGCAGAGTGGGGTTAACCTATACAATACACTTAATGACAGCGTCGTCGAAGAAATTGTAAATGACGACTTTCCGTTTTCAGAAAACCGGCATCACACCACGGATCGTAATAAGGGCAGTGATCCCGAACTGATCGACAATCTGGTGCGTGAATTTTTAAACGGTGTCGACAAGGCCGCAGTAAGGGTACACAACGAAACCGGACTTCAATTTGTCGTTATCTGCACCGAAGATAATTTCAGCCGTCTGATGCAGGTTTCCGACAAGCCCTCGATGTACCTTGGGCATGCCAATATCGATTACAATAGATCGGCACGGCATCAAATTGCAGCGCAAGCCTGGCAAATCGTTAAGGAGCAGCAACGCGAGCGAAGAACGGAAGCCATTAAAGAAATCAAAGAAGCCATAGGGCAGGGGAACGTTTTGACCGATCTTCAGGAAATCTACCGGGCCACCGTCGATGGCCGCGGCGATTTATTGATGGTACACCAGAATTTTGAACAACCGGTACTCATGAATGGTGATGGCACCTTTGAATTTATTACGGATACCACAAAAACAGATGCCATAGAAGATATAACAAGCAATATCGCTTGGGAAGTACTCTCCAAAAAGGGTAGAGTGTTCTTTACCGCCCAGGACGAAATCAAGGATATCGGGAAAATCGTTTTGAAAACACGGTATTGAAATCCCCCGATCGGGGTAGCATAACATGTAATTCTTATGGCATAGAATTCAAAATTGTATGGGTAAGGAAACCTATCGAAAATGTCCGAACTGCAGTACGATGAATTTGAAATGCGTTTTAGCCTTTATATTTAGCTACTTGTCAGTATGAACCACCTGTTATAAAAGATGTTTGCATTCAAAATGTTACATACGAGATTTCAATGGGCACGCCATCTGTACGTGCCCATTTTTGCTTTGGAGCAAGCCTGGTCGCCTTACTATGCTATCTACTTTGAATACTACATGCCCCAAGTAAACCTGCGCTTTGCGGCCAATCCCCTTGATGTGGTCTTATATTTTTCGGGTGCACTGTTTTTTCTGCCAAGCGGCTGGAAAAACGAAGTGGATACCCTAAAATTTGGGCTTGTTTTCAAGATTAGGGTAGAGTAGCTCCTTGCCCGGAATGCAATGGAGTGGGAATGGACCGAACGAATTATGAAAAACTCAGCTTATTTAGTCGAGGATTTATTTAAACTATTTACTCTTGTTCTAAAAGTGCACTTCTGACAAAAGACGATACTATTAACAAAAGCGGATTTTGTAAAGAGTTGTAATTTTTTGAATCATATTTCAGAGCATTTATTCATGATTTTATTAGGTTCGAAGATGAAAAAAAGAGGCGTTGCATAATCGTAGGAAAAAAGTCATCTCATAACTTCGAGGCTATTTTGACAAACATCCTAATACCTATAATGATTTTTAAAAGTGGTCTCAACAGTCAAACAAATTTATTAACTTAGGGTTTACAAAACTGATTTTGTTGAGTCCCGAAGTATTACTATACCTAATATGACCTAAATAATTAATTAAAACAAAGTACAAAATCCCCTTACTAAGACAATTAGTATCACGTCACCCTTAAAATTCGATATTAGCATTGGAAAGACTAATCAGCAAATTAGCGGACCTAAAGCAGGTGCTACGGGGTTTAGAACCTCCAGAACTAGGCTATAAAAGAGTTTATAGAGGGCAGTCCAATAATTTTCCAAAAATGCTTTCTAATGCATGCCGCCCGAATGCTACAAAAAAAGGAATGTTATGGAAACTAGCCTTAAATTCAGTGCCACAGATTTCTGACCTCAATAGAAGTTCCTCACAATCAGGTATCGATACAATTATGAATTTTAGTGTCTGGTTTGAAGCCCTTGTACAGCAATATGGTCCTGGATCTCCTTATTTGGATGTTAGCTCTTCAATTGAAGTGGCTCTTTGGTTTGCATTAAATGAGGTTGAGATAACCAATCGGGAATTTTGGATTTCCCCAACTGGACATCCAAAGATTCCGATATACTTTCCAACAATGCACTTTAATCCTAAATTTGTAGGGACGGCATGGTTTTATGTTATGGATGTTCCCATATGGGATGGTAGCAACATTCCTCAACATGGTGAATTGGTAGATTTGTTGGAAGGACCAGAGCTAGTCTCATCAAGTATCAGAATAAAAAGACAAAAAGGAAGTTTGGTATTTGCAGATCGTGAACTCAACGGTGGTGACCTATCGTCGTTTTATGTTTGCGACCCCATTGAAATTTCATCGCTTTTTAGTGGATCAGAGTTAGTTAATGAATCGTTCACGTATTTATTTCCTGAGCCAGAAGATGACCCCTGGTTTCAGCTATTGTCTAAAGCGCCATTGGTCCCTCATTTAGACGAACTTAGCGGGTTCAGCTATAAACAATCCCTAGAAGTATATGTTGTAACGAATTCGAAGGAAATAGATAAAGACTTTCTCCCGCTTCAACGTCAAATTGAAGAAATAGCCATGCCTACTAGGGCTGTTGTAAGAACTTATCCTGAAATATTAAAAAAAATACGTGCTACTAGTTCGATGGACATAGAAGAAGCCACTTATATTCTAGTAGAAGTCCCTTTACTGAGTACCACGCCACCAATTAACTTATGGAACCAAACCGTTTTGCGTTATGGATTGGGCAAAAATGCACGGCCGAAATTATCAGATGATTACCGAATATTACCTTATACCTCGCTAGAAAATGTGCTCTTCGAGTTTAGCGCGCTTGACACCTCTTTTTATAGAAACAATCTTGATGACGAGCCGATCACTGCCATGTGGATTACTATCGAGAATGAGACCTATCAGTGTACCTATTTTTTTAAAGAAGAAGGCGGTTTTTCATTCAAACCCTTTGCCATAGAGTATACTTTTTCACTCGAAAGTGGTCAGTTTGAGATTAAGGGAGAAAGAAATATTCCAGTTGTAGAGATAAATATCATTCAAGGTGCCATAAAATACTTTTTTATTGCGTTGCATGTTTTGAGAAAGTTTTCTCCTACACTTAAACCTGATTCGTTCACTATTATGAACGTTGACAATATAGCCCCGATACCAATACGAGGTGAGACAGTTACCCTGGTAAGAAGCAAGAATGATCCCATGGACATGCGACTGCATTTTCTTGTGGATTCAAAATCAGGCGAAGCGTATTTAGGACCAACATTTGAACATGATGCATCAACGATTCTCTCAGTAAGGTCAGCAGATAAATTCCCATCAATGAAGTCTCTACAGGAGATATATGGTTACACCGATAAAATTAGCTACCCGCAATTAGACCTTCCAAAACGACAAACTGATGGTTTTGATTCTCGAATAGCAGATTTCGTTTCAGACATCATTTCGCAATTGCAACAGAACTAATCGATACTTTTTCATAAAAAATAAATAGATCCATTATGTCATTTACCACAACAGAAGAACGAAATTGGATTTGCAAACATTTTGACGAAATGATGCAAACGGATTTAACGGAAGCAAGAAAACAGTATATCCTAGATCACCCATTATTACTGTCATTAATAACAATTCCTGTAATTACCGAAAATAGAGGCCATGATCCCAACATCATAAATGTTTTTGACTATTTAGACGAACTAAGAAAGGGTTACTGGAGCAATCCTTCAACATATCCAAATGGATATGGCCCTATTGAAAAAATTGTCAACCAATGGAGAGATGGAAATCTTGAATACACGACAGCTAAAGAGAAGGTAAAGAAGGTTTCATGTGCAGGATTCCTTTCCCCAGTATATATCAAAGCCCTGATGTATCAATGGATTGATGATCTGGCCATAGACCTTGACTTTACCATGAAGTCTGCCGAATTGGCTGTTGATGCCGTGATTGCTAATCCATTGCCTAGCTTATCGATAGATCTCATGATGCAAGCTTCTGAGGGTTTTATGCAATTGGCACACCGGAGTCTTGTAAGAAGACCTGATGGCACCATCTTTACCAGAGCCATTAAACTCGGCCAGTGGGCGGTTAAGGAGGCCAATAACAAAAAACAATCAGTTCTCGAAGGTGCATTTCTGCATATGTTGGGTACGCTTTCCTTGGATGCCTACTCAGGTAATTTTGGTCCGACGGAAGACTACCCCGAAAACGTAGATATCTGGATTGCAAGAGCAAAAAACCCAATGCCAGCTCCACAAGAAGGATTTAAACTAGCTAAGATTTTTCTTGAGGCCGCATTACCGCTCAGAACCAGCGGTTCTGCATATGGCGAAACTGTAAAGGCATTGATAGAGGCCATTATTTATGAAAGCATTTATATGGATAGGCAACCAAATATCGAAGCGCTGAAACAACTGTCCTTAGTAGCTATGCAGCATCTAGATCCGATTGAAGATGTCGCCCTTCGCGATAGAATTAGCGATTTAATGAGCATTTACTCGTAGTTTTCGAAACTACACAATCATCGAGCGGAGACCTTCAGACTGTCTCAAAACGATTCTGTCGCGTATGTAAATTTGAGCATAGTTTTAGAAGTTAATAGGAAGTATAAAAACGTAAGTGCTTGATGACTAGTCTCAATCTTTATTTTAGTATGACCAAAATATTGTAAATTTTGACAAATGCGACAGAACCAGAAATCGAGCATTTTGGCCATGGCCGAATTCATTTACTAATATTTACTATTACAGAAGCACTACTTGATAAAAATACCTTTGAGCTCTTTCATTAAACTCTCATAAGAGCCAATAATGAGTTCGACCTCAGTCTGTTTTTTTGATTTTTTCAAATCAGATTCAAAAGTCAGTAACTTTTTCAAAATCCATATTGAAAAATTAACTTGCCCCAATATGTTTTCGGATTTTCTTATTGACCCGCCATTACACCAGTGCTTTTTATAATTTTCCTTAATCTCATTTATTTTGTTAATCCTGCCATTAGATTCTATATCACCCTTCATAATCTCATAGATTCCCACCGCCCCTGTATAGGTAAGTATCCAAAAAGAAGTACTATTTTCACTTCGTTGTTTCAACTGCTCTTTTAAATCTTTCATTTGGTCAGATGCAGATTTAAGATAGTTATTCCTTGGCTTGCCAAATAATTCAGAAATGCGTTCTAGGGTCAACCAATTAATAATTGTGTAGTAATCAGGCTCTATTTGTGCCATTAAATTATGAGCATCCCTATAGGCATTCGCACTGATAATCAAATTTTTAATAATATTCGACTTACTTGTTTCAGTTAAGGCTTTTCTTTTAAAGTGACCTCCCTTTAAAGATAATCTTCTATGTGTAATACCAATATTTAAAACATTGGTTATCATTTTTTCCGCTTCATTGATTTTTGCCCTTGCACCTCTAGAAAGCTTTCCAGTTTCTTCAAACTCCTTTAATGCCAATTTAGTTAAGATATTGGCTAGTTTATTCAAGCTGTCCAAACTATTGGTGCCATCTGGCAAATATCTTAGTTGTTGTAAATATTTTTCTGCTTCGAAATACAGGTTAAGTTCATAATAGACTACTCCTATTGCTTCAACTATTTTGCAATTATCCAACCATTTTGAAGGTATTCTCGCAATTAGACTTTCAACTTCATTTCTTAAATTTCCCCTATCCCTGCTTGAGGCAGCTTCTGACCTACTGCTTAAATTTTCTAGCTCAATCAAGACTTCATCATTGTCCACAAAATCCATGGGCTTCCATTCACTTTTTCTTTTTGATTTGGTAATTTTATAGTAAGGATCCCCATAGCATTGATATGCACCCCACGTATTTGTATTACCATATTCTTTATAAGTAAATAATCTCGCTTTCTGAACTGCTTCCCCAAAGGCTAATCCATCAAACATGAACGTATACATGTTTTTGGCAAAATATTGGGCAGCTGAGTCATCAATTGCCCAGCCGGCCGCTACAACAGCTTTGACACCTTTTTGAATAAATTGGGTTCCCACATTTGCAGCAAGTTTATTGAATGCCGTTTTATTCGGTTGGTTCTTTTCTACTTCACCTAAATAGCAGCAATTTATAAAAACAAATTCCGGTGTTTGGGGTAAACTTTCTATCTCGGCGGCCGTAATATAAGTTTTACGGTCCAAAACCATTCCCGTTTTAGATGGATCATTCGTATTTACAATACCATGACCTGCCATATGTATCACTTTGTAATTAGAGCTAAAAAGCTTGTTAATAGTAGTCATACCATCTTCTTCAATGGCGTGTGTCGTTTGATAGGATTCTTTCCTGAAAATTTCTAAAACCGATAATGCTTCTTCCGTTGCATAAGGTAATGATGGGTATCTAGATTCAATATCTGTTTTTGGATTTCCAATAATTAATATGGAGTCAACCACTGTCTGATTAACCTGGATAGTATATTGCTTTGTAACTAATTGGCGAATTAATCCAATTTGGGTTGCAATCGGCGCATTGTTCCTTTCACTTGGATAGTGTAGTATTTCCCAAGGATAACTTGCGGATTGTTCGTCTACAATCAATATGATGTTTTTATTGTCCGTAGCGTAATCCTTGAAATTGTTCGGAATCAACAAATGGAAAAGGGTCTTAGCGGTTTCTTCGTTCCATGTGTTTGTGTTTACCGATGCTTCAATAAGACGGTCTATTAAATTTCGCTGCGTGGATTTTATCTCTTCTTCAGCTCTGGCGCGGTCGGTAAGAGAAGTGAATTTTAGGGGGTTTTGACGGGATTCATGAAATTCAATAAAATGATCCATAAGCAACTTTTTTGCAGAAGCCGATACTTCATCTCCTTGTTTTGGATCTTTTAATAAAGAAAGAAGCTTTAATGGAATTTGATTGGTGGTATCTTCATCTACTTCTTCTACCTTAAGCCTATGCCACCAATTTTGTCTATTTTCCTGTGCAATTCTACGACGCCGTCCTGGAGTTTCGCGTATGTAAGAAGACGTCAAGATAAATTGATCGGCAAAATCAGGCTCTCTAATAATCTTAATTAATTCATGCATTGCTTGTATAGCCCTATCCTTATAGATTTCTATGATTTCTATGCTATCAATCTGCGGCGGATTAAGGCCTTCTATATTCCTTAGGCCCTTGTTGGCTTGTAAAACGCCCATCAGCAAGGCGCGAATAGAGGTTCTTATAGACAATCCACTATAATCACTAGCGATCAATAAGGAGCTTACACCTAGGACAGGGTTATTATTATTTTTCTCTTTAATGTTGCAATCATCATTTACCGATATTTTTGACATTGCATAATCGATAAAAGCATGCCTAAAACTTGCTGCTAATTGTCCCTCATTAAGTTCACCATAAACTCCCAATCCTAAAACTATTGCCCCCTTAAAATTCGCCTCTTTGGTCAGCAATACTAGTGACGACTCTATTCTTTCTGGATACAATCCAACGCTGTGATTTTGAGATAACCTGTTATTCATGTAAAAATCTACAATACTTTCCGCACTTACTATAGGATCATTGTAATGATGCCCGACAGCTACAGGAAATTTTGCATTTCCTAAATCACCATGGCTAATTTCTACTGAAACCTGAAGTTCAGGTATTTCCTCATTTAAATTAGGGGATATGCCCATGATGGCATCTTCTACCGCCCTTTCAGAGGACAAGACAATTGGGTACTCTTCTGGCATAACGAATTCTTCAGACTCTCCGCGCACCATAATGGGTTGATTAGGCAATAATTTCGTTGAGCCGGTTTCCAGTAGTTCGATTATTGCTGGGAAAAACTCTTTAGTAGAACATAAGGCTCCATGGCTAGCTCTCATATACCAGGTACGACCCTCAAACGATTTTGGGATGCCAGTTTCCCATGTCACACAACTATCACCTTTTGACGTTCCCCAGAGGGTAGCTTTTCCGTTAGTATCATATTCTAATTTGTATGGCGTATAAAGGTCCTTTCCTGCAATATAGATGATATTCGGACCTTCTATTGGGCGCTTAGCATATAAGGCCTGTAACTTTTTCGCATCATTCAAATCTTTAGCTAAAGGTTCTACAAAACCCTCTTCTTTTTCACCAATCTCTTTCCATGTAGTTATTTTGTTATAATCGCGATCGGCATTCATCGGTAAAAGTTCAAGAAGACCAGGATAGCATTTTATAATCTCTAACAATTCACCGCTACTATTGGTAATGTCAATAGAATGCAAGATTTTAAAAAGTTTGTGCTTTCTAAGAAAAAGCGAGGGTATAATATGTGAGCCTCTTAGCGGTGAACCAAGGAAAATGGCCATAGACCCAATTCTAGAACTAAAATCTTCCCATACTTTTTGGTGAGCACTGTACATAGCATGTACAACAAGGCCTCCCATGGAATGCGCGATAATCTGGATGGGTTGGTCGGTTTTTGCCATTCTACACTCTAAATCTTCGGCTAGTTTTTTAGCAGAATCTATAATTGAAACCCTCCAGTCATAAGGAAATGGCACCACATTGTACTTCTTATCCAACTCTTTAAGCAATGCCCTGTAGGAGGATCCCATGAGGGCATAGGCTTCTACTTTTTTTGATTTGATTTTCAAACGTTGCATATCACCGATAGCTAGCCTTAAAGGGTTTACCCATATGGCATCGTTGTCAGCTTGTAGTTTAGAGCCCATTATACCTGGTAAAACGTATACATGAGGCGCCTCTTTTTCATCTTTGTCATCCGGCGCTACATAATTTAGCCCTCCTCTTATTTTACCAATTTCACCTTCATCATCAATTAGCATTGTCAAAGGTTTATAACCCAGAGGGGTTGTATCATAACCACTTAAAGCCATGACAATATTATCTTGCGAAACCTTATTCATAAAATACCTGAAATGACTTACGTTCTTATTGCAATGAAAGGCATAATAAGTTTTGTCCCTGGAAGCACTTCCAAACATCGAAAGGGTATTCACTACAAAATCATGCTGAGTTCTATAGAATGTGTCCGACAAGATCACGGCTAAGGACCTCAATACTCCATGTGCCTTAACATCTCCCGCTACCACAAAGAGCTCTGAATCTATTTTGATATTGGGATTGTTCAATATCCGTATTAAGGGTGACCCAGGAATCATGGCTTCCAGTCCCGGAAATACCTTTGCATCCTCTTTCTTTTTAACAAAAGCAATTAAAAAGGCCTTAACATATGCATAAATCGGACTAGCCTTTAGTACGGGTATGAGCCCCAAAAGGTTTAGAATTACCGTTAAGTATATATCAACTCGATTGGAAGCTAATATTGTGCCAGCTGCCGGACAGGCAACTCTCACAAATCTTTCAACCCTGATATTTTTATCCTTTGATAACTTATTTATTATTTTAAGATGCGTTACGTCTTTTTTTCTGCCCAACATTTCAAAAAGTTCGATATCCTGTGCTGAAAACACCTCCTCTTGGTTCGATAAGTTTCTACATAGAATTTCTCCAACAAGTCCTCCCCGTGAATGGCTTATTAAGTGTACAATAGCATTTTTCGGCAATTCTCCTAGCAAATCTATTGTATTCTGCAAAGGGCTTTGGGTAAGGGTGGCATGTTCAAACGCGTACATATGTTCGCTGTATGTTTTTAGCATTGCTTTCCACGCGGGTGACGGTAGGTTATCTTCATAAAAGCCACCAAAGCTACCAGCTGTACTGGATGCAGTTCCATGAATCAATACTAATAACGGTCCGTTAACCGAGATGTTCTGTGCTTTTTTACTGAGTTTGTTGGGGTTCTGGCAGTGGTAAAGCCCAGGCGCTGGCTCCAACTGATTTTCAATCTTAGCAGCCAAAGCAAGCGCCGATAATTCAACTATCTTTTCGTTAACTTTTATTATTTTTAATTTCTTAAGTAGATTCTTCAATAACCCCCTAGAACTTGGCTCGTAGCTTTCCAAGTGAGAAGGTAATATAAAAGTATCGGCCTCATCATAAATTCCCCTACTTCGATTTTGCCGCGCTTCTTTTTCTAACTCGTCCAATGTAACGACACGAATTAGTCCATCTTCATACTCTAACTCAATTACATCCTCGTAGTCAACATCAAAAGTGTTTTTGATTGAATCCGACCTGGTGGTGGCAATATCGAAAGCTGCTATAGTTTCTGTTTCCAGGAATTTGTGCGATGCTGTATCAAAGTAAGACCCTACTTTAATTTCATTACCGTAAAAAGAAATTGGTTTCTTGGCCATTGTCATTTTAGTTTTAACCTATGGAAATATTCATATTTTACTGAATAATTAATCTAGTTGTGATTGCATTTTAAATTTAAACGATAAATCGCTGCATTGATATGAACATAACACTGCTTATCGCAATTGTATATCAATTTACATATAAGCTTTCTCTGTTTCCATAAACTATTTTTTAACAAAAACATATGTAGTAGCTAGCAAATGAGTATCATAATTTTTGAGATAAAGGGCATCTAAAGAAGTGATAAAAATATAAGATTGCACCTTGCTTCATTTTTATACTTTTGCTTCTTTTATTAACTACAAACGGGCAACGTTTAAAGCTTTGGAAACTCTGATAAATAGTTCTTGGGGGAAAGGAAACTAAAATTGTAGGTAAAATCTAAAATACTAACGGAGCAAAATCTTATAGAAAATTAATAATAATTTTTATCCAAAAAAAATATTTATGCCAAGAAGTTCAATCTAGTAGTTCAATGTGCATCATTGCGCTGCATCATTGATACCAAAATGCACCTATGTGATGAGCATAGATCTGCAATCTGCACCTAATAATAAATCTTTAAAATTCCTGCCGCAGGTTAGAACTGCTTCGCGTCAGATTCCCCTGCCTATTGAAAGTCTAGTGCAA
>RCMY010000529.1_pt1 | contig 35863 bp, 33 predicted proteins | sample 2041341 | NCBI WGS metagenome assembly RCMY01 (sample SAMN09708234, study PRJNA481090) | Marine sediment metagenome, whole genome shotgun sequencing project. | reverse complement strand
TGGGGCAACACGATCTTCACGAACGTTGCACTCACTGATGACGGCGACGTGTGGTGGGAAGGTCTCACGGACACTCCACCAGATCACTTGACGGACTGGCAAGGCAACGACTGGACTCCCGAATCGGAGGGCCCTGCTGCACACCCCAACTCTCGTTTCTGCGTGTCCGCGCAACAAGCACCGTCCATCGCAGATTCGTGGGATGACCCGAACGGCGTTGTTCTGGATGCGATCGTTTTCGGCGGCCGTCGCGCGAGCAACGTTCCCCTCGTCGTTGAGGCCCGCGACTGGGAGCACGGCGTCTACATGGGTGCGACGATTTCGTCCGAGCGCACCGCCGCCGCGGAGGGCACCGTTGGCGAGCTTCGCCGCGACCCGTTCGCCATGATGCCGTTCTGCGGATACAACATGGCCGACCACTGGTCACACTGGCTTGGCATGGGCGAAAAGCTTCGCAAGAACGCCGTTGTCCCCCGAATCTTCCAGGTGAACTGGTTCCGCAAAGGTGAAGACGGTCGTTACTTGTGGCCCGGTTTCGCGGAGAACGCTCGCGTTCTCGCGTGGATGCTCGACCGGGTTGACGGTCAAGTCGGCGCGAAAGACACTCCGCTTGGACTCGTGCCTCGTGACGGTGGAATCGACCGCGAAGGTCTCGACGTCTCTGCAAAGGATTGGGAAGAACTGTTCGACGTTGAGCCCGAGTCCTGGCTCAACGAACTCGACGGCACGGAGAAGTTCCTTTCGACGTTCGGCGATCGGCTTCCCGCGGCGCTGCCTCAGCAGCTGGACGACATCCGGGCTCGACTCACGAACGAATAGCGCACCTCCCCAACGTTTGGGGCGAGTTAAGCGTCTTAGTAGGTGTGACCACTTTTTTACCCGCGCTTAGGCACGCCGCCGTTCGCCTTGATGCGCCGACCGCCAGAATGGGGTCTGCGAACGAAAGGGCGCCAGTGGAGGAGAAAGCCGCCGCGACTCCTGCTCCCGGCTGGGAGCAGGTTGTCACCGAGCTGGTTTCCGAGCGCGGTGCTGCGCTCGAACGCTACGCATTCCTTTTGTGCGGGAACGCGGATGACGCTGCCGACCTCGTTCAGGACGCCCTGGTCAAAACGTTCGGCCGACTTCGCAACGGGTTCACCGTGTCGAGCGCGGAAGCGTACGTGCGAAAGGCTGTGCTCAACACGTACCTGGACCGCGGTCGAAGACGAACTCGATGGCGACGAATCGCCCACCTCGAGGTTGCTGCGGAATCGCTCGATTCCCCAACACCGTCAAGCGACCTCCGCCTTGACGTAGAGAACCGGCTTCGCGAATTGTTCCCGCGCGAACGCGCGTGTGTGGTTCTCAGATACTACGAGGACCTCAAAGTCGACGACATTGCTGCGCAACTCGGAATCAGCTCTGGCGCCGTTAAAAGATATTTGAGCGATGCGCTCGCAAAACTTGCCGTTTCTCTCGGAACCGACGAGACCGGCGACGAAACAGGAGGAGGCAACAGTGTCTTCTGAATCTGAACTTCGCGAGGCGATGCGCTCGGCGGCGAAGGGCGCCACCACCGGAATTGATGCCGACGCCGTTGTTCGAGGTGCGCGCGCCCGACGAGTGCCCAAACAGCTTGCCTTCTCCTCAGTGTCGGTTCTTGCGGTCGTGGGCGTCGCTGCGCTCGGCATCACGACGCTTCCTTCTTTGCTACCTGGCCAGACTGGCGCTTCGGATTCCGGGTCAACGACGTCGATGCAAGTGCCCGAATCTGACCACTCGGGGGCAGGCGCGGAAGAGAAGTTCTATGATTCGCGACTCGTGTCGCCACACCTTTGCGGGATGCCGGTGACAGCTGCCGAGCCGAACATTGCTGGGTTACTCCTCTCGACCGATTTCCCGGACGTGGCATCGGCAGACGGCCGCAGCATCAAAGGAACTGTCACTCTCACGAACGAGGGAGCCACTCACGTGACCGGCTTGACCGCTCTCGAACCGGTCGTGACGGTGTCGCGCGACGGCATCACGTTGTGGCACAGCAACCCGATCCTCACGTCGCTCGTTGTGCAGATTGACCTTGCTCCTGGCCAGTCGCACACCTACAGCGCACGCGTCGCACCTGTAGAGTGCGCCCCGCAGGATGACGAGCGCGAACGCTTCCGAGACGACCTCCCGGCACTTGCCGCCGGCGACTACGAGTTGAGAGCAGAACTCGTGTTCGTTCCGGATGCCGCGCATCCGAGTGAAGCTATTCTCGTGGGCGGCGAGGCAGAACTCTTGCAGCTTCGCTAACTCATCCGTCCGGTTAAACGCATCGATCGCTGCCACAACGCTGGGGCAACGATCGCGCGTTTTTTACGGAAGAGGCCTACCGCCGGTTGAGGAGGTAGAGCAATCCAGTAAGTGCCACCACGATAGCGAAGATGAGCGAGATCACCCAACTGGCGAGAGCCGCGACCCCACCGGCTACGCCGAGGAAGTAGAGCAGCGCGAGAAGAAAGACGAGAAACATCGCCCATTTGGCGAGCCCGCGTGCAACGCCTTTCTGCACAATGGCAATTGCCGCCAGGAGCGTGCCGACAACGACAAGAATGGCAATGAGCCAACCCCACGACGTTCCGGCCACTGCCGTGCCGAACAACGGCAGAAGCGCCCACAGGAGAGTTCCGAGAGCGGCAGCCCACAGCCCGACCTTGCCGAGCACGCTGTTGCCCACTGCGCCATTAGATCCAGTCTGCCCCCAGCCCACAAGGAAGTATCCGATGGCAACGATGATGAGTCCAATCGTGAATAACCACGACATCACGCCACCGCTCGTGCCGCCTTGCGCGAGGATGACGGTCAGAAGCCAGAGGATTCCACCGACGAGAAGCCCTCCTCCGCCGTAGAGCCGCCAGTTGGCGGTGTCTTTGTCAACATTTGCCATAGTTTGGATTCCTTCTCAGATTTCGCGAACGTCGCGGTCACGTTGACCGTGACGCGCTTATTGTGTCAGCGTTCGCGCTGCGCCGTATACGCCTTCGGCAAAAAGACTTGGCGCACGTGTGCCGTGCTCCAGTACCTTTGGAAGAAGCTCTCGACGCTAGACGGAAGGAAACAGGATGGTAAAGCAGTCCATTTTCGGCAGAATCGCCCAATTGGCCAAGGCCAATATCAACGCGCTGCTGGATGCGGCAGAAGATCCGGCCATGATGCTCGATCAGATGGTGCGCGACTACACGAACAGTATTGCCGAGGCCGAAAGCGCCATAGCTCAGACCATTGGCAACCTGCGCCTGATCGAACAGGATCACGCAGAAGATGTCGCCAACGCCCAGGACTGGGGCGGGAAAGCTCTCGCGGCGAGCCGCAAAGCCGATGAGCTGCGTGCGGACGGCAAAGGACCAGACGCTGACAAATTCGACAACCTTGCGAAGGTTGCACTTGGCCGTCAACTGGCCGCCGAGAAGGAAGCCACGGCAGTGGAGCCAACTATCGCGAGCCAAACGGAAGTCGTCGACAAGCTCAAACAGGGTCTCGATGGAATGCGCGCAAAACTCAACGAGCTCTCCTCAAAGCGCGATGAACTGATCGCCCGCGCGAAGACCGCGAGCGCGCAGCAGCAGGTCATGGACGCGATGAAGAGCATCGACATGCTCGATCCCACGAGCGAGATCAGCCGCTTCGAGGACAAAATCCGCCGCGAAGAGGCGAAAGTGCTTGGTCAGCAGGAGCTTGCAGCCTCTAGCCTTGACGCTCAGTTCGAGCAGCTCGCCGACACCGACAAAGAGATCGAGGTGGAAGCGCGCCTCGCAGCGCTGAAGGCTGGTGGCGATCCTCAGAAAGCCGTCACCTCAGCCGAATAGCTCCACAACGATGGACTTGCAATTCCTTGTCGCAGCACAGTGGCAGGGCTCTGGCTCGACCAGAGCCCTGCACCTGTCTGACGGTGCCGACGCCATTCGAGAAGACCTTCCGGTTTCGAGAACGACGGTCATCGACATTCCACTTGGGTCAGGCGAGAGCCTTGGCAGCGGTGTGAGCCGGTTGAGTGCGATCCAGAGTGTGCGTGACCGCGTCGCCGAGGCGTTGGTGCGCCTTGAGGGTACGGTCGTCACGATCGGCGGAGATTGCGGGGTCGAGCTCGCACCCATTGCGCACGCACATTCAAGGCATCCGGATGATCTCGCGCTCGTCTGGTTCGATGCGCATCCCGACGTCAATTCGCCCGAAAGTTCACCATCTGGCGCTTTCCACGGAATGGTTATGCGGTCCATCGTGGGCGAAGGATTTCCATCCCTTGCCCTCGAGAACCCGTTGCCTGCGTCGAAAATCATTCTCGCTGGCGCGCGCGCTCTCGACGATCCGGAAGCGCAGTGGGTTTCGGATCAGGGCATCCGGATGATCCCGCCAGCCGCGTTGACCCCAGACTCCCTCGTGAACGCCATCCGGGCGACAGGGGCATCGTCGGTGTACGTGCACATTGACTTGGATGTTCTCGACCCCGCAGAGTTTTCTTCTCTCGCATTTCCGGAACCGTTTGGCGTTGAGCTGTCGACGCTTCTGGACTCGATTCGAGCCGTCGTGGCGAACTTCACCCTCGCGGGCGCCGGCGTGTGCGAGTTCGCTCCCCCGTCGCCGGATGCGGCCACAAACGACTTGCCGTCCATTCTGCGCATCATCGGCTCGCTGACCGCGTGAGGCACGCGGCGTAAAACCTGCTGAAGGCCCTCGGCATAGGCTGGCGTCATGACTACCACCGCAAATTCCGGGCAGCGCATCACTCTCGAGCGCGACGGCCATGTACTGCTCATGGGCTTCCATCGCGAAGAAAAACGCAATGCTGCAGACCTGCAATTGCTGCAGGAACTTTCGCTCGCGTACGGAGAACTCGATCGCGATGCCGAGTTGCGCGCGGGATTCGTGTTCGCACATGGCGACCACTTCACGGGTGGACTGGATCTGGCGGATGTCGGCCCGCGCGTTGGCGCCGATGGACTGGACATCGTGCCGGAGGGCGGAATCAACCCGTGGGCCGTCGAAGGGCAAGCGGTGCGCAAACCCGTTGTCATAGCGGTTCACGGCACGTGCCTCACGCTCGGAATCGAACTCATTCTTGCGAGCGACATAGCGATCGCTGCCGACTCCACTGTTTTTGGACAGATCGAAGTGAGCCGCGGCATCCTGCCCTTCGGCGGTGCGACCATTCGCTTGCCTCGCGCCATTGGGTGGGGCAACGCTATGCGGTGGTTGCTCACGGGCGACAGCTTCGATGCGGCAGAAGCGTTTCGCGTGGGTCTCGTGCAGGAAGTGGTGCCGCACGGCGAACAGTACGCGCGAGGGCTTGAGCTCGCACACAGGGTTGCCGCCCAGGCACCGCTTGCGGTTCAGGCTTCTCTCGCGAACGCTCGCCTGGCCGTTCGCGACGGTGACGCTGCGGCGGAAGCTGCATTGCAGTCTGAACTTGTGCGGCTCCTGGCGACCGAGGATTCCCGCATCGGCATGGAATCGTTCTTCACGCGCGAGCGTGCAAAGTTCGTGGGTCGCTGACAAGAAGCTGACACCCGTTCACAGTCGGTGCGCGTAGCCTCGGGGAATGAACGAGTATGACCTCATTGTGATCGGTGCCGGCTCGACCGGTGAAAACGTTGCTGACCGTGCCACTGCTGGCGGCTTGAGCGTTGTCATCATCGAATCCGAGCTTGTGGGCGGTGAATGCTCCTATTGGGCGTGCATGCCGTCGAAAGCGCTCTTGCGCAGCGGGGCAGCCCTGCGGGCAGCGCAACGCGTGGGCGGTGCGAAACAAGCCGTGACAGGCACTCTGGACGTGCCAGCTGTGCTTGCGCGACGCGACAAAGCATCAAGCCACTGGAACGATCAGAAGCAAGTGGATTGGCTCGATTCCGCGGGAGTGGACCTCGTTCGAGGCTCCGGACGCCTCACGGGAGAGCGCGAAGTCACCGTGACACAGAGGGACGGATCCGAAACCGTTTTGACGGCGAGGCACGCTGTCGCGGTCTGCACGGGAACCGCGGCAGTGATTCCCGACATTCCTGGGCTCCGGGCATCGAAACCCTGGACGAATCGGGAAGCCGTGAGCGCAAAGAAAGTCCCCGGCTCTCTCGCCATCATGGGCGGCGGAGTCGTGGGCGTCGAAATGGCCACCGCTTATGCCGGATTCGGCACAGAAGTGACCGTGTTTTCACGCAGCACGCTTCTTGGCGCCAATGAACCCTTCGCGGGAGAGATGGTGGGGCACGGACTCGAGGAGCTTGGCGCGCGAGTGCTGCTGGGGGTTGAAGCGACAAAAGTGCATCGAGACGGCAAGAAGGTCACGGTGGACCTCAACGACGGCACGACGATCTCGGCGGATAAATTGCTGGTCGCCACGGGCCGCTCTCCCCGCACAAACGGGCTCGGACTTGAAGCCTTTGGGCTCAGCGGGGGCGATTGGGCCGACGGAGACTGGATTGCCGTCGACGACACCATGCGCGTTCCAGGCGTCGACTGGCTTTACGCCGTCGGCGACGTCAACCATCGAGCGCTCTTGACCCATCAGGGCAAATACCAGGCAAGGATCGCGGGCGACGTGATTGCGGCAAGGGCTAAGGGCAAGCGCGTGCGCCAGGAACCGTGGGCGCCTTTCACCGCGACCGCTGACCACGGAGCTGTTCCGCAAGTGACTTTCAGCGAACCGGAAGTTGCTTCTGTCGGGCACACGGAAGCGTCGGCGACGAAGGAAGGCCTCGATATCCGCGTGATCGACCGCGACCTCGGGCACGTCGCAGGCGCGAGCCTGCATGCTGGCGGCTACGCCGGTCAGGTCAGGATGATTGTCGATGAAAAGCGAAAAGTGGTTGTCGGCATGACATTCGTCGGTCAGGATGTCGGGGAAATGCTGCACTCCGCAACCGTCGCGATCGTCGGGGAGATCCCGATCGACAGGTTGTGGCACGCGGTGCCGTCCTACCCCACCATGAGCGAAGTGTGGTTGCGGCTTCTCGAAAAGTATCGCGGCTAAAGGCTTCCGTATACGCTGAGCAACGCTGTCGCCGATGCCGTCCACGTGTAACCGAGTGCATGGTGGCGAGCGGATGTCGACAGGTCGCTGAGGAGAGCGCCGTCATCAAGAATGCGCGAAATCGCCACAGCCCACTCTTGCGGTTTTCGCGAGTCGATGAGAATCCCCGACGCTCCATCCGCGATCGACTCCATCATTCCGCTGCCTCGGAACCCGATGACCGGGGTGCCGCTTGCCGCAGACTCGAGCGCGACGAGTCCAAACGTTTCACTGTGCGACGTCACGAGCGTGAGAGTTGCCACGGCGAGCAGTTCGGCAAGCTCCTTTCTGGAAAGTGCCCCCACGAACCGCACGTCCTGGTCAACTCCGAGTTCTGCGGCGCGCTCCCGGAGCATCGCCAGGTATCCTTCGTCGCCTGGGGTTGCTTCTCCCGCAATGACGAGCACGGGGGCGCTTCCGCGAATCGAGTGAACGGCCGCAAGAGTGCGAATCGCCAATTCCTGATCTTTCAGGGGCTGCACACGCCCGGCGACAACAAAAATTGGGCGGCCAGGCGCAATCGCCCACTTCTCCCGCACCCACGCGTCCGCATCCGCACGGTTTGGTCTGAACACGTCGATGTCCACCCCCGGTGGAATAACCCACACTCGATCCACTGGCGCGCGAACCTCGTCAATGAGGAACGTCGCTTCAGCAGCCGAACCGGCAACCACGGCAGTGGACTGAGTGGCGAGGTACGCCTCGGACTGCACGCGACGATCCGATTCCATAGCGCTCGTCGACGGCGACAGTGCGTTTTTCATGGCCGCGAGAGTGTGAAAACTTTGAACGAATGGCAAACCGAGCTCAAGCGCAACAGGCAGAGTCGCGATCCCGCTCAACCAATAGTGCGCGTGAATGAGGTCAAAGCGCGCATTCGACCGTCGCGCTAGTGCCGCGACAGCCTCCCCAAACTCATCGATCACGCTCGTCAAATCGTCCTTGGGGATGGCGCCAGTCGGCCCTGCCGCAATTTCGTGAAGGATAACTCCTGGCTCGAGTTCGCGCTCGATCGGCTCGCCTTGCGCCCTCGTCAGCAACTCGACCTGCACCCCGTGGTTCGCCATTTCGGTGGCCAACGAACGCAGCGCGACGTTCATCCCGCCCGCGTCGGCGGTCCCCGGTTGCGCCGCGGGGGACGTGTGCATCGACACGAACGCTACGCGTGCAGGCAAACCGGACATGCCAACACTGTATTGCCTCAGCCTTCGACTTCCCTTTGCCGTGCCTGCGCCCGCGGACCAACAGGCCGGGAGGTTTCGCGTCCTCCCCGTGCGTGCTACAACAGTGCTTATGGCCATTGCAGGTTCGCGATTCGAGCGGGGCATGAACGCCGTCGTTGGCCGAGTCTCCCGCGTCCGGTGGTTTCGCGCGCTGCTGCTTCACCCCGTCGTCGCGCGCCCCGGCTATTGGTTCGCCACTCTGTGCGGACTCATCTGGGGCGCGGTGCTGAGCCTTGGGCGAATCCGTCCCCAGGGAGGGGTAATCGTGGCACGCAAGTGCCCCCGCTGGGCGTTTGGCCGCGGCGGCACCACGATAGGAGCAGTCTTCCTGACGCGCGATGCGCTCTCCGCCGGAATCCTCGCGCATGAGGCCGTGCATCGCGCCCAGTGGAAGCGCTACGGGCTCGCGCTCATCCCGCTGTACATTGCGGCGGGTCGGAACGGGCTCACCAACCGTTTCGAAATCGAAGCTGGCCTCGAGCGCGGCGGCTACATTCGCTAGCCAAATTGTGGCGGATGCCGCTCCTGCCAGCGAAGTCGCCGCTCGAGCTGTGCCCCTATAGACAGCAGCACGTGTTCTCCGCCAGGACGGCCAATGAGTTGCACCCCCATCGGGATGCCCTCGTCCGTCACGGCGACGGGCAGCGCGATCGCGGGCAACCCCGACACGTTCACAAACGACGTAAACGGCGTGTACTGCACTTGCTGCGCAAAGTTGCGTTCGGCATCCTCGTTGTCATACCAACCGATGGGCCTTGGCGTCATGGCGAGCGCCGGCGTGATGACCGCATCGAACCCGGCGAACTGCCGGATGACGGAACGCTCGAAGAGCGTGAGCGCAGCGAGCGCGTCGGAAAGCTCGCGAGCACTGAGTTCGCGACCACGCGCGACGAGCCATTGCGTGAGCGGCTCCAGAAGTTGGAGTGCGGGGCCTTCAGCGGGGATTCCGGCTGCTCCTGCTTGCCATACGGTTCTAAACGCTGGCGAATAGCTTTCATCTGGTTCGAGCGCGAGAGGCTCGAGACCGTGCCCAAGCGCATCCAGTTCGCGAACGGCCACGTCGAGTGCAGATTGCGCCTCAGGGGCCACGCGGATGTCGTAGGCGTCGTCCCACGGCGACGTCGTCATGACGCCGAGTTGAAACTGTCCTTCCCCGCGCACGGCGGCGTTCAGCAGAGCACCGCCGTCCCATCGCGGTGCACGCAAAGTGAACGGGTACTCGCCGCCAGCGATCATCGCGTCGAGAAGCATGGCGGCATCCGCGACGGTGCGCGCGATCGGCCCAGGCACGGCGAGTCCGGCGAGTTTGTCAATGCCCGTACCGGAGGGAATGAGTCCGCGAGATGGTTTGATGCCGACGAGCCCGCACGCCGCAGCGGGAATGCGGATGGAACCGCCTCCATCGGAGCCTGGCGCAAAGGGCAGCAGGCCAGCAGCGACCGCCACGGCGGCGCCGCCGCTTGAGCCTCCCGCTCCGAGGGTGGTGTCGTACGGGTTTCGGGCGGGTTGCCCAACAAGGTTTTCGGTGTAGCTGGGGAGCCCAAACTCCGGAGTGTTGGTTTTGCCGAGGCTGACCGCGCCCGCCGCGTCGAGCGCCGTGACCAGGTCGTCGGAGTCGTCCGGCACGTAGTCGGCAAACAGGCGTGAACCGAACGTCGTGCGGACGCCTTTGCGCGGCACGAGGTCTTTGTCGGCGAACGGGAGTCCCCACAGCGCGGCTGAGCGTGCGGAGTCGGCCTCGAGCTCGCCCGCTCTGGCGAGTGCGGCATCCGCTGTGACGGTGAGGAACGCGCCAAGGTCGCCATCCAATCGAGCGATCCGTTCGAGGTAGTGGGTGGCAAGCTCTGTTGGCGAGATTGTTCCGCGCTGCAGCAAGCTCCACTGCTCCACAGCCGTCTCATGATGTAGTTCGCTCACACGTCAAGCCTACGCAGTGACTTGACAAAGCTCTGGTTGAGTGGTTAATTGGTCAAGTAACTAACTGATGCACATGGATGACGACGAAAGAGAGGGTTGCGCGTGGACGACTCACGACCGATCTTTCTCCAGATTGCGGAGCAAATCGAGAACGACATCCTCAGTGGAGCGCTTCCCGAACACTCCCAGGTTCCGTCCACCAACGAGTACGCCGCATTCCACCGCATCAACCCGGCCACAGCGGGCAAAGGTGTCAACGTGCTCGTCGATGCCGGCATTCTCTTCAAGAAACGCGGCATCGGAATGTTCGTCGCCGACGGTGCGAGAAACCGAATCATCGCGGAGCGACGCGGCACCTTCCTCGTCGAATTCATCCAGCCGCTCCTGGGGGAAGCACGCCACCTTGACATCTCCCCAGAAGAGCTGGTCGTCATGATCATGAAAGAAGGAAAGCAATGACTGCAGCAATCGAGGTCTCAGGCCTCACGCGGCGCTTCGGATCCTTGCGAGCCGTCGACAACGTGAGCTTCACGGTCGAGGCAGGCGGCATTTGCGGCTTACTCGGCCGCAACGGTGCCGGAAAGACCACGCTCATGCAACTGCTCACGGGTCAGGACTTCCCCACAGCGGGAAGCATCCGGGTATTCGGCGAGAACCCAGTGGAGAACGCAGACGTACTCAACAACGTGTGCTTCATCAAGGAGAGCCAGAAGTACCCGGATGACTTCCGAGTCAAGCACGTCATGAAAAGTGCGCCGTGGTTCTTCCACAACTGGGATGTCGACTTCGCGGAGCAACTCGTGGACGAATTTCGCCTCCCGCTTGGCCGCAAGATCAAGAAACTGTCTCGAGGACAGCTTTCATCCGTAGGGGTGATCGTCGGTCTGGCCTCTCGTGCCCCGCTCACTTTTTTTGATGAGCCTTACCTCGGGCTCGATGCCGTCGCACGCCAGCTCTTTTACGACCGGCTGCTCGCCGACTATGCACAGCACCCGCGCACCGTCATCCTCTCCACCCACCTCATCGACGAAGTGAGCAATCTGCTCGAACATGTTCTCGTGATCGATGACGGGCGCATCATCATCGATGATTCCGCTGACAACCTTCGCGGTTCAGCATCGACGATTGTCGGAACCTCCACCGCGGTCGAAGAGTTCTCGCGCGGAAGAGAGGTTCTGGCGCGAAACCGCATCGGAGGAATCGCCTCCGTTACCGTCTCCAACCTGAGCCAGGACGACAAACGCGCGGCTTCGGTTGCTGGACTTGAACTTTCCCCCGTCTCGCTGCAGCAACTCATCATTCAAAAAACCGGCTCCCCCACCTCAGAAACGGAGATCAGCGCATGACGTCGACCATGTACGTCAGTGAAATTCAACCGGCACCGTCCACGGCAGCGCGCCTCCTCAAAGTGGTTCGGTTGCACCTCGTCAACCGGAGCCAGATCATTGTGGTGCCGTGGCTCATCATGGCCTTCATTTTCTTCGTTTCGCTCGTCATCGGCGTGATTTTTCGCGCAGCAATGTCCCCGGAAACTCTCGCCGACGCCAACGAAGGAATGCAATTCAACGGAGCGATGGGGTATTTTCTCATCTACATGCTCGTTCTCGCGGTGATGGCCATCAGCCAGACGTTCCCGTTCGCGCAGAGCTACAGCGTCACGCGAAAAGACTTCTATCTCGGCACCGTCATCACATTCTTTGGGCTCTCTTTCGCATACTCGCTTGCGATCACCGTTCTCGGTTGGCTTGAGGGAATCACGAGCGGGTGGGGTGTCAACGTCATCCTGTTTAACCCCGGCTACCTCAGCCCCAACTTTGCCGAACGTTTCTACATTGCCTTAGTTCTGTTCCTCTTCTTCTTTATGACCGGGATGGCCACGGCAAGCGTGTACGTGCGCTGGAAAACCAATGGGATGCTGGTCTTTTTCGGTGCGCTCATCCTCGCGATCGTGGGAATCGTCGCGCTCGTCACCCACTTTGGCCAGTGGCCGGCGGTCGGAAACTGGTTCGTTTCGATGGGGCTCCTCGGTGTCGTGTCCTGGTCGCTCGTGCCAAGCACGCTTGCCGCGCTGGCCGGATACGCCGTGCTGCGCAAGGCGACACCGCGAAACTAGAGAACGGGAAACCCCTCAGGAGCGCGTGGCGCGACACGGGAAAGACGAAATCAAATCCATGGCCGGTTCTCAGGGTTAGCTGCCCTACTATCGGTGGGTGACTGAACTTCGACCGCGCGGGCCACGCCGAACCGCGGAGCCCACGCTCGCTCGGCACGGGCGCTTGCCGCGGCGAGGTGCTGTGACCACGATTCTCAAGTTCCTTGCCGCTGCCGTCGCCGTCACGCTTGTCAGCGGTGCAGCCGTCGTCGGATACGCGGCGTGGGACATCTCCAATTCGGTGCAGCCAGGGGTCGCCCTCATCGGTGAAACCGAAGGACCGCCGCCAGGCATCGGCGCAATTGAGGGCGGAGTTAACCTCCTGCTCGTGGGAAGCGATAGCGGAGGGGGCGACGAACGATACGGTCGACGGGGCGAGAACCTCAACGACGTCACCATCTTGTTGCATATTTCTGCAGATCACACCAATGCTACGGTCGTGAGCTTTCCGCGTGACCTCTTCGTACGCATCCCCTCCTGCCCCCGGGAAAACGGTGAAGGCAGCTGGGGTTCGCAATCCTCTGCGAAAATCAATGTGGCACTCACGTATGGTGGGCTCGCGTGCGTCGTTCAGACCGTCACGGATCTCACCGGCGTGAGCATCCCGTTTGCCGCGAAGATCGAATTCAACGGTGTCATCGAAATGTCGAACGCCATCGGTGGCGTGACCGTCTGCATCGCCACCCCGATTCGCGACAGCCAAATCGGCCTGTACCTGGATGCCGGGGAGCGGGAGCTGCAGGGCTGGGATGCTCTCATGTTTTTGCGGAGCCGCTACGGTGTCGAGGGTGGCACGGATATCGCGCGCATCAGCAACCAGCAAGTGTTCATGTCTGCGCTCGTGCGCGAGGCAAAGAGCAGCGAAACACTCTCTGACCCCATCAAGGTGTACGGACTCGCCAAGGCGGCCGTCGACAATATGCGAGTCTCGAACAGTCTGCTAAACCCGCTCACTCTCGCATCCATCGCACTCGCGTTGAAAAACATCGCACCGGAAAACATCCAGTTGGTGCAGTACCCAAGCTACTTCGGCAACAGCAACGGGGTCGGTGGCGTGCTCCCGTACAAGCAAGACGCAGAAGCACTGTTTGCCGCCATCATCAATGATCAGCCCGTGAAACTCAGCGGAACGACGGGGCTAGGATCGGAAGTCAAAGCCGATGCGACCGCGGCCCCCACCGACCCTTCCAATGCTCCGTTGCAGGAATTCGTGGAACTGCCCAGTTCCATTACCGGCCAAAACTCCGCGCAGGAAACCTGTTCAAAGGGCCAAACGTACTAACGCTCACTCGAGTTCAGCGCGCAGTGACGAGACGAGCCGATCGAAATCTGCCGGCGCAGACTCGATCACACGGCGTCCCGCGATTCGTCCGAGACGTCGCCCTGTCGTCGCAATGTTGAGCAGCACGTGTTCAAGGCGAGACCCGTCATCATCGGGAATCACGCGGTACTCCGCACGAAACCACCATCCGCCTTGCACGATGACGAGCCAGGCTGCCGCGTCCGCCGTGAAATAACTTTGAGCGCCATCCCCAGGATCAAACCGTTGCGAAATCGCATCAAACACCGCGCGTGGCCGTGCCCGGATGTGACTTCGGAGATCATGGAGCACGACGGCGTGCCGCGGCCTCTCCCGTGGGGCTTCAGGCACGATCCGAACCGGCGGCGGTTGCAACCAATCCAAGCTCTGCATCGTTGGCGAGGCCAGGGTGCCGCGGGATCACCCGCACCGTGTATCCAAAACTCCCCGCATGCGTCAACGTTACTGTGCCACCGAACTGCATGAGGCCGGCCCCAGCCGAATCCACAGCGCCCGTATCGTCTGGAGTGAGCTCAAGACGCTCTGGGTCCACGAGCTCATCATTGGGGTGGGTGCGCCCGTAAAGCACTTCGACGGCCACATCGTCAACCGACAGCCCATCAAGGTTGATTTTTGCGCGCACGTGGAGCTCGTCCCCCACCTCGGGAACGGCATCGACCCCACCGGACTCGACGTGACTGACCGACACTTTGGGCCAGGCCGCAACAATCCGTGCTTTCCAGGCCGCAAGTTCGCGCGCGCCTGCCGCGGAGTTTGCCGTAAGCGAGGCAGCGGATGTCGCTGCTGGCTGGTAAAGCCTCTCCACGTATTCGCGCACCATGCGGTCAGCGCTGAGCGCAGGCGACAGTGTTGCGAGAGTGTGCCGAATGGACTCAACCCACCTTGTAGGTACACCGTTGTCATTGCGGTCATAGAATCGCGGCGCCACCTGGTGTTCGATGAGGTCGTACATTGACGCCGCCTCGAGCGCGTCGCGCTCCGCCGAATCTCCTGCCGCATCGGCACTCGGAATCGCCCAACCGTTCTCGCCGTCGAAGAACTCCGCCCACCAGCCGTCCAGAATGGACAGGTTGAGCGAGCCGTTCATGGCCGCCTTCATGCCGCTCGTTCCGCACGCCTCAAGCGGTCGAAGCGGGTTGTTCAGCCACACGTCAGTACCCGGATACAGCACTTTCGCCATGCCGATGTCGTAGTTGGGCAGAAACACGAGGCGGCCGCGGATGTCCGGCTCGTTCGCAAACCGCACGAGCTGCTGAATGAGTCGCTTGCCTTCGTCATCGGCTGGGTGGGACTTGCCGGCGACCACGATCTGCACTGGGCGTTCCGGATGGCACAGAATTGAACGCAAGCGATCCTGATCGTGCAGCATGAGCGTGAGTCGCTTGTAGGTGGGAACTCTGCGCGCAAAGCCGATCGTCAACACGTTCGGATCGAGAAGGTCCTGATACCACGGTGGTGCAGCGGCACCGGGGTTTTGAGCATCCCACGCTTCCGTCATCCGCCTGCGCGCGTCGTTCACGAGGTTCTGGCGAAGTTCTCCGCGAACCCGCCACAAGTCGGAATCAGTCACCGCATCGGAGAGCCAATTGCACGAGGTCGTGTCGCCGTCGCCTGTCGCGGTCTCTGCGAGTTGCACGACGGCGCTGTCGATCCAGGTCGGTGCGTGTACGCCGTTCGTGACCGACGTGATGGGTACGTCTTTGCTGTCAAAACCGGGCCACAGCGCCCCGAACATCTTTCTGCTCACTTCGCCGTGCAGCTGGGAGACGCCGTTGGCGCGCTGCGCGAGCCGCATCCCCATGACTGCCATATTGAAGATGTCTGGACTGCCATCCGCGTAGTCCTCCGCGCCAAGCTTCAAGACATCGTCAACCTCCACACCGGGAAGAAGGTCGGTGGAGAAGTAGCGTTCGATGAGACCAGCCTCGAACCGATCGATCCCCGCCGCCACCGGCGTGTGGGTTGTGAAAACGGTTCCAGCGCGCACGACTTCGAGTGCTTCTGCGAAAGTCAGGCCGCCACCAATGAGGCCGCTGATACGTTCGAGTCCGAGGAATCCTGCGTGACCCTCGTTCGTGTGAAAGACGCTGGGCGCTGGCGAATCCGTGAGTTCTGAGTGAAGCGCGATCGCGCGAACTCCCCCGATGCCGAGCAGCAGCTCCTGCAGCAGGCGGTGCTCTCCCCCTCCGCCGTAGAGTCGGTCCGTGACGGTGCGGTATTCGTCATCGTTGTCGGGTACGTCGGTGTCGAGAAGCAGCAGCGTCACCCTTCCAACGGCAACTTTCCACACGCGTGCGTGCAGCGCGCCACCGTCGGGAAGCGCGAGAGTCACGTTTGCTGCCGTGCCGTCTGGCCGGCGAAGCACCGTGAACGGAAGGCCATCGGGGTCGTGAAGTGGATACGATTCTTTCTGCCAGCCGTCGGCGGAGATCGACTGGGCAAAGTATCCGGAGTGATAAAACAGGCCGGCAGCGATGATGGGGACACCAAGGTCTGAGGCGCTTTTGAGGTGGTCCCCTGCAAGAATCCCGAGCCCGCCCGAGTACTGCGGCAGCGCGGCAGCGATGCCGAACTCGGGGGAAAAGTATGCGATCGACGCTGGCGCATCCGGTCCGAGCGATTGGTACCATCTCGGCCCCGTCAGGTATGCACGCAAATCATCCCTCAAGGCGTTTGCGCGAGTAAGGAATGACTGGTCGGCGGCCAGCGAGGCGATGCGGTCAACGTCGAGTGTGCCCAGGAGCGCTATCGGGTCGTGGCCAGTGGACTCCCACGACTCCGGCGATACGTACTTGAAAAGCTCTTGCGTTGGCGTGTGCCACGACCAACGCAGGTTTGTCGCGAGCTCGTCGAGCACACTGAGCGACTCCGGAAGCACCGGCTGGACGGTGAATTTTCTGATTGCTTTCACGAGTACCTAGCCTAGGCGAGGTCCTGCGGCCGCGATGACTCGACTACCCTTCGCTAGCGGCCTCCGCGTCGAGGCGTTCGTCGTTTTTGGCTTCAGTCTCCACCGGCTCGCGCGACCCGCGACGCTTGATCGCCCCGGCGATTCCGCTTGCCGCCATGTATCCGGCGTAGAGGAACAGTCCGCCAGCAATGGCGGGGATGAGCCATGAACGACCCTCCCCATTGACCCACGAGTTAACCCAACCAAGATAAGGGATGCTGTACCAAACTTTGCCGCGGACCTGCGCGCCAACCACTTGCTTCGCATCGGCCGTGTTGTTAGCGTCGCCCTGGGTGGTGAAGGTCCTGGTGCCGTCTGACACAGAGGTGATGCCGATGACCCGATGCGTGACGACAGCGGGCTTTCCGGATTCGATTTGATACGTAATCGGGTCACCGATGACGAGCGTGTCCGCGTTCACAGGCTTGACAACGATTAAAGTACCCGGCGGATAAGTTGGTGTCATCGAGCCGGTCAGAATCGTCATTGGAGTCGAGCCGCTAACCGCAGGGACAATAATTGCCATAGCTGCGACAAGGAGGACGAGCGCCAGCAAGCCCGCACTCACACCAAGCCCGAGGTAGTAAATAAGGCCCCTGGCCTTCTCGCTCTCCGCCTCGGTCCCGTGTTGTCTGCCCGTCACGTTTCCTCCCGCCGACGCCGCTTGGCGGCGACCAGAAAGAATAATCCTATTCCGAGCGCACCAGCACTGAGCGCTAGAAGAGAATATGGCGTTTCGGAGCCGGTTGTCGCGAGCTTCACAGGCGAGCCGCTGAGGGGAATCATTGCCGATGCTCCGATACACGACGAAGGGGGCAACGCACCGACGGCGGCATCACTCATGCCCACCCCCAGCGAAAGAGTCGCCGTTTCGTTCTGACCGACGGTACCGGTGAGGTTGCCGAAAGCAAGAGTAGAGGTGACCTTCACAGCGCTGCCTGCGGGTACGAGGTCACCCTCGAGAAGTATCCAACACGGCTTTGCGCTGCTGAGAGGTGCGGCGGTTCCTTCAAAAGCGGGTGTGCTGGACTGCACCGTGATCGCGTCGGCGATGGCGGGCCCGGAAGCGACGACGTCAGCGAGGATTACCCGGAGGTATCCCGCCGCCGCAGACGTATTACGCACCCAAAAACTCGAGCTTTGGTGGTCGCCTGGCACGGCAATGGCAATGTCGGTGAAGAGCGAACCTGAGAACACCGGTGAAAAGGTTATGCCATCCGCACTGAATTCGATTCCGACGGGAGCAGCCTGCGCGGGAGCAGCCTGCGCGGGAGCCGCCAGCCCAAGGGAGGCCAGAGCCAGAACGAGCGCTGCGACCGCTGCGACCGCTGCGCGCGCAAACTGCCGCGCGTTGTGAGAAGCGAACTTCACCACAACAGCAAGGATTGCTCGGCTATCCGGGGAGGCGCTCACCGTCATGGCAACCCGCATTGGATACCTCCGCTGGGCCGCACCGTAATAGAGGACGTGGCGACAAGGTTATTGCTGGCGTCCAGCACGCGAACCTCGAGGGTGGTTTTCGTTTGGTCCTTAAGCGGGTTGTTAGACGGAAGCAACCCGGTAATATTTGCAAAATTGTCGTTCACCCCGCTCGAGCCGATCGTTTGCCAATCGACCCCTGCCGACACGTCGTAGTCCGCCTGAAATGTGTACATGCCAGCAACAGCAGCGCTCCAACTGTAGAGTACCCACCCCTTCGAGCCCTGATTGTCCATACTCGCGCACGTCAGACTCGTACTGAGGGTGATCGCTTTCAGTGTAAAACGCTGATCCGCGGATCCATTGCACACCTCCTGAGTAGTTGTGCTCGGCGATGCCGCACTAGAGGAAACACACAGGCCGCTGCTGTTGTTCACAATTTGATAAACGCCTGCCGTCACCGTCTGCAGCTGCCAAGCCTGACTTCCCAAACCGGTCGCGTTCTGTACAGTAACCACTGCGCCTGCGGCGGTAGAGCCGCCATTCCCCCAGCGCAGGCTCAAACTGTGAGTCGGCGTCAGGCTGAAATAGCCGAAGCCATCGGCAGTACCCGGTCGGAAAACTTTATTCGGCGCGTCGTTGCAGGTCGAGCGCGCTAAACCTGATCCGACACCGCCGGATGCCGACACCTCGAGGCAGTCTCCAGACGCAGCAACGAGGTTGAACCTGGCCGACGACAACGGTGTGAAGGCGGGAAATATGTATTGCGTGCTCTGAGGTGCGCTCGCGGTGGCGCTCGCGGTGGCGCTCCACGTCCCTGCCGTCAGAGTTGAGGTGACCGTAGGCCGGATGCTGAGTGTGCCGGTCGGCGACGAGATATTGCTGCGTTCGACATTCTCGGTGCGTATGCACCACGTCATGGGCGGGCCGCTGGCGCTCGGGCCATCGATCTTCGTCAAGGTCGGGGGAGCCAGCCAGCTACCGGTCACGACAGTTCCTGTCGTTGCTGCGGTATTTGTGCAGTTCGCCGCTGCGGTGGGACCCCACATCGTCACGTTGAGGAACTCGGCAAGCTTCGCCGACCCACCGGCGGCGTATCCAAGCGCAATCGACACTGGAACGGGCGTCGTACTGGTTGATGGGCTGGTATTTTCTACCGTGACGTAGCCCGTGTGCTTTCGGTCGTGGTTGACGAACGTGTCTGTCAGAGTGTCAACGCCAACGAGAGTCACCGCAAGCGAGCCTGCCTTGGCCGTGGATGCCAGCGAAGCCTGAGCGCTCCAGTACGCAAAAGCACCCACGGAGGTCCCTAGAACAAGAAAGGTGGCGATTGCCACCACCAGCACTGTGCGCGGTATTCGCCACGACCTCTTGTTTTCCCTCGCGAGGATCATGGGCGCACCTGGTCGGCCACAAAGGTCATGGAAAATGGAGCTGGCTGATTTTGCGCAGCAGCGGCTGTGAGAGAGACCTGAATGCACACGGTGATCGTAGCCCCGCCTGCGAGAGTGCCGGCAAGAGTTGTCGGTGTGGTGGTCGAGCTGGGGCCGGTGATCGTTCCGCTGCAAACGCCGGACTTCACGCGTACCTCAATCGGACTTGTTCCAGCGGCGGTACTGACAGTTACGGTCGCAGGAGTTGTGCCTGTATTTGTGACATCAACCTCTTGGATGGCTTCATCACCCGGCATGAGCGCCGACCATGGCGCGCCATTCACGGTGTAATTGGCCGGGCTCGTGGCGGCCACCCCTGTACCGCTGAGTGCGATGCCCAGCGTGCCGGCTTGGATGGTGCCCGCCCCGATTTGCTCTGAATCGTTCCAGGTGGCGAAACTTCCAGCAGCAGTGGAAACCCCAAGGACTGCAGAACCGCCTACGAGGGCGGTGGCGATGAGCAGCCCTTTGATGCTGGGTAGCCGGAAACGGCTGGGGGTTTCATCGCGAAGTGCGGGCATAGGGGTCACCTCCTCGGGTGGTCAGCGACATGGGTAAGGCTGTGGGGAATGGTAGGTATGCGGCTCATTGCCGCATACCCACCATCGAATCCGACTTACGGAGTGGGTGCGATCTGGGTCAGTACGACCTTGAGCTCCCCGAGCTCGAGAGTGCCGTTCTGTCCATCCAGGCCGTGATTGACGCTGCCGACGGTGTCGCCAACGGTGCTGGGGAATACTATCGTCACGGAAACATCCGTGATCGACTCGGCCTTTGTTGCGCTCAAGAGGTCAAGACCTGTGACTTCGTCTCCGGCCGAGTCGTATGCTTTCACCGTGACCGGAGTAGTGATGTACCCGCCAGTCATGAGGCTACCGAGAAGAGTTGCCTGATCGATCGTCAGTGTGGCGTTCATGTTGTCGCCGGTTGCTTTGATCTCTACACCCTGCGAAACGATAACGGTGTCGCCTGGAACGATAAGCGAGATTGCGGTGCCATCGTCATACTTCGTGGTTGCGGATCCGACCTTGGTGATCGACAATTCGCCAGCGGCGATATTGGCACCTGCGACGGTGGCACTCGAGTTCCAATACGCAAGCGAGCCTGAGCCGCCGAGAAGAAGCGCAATTCCGGCTGCGCCGGCAATCGCTGCCTTGGTGAGCTTATTCATGGTGTGTGTCCTATTTCGGGTTAGGGACCCAGACACAGCTCTTCCAAGGGAACTGGATGCTCGCGTTCGGGTCACGGCTATTTCAGTGTTACGGGTGGCTATCGCCAACCGGTGAGAAGTTACCTATTTGGATCTCTCGATCCCGGTATATTCCCCCGCAAAGAAGCGTACCTGTCGGCACAAGTGCGGACAAGGTTTGTACCCCACCCAGAACTAGGCACACCACCTCGGGGGCCACGCAAATCGCGATGCAGAAAGTCGCTCGTCATTCTCTCGCGCAATTCACGGTCGAATTCGATAGCGTCGAGAAGGTGAGCCCCACATCGGAAACACTGACAGGACGACTCCCCATCGAGCTGGTGAGCCCGCGTGGGCCCAGCAGCCGTTTTTCACCAAAAGCCTGGCTTGGCGAAGTCGTGCCGTTTCGCGCCACCATCTTCAAAGAAGGCCACGATGAGCTGGGGGCTGAACTCATTCTCACCGACCCCGCTGGCACCGCCCAATCGCATCGCCTGATCACCGGCGCACCAGGCACCGACGAGTGGCACACAACGGCACTCTTAGACGCGGTGGGCAACTGGAGTTTCGAATTTCGAGCGTGGACCGACGACTGGGCAACGTGGCTCGCCGAAGCCACCATCAAAATCCCGGCGAACATCGATGCGGAAATCACTCTCGACTCGGGAGCCGCCTTGCTTCACCGCGCAGTCATCGGGCAGCCGGGGAATGCGGTGCTCGCGCACGCTTTCTCAGTGCTCTCCGACACGGCGGCAACCCCCGCTACCCGGTTTAATGCTGCGACGGAACCGGATCTCGCACGCGAGCTCGAACTGAATCCGCTTGCCTCAACTATCTCGACGAGCGAGAGCTTTCCGCTTCGGATCGAGAGAACTCGCGCGGGAGTCGGAAGCTGGTACGAGTTCTTTCCTCGATCCGAAGGCGCACGCCAATACAAGAACGGCTCGTGGAAAAGCGGCACCTTCGCCACCGCCGCGAAGCGGCTGCCCGCCATCGCCAAGATGGGGTTCGACGTCGTGTATCTCCCGCCCATCCACCCCATCGGCACGAGCTTTCGCAAAGGCCCCAACAACTCACTCGAGGCAGGACCCCACGACCCAGGCTCTCCGTGGGCCATCGGATCTGCAGAAGGTGGCCACGACGCCATCCACCCAGACCTCGGCACAGAAAAAGACTTCACCGCATTCCTCGCGGACGCAAAGGCACTGGGAATCGAGATCGCCATTGACCTTGCACTGCAGTGCTCTCCAGACCACCCGTGGGTCACCGAGCATCCCGAATGGTTTCACCACCGCATCGACGGAAGCATTGCGTACGCCGAGAACCCGCCCAAAAAGTATCAGGACATTTACCCCCTCAACTTCGATACCGACGAGAAAGGGTTGCGCAAAGAGGTTTTGCGCATCGTCAAGCACTGGATCAAACTCGGAGTGAAAATCTTTCGCGTCGACAATCCGCACACCAAGCCGCTGCGCTTCTGGGAGTGGCTGTTGCGCGAAGTGGCGGCCAAGCATCCGGATGTCGTATTCCTTGCTGAGGCTTTCACGCGCCCAGCTCCCCTGCGCGCGCTTGCACACGTGGGGTTTCAGCAGTCCTACACCTACTTCACGTGGCGCAACACGAAAGTGGAGCTCGAAGAATATCTGAGCGAGCTTTCACACGAAACAAGCGACTACTTGCGCCCGAACCTGTTCGTCAATACGCCGGACATCCTCACCGAGTATTTGCAGTTCGGCGGAGTGCCAGCGTTCAAGATTCGCGCGGCTATCGCCGCCACCGGAAGCCCCACGTGGGGAGTGTATTCAGGATTCGAACTGTTCGAGAACGTCGCAAGGCCCGGCTCCGAAGAGAACATCGACAATGAAAAGTACGAGTATCGGCCGCGAGCGTGGGCGAAAGCCGAAAAGCACGGTGAATCGCTCGCGCCGTACCTCAGAAAGCTCAACCGCATCAGAGCCGAACATCCGGCCCTGCGCCAGTTGAGGAACTTCGAGGTGCACTGGAGTGATGACGAGGCAATCCTCGTGTACAGCAAGTTTCTTGACGGCCGATACACCGCGACAGGAAACGACGATGCCATCATCGTCGTGGCGAACGTCGACCCGCACAGCGTGCGGGAGACGACAATTCACCTTGACTCCGAGCGATTCGGGCGCGACGAGAATGCCAGCTTCACCGTCACCGAACTTCTCACCGGGCAGCAATTCGAATGGGGCCGCGATAACTATGTGAGGCTCGACGCGTTCACAGAGCCCGTGCACATTCTCAAAGTCGAGCCAGTCGCGGAAACCTCATGACGAAAGCCAGCGCACTCCCCAGCGTGCCGCTCGACGAGCTCAGCGCGATCGCTGAGGGTCGGCACGCCATGCCCCACTCCGTGCTCGGCCAGCACCCCCTCGACGGCGGAGGGTGGGTCATCCGCGCGAGGCGGCCACTCGCGCTCACCGTGACGGCCGTGCGCGCAAGTGGAACCCGAGTGGCGATGAAGCACATTGGCCACGGAGTTTGGCAGTGCCGCGCTGCGGGGCGAAGCCAGCCATACACAATCGACACGACATACGAATCAGCGCCAGGCTGGTTGGCGGAAGACCCCTACCGGTTTAGCTCAACAGTCGGCGACATCGATTTACACCTTTTCGGCGAGGGCCGGCACGAGAAGCTCTGGCACGTTCTAGGAGCGCACTTTCGGCAACACGAAGGAGTCCATGGCACCTCGTTCGCCGTGTGGGCACCGCACGCTCAGGCCGTTCGCGTGGTTGGTGACTTCAACGCGTGGGATGGCACGTCTACCGCCATGCGCAGGCTCGATGACAACGGGGTGTGGGAGATCTTTCTCCCCGACGTGACGCCGAACACGGCCTACAAATTCGAGATCCTCACCCCCTCCGGCTCGTGGGTGCAGCGCGCAGACCCGATGGCCCAATACGCAGAAGTGCCCCCAGCCACCGCATCGAAGGTTGTCGAATCCTCGTACGCCTGGGGAGATGCCGAATGGATGGCGGCACGCGCGAGCGCGAATCCGCTCGATCAGCCCATGAGCGTGTTCGAAGTTCATGCCGGTTCGTGGCGCCCGGGGCTTAGCTACCGGCAACTCGCCACCGAACTTGTTGACTACGTTGCCGAGCTCGGCTACACGCACGTTGAATTTCTTCCCCTCGCCGAACACCCGTTTGGCGGTTCGTGGGGGTACCAAGTGACAGGGTATTTTGCGGCGACGAGCCGCTTCGGGCATCCGGATGACCTCCGCTACCTCATCGACCGGCTTCACGAACGCGGAATCGGCGTCATTATGGACTGGGTTCCCGCGCACTTCCCCAAAGATGAGTGGGCTCTCGCCAATTTTGACGGCGCGCCCCTCTACGAACACGGTGACCCTCGACGCGGCGAACAACCGGACTGGGGAACGCTCGTCTTCGACTTCGGTCGATCTCAAGTGCGCAACTTCCTCGTCGCCAACGCGTTGTTTTGGTTCGAGGAGTTCCACGTCGACGGCCTGAGGGTCGACGCGGTCGCGTCCATGCTGTACCTCGACTATTCGCGCGATGACGGCCAGTGGGAGCCCAACCGGTTCGGTGGCCGCGAAAACCTTGAAGCCATTGACTTGCTCAAGGAAGTCAACGCGACCGCCTACAAGCTCCATCCGGGAATAGTCATGATCGCGGAAGAATCTACCGCGTTTCCCGGTGTGACGGACCCGACAGATGCCGGCGGGCTCGGCTTCGGGCTCAAATGGAACATGGGCTGGATGCACGACACGCTTCAATACATGGCTCTCGACCCGATGTACCGGTCCCACCATCACAACGAACTCACGTTCAGCATGGCGTACGCGTACAGCGAGAACTTCATGCTGCCGATCAGTCACGACGAAGTCGTGCACGGCAAAGGTTCCCTCCTGGCAAAAATGCCTGGTGACCAATGGCAGAAACTCGCCAACATGCGCGCCTACCTCGCCTTCCAGTGGTCGCACCCCGGCAAGCAGCTGCTCTTCATGGGGCAAGAGTTCGGCCAGCCGTCTGAATGGAGCGAAGAGCGCGGCCTGGACTGGTGGATTCTCGACCAACCCGTCCACAGGGGTCTCGCCGCGCTCGTCACGCAGCTCAATCACCTCTACCGCAGCGAACCAGCTCTTTGGCAGCAGGACCACGAGCCCAGCGGATTCCAGTGGCTCGTGGGCGACGATGCGGGGAACAACACCGTCGCCTTCCTCCGTTGGCCGCGCGAAGGCGACCCGGTTGCCGTCATCGTGAACTTCTCCGGCCAGCCCGTCGGCCCGTATCGCATCGGACTGCCCGTCGAAGGCGAATGGGTTGAACTGCTCAATACGGATGCCGCCGAGTTTGGCGGGTCGGGAGTCGGAAACCTCGGCTCCGTGACCGCGCGAGCCGAACCGCACGGCGGCCAGGCAGCCTCCGCCGACGTGATGCTTCCGCCTCTTGCGGCACTGTGGCTCACGCCGCGGAGAAAGTGAGAGCCTCGCTCGTGAACGCGACGTGCACGGTTTCTAGTACAACAGCGACGTGAGTTTTCTGCGCGCCGCCGCGACGCGGGTGTCTTCGCTGCCGGCAATTTCGAAGTAGGAGAGCAACCGCTCGCGCACCGCGTCTTTACTGGGCTGGTCGAGAGAATCAAACAGGTCGAGAAGTCGAGAAAACGCATCGTCGAGATGCCCGCCCGCAACATCAAGGTCGGCTACCGCCAATTGCGCGTCAACGTCACCGGGCTGCGCCGCCGCTGCAGCGCGTAGGTCATCTGCAGAAGTGCCACTCAACCGATCGAGCAGAGTCACTTGAGCAAGCCCCGCGATAGCCAATTGGTCGCGCGGGTCTTTCGCAATCGCTTCACGGTATTCAGCGATGGCCATCGAATAGTCTCCGCGATCGATCGCGTCGAATGCCGCCTGGTGGTGCGGGGGAAGCGGCTCCTCGACTTTTTCGGCTTCGCTTGAATCGCCCGGCGAATCGGTCGCCTTCGCGGTTCCCGTCACACCGCTTTGGCTGGCGAGCGTGAGCACTTGGTCAAACACTGACTTCGCTTCAGCTTCGGCAAGCTCACCCTCGTAAAGGGCGATGGGCTTTCCGCCGATCACGGCCGCGACCGTGGGTGCCGCTACCGCCTGGAATGCCTGGGTCAACTGCGGGTTTTGCCTCGCGTCCACGCGAGCAAGCATGAGCTTTCCCGCATAGCCGAGGATGACGCGCTCAAGGGTCGCGGACGGTTCGCCAGCATACAACTCCACCACGACAGGGACAGTGCTGGAAAGCTCGAGAAGCTGGCCGAAGTTTGCGTCACTCCCCTCGACGACGATGGATGCCACGGCGACTTCTGCAGCCGGCCCCGTTGCGCGACCCTCAGCCGGCGGCTGCCGAAGAAGAGACGAAAGGTCAACGGCGCCCCTGAGTTGCATGGGGGGAATGTCTGTCACGATATCTCCTTTGCTGCGATCAAAGCGGATGCCCAACCAATGAGAACAATCTTTTGCTTACTGTCTGCCGGCGGTAGATAAAACAGCAACTGATCCCCGTACGTCGCTACGGTTCCTTTAGTGGTCGACGACACTCCCGAAAGCGACTTCACGGCACCCTCTGCGTTGATGAGTGCACCAGCCTCAACGGGAGTGACCGTTTCGGTCTCTTTCAGATAAACAGCAACGATGGCCCCACTGTCGTTCGTGACCATGGGGATCACTTGCGCATCGTTGGCAACATTCGCCAAATCCATTTTCGCGATGGCCGGAATCGAAGATTTTCTCGTCTGTTTGGCATCGTAACCGATGGACGCGATGAGCGAATTGCCGTCAAGATCGAAGTACTTGCTGAACTCGCTTGCTTCGCCGTTCAACAGCACATCGCCGAAAGCCGCAGAAAGCTCATTCGGCAACATAGCGAAGAGCTTCACATCCGGCTGAAGTCGTTGGGTTCCCACGTTTGCTGCCGCCAAGTCGGGGAGAACCGTCCCTGCTTCCAGTTGCACTGCGTACACGACTTTGTAGTTTTCGCGCGGACTCTCCTGAACGAGCATGAGCGCCATCGGCGCGACCGTCTCGTCTGCCTTATCGTGAATCACGGTAAACACGGTGCGAGGCCATTTGTCGTTCTGCTGCGGCAAGGTCACTTCAACAGGGCCAGCCGGAATGGCGGGCAATGGCGCGTAATTGGTATCCGCGGAACGGATAGCGTAATTAGCCTTCCGCAGTTCGAGGGCCGGCCCCGTGAACCGCTCCTCGAGAATGGTGCTGTCACGTTCGGCGTCTGCCCGCTGAGCCACGAGAGCAATTCTCGTGACGATCGTCTCCAACTGGGACGTGTTCACCACCGGGGGCTTCTCAGAGCTCACGGGAGGCGCAGTTTCGGTGGGAGTCGGCGTCGGCGCGCTCGCTTCGCCACCCAGGAAATCCGGCCACGATTCGGCCGTGCATCCACTCAGCAGGAGAGTACCGACCAGGAGGGTGCCTACCGCCATCGTCGCGCCACCAGCAGAACGTCGACCCTTTCCAGCCGTGAGCGCTTTGGGTTTCATGGGCTTGTACTTGAGTCTCTTAGGGGGCTTTGGCATCTTAGGTGGGCGGCGGCGCGGACCGCGCGCCTTACGGAGGTGAGACAAAGCCCACAAGTACAACGCAAGGCCTGCAAGCAATAACAGCACGCCGCCAACTATGAGGGGCCCCGACCATGGTGTTCGATTGTCCACCGGCCAGGTGATCGAGACATTGCCTGGAGCGGGGGCAGTGCCGTCCGACACGACAATGATCGAAATGTCAGTAGGAACGTTCACGACAAACGTCAATTTATCTTCCCGCGTGAACTCGCCAAGCCAAAGATCGGAATCGCGCGGGTCAGGCACCATGGACTCGCTCCCGACCACTCGAGAGTTGTGGAGGGCAGAGGTCTCCTTGTCCAGAAGAACTTCGTTGTAACTGGAGTCCCCGATCCATGCGAGAACATCGGTGGTACGGCCGTAGGCGGCAAAGATTGTGTCGGAACCCGAGATCAGAACCTTCTGACGACCCGGATTGGCGTTGAGCACTTCGCCGTCGATGACGGTCACGGGAGCGCTCGTGACAAACTCGGTCGAGGCGGCAACGTGATCGGGTTCGGCAAGGATGGTTCGCTGAGCGATTCCGAAGCTAATCATCACAAAAGCGACGATGAAGCTCACGATGGCAACAATGAACCGCAAGTCGAACTCCTTTCGTGCCGCTCTCTTTATCGCCCGGCCCGCGTGACTGCGCCAGAGCAGTGAAGATCGAGTGCAAAACGCAGCGCAATGCTCACCGAAACGACGTAGCCGGCTGGCGAAGACATTACAGACTAGCGCACCGAGTCTGAAAGCCACCCACGCAACGGCTGTACGTTCAACGTACGGACTCAATCCGACAGGTGCGCTCCGCACCGCTAAGCTCGAAGACGTCCGGCCAATCCCCACGAAAGTTGGCCGTCCGTCCACAAAACAGGGAGCAAACGTGGCAACCGACGACGAAGCCTTTTCAACAGCAATGCGCGGCTACAACCGCGAAGAGGTCGACCACGCCATTCAGGATCTGCGCCGCGAACTAATCAAGGCGAACTCAGACAAGGCAGACAACGCTAAAGACCTCAAGCGGCTGAACGCCATGGTTGCCGACATGCAGGCAGAACTCGATGAGATCGGCAGCCCCACGTATGCGGGTCTCGGCACAAAGCTTGAGGGTGTCTTGCGCGTCGCCGAAGAGCAGTCAACCCGATTGATCAGCCAAGCGGATATCGATGCAGAGAAGCTACGCAATAGCGTGCAAGGCGAAGTCAACTCCCTCAAAGTCGACGCCATGGAGGCCGCCGAAAGAATTGTCGCGGAAGCGAGCGAGAAAGCCGAAGGCATCGTCAATTCCGCTCGAGCAGAGGCCGCAGAACTCACCGCGCAAAACGCCGCCAAGGCGGAAGAAATAAAGCAGGAAACCCTCAAGGAAGCCGCATCCGTTCGCGGGTCCGCCGCTACCGCCGCCGCAGAGGCACGCGCTTCAGCGAAGCGGGAGGCCGCAGCGGTTCGAGCCGAGGCAGAGCGCGAGGCGGCAGAGCTCAAAGCCGTGAGCGTGCAACAAACAACCCAAGCCAGAGAAGCTGCGGCTGCTCTCGCTCGCGACATCGAAAAGAATCGCAAAGAATTTACGGCGGAGACCGAAAAGCAATGGGGCGACCTTGCGCGAGACGTCGAGGAGCAACGCACCGACGCGGAACGCGAAGTGCAAGCGACTCAAGCGCAGCTTGCTACGGAGTCCGAACAGGCTCGTGCGGCTCTTGAAACTGAGTTGGCGACGGGCCGTGCAAAGTTTGACGAAGAAATGGATGCGGCTCGCGCCAAACTCAAAAACGACACCGCAGCCGCTCACTCCAAACTCGTGCTGGAAACAAAGTCTGCGAAAGCCGAACTCGCTCGATCCCTCGAAGAGTCCAGGTCGAAGGCAGAAGCCGAGATCGCCGAAGCCCGCGTGGCTCTCGCCCACGACTCTGAGCAGCAAACGACCAACCTGCAAAGGGAGCTTGAACAAATTCGGGCCGACTTCGACAACGAAATGGAACACGCCAAGGCTGAACTTGAGGCCGAGATCGCCGCTTCGCGTAGCCAGATCGAAAAAGACGCCGACGAAGCAAAATCCAAACTAGATGTGGAGCTCACGACGAGACGCGACACTGCAGAGAAGGAATATCTCGCGAAGCATCAGGAAGCTGTTGCGCAGAACCAGCAGTACCTCGACGAGGCTCGAGCTCAACTTTCCGAAGCGGTCGCGCGTGCGAGCGAGAAGCGCGAAGAGGCCGACAGCGTCTCCACCGTTGCTGCAAAAGAAGCAAAAGACACGAAGGCGGCGGCAAAGAAAGAAGCCGCCGATGTTCTCGCCAACGCGCAAGCGCGAGCGAAAGCCATGATTGCTGATGCCGAGAAGCGCACAAACAGCCTCGTGTCTGACGCCGAGGACCGCCTCGCGAAGATTAGAATCGAGCGCGAGTCTGTCGCGGGCTACTTCGCGGCGCTACGATCGGTGATCGGTGATGCGGAGAAAGCTACCGCAGACGAATAGGAACAGCGAAAGGGCACCGTGAAGATCCAGAATGCCTTTCGGTTCGGCCTTTTTGGCGGACTCGGCGTGCTTGTCGCGATCGGCATTGGCACGGCAGTGGGCACTCTTGCCACGATCATCACCTATATCGGCGCTGCGCTCTTTCTCGCGCTGGGCCTCGACCCGGCAGTCTCCTGGCTTGAAAAACACCGATTTCCCCGCTGGCTTGCGATCCTCTCGGTCGTCGCTTCTGTACTCGCCGTCTTCGCAGGGCTCGTCTTCAGCGTCATCCCGGTGATCGTCGAGCAGACTTCTAATCTGATCAACGGGCTCACCCCGCTCATCGCTGCGCTCGGTGACCAAGACAACAATTGGGTTGCCGCGGTTCAGGAAAACCTCCCCGAATACATTGACCTGCAGGGAATCATCGCTGGGGCGCTTGAATTTGTGCGGAACAACATCACTTCTATTGGTGGCGGTGTTCTGCAGGTGGGGCTTGGAATTGCCAGCGGCGCCTTCGGCCTCATCATCGTGCTCATTCTCACGCTCTACTTCGTGGCGTCACTCAACAACATGAAACGCGGCGTTTACCAATTGGTTCCCGCCTCAAAGCGGGCACGCTTCTCCGACATCGCCGAGCAAGTCAGTCAATCCGTCGGACGCTACGTGGTGGGGCAAGCGACGCTCGCGCTTGTCAACGGCGTTTTGAGCTTCATCTACCTGTCGATAGTCGGAGCCGAGTATCCGGCGCTTTTCGCCTTCATCGCATTCATGTTCTCACTCGTTCCGCTCGTGGGAACTCTCTCCGGAAGCATCCTGATTACGCTGAGTTGCCTGGTCTTTGACGGCGTGCCCACAGCCGTCGCCGTCGGGATCTACTACGCGATTTATATGCAGCTTGAGGCCTACGTTCTCAACCCGAACATCATGAACCGCGCGGTCAAAGTTCCCGGCGTAATCGTCGTCATCGCGGCACTCTCGGGAGGTACGCTCCTCGGCATCCTCGGAGCCCTTATCGCCATCCCCGTCGCGGCATCCATCCTCCTGATCATCAATCAGGTTGTCGTACCGCGGCAGAACGAGCTCTAGAACGAGAGCTACGTTGGCCATTCCGTGGGCAACGGCAAGGCAGTCGGCGCCACGGCACGCACAATTTCCGTGAGCACCCTGCGGGTCTGCTCTTCACCAACCCACAAGTGCTTTCCACCGTCAACCATGACAAGTTCCGTCTCGGGAACCACGGCGAACTGTTCGCGGGCCGCGTCAGGCCTGAGGTAGTCGTCAAACTCGGGGATGACGGCAACGAGGCGTCGCTGAGTTCCCGACCATGCGGCCAATTGGTCGCGCGAAACTCGTTTGAGCGGCGGTGACAGCAAGATCGCACCCTCGATGGGATGTTCGCGCCCGAAAGCGAGTGCAACCTCCGTGCCGAACGACCAGCCGACAAGCCAAGGCGATGGCAGTCCACGCTCGGCAACCAGCGCCATTGCCGCTTCAAGATCTTTGCTCTCGTCAATCCCCTCGCCGAACGATCCCTCGGAGCGGCCGCGCGGCGACGTCACACCACGGAAGTTGAACCGAAGAACCGCGATATCGGCAAGTGCAGGAAGCCGAGCTGCCGCCTTCCGGAGGATGTGCGAGTCCATGAACCCGCCTGCGGTTGGCAGCGGGTGCAGGCACACAAGGGTCGCGACCGGCGGCACAGCCTCCGGAATGGCGAGCTCGCCAACGAGAGTGAGACCGTCGCTTGTGTGAAGCTCAATGTCTTCACGGCGAGCGGGAAGCTCGACACCTGAACGAATTTCCACGCCTAACTCACTTTCCAACAGTGGTCGTGCCAGTGACGCCGCGCGGAAAGATCCGCTTCGTTGCCCATGAGCCCGTCGGCCCGCCACGCGACCGTGTGCGACTGGCCTTCAGCAATCGCCAGTCCGCATCCCGGGCAACGGTAGGTTTTTACCGCGGATGCCGCCGATACTCTTTGCACATTCCACAGTCCACCGCGCTTCGACTCGCTTCTGGGATTTCCGTACAGCGCCCTGTGGAGGTCTACTTCGCCGTCGCTACTCGTCGCGGCCCGACCGCGGCGTGGACGATTCGTTCTGGGCATGTGTACAAGCCTATGCCGAACTAATACCAGCCCTTGCGCTCCGAGTGATCCCACGCGCCGCATGGGGTGCCGTAGCGCGCTGCAATGTAACCAAGCCCCCACGTGATTTGCGTCGCAGGGTTCGTTTGCCAGTCAGCACCCGCTGTCGCCATCTTGCTGCCGGGGTAAGCCTGCGGGATGCCATAGGCACCACTGTTCGGGTTCATGGCTGATACGTTCCAATGAGATTCCCTGGTCCACAGGGCAACCAGGCAACTGTACTGTTCCTCACCCCAGCCTCTCGCAAGCACCATGTCATACGCGATTGCTTTTGCCGTGCCGGGGTCAGGAGCTGCGGCGAGAGGCGCCTTCGGAGGTTTAGGCGCCGAGGTTGCCCCATAGTTATCCCGCACGACCGACGCGGTGTACTCGCCTGAATGCTCGAACTGCTGGGGTTCTACCGGAATCGCCACACGCCCATCCTTGGCAACTGCCGCGTTGGCGGGCGCGTCAGGGGCAATGACGGAAACCAGGATGATGGCCAATGAAATCACGAACGAGAACACGGGGAGGGCGAGTCGGAACCCGTCTGGGCGCGCAGGAAAAACTGCCCCGGCCCCCGTAGTCCGCGACAGGCTCACGAGAGAATCAGAGTGCCTACCCACAGTTTCAGGATTTTAGCCCAGATCTGAAGGGAATGGGCGGAAAGTCAGCGTACCGCCAGCATGACCGCAATCACGCTGTCGAGAAAATAGTCCACTTGCGACTCGCTGTAGCCGCCCTTTACGGGGCGGAAGGCGATCAAACGCACGTCGTCGACGCTCATGGGAGTGGCTTTCAAAAAATAGTCTGACAGCCGATCCGCAAATGCGTCGACTTGTTTGCGGTCATACCCATCACGCAAAATGCCTGCTCGTCGAAACCGATGGCCTTTCGGGCGAGCGAGCCGGTCGATGATTTCCTTCGCGTTCGTGCGGGCGATATTGAACCAGGCCGCATCGCCCATCTTCGCTCGTGCGCTTTCCCGCTCACGGTTGGCGAAGGCATCTTCAAGACGCTCAAGCGCGGCATCCACGTGCGTTGGCGAATATCCGCCCTTCTGCAGGGCGAACGACGTGTGCCGGATGTCGTCGGACTCGAGACCCGCCGGGTTGCCTGGCTCGACGTTGTAAGCGCGTCGCGCATCCTCGAGAAACTCGTCAACCTGGTCGACGGCGTAGCCGCGTCGGGACTTTCGGGCACGAGGGAAGGTAGAACTCACGCGTCTATTCTGCCTTACCGGTGCTCGACATCACGCGAAGATCAAAAAGAGCACGTACGCGGCGGCAGCGCTCGGAAGAATCGAGTCCATGCGGTCGAGAAATCCGCCGTGGCCGGGAAGCCACGTACTGATGTCTTTGATCCCTAAATCGCGCTTGATGAGTGACTCCGTGAGGTCGCCGATCGTCGCCGTCGCGACAATGACCCCACCGAAGATAAGACCAAACCACCACGGCTGATCGATCATGAACAGGGAAAGAAGAATTCCTGCGATAAACGCGGCCGCCACGGATCCGGCGAAACCTTCCCACGTCTTCTTCGGGCTGATTTTCGGAGCCATCGGGTGTTTCCCGAACGTCAGTCCGGTCGCATACGCACCCGTGTCGCTTGAAATGACGATGATAATGAACGCGAGCGTCCACCATTCGCCGCCGGGCTTCGACGTAAGAAGAACCGAGAAGCTGGCAAGAAACGGGACGTAAAGCTGGACGAATGCCCCAGCGGAAAGATCGTGCCACACTTCCCGTGCGGTCCCGCGAAGACGGGGGTTCGCAAGCTCTGCAAGCCGCCACAGAACGACGAAACTGATGCTCCCGAGCGCAACCAGCCACATCCCCATCTCGTCGAGGTAGAACGCGGCCGGCACCATCGCGAGAGCAGCAATGACCGTCGGCCAGCGTGGAACTCGGCGACCAGAGGAGCGCAGAGCTCTCGCAAGCTCAAGGGCCGTGAAGCCGATCAAAACAGCTGCCGTGATCATGAACAGTTCTTTGATCACGATGAGGCTGAAGAGCATGATCAAACCCATCGCCAACCCGATGAGAATTGCGAGAGGGAGATTGCGCCCCGTTCGCTCTTCGATGATCTCGTGCGCGTGGTCGATTTGCGCGCGCGTCGCTTTCATTTGCGCTCGAAGTTCAGCGCTTGTCGCGTTTACTTGCGCGCGGATATCTTCTCGCGTCGCCTCGGCGCGCGCCTCAAAATTTGCGCGGCGAAACCAACCGCGCTTCTTCGCCGGGGCCGGCGACCCATCTGCGTCATCCGACATTTAGACCTCGAGGAGTTCGGCTTCCTTCTTGCGAAGCGCTTCGTCGATGGCATCGACTTGTGTTTTGGTGAGCGTTTCGAGCTCCTTTTCAGCGCGCGCCACTTCGTCGTCGCCTACCTCGGTTTTCAGTGCCTCGAGATCATCCTTCGCCTTGCGGCGGATGTTGCGAATCGCCACCTTGGCGTCTTCGCCCTTGCCTTTGACGATCTTCACAAAGTCTTTGCGTCGATCTTCGGTGAGTTCAGGAAGCGTGGCGCGGATGACCAGGCCGTCGTTTCCGACGTTTGCGCCAAGGTTCGGGGCAACCACGATCGCCCTCTCAATGTCTCTGAGCGCTCCCTTGTCGTAAGGGGTCACCACGATCGTGCGGGCGTCAGCGTTTTGAAGACCGGCCAATTGCTCAAGCGGCGTAGGCGTACCGTAATAGTCGACAAGAATCTTCTGAAAAAGCGCCGGATTTGCTCGCCCAGTGCGCACACTGCTGAAATCGTCTTTGGCCACTTCGACGGCCTTGTGCATTTTGTCACTGGCCTCGGCCAAAACTTCGCTGGTCACATGCTCTCCTTCGCGTCGGGGCAAGTTTACCGGCTAACCGAGCGCCAACAGTGCGATCCCGACAAGGACGACCGCCGCCCCTGCAAGTCGCTGCGCCGGATGTGGTTCGCGAAACACGAGCCAGCCCGCAAGACTCACCAACACAACACTGACCTCCCGCGCGGGGGCCACGAGCGAAACAGGCGCCATTTGTACGGCCAAAAGAATCAAAATGTAGGCGAGCGCAGAAAGTACTCCCACGGTGAGAACGGCGACCCAGTGTTGACGAATCGTTGATCGCAAGCGGGATGGATCGCGAGCACCCCACGGGGCAAGGTACAGGAACTGAAACATGAGACTGCCCCAAAACATCCCCGCCGCAGGCATCCCCCAAATGGTCACTGACGCGCTGTCCCACAGCGTGTAGGCAGCGATCATGACGCCGATGGCGAGCCCAAAAAGCACTCCAGCCATCGTGCCGCTGTGCTCGCTTCGTTTCGCGAGACCCGTCACGACCACTCCCGCGATGATGAGGGCGGCACCAATCAGCGCAACCGGCTCGGGGCGCTCCCCCAGCAAAATCATGGCGAAAATGACGGAAAAGAGCGGGCCGGTTCCTCGCGAAAGCGGATACACGACCGAAATGTCTCCCTTTCGGTAACCCGTCTGCAGGAGGAAGAAATAGGCGATGTGAATGACGCCACTGACGCTCGCGAGCATCAACCAGCGCAGGATGTCGATCTCAGAATCGAGAAGCGACCACACACCGAACGGAAGAAACACCAGCAGCCCGACGATGAAGGTCAGCCACAGGAACTCTGCCCCGCTCGTACCCGCCCGCTTGACGGCAACATTCCAGCTGGCATGCGCTACCGCTGCAATAGCGACGAGGCCAAGGACAAGCGGTGTCATTCCCGTCAGTTGCTGACGAGGGTGCCGATTCGGTCGCCGCGAATCGCCTTCGTGATGTTGCCTGAAGGCTCCATCCCGAACACCACCATGGGCATGCTGTTGTCCATGCACAAGCTGAAAGCGGTCGAATCCACGACCTTGAGCCCCTGCACGAGGGCTTCCTGATAAGTGACGCGATCAAGCTTGGAGGCTTTAGCATTTTTGCGAGGGTCGCCGTCATACACGCCGTCAACCCCGTTCTTCGCCACGAGCACGACATCCGCGTTGATCTCCAGCGCGCGCTGGGCCGCCACCGTGTCCGTCGAAAAATAGGGCAGCCCGGCGCCGGCACCGAAAATGACGACGCGGCCCTTTTCGAGGTGACGCT
>RCMY010001878.1_pt1 | contig 35908 bp, 37 predicted proteins | sample 2041341 | NCBI WGS metagenome assembly RCMY01 (sample SAMN09708234, study PRJNA481090) | Marine sediment metagenome, whole genome shotgun sequencing project. | reverse complement strand
AGACGACCGACCTGATGTTGTTGCCAACGGCGGGACAGTCGAGCGACCTCTCGTGCATCTTGGAGCGCGCCGACCAGATCCATCGAGGCTGCTCTCGCTGCAGATCGTTCGTCATAAGCGAGAACGGACCGATGTCCATCGCTCCCGGCCAGCAGTTCGGGGATCGCTTCGTCGAGCAGCGCTTCAGCTGCCGCCGGTTCGTCCAACTGTCGCAGTACACAGGCCCGCATGAGGCGATGCCAGGCGGCGAGTCGTGGCGCCGTGTTCGGATAGTTAACGGCGCTGTCGTCGAGCAGTGTTCGCATCACTTCGAAATCCGGGCGATCGGCAGCGACGGTGGTGCGCACCGAGTCGACCTCGTCGGCGTCGAAGTCGATGAGCAACCGCTCAGCCAACATGGCGGAGCCAATGATGGATCGCTCGATCGGACCGGCGTCCGGGGAGTTCAACCAGGCGATCGCGTCGTCGAGATCGGTTTCGAGATGGGCTCTGATGTCTGCACCGATGGAGGTGTTCCGGACCGCTGAGGTGGCACATCGACCGAGTGTGTACGCCGTGATCGAGCGAGCGTTGTGGTCGGTCTGCTGCATGGCACCGTCGAACGCTCGGCGGGCAGAGGACCGGGCCAGGTCGAAGGCGGAGAGCCGGATGAAGAGCACGGCCATCGCGTTGGCGGCTCGGACGAGGTGTTCGTTGCTGAGCTCGTCATCGGCCATGAGCACAAGCGCATCGACGGCAAGGTCGATGGCCGTCGCGGTGTCGCCGACCCGGTGCAGCATGCCGGCCGCGCACGCAGTGGCGAAGGCGGCGGCACTGGTGTCACCGGCGTCGAGAAGGTGGTGGAGGCTGGCTCGGGCGTCGGCGGCTGCCCGTCCGGTGTCCGCCATTCCTTGCTGGGCCAGAGCGCGGGCCAGGAGCAGGTGCCCGCGGTGACCGGGGTCTGTGGCTGTTTCGAGTGCAGCGTCGAGGTCGGCCAGCGCTCCACTGGGGTCGTTGAGGAAGCCGGCGCGGCGCGAGGCAGCGATGACGTCTTCGACCGTTGACGAGTCCACACCGGAGCATCGGCATGGAATGGGCCGGAAACAAGAGCGAGTCTTCGTTGCCGGCGAACGGGCTGACCAGCGGCCGGGGTCGAGATCCAGATTCTGTTGTCTGCGCTCGTGGTGCCAGACTGCCGAGATGAGCGGGACCACCACCATCCGCGGTGTCACCCTGGCGTTCGATCGGGACGGCACCGGCCAAACCTTGGTATGGGGCCATGGGCTCACCAGCAGTCGACAGAGCGAGGACGAACTGGGGCTCGTCGATTGGTCGCGAGTTCGGTCGATGGCCGACGTCGTTCGCTACGACGCGCGCGGTCATGGCGACTCCGGTTTCACCCCGAACTCCCCTGACTACAGCTGGGACCGTCTTGCGCTCGATCAGATCGGGTTGTGGGATGAGCTCGGTATCGAGCGAGCGGTCGCCGGAGGGGCTTCGATGGGTGCGGCGACGGCGTTGCACGTTGCGGTCATGGCTCCCGAGCGGGTCACGGGCCTGGTCCTCGTGATCCCGCCAACGGCATGGGAGACCCGAGCTGGACAAACCGAGTTGTATCGCCAGATGGCGGACGTGGTCGAGACCGGCGGTGTCGAGCCGTTGATCGAAGCCAGCGCTGCACTGCCACCGCCCGACCCATTCCTCGATGACCGCCGGTGGAAGCAACGTCGGGCCGATGCTCTGCGAGCAGCCGACCCCGTGCGTCTCGCCGGCGTGTTCCGTGGGGCGGCCATCGCCGATCTACCGCCCGTGGAGGACGTTCGCGACATCGCCTGCCCGACCCTGATTCTTGCCTGGTCCGGCGACACCGGACACCCCGTGAGAACGGCAGAACGACTGGGTGACCTCATCGCCGACACGGCCGTGTCGGTCGCGTCCACGGCGACTGATGTCGCCGGCTGGACCGACCGAGTGGTCGACTTCTTGGGGCGCATCGCGTGACAGCCTCGCCGCGCGAGGGCTCTGCGTCGGAGTCGAGCGTGGCGGCACGAGCCGGGACCCACGGCGAAGCAGTGCCTTCGACTGGGCCTGAACGGGTCTGGTTGGCCATCGTGCTCGTGATGGCGTCGGCCGCGGTCGCCCAGTCGTTCGGGCGGTTCACCTGGGGACTGGTGCTCCCGGGGGCTCGCGACGATCTGCTCGGAGGGTCGAACACGCTCGCCGGATTCTTCGGCACTCTCAACGTCACGGCATATCTCGTGGGAACGCTGGTCGTTTCGTGGGCAGCGTCCAGAGCAACACTCGTCAACCTCATGCGCACCGGACTGGTGATCTCCACAACGGCGCTCGGCGTGGCGTCGATCGCTCCGTCGGGACCGGTGCTGGGTGCAGCGCTGTTCGCGATGGGCTTCGGCGGCGCCATCATCTGGATCCCTGCGCCCGCCATCGCGGCGCGGGCGTTGCCGCCGGCCCGCACCGGTATGGCCGTCGGATTCATTGGTTCGGGCATCGGCATCGGCATCCTCTTCGCCGGCCAGCTCACCCGGTTCCTGAATCGGCGATCGGAATCCGGTGACTCGACCGAGGTCTGGCAGCAGGCGTACCGAATCGAGTTCGTCGTCGCCATCATCGTGCTGATCTGCGCGTTCTTCTTCCTGCGATCCTCGGGCGACCGGCCAGGTTCGAAGGGTGGCTTCGGCGGTATCGGCGCCCTCCGCTCGGTCCACGGTTGGGTCCCGTTGACGATCGCATACGCATCGTTCGGGTTCGCCTACATCCTCGTGATCGCCTTTCTGGTCGCCCGGCTCGAGGACGACGCCGGATTCAGCGGAGACCAGGCAGCAGCCATGTTCTCGATCGTCGGCATCGCGTCGGTGCTCGGCGGGCTCGTGCTCGGGCCGCTCTCCGACCGGATCGGCCGCCGCATGACCCTCACCGGAGCGTTCGCCGTGTTCGCCGCCTGCACGCTGCTGTTCCTGATCGGGAGCCAGCCCTGGGTCGCGCTCGCCGCGTTCGGCATCGGTGCGATGTTCTCCGGCATGCCGTCGTTGGTGGTTGCCCATGTAGTCGACCACACGACCCCGGCCACCTACGGTCCCGCGTTCAGCGCGGCCACGCTCGCCTTCGGCGTGACCCAGATGGTGTCGCCCCAGATCGGTGGCGCGATCGCCGACGTGACGGGTTCCTTCACGCTCGTGTTCGTGTTGTCGGCTGTCGTTTCGTGCGTCGGTGCTCTGGCGTCGAGTCGTCTTCCGCCGAGGTAGACCGAGCCGCGGTCGGCGCAAGCCGCGGATCAGACGATTGTGGAGTCGGTCTTGCCCCAATACCGGTCTCGCAGGATGCGTTTGTAGAGCTTGCCTGTCGGGAGGCGGGGGAGCTCGGCCTCGAAGTCGATCGACTTCGGACACTTGTAGTGGGCGAGCACGTCGCGGGTGTAGCTCAGGAGTTCGGCCGCCAACGCTTCGCCTGCCCCACCTTCGATGTCTATGCCGGCAGCGGGTTGCACCACCGCCTTGACTTGCTCGCCCATGTCGGGGTCCGGCACGCCGAAGACGGCAACGTCGGCGACGGAGGGATGGGCGATGAGGAGGTCCTCGATCTCGCGGGGATAGATGTTGACTCCGCCGCTGATGATCATGTGGGCCTTGCGGTCGGTGAGGAACAGGAATCCGTCCTCATCGACGTAGCCGATGTCGCCGAGTGTCGTCCGACCACCGGGGAGCGTTGCGTCTGCGGTCTTCTCCGGCGCGTTGTGGTACTCGAACTCGGCGCCGCCGCTGAAGTACACGCCACCTTCCTCGCCGGGTGGCAGCTCGTTGCCGTCAGGATCGCAGATGTGGAGCGTGCCGGGCGGCGCCGCCCCGACCGAACCCGGCTTCAGCAGCCATTGCTCGCTGGTGATGAAGGTGGAACCGTTGCCTTCGGTACCGGCGTAGTACTCGAGGAGGACCGGCCCCCACCACTCGATCATCTGTCGCTTCACCGGCACAGGGCACGGCGCCGCGGCGTGGATGGCGATCTCGAGGCTGGACAAGTCGAACGAGTTCCGGACGGCTTCTTCGAGCTTGAGCATGCGGATGAACATGGTGGGCACCCATTGGCTGTGGGTGACGCTGTACGTTTCGATGGCCCGCAGCGCATCGACGGGATCGAACTTCTCCATGATCACGACGGTGCCGCCCAAACGCTGGACGGGCGTGACGAACGCAAGGGGGGCGGCGTGGTACATCGGGGCCGGCGACAGGTAGGTCATGTCCTGGCGGTACCCGAAGAGCATCTGCATGTTCAGAGCCGTTCGCGGATCCATCTCGTCGATGCCGTGCTCTGGCAACGGCCGCTTGATGCCCTTGGGCCGACCCGTCGTTCCAGACGAGTAGAGCATCGAGGTGCCGGGCGACTCGTCGGCAATCGCCGTCGACGGGAAGCCGGCGGTCGTCGCCTCGTAGTCCTCCCAGGGCGGGCCCTCTCCGGAGCTGGCACCGGCTCCGACCATCAGCCAACGCTCGACCCGGGGTGTGCTGGCAGCGTCGATCCCGTCGGCGATGCCGGCCTTCGCAGCAGACGCCACGACGAGTCTCGCCTCGCAGTCGTCGATGATGTAGGCCACCTCGGGCGTGGTCAGGTAGCTGTTGATCGCCGTGAGGTAGAGGCCTGATCGCAAGGCAGCCCAGACCACCTCGAGGTAGTGGATCTGGTTCTCCATGAAGAGTGCGACGTGATCGCCCCGCTGGAGCCCTGCCTCGCGAAACAGATGCGCAAGACGGTTGCTGCGCTCATCGAGCTCGCGGTAGGTCAGCTGATCGCCAGAGCCGGCCATAACCACGGCGGGGTGGTCGGGTCGCTCGACGGCATGTGTTCCTGGGTAGGTCACGAGGGTCCCCTCTCGCTTGGTCCGACCGGAAGCGGGCGGGCTCGGGCGAACCTAGTGCAGGTGCCCTGCGGGGACCCAGGTGGTCGTCGCCTCCGGTTGATGTCCTAGTGTGCGGTCATGGCTTGGACTCGTAAGGACATACCCGATCAGTCGGGCCGAACTGCTGTGGTCACTGGCGCCAACAGTGGGCTCGGCTACGAGACGACCAAGGCCCTCGCCGCCGCCGGCGCTCGGGTCATCATGGCGTGTCGCAGTCTGAGCAAGGCCAAGGGAGCGCAGGCGAAGCTGCTCGACGACCTCGAGCGCGACGGTTTCAAACCCGAGATCGAGATCGAGGTTGTTGATCTCTCGTCGTTGGCCTCGGTCGATGAGTTCGTCGAGCGGATCTTCGAGTCATACGAGCATCTCGATCTTCTCATGAACAATGCCGGAGTCATGGGGACCCCGCCACAGCTCACTGCTGATGGCATCGAGTTCCAGATGGCGTGTAACCACTTCGGCCATTTCGCGCTGACCGCCGGGCTGATGCCGCTGCTCCACGACACCGCCGGCAGTCGCGTGGTCGCCGTGTCGAGTCTTGCTGCCCGTTCGGGTTCGCTGATCGACCACGACCCGACCTCGCTCGACGACTACGACCCGTTCTCGGTGTACGGCGCCACCAAGCTGGCCAACCAGGTGTTCGCCATAGAGCTGGATCGCCGTCTTCGTGCGGTGGGTTCGCCGACGATCTCGGTCGCCGCCCATCCGGGTCTGGCGGGGACGAACCTGTTCGAGAGTTTCGACCTGCCCGGTCCGCTCAAGTTCGGAGCGAAGTTCGCCTCGAAACTCGTGACCCAACCGGCGTCGGTCGGCGCCTTGCCGCAACTGCGAGCCGCGGTCGAACCCGGGGTGCGCGGTGGAAGTTACTTCGGTCCCAGCTTTCCCGGACAGGCCTATGGTCCGCCGAAGGAGCTGTCGGTTTTGGAACATGCGGCCGACCTCGCCACCGGTCAGCGGCTCTGGGACCTGTCGGTGGAGTTGACGGGCGCCGACCCGATCGCCTCCATCAACGAGGCGTAATCCAGAGACCGGGCCTCAGAACTGCAGCGTCAGCTGGTTCTCGTGGAGCCAGTTCTGTTCGTACTCGTCGAACTGGCAGCCGCACGAGATCATCTGCCAGCTGCAGGCTGGGCAGCGGGCGAGGTCGCAGCCGAGATGGTGGTGGTTGCCGCTGGTCGCGCCGCAGTCCCCGCAGCGGGCATCGCTCGCCGGCCATCCCGGCTCACGGCCGAACGGTGGACGGGTGTAGGTGACCCCGTTCAGCGTGAGTTGGTCGACCGTGCAGCCGTCGGCGGTCTTCATGTCTTGGTTGCAATCGTGGCAAAGGCTCATGCCCACCATCTTCCTCAGGGGGTGTGACAGTCCCGTTCCGGGAGGAGCCGTGGCATGATCGTGAACATGACCACGACGGTGATCCGAGATGATCTTGCCGAGGCGCATCGCCTGGCGTGGGACCACATCGCGTCGCCCGGCACGTGGTTCACCGGGGCAGAGCGTGTCGAGCTCGCCCACACCGTGCTGGTCGCGATCAGCGATGACGAACCGCCGCCTGCCTGGGTGTCGTTCTCCGCCTCGATGCGCATCGCCGATGACCTCCAGGCGCCGGCCGCGGCCCACGACCTCGCCTATCGCGTGGCCCGCCATGCTGGGACCATGACCGCCGACGTCCACAGCGCCGCCAGCGCCGCCATCGGCGAGCTGCCGTATGTGGAGGTGTGCGCCATCGTGTCGACCGTCGCTGCTGTCGGGCACTTCTGCCGCAACAGGGGAGTGCCGATTCCTCCGTTCCCGCCCGCAGCGGCCGGTGAGCCGAGCCGAACCCAGCCGGATCACGTCGTCTCCGCCGAGCTGAACTGGGTTCCCGTGGTGGCGCCGGCCGACGAGGTCGCCGCCGTTGTGCAGGCCTACTCCGCCGTACCGGCCGAGTTCGAGAACACGTGGCGAATGGCCTCGGCGCAGTACATGCCGGAGACGGAGATGATCCATGCCGATTGGTCACGTCGCCCCGGCGGTCTCACCCGTCCGCAGACCGAACTCGTTGCCGCCCGCGTCGCCCAGCTTCGTGAGTGTTTCTATTGAACGACCGCTCATGCCAGCATGCTCAGTTGGAGCAGCAACGACGCCGGTCTCGATGTCGACCTGACGGTGGTGGCAGGGGCTGAGCCTGGCTCAGGGAGCGTTCCGCTCGATCACGGGGCCGCTCTGCTGCGTTTCGCCACGGCCTGCGCCCGACGCGACGATGACGAGCTCGTCGCCGCCCGCAATGCACTCGTGGCCGAGACCGATGCGGCGTTCATGGTCGATGCCGCCGCGGTGGCGGCGAACTTCGAGATGATGACTCGGTTGGCCGACGGCACCGGTGCCCGCATGCCGGCCGATCGCCTCGAACGCAGCGCGGCCACCATCGGCGCCATGGGCGTGGCCGACATCACCAGTCGCCGCTGAGCCGTCGAGCCGTCGAGCCAGATTTCTGCCGTTCTGCGTTGCGTTGTTCTCGGATTCCGATGCAAACGCGACGCAGATGGCGGGCCAGAGCGGCGGGTGGCGAGGGGCAGAGCGGGGGCGCTTGCACGCTCGGTCGAGACGGACTCAACTCCTTCGATGGCGAAGATCATCGATGCTCACCATCACCTCTGGCCCGGAGCCCACGTCGGTGGCGACGACTACCTGCTCGACCAGCTCCACGCCGACGCGGCATCGGTGCCGGCCGGGCTCGAGATCGTGGCGACCATTTTCATGGAATGCGGCGTCGGCTATCGCGCCGACGGTCCCGATCATCTGAAGTCGGTCGGCGAGATCGAATTCGTCGCATCGGTGGCCGACGCCAGCGACGCGGCCGACGGCCCGCCCATCATCGGCATCGTCGGCTCGGCTGATCTGTCGCTTCCGCTCGATCAGCTCGACGAAGTCCTCGATGCGCAGGCCGCCGCCGGCCGAGGTCGCTTCCGTGGGATCCGCGACGCCTTGGCCAGCGCTCCGCCCGGCGCCGAGCTGTTCATCCCCGGTCGTGCCGCTCCGGACAAGTCCTTGGACGTCGCCTTTCGCCGGGGTGTTGCCCATCTCGGCGAGCGAGAGTTGACCTACGACTCGTGGCACTACCACACACAGAATCGGGCCTTCCTCGATCTGGCCAGAGCTTGCCCGGGAACGACCATGGTGCTCGACCACTTCGGCACGCCGCTCGGCGTCGCCGAACCGCTCGAGCAGATCGAGCCTGGTTGGCGTGACGACATCACCGCCATCGCCGCCCTTTCGAACACTGTCGCCAAGGTGGGCGGGCTGGCCATGCCGGACAACGGTTTTGGTTGGCTCGAACCGGCGAACCGTCCGGACGCAGCGACGCTGGTGGCTGCCCAGGAGCGGTGGTATCACCACATCATCCAGGCGTTCGGCCCCGATCGCTGCATGTTCGAGTCGAACTTCCCGGTCGACAGCCTGTCGGTGGACTATGCCGTCTACTGGGATGCCTGTCGGATCATGGCCGAGCAGTACTCTGCGACCGAGCAGGCCGACCTCTTCGCCGGCACAGCCGCCGCCGTCTATTCATTGGAGATCCCATCATGACCAAGACCGAAAAGAACGAATGGACCTTCGAAGGTTCGCAGGGTTCGATCCACGCCCAGTCGTGGATCGGTTCCGCCGCGCCGAGTCGGGTCGCTGTCCTCGTGCACGGGTACGGCGAGCACATCGGGCGCTACGACCATGTGGCCGATGCCCTGGTCGCAGCCGGGTCTGCCGTCTACGGCATGGACCACATGGGCCATGGCAGGAGTGATGGTGAACGAGCGATCGTGACCGATTTCGACGAGGTGGTGGCCGACGTCGATCAGGTCGTCGACACGGCCGTCGAGCAGCACCCGGGCCTGCCAGTTGTGATGATCGGGCACTCGATGGGCGGCCTGATCGCGTCTCGTTACGCACAGACCCATGGTGATCGGCTCGCGGCGTTGGTGCTCTCGGGACCCGCCATCGGGCGGATGGAACTCATCGATCAGCTGCTCGGACTCGACGAGATCCCCGATATTCCCCTCGACCCTGCCATCCTCTCCCGTGACGACGCCGTTGGTGCCGCCTACGCCGCCGATCCGCTGGTGTGGCACGGCCCGTTCAAGAGGCCGATGCTGGAAGCAATGTCGAAGGCGAGCGCGCAGGTCGACCAGGCCGGATCCGTCGGTGACCTGCCCATGCTCTGGGTCCACGGGGCCGAGGATCAACTCGTGCCCATCGACGGGAGCCGGGCCGGGGTCGAGGCCATCAAGGGCTCGAACCTCCGAGCGATCGACTATCCAGGCGCGCGGCACGAGATCTTCAACGAGACCAATCAGACCGAGGTGCTCGCCGACGTCACCGGCTTCATCGCGGAGGTCACGGGCTGATCGGGACGGGCTGAACGGGACGGGCAACCGGAGTCCGTTCTGGGTCACGATCACATCGGTGGTCCGATGCCGAGCTCGGGCGGCCGGGAGGTCGGGGTCGGTACGAGAGATGGCCCACAGGGCGGAGCGAAGCGCGAGGTACTCGCCCTCGAGGAACTTGCCGTGGAAAGCGCCTCTCACCTGACTGCGGCGAGAAGGCTCCACGTCCGACACGTCAGTGGGTGTGTGGTGCCGTGAGGGGCAGAGCGAACGGACAGTCATTGCCGAGCCACTGCAACGTTCCCCGGTGGGCCCGGTCGATCAGCTGATGGGTCTGGGAGAAGTCGATCGGGGTGACCGAGATCGGGCACGGTGGCGGGATGAAATGGACCGGCACGGGGTAGGTCCGGGTTCGGGCTTCGAGAAGGAGCCGCTGTTGCACCAGCAGGGCAACCCCGTGCAGAGCCAGTGCGAGAGGATTGGTCGGCACCTGCACCAGCCCGCACGAGTAGCCGGTCGACAGCACCCACACCTCGCTGGCGCCGGCTTCGATGGCGGTGGTGATGGGGGTGTTGTTGGCAACGCCACCATCGATCAGCAGACGTCCTCCCACCTTGACGGGCGGGTACACACCGGGCAGCGCTGCACTGGCCAGGAGCGCCGGGAGAGCAGGGCCCTCATCGAGAACCACCTCGGCTCCGGTGAGAGCATCGGTGGCCATCACGATCAGTGGGATGGCTGCGTCTTCGATCCGATCGAATGTCAGTGTCGAGCGGAGAAGGTGGTGCAGACCGCGAGGCGAGATCAGGTTGGGGCGGCGGCCGAACAGCGCCCGGGCTCCGTGGAGTGGGGTGAGAGGGAACATCTTGGAGCGGCGAAGCCCGCCCCAGATGTCTGCCAGACCTCGAGGTTCGCCACCCCCGGCAATCCACGCGGCGTTCAGGGCGCCGACCGATGTGCCGGCGGTCAGGTCGGGGCGGATGCCCTTGTCGAACAACGCCATGGCCATGCCGACCTGGATCGACCCGAGGGCGGCGCCGCCGGAGAACACGAAGGCAACGGTCACGAGGATCCAATCCGATGCATACAAGGACGAACTCATGCGGCCCCGCGATCCTTCCCGAAGTAGCCGTCAGCGGAATATCAGAACCCGCTCACCGGGTTCGATCGTCGTACACACCACTCCACGCTCGAGGACATCGACATGACCAGCGACACGACCACCAGCCAGAGCACCGTCGTCGAGACCGAGGTCATCGTGATCGGGCTCGGCCCCGGGGGCGAGGTGGTCGCCGGCAACCTCGCCGAAGCGGGCCTCCATGTCACCGGCATCGAGGGAAGCTTGGTCGGCGGCGAGTGCCCGTACTGGGGCTGCGTTCCCAGCAAGATGATGATTCGAGCGGCCAACCTGCTGGCCGAGACAAAGCGGGTCAACGAGTTGGCCGGCACGGCGACGGCCACGCCGGACTGGGGCCCGGTCGCTCAGCGCATTCGTGATCAGGCAACGGACAACTGGGACGACACGGTCGCTGTTGATCGTTTCGTCGGCAAGGGTGGCCACTTCGTGCGGGGCTACGCCAAGATCACGGCTCCCGGCACGGTCGAGGTCGACGGCACCACCTACGTGGCCTCGAAGGGCATCGTCGTGGCGACCGGCACCCTGGCCGCGGTCCCGCCGATTCCCGGCCTGGCCGACACGCCGTTCTGGACCAACCACGAGATCGTCGAGGCCAAGGAACTGCCGGCGTCGATGGTGGTGCTCGGCGGGGGAGCGATCGGGACCGAACTGGCGCAGGTGATGGCCCGCTTCGGCGTGAAGGTGTCGGTCGTCGAGGGTATGGATCGGTTACTGCCTCGCAACGAGCCCGAAGCCGGTCACACGCTGCGCGAGGTCTTCGAGGCCGAGGGCATCGCGGTGCACACCGGCCAGTTCGCCACTGGGGTCAGCTTCGCCGACAACACCTTCACCGTGTCGATGCCGGACGGCACCGAGATCACCGGCGAGAAGCTGCTGGTCGCCACCGGTCGCCGCACCTTCCTGAAGGAGCTCGGGATCGGCGCTCTCGGTCTGGACGACAGCGCGCAGTATCTCGGGGCAGACGGCCACCAGCGGGTGACCGACGGGCTGTGGGCCGTCGGCGACATCGCCGGCGATGGCCTCTTCACCCACCTCGCCACCCGCCAGGGCGAGATCGCGGCCAACGACATTCTCGGTCAACCGGTCGAGCCGCTCAACCTCGACGCGCTGGCCTCTGTGACCTTCACCGATCCTGAGGTCGGCGCCGTCGGGCTCACCGAAGAGCAGGCTCGAGAGATCGGTTTCAACGTGGCGGTCGGGTTCAAACCGGTCGGCCACACTGCTCGAGGTTGGCTGCACGCAGTCGGCAACGAAGGGTTCGTCAAGTTGGTGGTCGACACCGATCGTGACGTGCTGGTCGGAGCGACCTCAATGGGTCCCGTGGGTGGCGAGGTGCTTGGTCTCCTCGCCCTCGCTGTCCACGGCAAGGTGCCGGTGTCGACGCTGAGGTCGATGATCTACGCCTACCCCACATTCCACAAGGGCATCGAAGATGCCTTGAAGGAACTGGGCTGAACCAGAGCGATGAGGCTCGTCGTTCGATCAGACGCTCCCGGGGACGACGTCCTCCGGATCCTTCAACCACTCGGCCGAGCGAGCGACGTGCAAGCAGCCGACCAGGTTCACGGCCAGGCTCTTCGCCACCTCGGCGTCTGACCATTGCCAGAGCTCGCCTGACAAGACGCCTCCACGCTTCTTCTTCGGTTCAGCGGTCATTGAGTCAGCTTCTGGCGGCTCGGCGGGCAACGATCTCGTCGAACTGTTGATGGGTGATCTCGCCGCGAAGCAGCGCGATGACCGACCGGGGGAGTGGGTGACGGGGCCAGCGGTCGTCGTCCATCAGATGGATCTCGCTCGTGAACGTGCCGTCTGGCTCGAAGCTGTAGCTGCGCCAGCCGGGTGGAAGGAGCGTGCCGGTTTCGAGATCGAAGTTGTTCTTGAGCGCGGGGCAGACGTGGATCGGCCTGCCCTCGAGTTCGCCACTGAGCGGCATGTGGGTGTGGCCGGCGCCGAGGCCGCGAATGATCGGGAGATCGGCGAGGAGAGCGCTCCACTCCCTCGAGTAGGCGCTCGATGCGGGGACGGCGCCGTTACCGAGACCGGGAGGGTGGTGGACCCAGATGAAGACGTGGTCGGCGTCGGTGTGGTCGCACATCTGACGCAGCCATTGGCTCTGCGCCGGGCCGAGAAGGCCATTGCCCCACAGTCGCTGGTGGTAGTCGGGATCGACCCGGTGGCCGTTGCCGTCGTCGAGCATCAACCCGAGGTTGGAGTCGATGAAGACGAAGATCCAGTTGTCGCGGTGGACGACGCGAGGGGTGCTGACCTTGGTGGCACCCATTCCGGCCCAGAAGGCGGCGTCCTGGTCGTGGTTGCCGGGGGTCACGAGCACGGGGCAGGGGAGTTGCTCGAACGCTTCGAGCGCCACCCGATATTCGGCGGCGTGACCGTGGTCGGCGATGTCGCCGGTGACCACGACGAAGTCGAGCTCGGGGCCTGCCTCGATGTGTTCCCGAACGGCGGCGAATGCGGCCCCGATGTCGTAGCCGAAGCCGCCTTCGGGTTCTTCGCCTGGTTCGACGAAGTGGGTGTCGGAGAGTTGTCCGATCCTGATGGTCACGCGACGGTCCCGGTGACGTGGGAGGCGAGGCCGGCCAGGCCACTCGTCCACGCGGTTCGAATCTGACGGTCGATCATCCTTGCGATACGTTGGCCGACTCCGCTTCGCTGTGGTCGACGGCGAAGCGAATAATTTCCGGCAGGTAGTCGTCGCAGTATGTCTCCAGCGTGTTGTCAGCGTCCGCCGCGTCGGGGACACCCCAGTCGATCAGATAGACGTCGAGCCCTCGAGCGAGGAGCACTTCGATCATCGAGTTCCCGGGGACGAGGTCGAAGATGTAGCTGCGGTTGACGAGGCTGTGCACCAGCACCAACGGCGGCCCGCCCGAGCGTTGGTCGCTGCGGTACCGCCAGAGTTGTGCCTTGTCGCGCTGCCAGACCGTGTCCTTCGGGGTGCTCGCGATCGGCGGACGATCGAGTCGGGCGTACTGCCGCAACCCGTTGCGGACGGAGCGCACGCCGCGATCTGCCCGGATTCGTGCTCCCTCGACGAGGCGGCCCAGAACGTCACCCTCCTCAGACATCGTCGATACTCCGAGTCGACTTCGGCTGCAGCTCATCGATGCGCCGGTTGAGTTGGCGAATCTGGCGTTCCAGACCGGCGACCTGATTCGACACGTCGCGAACGTCGGTGCCGGACGGCAAGTTCACACTGTGGAGGTTCCGGCGAATGAGTCGCGAGACGTCGTCGACCGCACGCCGACGCACCGCCATCGCGAGGCCGAGCGCCTCGACGACTTCCGGCGTCGACAACAACTTCGTGAGCACCGGAGCGGTCTGCTTCTCGGCGGCGTCATACACCTGCTTCCAGAGTGGCTGACTCATGTCCGAACACTACGACCTCGGTCGCTGGCATCCGGTACGGGAAGGCGGTGTCCTGCTCGGCGGCCTCCACTGACCGGTGAGTTCAACGCCCGATCAACGCTGCGTCACCTCCGTCGCCGAGCAGCGAGGTCGAGCGGCACCACGATATTTCGGGACTCGCTGACCGATGCGTCGATGAGCGCTCGACTGCTGCCGTGCGTCGGAGTCGTGGTCGCCTTCATTGTCGGGTGTTCGTCCACTCTGCTTCGGCGGAATCAGTGCCATGTCCGATTGCGCTCAACTCCGGATCAACTCGAGAGGCTCCAGGCCATCCTCAATCGTCTGCGGGCACGATCAGCCCCTAGTGGCCGTCGATACAGCACGTGCGCGCAGCCTCTCTCCTCGTCGGCGAAGAACACGAGCGGTTCGTTGCCCGCATCGAGGCGGTCCCGGGCCGACGCGAATCGCGCAATGCGACATGCCGAGCGTGTTCAGAACGAAGGTTCGACGGTTCGGTGGTCGCCGCCAACATGTCACCGTGGCAGCGACGCGTGTTCTCGCTCATCGTCAATCCGGTCAGCCACCTTCAGCGAACCTCGCAGCGCGAGGAACAGCTCCACCACCGCGACCGCACCCCACTCGTCCAACCTGTCGCCGAAGCAAACGGTAGACATGGGATTGCTCCGCGCGGTCTGGGGTAGGCCGTGACCCTTGAAGGTAGTTCCGTCGGCCTTCCTTCACGATCAGCAAATCGGCAGTGCAAAACCTGTTGATCAAGCACGGCCTCGGTCGACGTCATCAGCGTCTGGCGCGTGCTGCTGCGATCACTGCCTTGACGACCGGGCTCGTCACCGAGGTGGCGGTCGAGGACGAACCGTTCGGGTTCTGCCACTGATCCGGCAAACCTGGCGGCCTTGTCGCTGTTGACTCGTTCTACATCGGGAACCTCAACGGCGTCGGCAAGGTCTACCAACTCACTGCTGTCGACACCGCGACTCGCTGGGCAATGGTGTGGCTTGTTCACGGCACCGTCAACAAGACCGTGTCGGTCGCGTTCTTCGAACGGATCTTCAAGATGGGGTTCCCGATCAAGGCGATCGTCGCGGACAACGGACCCGAATACAAAGCGGGCGCGTTCGCTGACGCGCTCGCCGCGAAACAACTGAAACGCGTGTTCATCCCAGCGCGCTCACCGAACCACAACGCGGTGGTCGAACGGTTCCAGGGAACGATGCTCCAGGAATGCTGGCGGCCAGCGTTCCACCGGCTCTGCTTCAACAGCGTCCGCCAAACTCCAACGCGGGGCCGACGCCTGATGCCACACCTACAACCACCGACGCCGAAACCACGGCGACTACATGAAGGGCCGGCGACCAGCCGACCTCCTCCAACTAACCTGACCAACAACCCGAACCACAGACCACTGCTGTCACCCCAGCATCTGGACAGGAAGCCCTAGACCCATCTGTGCACATTGAGCCTCTTTGCTTGCCTGCGCAAACTATCTCAAACCATATAACACCAGCGTATGGTGCCCGGGATGGGATTTGAACCCGTACAGATCTTTCGATCTAGGGGGGTTTAAGCTGGTTGGAAACCGTCCAATGCGTCCAGCCAAGTCCGGAAAAGCCCGTTCTGTACGGGCCTGCTGTCCAGATCGTCCTGCTCAGTTCGGGTGGTGTTGTCGAATCCACATGAGTTTGGTGAATCCTGTGATCTTTTCGTGATCCTCTGGCACCAGCTTCGGTTACGGCCCTTCTGGGAGATGCCCCCTCGGCTCGGCCTGCTGTCGAGACGACTCGGCAACGCTCACCGTTGGACGGCAGTTCAGCTCGCTCCCCGAGCTGAACTGCCGACGTCTCGGGACTGAGGATGAGAAGCCGTCGATTGCCAGAAACCGACGGGATCGCGAACGGCCGACGACTCATCCAGCGACGATCCAGACGCTCACCGCTGCGAGAGTGATGCTGAGCGCGATGTTGATTCGACGTGCGCTGCGCTCGGATCGAAACGTCCGCACAAGGCGGTCACCGAGTACGGCCCAGATCGTGAACGAGATGAGGTTGTTCGCGGTGAAGATCGTGCTGATCAGTAGCACCGTGACGAGGCGGTGTTCGGCCGACTCATCGAGGAACTGTGTGAACATGAGTGCGATGATGACGTAGGCCTTGGGGTTCAGGAGCAAGAGGAAGACACCGTCGGAAGCGCTACTGGCAGCCGAGCCGCTTTGGGTTCCGATGGCGTTGGAACGAAAGAGCTTCCATGCAATCCACAGCACGTAGGCGGCACCAACGATCTTGAGTGCGGCGAACGCTCTGGGGTACTGATCGAGGCCTGAGTCGAGGCCGACGCCAATCGCCACCGTGACCAGCCACGTCGCCGCGTGATATCCGGCGTTGGCCGGGATGGTCGCTCGGAATCCGAGCGCAGCGCCGTTGGCGGCGAAGAACATGTTGCCTGGGCCCGGGCTGTAGGCCAGTGGGATGAGAAAGACGATCAGCGCGATCGGTGAGAAGGCCATCATGCGACGCTGACGTCGTGAGGCTGCTCGATTGGTGAGCATGTGGCGATGAATGCGCTGGTCGGAGCGACCACGCTGAAGCGGTCGGCGAGCGCAGCGAGCGCAGCGCTGTGCATCGCCGACGCTGTGATCGACTCCCCGGTGATCGGTGACTGCAGCGAACGGGTCGCGGTGGCGTCGGAGACAACGCTCGTGTGCAGGCCGAGATCGAGCGCTGCCCGAGCCGTCGACGCAACGCACATGTGGGTCATGAATCCGCAGATCACCAGAGGGCGGCCAAGTTGCTCGACACGCCGGCGCAGGTTGGTGCCGGCGAACGCATTCGGGAGCTTCTTGTTCACGATGTCTTCGCCCACGGCTGGAATTGCATCGGCGAGAAAGCGTCCGCCGTCGTCTGGGTTGAACGGCGTGCCGCGTGCTCCGGTGTGCGCGACATGGATGACGGGAACATCGCGGTGCCGAGCTGCTTCGAGGAGTTCGCCGAGCCGAACCAACGCGGCATCGATGTCGGCAAGCGGCAGCATCCCCGCCCGCGAATACGCGATCTGGGCGTCGATGACGAGCAGCGTGGACTCGGCGAGAGGGGTTGGGTCCGTCGGAAGACCTGCGAGATCTCGGAGCGTCATGGAGCTGTGTTTGGAACTGTGGATGGAAGCCATGTGACCATCGTGAAGTACACACCGGCCATCGACCAGTGACGCAAGCGGCTATTGTCGTTCATAATGCGCCAAGTAGTTGTTTGCGTCATCCCGGACGAAGCGAGTCTCTTCGAGCTCGCGACACCGTCGGGTGTATGGGGTCCGAATCGTGGTGCGTCGTGCGAGGTCGATGTCGAGTTCGTGCCGTGCGGGATCAATCGACACAGCACGAAGGTCGAGGGCCGCCTGTCACTGACCGGGCTCGGTCTTCTGGCTGACCACGTCGACCGTGCCAACATGATCGTGGTACCGACTTGGCCGATCACCACCCGGCCCGTCGCACCCGAACTCGTGGACATGCTCGTGAGCGCCCACGACCACGGCGCTCGTCTCGTCGGTCTCTGCCTCGGCGCATTCGCGGTCGCGGCGACCGGACTCCTCGACGGCCGATCCGCAACGACCCACTGGCGGCATCGCGAACGGTTCGAAGCGGACCACCCCGCAGTTCGTTATGAGCCGAACACGATCTACGTGGACGCCGGCGACGTCGTGACATCGGCGGGCAGCGCGGCGGCGCTCGATTGTTGCCTGCACCTTCTCCGTTCGGACCACGGCGCAGAAGTCGCAGCAGAGGTCGCACGATCACTGGTCACCGCGCCCCATCGCGACGGTGCACAGTCCCAGTTCGCGTCGGCACCGCCAATTCAAACTGGCGACGATCCGATCTCCCAGGCGCTGGCCCGAGCCACCGAAAACATCGGCGGCGTCCAAGGTGTCGACGACCTCGTGCTGCTCGCCCAGACGAGTCGCCGATCACTCGAACGACACCTCCGGTCCCGCCTCGGCGTCTCACCACGCGAGTGGATCGACGAACAGCGAATCATCACGGCATGTCGGTTCCTGGAGACGTCCGACCTTTCGATCGAAATGATCGCAGCCAACGCCGGTTACGGATCAGCACCCACGCTGCGACGAGCGATGCGCCACCGACGCTCCATGACGCCCACGACGTACCGGTCAGCGTTCCGGCAGCGATGACCCGCATCGTCTCTTTGCGGTGATCATTGTTTCGTCCATTCTCGGAGTTCTTGTTCGGTGAAGTAGCCGATGAGGTTGACGTAGAGCTGCCTAATCGGTTCCGGCTGGAGCCCTTGTTCGGTGGCCCAGCGTTCGCGGTCTTCGAGCATGCTCTCAACACGGTCGAGCGCTCGGACCGACGCCTTCGATGTCTTGAACTTCGCTGCGGCATGGACGTATCCGAGGCGGTCGCCGAGCAGACCGATGATCAACCGATCGATCTGGTCGATTTCGCCGCGAATGTCGTCCATGTTCGAGCACTCGTCGGGCCGTTTGGTGTTGGGGGATGTTGCGGTCATTGGATGACTCCTTGATGGACGGCTGTTGGTGGCTGGTTCAGGTCGTGGCCGAGGTGCGGGTTCCCTGGAGTGCGGCAAGGCCGGCCAAGCCGACGTAGATCACTCCGGCGATTCGCTCCTGTTGGCGGGACAGCGCCGGGTGCCGTTCGAGCCAGCGGCCGAGCGCTCCTGAGCCGACCGCGTACACGAGGTCGATCGTGAGCGCGACCACGAAGAAGACGGTTCCGAGCACCATGATCTGTTGCGACGACGCACCACGGCCGCTGTCGATGAACTGCGGCAAGAACGCCAGGAAGAACAGCGAGACCTTCGGGTTCAACACATTCACGAGCGCACCGCGGCGCATTGCAGTCAGCGTCGATTGCGGTGCTGCCGGTTGGCCGATGTGCTCGGTGGGCATGGCACGCAGCGCCTGGATTCCGAGGTAGACGAGGTAGGCGACCCCGAGGTACTTCACCGTCGAGAACGCGACAGCGGAGGATTGAAGGACGGCCGAGAGTCCCAGGGCTGCCGCAATGACATGCATGAGGGTGCCGACTTCGACTCCGAACGCAGCGGCCAGAGCGGTTCGTCGACCGCCGCTGATGCCTGCTCCCAGGATGAACAGCAGGTTGGGTCCCGGAAGCAGGACGAGAAGGAGGGTGGCTCCGGCGAAGGCGAGAAGTGTTGTGAGCTCGGGCATGTCGTCATCCTCACCGGATTCTGGATTCGCCGAGTCGCCCGAAGGTTGCCGCCAGCGTCATCCAAACGTCTCGATTCCCGGCGTGGCGGCCTGCCCCGTCCGCCGATGGAGAAGGTGGCGTCAGGTCGTGTCAGGGTTTGGCTGATCCGGATCGGGTTGAGCGACACCCGCTGCGAAGGCGGCGATGACTGCTTGGACACGGTCGCGGACTCCGAGTTTCGCCAGGACACGACTGAGGTGTGTCTTGACGGTGGCTTCGCTGAGGTAGAGCTGTTGGGCGATCTCGGCGTTGGATCGTCCGGCGGCGAGGTGTTCGAGAACGCCCTGTACCGAACAGCGCTTCCCCGCTCGTCGATCCGTGAGCGAGAAGTTCGCGTTCGAATTCGTCGACCGCAGCGACCGTCAGATCGCCGATCAAGATGTCGCCGAGGCGGTCGCAGATCTTGTCGACACAACGGCGATACGTGCGCAGCGTCGATGCTGCGCAGTCCGGTGTCTTGCGTTCCAGCCACGATCGAGCGACCTGGCGAACGCTCAGCGGATCGGCCGGCGTGATGCGGCGCGGTTCGGTCTCGGCCAGGACGTCGCTCATCGCCGCCATCGCCTGCGCCTTGGTTCGAAAGCCCTGACGAGAGATTTGTTGTCGACGGCCAGATTCGGGGTCAGGAGCCACATCCACGCGGTACGCCCAGCCACCGCTGCGCCGATACACCGACCCTTTCCGCATGCTCCGATCGTAGATCTGTGATCTTTGTCAAGTTCCGGTAGTCGTGTTCCGGTTTGACTCCGGTAGTCGTGTTCCAGTGCCGGAGGGGGTTTCAGGCGGCGTTGATGCGTGAGGGTCGACCGCCTGCGTTGGCGAACGCACCGTTCTCTCGGGACCGGTCGTGACGAATCGGATGCACTTTCAACAGCTCGCCACCCGCAGAGATCTCGACGGTGCCCGCCCACCTCGACGGTGCGGGTCGAACCGACGCCGTGAGCCGGGTCCGACGTCGACGTGCAGGTCTTCATTCCGGGGTACCAGGTGGTCCAGCCTGGGTTGTCGACGATGACTTCCCAGATCGGGCCGGGCGGCGACGCGATCATCTGGTCGACCACGATCGTGCGTGGCGCAGTGGCGGCGAAGCTCGTGTCGACCGGGATCAGCGTTGGCATGTGTGCATCGAAGCACAATCTGAGGGAAGATTCGCGACCAATCGCGTTTGTCGAACGTCAGAGGTGCGTGATGGAGATGCAGAACAGCCGATTCCGCCGCACGCTGACTGGCGTGGCCCGAGCGTGCTCGTTCCACCATGAGCCGGAGCGGGTCGAGGCGCCGCCCGTTCGCCCTCGTGTCTGGGACAACGCCGCCGAGATGCTCGACGATCAGTTCCCGAGCCGGAGCTGAATCACCCGCCAGCCGTGTGGCACTCTGGTTGGAAAACTTGAGGGGGCCTGAATGGATGAGGAGCAGCTGCTCGCAGCTCTCAGCGCCCAGGAACAGTTGCGTGGCGTCGTTCCTGACGAGGTCATCGACGCAGCAATCAGCGCGCTTGGCTCGCAGCTCGAGGGAATGACTGGTCGGGCGCAGCGGCGTCGGCAGGTGACGGTGCTGTTCGCTGACGTGTCCGGGTTCACGGCAATGTCTGAGTCGTTGGACCCCGAGATCGTGGCGGAGCTGATGAACGAGTTGTGGGCTCGTCTCGACAGGGTCGTGGTCGATCGCGGTGGGCGGGTTGACAAGCACATCGGCGATGCGCTGATGGCGGTGTGGGGCACCGAGGCAACGGCGGAGGATGATGCCGAACGAGCGGTGCGAGCTTCGCTTGGCCTGCAGTCTGAGATCGCGAAGTTTCGGGTTTCGTCCGGTCGGGACTTGGCGATGCGGATCGGGGTGAACACCGGCCCGGTCTTGGTTGGGCCGGTGGGATCGACTCGGGAGTTCACGGTCATGGGTGACGCGGTCAACACCGCCAGTCGCCTCGAGCATGCGGCTCCTCCCAATGGTGTCGTGATCTCGCATGACACCTACAGCCAGATCCGGGGCGTCTTCGACGTCGAAGCACTTCAGCCACTGACCGTGAAGGGCAAGGCCGAACCGCTCCGGGCGTATGTCGTAAAGGCAGCGAAGGCTCGAGCCTTCCGCCTCCGAAGCAGAGGGGTTGAAGGAGTCGAGACGTCGACCGTTGGCCGTGAAGAAGAGTTCGCAGCTCTGTGTAGAGCCTTCCATCATGTGGTCTCGGCAGGTCGATGCCAGTCCGTTGTCGTCGTTGGTGACGCTGGTGTCGGCAAATCACGGTTGCTCTATGAGTTCGACAACTGGCTGGAGCTACACGACCTCGGCGTTTTCTACTTCAAGGCTCGCGCGATCCGATCTCGGTCGGAGAGCCGGCTCGGATTGTGGCGGGATCTCGTGGCGTTTCGAGCCGGGGTGAAGGAGGGCGATTCACCGGCGATGGTTCTCGAGAAACTTCGGGCCGAGACCGCTCCCGTACTCGACGATCGAGAAGCCCTGATCCTGGGCCTGTGGCTTGGTTTCGAGCTGTCGGACGGTTCGTCGGGGGCGGGGGTTGTCTCGGGTGAGAACCTTGCTGCTGTCGGACGAGCTCACCTCGTGGCCTTTTTCCGCTCGTTGATGGCCGCGTCGCCGGTCGTGATGCTGTTCGAGGACCTGCATTGGGCCGACGAGGAATCGCTCGAACTTCTCCGGGACCTCGTTTCCCAATTCTCTGAAGACCAACTCCTCACCGTTGCTGCGACTCGCCCCGAACGATCCGGGTCCGGGTCGGTCCTCGATGCTCTCGGGCCGACGTGGACTGCGATCCCGCTTGCTTCGCTTGACGAGCCGGCAGCGAGAGCGCTGGTGGCCGAGATCCTGAAACGAGTCGATCACGTGCCTGAGCCACTCGTCGACCTCGTCGTCGAACGCGCCGATGGCAACCCGTTCTACATCGAGGAGCTCATCAAGAAGCTGATGGACGACGGCTGCATCGTCGCGGACGGCGAAGTCGGGACCTGGACCGTCCGGGTCGATCTACTCGACGCCGCCACCATTCCCAAGACGCTGACCGGTGTCCTCCAGGCACGATTCGACGTGCTCTCCGAGGCGGGGAGGCGCTCGCTGCAGCGGGCTTCGATTCTCGGACGGACATTCTGGGATTCCGCAGTCGAGGCGCTCGGACCCGAACCGGCAGACCTGGAGGCTGCACTCAGCAGTGAGATGGTCTTCCAACAACGGCCGTCCTCGTTTGCCCAGACGGCGGAGTTCACGTTCAAGCACGCCCTCCTCCACGACGTGGCCTACGAGACGGTCCTCCTCAGCGAACGACGTGCCCTCCACGAACGAGCCGCAGAATGGCTCGCGCTCGTCGTCGCCGAGCGCCGGGACGAATACCTCGAGGAGATCGCCGGTCACCTTCTTCTCGCCGACCAGATGGACCAAGCGGCTGAGCTCCTGTTCGAAGCGGCGGAGCGGGCGCTCAACTCCGGCGACGCCTCCTCGGCCAGGCGATTGGCCGACGCCGGTTTCCGAGCCAGCGGCGCGGCAGCTTCCAATTCGAGCTGGCACCTCATCTTGGCCAGGGCGTGTCGACTTGTAGGAGATCTCGCCACTGCGGACGAAGCAGTTCGCTTGGCGATCCAACTCGGCGAACGTAACGCTGATGATGCCGCAATCGTTGCTGCGACTCACGAAGCCTTCTTCGTTTCTGAATTGCTGGGCGCCCACGAACGAGGTCGCTCCCTCGTGGAACGTGCGCTTCCGATCGCAACACGTCTTGGTGGCATCAACCTCACACGCATGCTCACCTGCAGTGCGTTGAGCGATCTCAACTCCGGGAACCTCAAACGCGCGAAGCAGAACGCTGCGGCGACCTTGAGCCGAGCGAAAATGGAGGGGGATACCAAGACCCTGATTGGGGCTCACCTCACGAGCGGCCGGATTGCGCAAGCCCTGGGCGACCATGACGAAACACTCGCCCACGATCGACGCATCTTCGAGCTCGCGACCGAGTCCGGTGATCTCACGGGACTTGCGATCTGCCACTTGAACCTCGGCGTCTCCTGGCACTACCTGGCCGATCTGAGAAGCGACATTCGGAACTACGAGAGGGCCCAGGCCGAGTACGAGGAGGCTCTGGTGTTGACACGGCGCCTTGGACTTCGCGCCTACGAAGTCCGATCACTGGTAAATCTCGCTCAACTTCTCATGAGGACGAACCAAACCGTGGAGGCGCACAGGCTCGCCAAGGAGTGCCTAGCCGTAGCCGTCGCAATCGGGGCTCACGCCGACTCGCTGTTCGCGATCCTCGTTCACGCAGAAGCTGAGTACGAGCTCACCGGCAGCCCCGGTGCGCTCAGCCATATCGGTGTGGTCCGATCTGACCCGGCACTCGGACGCCTGGCAGCTGAAGTCGCAGACGTCATCGACCGGCTTCGTCGTTCCCACCCCGAGGCCGACATGGACCAAGCCCTCGATGCCGGAGCGTCTCTCATGTTGGACGACGTGGTCCGCGACATCATCGACGAGGAGGATCATTGATCCGATCGGAGTGATCAGCCGCTGACCGTGCCGGCGCTGGCCGGTTCCAGCGCGCCGTCGACGATCCGTACCGTGCGGTCGCCGTACTCCAGCACCCGGTCGTCGTGGGTGACGATGATCGCCGCCACGCCACGGCCCTTGATCTCTCGCCGAAGCAGGTCCATCACCTGTTTTCCGAGCTCCGAGTCGAGCGCTGACGTCGGTTCGTCGACCAGCACCAGCGACGGGTCGTTCATCAGCGCCCGACCAATGGCCACCCGCTGCTTCTGTCCGCCAGACAGCTGGGAAGGCAGACTGCCGCCCCGTCCACCGAGCCCGAGCTCATCGAGCAACTGGTCAGCGCGTTTCTTGGCCGCAGCGTCGACTCGGGAACCTCCGAACTGTCGGACCACGAGGAGGTTCTCCCTTGCGGTCAGGAACGGGATCAGGTTCACCGACTGGAAGACGAAGCCCACCTGGTCGCGTCTGAACCTCGCCAGTCGTTTGTCATCGAGGTCGGTGATGTCGACCCCGCCGACTCGCACGCTGCCAGATGTCGGGCGAAGCAGCGCCCCAGCGACGGTGAGCAGCGTGGTCTTGCCGGAACCCGACGGTCCGACGAGGATCATCATCTCGTCGCGTCCGACGGTCAGACTGACGTCGTCGAGGGCGACGACCTGCTGGTCGTCGGCTCCGTAGACCTTGCGGACGTTGTCCAGTTCGAGTGCGGGCATGTCAGTCTTCATTCGTTTCTCGGTCCATTTGCTTCGGCTTCATCCGATCGCTTCGGCCGGGTCGATACGGAGCACTCGGCGCAGTGTGAAAAGGCTGCCGAGGAGTGCGCTCAACAACACGCCAACCGCGGTCTGGAGCAGGCGGGCCGGCACCAACCGGACCGGTAGGTCAGCAGGCAGAAGGCCGACGAAGGCCACGCTCAGTCCGAGGCCGAGCACCAACGCCACCAGACTCACGCCGACGGCCTGAGCCGAGATGCCGGCCACCAGGTCGCCGGTTCTGGCCCCCAGCGCTTTGAGCACTGCGTAGAGATCGACCCGCTCCAGCGTGATCAGGGTGAAGAACAATGCCACCACCATCAGGGTGACGACGAACGTGACCCCGATGATGCCCTCGAAGGTCGATGACTGCTGTTGGACCACCGGCAGGGCTTCGATCGCCTCGGCGGAGGTGGCCACGGCGATCCCGTCGACCGCTGCCAGTCCAGGGGCCAGAATCTCGAGGTCGGTGCCGGCACTCGCCTCTACCACCAGGGCCTGGTTGGTGCCCTCCGGCGGAAGTGCGGCGGGGTTTCCGGACTGAACGATTTCTCGCCAACGCTGGGTCGAGAGCCAGACGGTTGGTGAGCCCTGACTGAGATCGCTGACGATCTCCGACACGACGACCGGCTCCGATGTCGCGCCGAGCTGGAGCGTGTCCCCGACAGCGACGTCGTAGCGATCGGCCAGCGCTTTGTCGATCACGGCGCCGCCATCGACCGGCGGAGACGGGATCACGTTGGTCGAGAGGTCGTACCCGAACATCACGATGTCGACGATCTCACCCTGAGAGTCGCTCGCCGTCGAGGCGATCTGGTTGAGCGCTCCGACCGCTGCGACCCCGTCGGCGGCGGCCAGCTGCTCGGCTTGCCCCGCGTCCACCTTGGACCTCTGGATGAGCAGCTCGCTCCCGTCGGAAAAGACAAGCAGTCGGCCTTCGTGGGCCCGGTAGGGACCCGTGCTGCTCAGTTCCAGACCGTCGAGGAAACCTCCGAGAACAATCAGGAGGACGACGAGCATGGTGAGCGCACCGCCGACCGAGACGAAACGACTGGGCCGGCGAAGCAGCTCTTTGATGGCGATGCCCATTGGTCAGATGCCTCCGCTGGTCGTCGCTTCGACCGGATCGATCGCCAACACCCGCCGCACCGCGCCGACCGATGCCAGCAGGCCGAGCACCACGATCACACCAACGGTGGTGGCCGTTGTGGTCGCGCTGAGTGCCGCGCCGAAAACGTCTCGGGTGAGGGCCAGGAGGCCGGCGGTGACCGCCGAACCGATGACCGCACCAAGGCCCACCACCACCAGGACCTGGATGAGTACCGAACTGATCACGTCGCGACTGCTGGCACCAACTGCCCGAAGGAGGACGAGGGCGTCCTCTTTCTGAACGGTGAGGATGAGGAAGAACACGCCGGTGACGATGGCGACGACGATGTAAAGCAGAAGGTAGAGGATCGAGAACGACTGCGTGATCTGGCCGACCCCGGGGAGGGCGTCGACGGCGGCCGACCGGTCCAACGCTTCGATCCCGTCGATCGACTCGGTCAGTGACCGAGCGACGGCAGCCGGATCGGCCCCGTCGGCAACTGCGACGCCGATCAGCGAAGGCGCCACATCGATCGGCGCCCCGGCCCTGGCCTGCGAAGCCGCCACGTAGTCCTCGAACGGGACATACAGCGTGGGGAGCACATTGAATGCTGCATCATCGGCGGTGCCGACGATCTCGAACACCACACCCTCGACGGTGACTTGCCGGCCGATCTCGATGGGGTCGTCGAACGATGAGCCGCTGAACAACGCTTCCCCTCGGGCTTCCGGACGTCGGCCGTCGGCTACATCGGCGGGTGCAGATGGACCGGACGGGTCGCCGCCAACCAGTTGCACGTCGAGCTCGACACCGTTGGTCGATCCGGTGAACACGCTCAGCCCGATCGGCGATGTCGCCACGACATCGGCCGCCGCTGCGACCTCCGCCTCGACCGACAGCGACAGGATGCTCGTCGCCGGATTGCGGCGGGCCTGTTCGTCGTACACAAGAACATCGGCCGAGGTCGACTCCAGCCCGCCGGTCAGCCCCCTCGTCAAGGTTCCTGCCACAGCCTGGAAGAACAGAAGCAGCAGAACGAGCAACGCCACGGCGAACGTCAAGAGTGAGAATCGACCGAATGATCGGCGGATTTCCCTGAGCGCTACGAACACCTGGCGTCCTTCCCCGTCTCGGCCACTTGCGGGGCGCCGACGATAGCGGCGAGAACCTCGCCCGTTGTGGTGGCACCATGTGGGAGATGCGACGCCTCCTCACTCCGCCACGGCACCTCTGTCGTGCACGGGTTGACACATGACCGGTTGGTTCCGGCGCGGAGCCGAGGAGAGCGAGCCGACCCCAACGGAAGGCAGCGATCTTGTCTACTGCGGCGATGACGGCAACGGGTTGCTGTTGTCCGGCCCGACAGCAGCAGTTGCGGAGATCGTCGATCGGCTCCAACGGATCGGCGGGTCGGCACTCGTCGCCTCGCCGGTGGTGCCGACCGAGGCCTTGGCGGTGTTCGCCACCGGCTTCGCTGACGGCGCCACGTCGAGTCAGTACATCCGCCACACCGCCTCCAGCCGCCAACTCCTGGAACAGCACGGGGCCATCCCGACCGGCGACGGTTCGTTCCGATCGTTGGTCCACGACGGTCGCCACATCGCCGGCAATCTCGACTGGGAGGTCGTGAGCGCCAGCCCGGAGCGAGCACTTGCGTTCCAATCAGCGGCCATCGGTCTCGCCTTGCGCACTGCGGTGAAGAACGTCGAGGTCGCAGTCGAGCGTGTCGAGGACAAGATCGACCACGTCATCGCCATGCTCCGCTCCGAGCGACTGGGAAGTGTGCTCGGCGACCGGCGAACGCTCGACGCATTGGTGAGCCACCTCGATGCCGGCGACGCACTCACTGCAGCCGACTGGAGTTCGGTCGCCGCCCTCGGCCCCGCCATCACGCGCGACCTCGAGAAGCTCCGAGCCCATCTCCGGACCCAGCTCGAAGAAGCCGAGTCGAGCTGGCGGCCGCGCCAGCGGGCGAAGGCGGCGGATCAGCTGTTGGCCGAGGAGATGCTGTCGGAAACGATGGCGCTCCTTCTCGTTGCCGAACACAACTTCTCCCAGTGGCAGCAGCTGCGCGTCCGTCGGATCGCCAACGATGAACCCGAGCATCTCGAAGCAGCAGTCCGACAGGCGCAGACGGCGATGCGCGAGCACCTCGATCAAGATCAGGCGTTCCTCGAGCAGTTCCTTCGGGCCCAAGCACACCTGCTCCAACCCAAGGCCATCGATGTCCTGGCGCCATTCCAGAGCCGAGCACTCGGCCGAGCAGAGGACGAGCTCGGCGCACTGGCCAAATGGTTCGCTGAACAACGGCTGCTGGAGTTCGAGGCCGTTGATCGCCTGGAACGCCCAACGATTGGCACGTCACTCGGCGCCATCGTCGAGGCAGGTCGTGGGCGCGTCTCCGGCCGAAAGACCGACGACCCGGAACTGCCGGACGACTACCCCGAACTGCCGGACGCCAGTGACACCGTTGGCCCGCGTGACATGGTCGGCTACGACTTCGACACCGACGACTTCGACACCGACGACCTCGACACCGACGAGACCGCGTGACCTCGATCGAACGGCTGGACGTGGCGGTTGCTGACTTCGTTCGGGCCGGCGAACCGTTCGGCATCACGATGCCGTCAGCGTCTCCTGATCAGATCGAAATGCTCACCACGATCAACGAAGCGATCGCTCCACTCCGCATGCCGGCCGACATCGAGCACTTCTACCGGACGTGGTCCATCACGTCGGCGGCACCTTGGTTCGGTCCCGAACTCTGCGATCTGTCTTTCGCATTCGACTCGTGGCTGTTACATCAGGAGGACCAACCACCGTGGCCCACGACGGTGCTGTTCCCGATCGCGTACTCGAGCCATTGGTACCACATGGTCGAGCTCGACCACCCTGGCTCGCTCGGCCCGTTCATCTACGACTGCGCCTATGCCGGAGGGAGATTCACGCTGGTCCATTCGTGTCTCGCGGCCTGGATCGAATGGGCAACCGTCGAGCTCGATGCCGGACGGATCACTCGCTACTCCGACACGTTCGCAAGTCTGGAAGTGGAAGGGCCAAGCGAAGAAACCGATCCGACCCGCATCGAGCTACTGCGGCGCGACGGCGTGCCCGAATCCGAACTCGATTACTTCGACGACGGTGATCGTCGCCTCTGGCCGTTGCGGTGGAATCTGGCCGACGGCTACGACCCCGGCGACTATGAGATCCGAGGTGCAACCGGCACGATCCAGGACTTCGTCGACTCGCTTCACGACGGCCCGGCGAAGGCCACCCTCCACGTCGCCTTCGCTCGCCAATCGGGCCTGAATGTGGAGATCGCAGACGACACCGGGTTCCTGGTCGCGCGTCTCCCGCCAGGCGGCCGACCCTTCGGCTCTGGCCGCGCCTGGGAGATCGATGTCGAAGCGGAGCACCAGCCTGACCTGCAGCCGTTTGCGACTCAGGAGGTGGACGAGATGCCAACGTGGTCAGACGAGATGCAGAACGATCCGGCTCGGATCGCCGAGTTTGCTTCGGCGGTCGCTCGCCGCTCGATGGTGCCGGGCCCCCCGGTCGCCCAGATCAGCATTTGCCGTCCCATCGATCTCGCGGAACCTGGTTGAACAGCCGAGGTCAGAACGAAATCAGGCCGGTGGATGGCGGCTCGGTCGACAGCACCTCGTCGACGGGACCGCCGAGCCAACGCAGCGCGTCTGCATACAGATCGATGGCGTTGACCGCGATCGGAAGATCGCCGTCCTCGAGCGAACCGAACTCGTATCCGCCGGCTACCTGCCCGCCGTTGACCCCGCCACCGAGGAGCAGCTGGGTGCTCGCCCGTCCATGGTCGGTGCCCCCGGACCCGTTTTCTGCCACCCGTCGACCGAACTCCGTCGTCGACATCACCAAGCACCGCTCCCGGTCGTCCGGACCGAGTGAATCCCAGAACCCGGCCAGCGACCCGGCCACTTGATCGAGCAGGCTGGCATGTGTGTCCAGCTGATCAGCGTGCGTGTCGAAGCCCTCGATGCCGACGGTGACGATCCGCAGACCCGGACGGGTGGTGATCAGATCGGCGGCCACCTGCAACTGCAGCTCGAGCGCTGCGGTGTTCTGATTGGCGTAGGCATCACCAGCGTCGGCATCGCCGACATCGTCGATGATTTTCTGGGTGGACAGCGCCAACGGGAGGGCTCCTCTGGCTGCCTGGAGCAGCGCACCTTCGGTCATGGACCCTTGTGACACGGCCAGCAGGAATGTCTCGAAGTCGGTGACACTCATTCCCGGGGGCGGATCGAGCCGGAAGTCGGAGGGATCGTTGACCGCAGCAGCAGCCGACCCGGACAGTGCCCGCGGGCCGGCACCGAGGGCGATCGCTTCGAGCGGCTCGTCCGGCTGGTCGATCGCCGCCGCATCCATCCACCGTGCCAGCCAACCGTCGGCTGAGGCGTCACTCGTGCCCCGCCACCACACATCACGGCTCTCGAAATGGGAGCGGGTTTGGTCGTCGAACCCGACGCCGGCGACGAGCGCCATCGAGCCGTCGTCCCACCGAGGAAGCAGCGGAGCCAGCGAAGGATGCAGACCGAGATCGGTCCGGCCGGTCAGGGCCAGCACCTCGCTCTCATCAACTGCGACCGAAGGGCGTGCATCGCGATAGTGCCCGTCGAAGGGGATCAGCGTGTTGAGCGGGTCGTTGCCTCCGAGGAGCTGAACCAGCACCAGCACCCGGTCGCTCGGGGCCGGCATCGACGTCGTGGTGGAAGCAGGGGCTGAGAGCTCCTGGCCACGGCAACCGGTGGCCAGCCACATCGCGCTCGCTCCGCCGATGGTGAGGAACCGGCGCCTCGTCACGATCAGCCGCTTCGAGCTACTCATGCGATCACCATCTCGGGGCTCGAAAGGGCCAGGGCCAGAAGAGACCGACCCGTCACATCGGTGGCGAGCAGTGCATCGGCCGTGGTTTGGCTGAATCCCTCCGGTCTTCCCAGCGCACGTGCCAGCTCATCCAGGTCGCCGGCCGAGGCCGCCACCATCGGAGCGCTCCCTGCTGACGCGGCGTCGGCCAGCACTCGGGAGGTCTCGAGTCTCGCCACCGTCGCCGACGAGGTGAGCCAGGCATCGCCCGTTGGCCAGCCGGCAACATTTGGGGGCACCATCGGCACCTGGCCCGCCGACCGCAACACGCCGGCCAAGTCTCGGCGATTGATCGTCGATTCGGTCGTGCGCATGGCACCGATAAGCCATGGGACCGGGGCAAGCACGAGCGGTTCACACTCGCCGGCCACCCCGCGTTCCACCAGTTTGCGAAGCAGTGGGGTAACCGTCAGATCATCCGCTGCGAACCGATCCGCTTCGGCTGCCGCCACGCTCGGGGCAAGGCCAGGGCCCAGCACGACCTCGGCCAATGCGCCGGCGATGAATCGTGGGCAAGCCGGGTCATCGACGATCGCTGTGATCACCGTGTCGAGATCGTGCACGTCGTCCTTGCCGAGGAAGGACTGCGGGCTGTCGTCGTGGCGTCCGGGCACGAACGTGGCCTCCTCGACGCTGCGGCGGTTGGACCAGCCCGTGAGCGCCCGTGCCGCCGCCAGCACGTCGGCTTCGTCGTAGTTGCCGACCCCCAGAGCGAAGAGTTCGAGCAGTTCCCGCCCGAAGTTCTCGTTCGGGTTGCTGCCGGTGCTGGTACCACCGTCGAGGTAGCGCAGCATCGCCGGGTCGATCGTGATCGCCCGCAGAAGCGGCTGCACCGGACCGGCCCCGAGCTCACGGAAGAGCCTGATCTGATTGACCATGCGCAGCGGCGATCTCACCTTGGCGAAGGACGAAACGAGATGGCCGTGCCAGAACCAGGCCAGCCATTCCGTCGTCGGCCGGGAAGCGAAACGAAAGCGGTCGAGCCAGGCCGCGATGGATGGGACCACGTCCCGAGGTGACTCGAGGATCAGCGGTACGTCGACGCCGGCCCAGGGGTCGCCGTCGTCTGCGATGCCCTGGCTGTCGGGATCGAAGAGCTCGTCAATGAAGGTGCCGATGCCGACCTCAGCTGCGTGCTCGAGGTCGCCCACGGTGGCGCCGAATCCGACCCGACGCATGATCCACGCCGCCGCCACTTCGACATCAACCGCCGAGCCTTCGGGCGTGAGGTTGAGTTGTTCCGTCTTCGCTGTGACCGCCGCCATAGCTAGATCATCGGCGACCAATGTGATGAGCAGATGATGACGCCGACAGTCAGTTGTTCTGACCCTCGTCGGCCCGGATCGAAATGAGCCACTCGGGGTAGCCGCACGACATCGCCGACGTGAGTCGATCCTTCCATCCGTTCGACGCATCGCCCAGCAATGAGTCAGCGGCGACTCGGAGCAGGGCCTGATGGGTGTCGTGTGGCCCGAAGGCGCTGAACGCCACACTCCAGGCTGATCGACCCTCGATCGAGACGGCGACGATCTCGGCGTCGCAGCCCTGGCCGACAGCGTCGCGTGTCGTCTCCGTGATCGGCAGCTCCTGTCCAAGAGCGTCGAAGCGTCGCTTCACGATTGCCTTCTCGACATCGATCCAGCGTGTGTCCTCGTCGATGCCGACGTGTTCATCGGCCGGGCTCCACCGCTTCCATCGCTCCAGCTGGCCGCAGGATCCGTTCGGCATCACGAATGACTCGGGGGGTCCTTGGCGTCTCTTGAGTTCCAGTTTCGAACCGAAGCGGCGTTTGACACCCACGTCGACGTGATCGCCGATGCGGTAGCTGTCGCTTCGATGCTCGCTGAGACCGATCATGTCGTCGGGTGCGAACCAGTCCAGGACCGCCGTCGGGAGCTTTCCTTCGAAGAACCATCGGAGCTCGGTCGTCTCGTCGATCGACACGGCCATTTCGTCCACCTCGTTCGTGATCACACTCCGCGTACGAAAGCGATCTGGCTTGGCTTTTGTAGCGGTGACGTCCACGATCTGGGCCCTCCCGGGGTGAGTGTTCGACGCCGATTGAAGCGTCGATCGCCCCCATGATGGAAGTACAGGTCGGCGAGAAAGCACTAGAGGCGAACGTCCATTCAGCCGAGAATCAGACCGGAGAATCGAACACCGACGGGCGGGTCTCGATGATCCAGGCGTCGATCGCCGCCCACTGGTCGAACAGCCAGTCGCCGAACTCGTCCCGATCGGTGGGGATCTCGGCGCTCGGCACCGACCAGTACGTGGCCTGCACGTTTCGACGCAGCGGCACGTTGCGCCAGATCGCCCCCAGCGAGTGGAGGTCGCCCAACCCGGCGTGCGCAACGAACACCACGGTCATGTCGTCGCAGGCTCGAACGGCGGCCAGGGCACCGGCGATCCGTGGCGGGAGCACGTTGACCAGCCCGGTGGCGCGCTCGGCTCGCTCATGCCGGCCGTTGTTGGTCAGTGACTCGATCGACTCAGACCAACGACGCGGCGTCCAGTTCCCACCCTCGGGAAAGATGATCGCCACGCTGTCGCTGTCCATCGTCGCGCACATCTCTGCGATGGATTCCAGGTCGGTCGCGCTGTTGCTTCCTCGTAGCCCGACGAAGTGGTGCGGTGTTCGCAGCATCATGTGGCTCAGGAACGGATCCCACAGGAGTTTGCTGGCGCCGAGCATGCGGAGCTGCCGCTTGTAGTCGCAGATCACGGTTCGGGCGAGCAAGAACGCATCACCGGGCCCGGCGTGGCGGGCAAAGGTCAGGATGGGGCCATCGATGCGTTCGGTGACGGGGAGCGTGAATTCGAAGCCCAGGTAGAACCGCATCGCCCGGGTGACGAGTTCCAGCCAGTGACCGAAGAAACGGTTGTGGAGTCGCTGCGAGCGCGGCGACCGGATCCGCACCCCGAAGCCGAACGCAATCCAGAGAACGAACGCGGCCATCAGGCCGAAGAACTCGGTCACGCACAGGGCAATGGCAATGCCGCCGAGACGAGAGAAGCGCCAGTGCCGTCGATCGACGAGGTCGGCAATCGCGAGGAGCACATGCAAGATCGGTGAGAGCAGTGTGACGAGGCCGGCGACGACAAAGACGACCGGAGTGACGAAAACGACGCGCGCCCAGCGAGGCGGTAACCACGCGGCGGCGGTCCTCTTCACCCGGCCCCCTGACGGTCGTTCGGCGGATTGCTCGGTCGGAATCCAGACCATACGTGATCACCAACGAGCGGGCCTGTGGCTAGCCTCGCAACATGTCCGAACCTCTCTCGTCCGATGCGTCGGGAAGGGTTGCCTTCGTGCTCGGCGGGGGAGGACTGCGCGGTGCCGCCGAGGTCGGAATGATCAAGGCGTTGGCGGAAGCCGAGATCTCACCGGACCTGGTGGTCGGGACCTCCATCGGTTCCATCAATGGCGCGATCGTCGCGTCCGGACCGATGGGAGCGATGTCAGAGCACCTCGTCGGCATGTGGGAGGAGCTGGCCGAGTCCGGTGTGTTGCGGGAGGGCGCCTTCAGTCGGCTGGTGAACATCGCCAGACATCGCACACACCTTCACAACAACTCCTCGATGCGCGACCTCCTCCTCGACTGGCTTCCGTATTCCACCTTCGAGGAGCTCGCGGTGCCGTTCCAGTGTTCGGCAGCCTGCGTGGAGACCTCGGCCGAGTGGTGGTTCGAATCCGGCGTGCTCATCGACGCACTCCTCAGCTCGTGTGCAGTTCCCGGTCTGCTACCTCCGGTCGAGGTCGACGGAAAACATTTCATCGACGGTGGTGTCGTCAACTCCATTCCGATCTCGCGAGCTCTCGAACTCGGTGCCACGACCATCTACGTCCTGCACGTCGGCAACATCGATGCCCCACTTCGGGTGCCTCGAACAGCGTGGGACGTCGCCTTCGTCGCCTTCGAGATCTCCCGTCGTCATCGGTTCCATCGCGACATCGAGAACCTGCCCAGCGGTGTGGAGATCCATGTACTGCCGACGGGCCTCGACGCAAACATGAAGTTCAACGACCCGTCGAAGCTGCGCTACAACCACAGCCAGTCGATCTCGCTTGGCATCGCCCGTGCTTATGAGGAGACGCTGGGTTATTTGGAGTCCGTTTCGGCGTGACGCCGGTCCGTTGCTGAAGAAATTCTCGCGATCGGTGCAATCGAGCAACGAGGTCCGCGTTGTAACCGGGGAACGAGCCGACGGCGGGTTGGCTCGACACACCGAAAGTGAACCCTCATGCGACGACTCCTTCTCTCGGCCGGGCTCGGCCTGACCATCTGCGCCGGCCTGGTAACGCCGGCCGGCGCTCAACGCGACCCTGGCGCGGAGACTCAACCAACCGACGTCCGACAAACTGACGTGCGGCCGCTCGAAGCCTTGCGCCTGGCCTGCCACGGCCGGATGTCAGACGCCGGTCGAGCTGCAGTTGCCTGCGAATGGTCACCAACGGCCCGAGACGGAGCCGCCGGCTACACCCTGATTCGTAGCAATGGCGACACCAGAACCACGGTCTTCTCGACCCGTGACCCCACGGTCACGACGGCCATCGACAGCGACATCCGTCTTGGTGTCACCTACACCTACGCGGTCCTCGTGTTGGATGCCCACGGCAACACGATCGGCGAGGGCGGGCCGGTCACTGGCGGTGTCCGAGCGCCAGATACCGACATCGAAGTCCTGAACCTGGAGTGCGCGGCCACTGACGAAGCGTTTGCTGCCCGCTGCCATTGGCGGGCATCGACCAGCCGCAACGCGGTTGGTTATCAACTCTGGCGCATCGTGAATCGTGGCGAGCGTGAGCTCGTGCACCGCGGTGGCCTCGACCAGACCTCGGTCGGCGATCACCTTCCCCGGAACACGGTGCTCGTCCGGTATGCCGTCCTCGCGATCGACGCCGACGGGGAGATCGTCGGACAGTCACGACCGTTCGCCCTCCGGTTCGACGGCGACACCGACAGCAGCCCGGTCCGGTCCACCCGTTCGCGGGTCATGTCCTACCGCTGATCTCGACCGAACGTTTCGAGTGTCCACCCTTGCCATTGCCGGCCCGGCAACCATCTGCTCTGTGAGCAGCCGTGACGACGACCTCCCCGATGAGTGGGATCTGGTCGAGCGGGCGAGGGCGGACGCCGACGCGTTCTCCGTTCTCTACCGTCGGTTTCTTCCGCAGGTCCACGCGTATGCACGACGACGGACCGGCAGCCCCGAAGCGGCCGAGGACATCTGCTCTGCCACCTTCGAGGCGGCGCTCGAGAACCTCCACCGTTTCAAGTGGCGAAGCGGCGGGTTCGCCCCGTGGCTGATGCGAATCGCAGCCAACCAGACGATCGCCCACTACCGGCGCGAGGGCAGGCCGACCACCGACCGAGGGCAGCTTGCCATGTCGAAGCTCCACACCGGTGAGACGATCGACGACCTGCCGTTCGAGGACATGGGCCAATTGCGGGCCGCCTTCGACGAACTCCCGGATCGCTACCAGCGAGTGCTCTCGCTCCGTTACCTCGCCGATCTCGACCCTGCCGAAGCCGCCCAGGCGATGGGTCTGGCCAAACCGGCCCTTGCCGTCGTGCTGTCCAGAGCGCTGAAGGCACTACGCCGCGAACTCGAACGATTGGAGGGTGACCGATGAACGACCAAGACGACGTGAAGCGCCGACTCGAACAGTGGGGCAACGA
>RCMY010000528.1_pt1 | contig 35923 bp, 43 predicted proteins | sample 2041341 | NCBI WGS metagenome assembly RCMY01 (sample SAMN09708234, study PRJNA481090) | Marine sediment metagenome, whole genome shotgun sequencing project. | reverse complement strand
GCCCACTTGCGCCGATGGTACTGCAATGCAATGCGGGAGAGTAGGTAGCCGCCTTCTTTTAAACAGAAGCCTCGAAGATAGTAATATCTTTCGAGGCTTTTTTGTGTTTGTATATTTCTTATCTAATGTTTGTGATATGTTATTTGATATTACCAATCTCTATAATGGTTCTGGTAGCAATTATGTACTTTATAATTGCCATGTTTTATCAAAATAATGGAGTATATTTGCTCTTGTTAGCAATACATTAGGTAATATGTTTTGTAAAGAAAAAATACGGTGTAAAAATTGTTTACTTGCTGATTATCAATTATTTAGAATAGTATTTCTAATTCTTAAAAATAGACAATTTAAATAATAAAGGCTTGGTAAAACCGATTTTTTTTCGTATCTTTGCAAATGATAAGAATAAGGGTAATATTATGTATATTTATAATTACCCATTAAGGTATCTAACGGAACTGAGATTATAAGTGAAACTCTTTCTCACATAGACTTTAATCTCGAGCAATTTTTGCTTTTTCTATTGCTCAGGTTCCATAAAGAAAAAAATATGAAGAGAAGAAACAAGATTGTGTTATTAATACTTATTGTATTCACATTTATTCCTGCGTCTGGTTTTGCAGCTGAGACTTCAGGGGTAGATTCAAAAAATTACGATTGGAATCCAGTGATGGATGCGATAGTACAGGTAGAAAGTCACGGTAATAACCGCGCAAAAAGAGGAAGCTCTGTAGGAGCTATGCAGATTACTCCAATTTTGGTAGTAGAATGTAATCAGATACTTAAAAGAAGAAAAAGCAAAAAGAGATATAAGCTATCTGATAGATTCAGTCTTTCGAAATCGAAGGAAATGTTCTTACTTATACAGTCGTATTATAATCCTTTCAATAATATAGAAAAAGCGGTGCGATTATGGAATGGTGGTCTTAATTACAGCATTCAACGAACACAGCGATATTTTGAAAAGGTTATGAATCTGGTGAAGAATTAATTTTATTCTATAGAGCCTGATTGCCAAAAATGGCAATCAGGCTTTTTTCTTGCTAATTAATCTTAATAATCCATTGTTTGACTAACTTTTAGATTAATTTTGTAGTCAAACATAAATATAAAATGTATAGATTATGAAATTAATTATTGTATTAGTAGTTGTTGTACTACTTGTTTTGTGGTGTATCTCTATTTACAACAATCTTGTAAAGCTGAGAAACAATCGTGAAAATGCTTTTGCAAATATAGATGTTCAGCTCAAACAGCGTCATGACCTAGTTCCTCAAATTGTAGCTACTGTTAAAGGATATGCTGATCATGAGAAGGAAGTCTTCATGAGGGTTACAGAAGCTAGATCTGCTGCTATGGGAGCAACTACTATTGATGATAAGATCAACGCAGAAAACGCTCTTACTAGTGCTCTTTCAGGATTGAAGGTGTCTTTAGAGGCATATCCAGAGTTGAAGGCCAATGAGAATTTTCTACAATTGCAAAATGAACTTTCTGATATAGAAAATAAGTTGGCTGCCGTTCGTAGATTCTTTAATTCAGCTACAAGAGAGCTTAATAATGCGGTAGAAGTATTCCCTTCTAATATTTTCGCGAATATGTTTGGTTTTAAGAAAGAACCTATGTTTGAAATCCCTCAGGAGAGCAGAGAAGAATTTGATAAAGCTCCTGAAGTAAAGTTCTAATCAGATGAAATATGTTGGAATGCAGACTCAGATAAGTCGTAATAACATCTTGAGTCTGCTTTTATTGCTTGTCTTTCCTTTTGGTATACTTGGAATGATGTGGGTATTCCTTGCCTTGATTAACTATTTTGGCAGTGGGGTCTATGACGATTATGGTCATGTAGTCTATCATTTCAATGCTGATGTTGTAAATCAGATGTTCTTATCTTACTTGCCTTGGGTTATTTGTGTTGTAGGTATATGGTTTATTATAGCCTATTTCTCAAATGTATCAATGATCAAGCAAGCTACAGGTGCACGCTCTGTAAGTCGTATGGAGAATCCACGTCTTTACAATATTGTAGAGAATCTTTGTATGACTTGTAATATGGATATGCCACAGCTTAATATTGTGGATGATCCACAGCTTAATGCTTTTGCAAGTGGTATAAATAAGAAAAGCTATACGGTGACGGTTACAACAGGATTGATGGATTTGCTTGACGACAATGAACTAGCTGGTGTGCTTGGTCACGAACTAACTCACATACGTAATCGAGATACAAAACTTCTTATCACTAGCATTATTTTTGTAGGAATTGTTTCTACCGTCATGTCATTGGTATTGAATATGATGTATAATATGATGTGGTTTGGTGGAACTAGCAGACGAAGTAATGATAATGATAATGACAAAGGAAGTGGACTTTCTATTGTTGTAATTATGGTTATCGGACTTGTGTGCTGCGCTATAGCATACATCTTTACACTCTTGACAAGATTTGCTATTTCTCGTAAACGTGAATATATGGCAGATGCAGGAGGTGCAGAATTATGTGGCGATCCATTGGCTTTGGCTTCTGCATTAAGGAAGATTTCAGGAAATCCTGGTCTTGATAATGTGAAACGAGCTGATGTGGCACAGCTGTTTATAATTCAACCTGATGAAATGAAGCAGGGACTTTTGAGTTTCATGAATTCACTGTTCAGTACTCACCCTGATACAGAGAAGCGAATTGCTGTTTTAGAGCAATTCTAAAAATTATGATGTATTTTAATAAATTAAGAATAAAATCATTACTTGTAATAGGATTGTTTTCATCACAAGTATTAGCACAGCATGTCAGTTATCGTTCATTTGATCATTATAATGAAAGAGTAGCTGAATTTGAAAGAATGAGTGACATTGATAGTACCGATGTTGTTATGTTAGGCAATAGCCTCACTGAATACGCCGGAGACTGGAATAAGCTTTTAAAGTGCAAACATGTGAAGAACCGTGGCATTGCTGGTGATGATGCTGAAGGAATATATCAGAGGTTAAACCAAATACTACCAGGAAAGCCTAAGGCTGTTTTTTTAATGATTGGCATAAATGACATCAGTCATGGGTTGACAGCAAGTCAGGTGTTTGAAAAATGCCAGAAAGTCATTGATAGAATATGGGCGTGTCGACGTCATACAAAATTATATGTTCAAAGTATTCTTCCAATAAATGAAACTTTCGATCAATGGAAGGCACTTGAAGGTAAGACTGACGAAGTTGCTGCTGTCAACAGACTTTTACGCCATTATTGTATCAGCAATAAGATTACGTATATAAATCTGTTCAAGGATTTTAATCGGCATGGAACAAATGAAATGCGTAAACCTCTTACTAGTGATGGACTTCACTTAACACCAATAGGGTATAAAGTTTGGGCATTTAGATTGAATCGATATTTATAAACATAAAAACGGATGCATGACAGCATCCGTTTTTTATATATCATCCGTTTGACAAGCTATAAAATTGTAGTTAAAAGTTTATACATATTAATGCTTAAATCATTAAACTCATTAGTAAAACTTTGATTTACCAGAAAATAGCTTGGAATATACAATAAAAAAACTCGGAACACCTTGTTTAAAAGTGTTCCGAGATAATTTAGTTGCGGAGGCAAGACTTTAAACATAATCCTATAAAGTGGCTTATAATAGCTATTTATAGGCTTTTGCATAAAGTATAGAAATAATATTCTCTGCATTTTTGATACGCTTGTGTCTGAGTTTTGTCCGAGTTTAACGCAAAAAAAATCATTTTTTTGTGCTGACAAAACCTAACAATTGATCCCATTGCTTTTTTAACCAGGCATTTTCGCTTGTCTTATCTGTAAGCTGTTGCTCAAGTGATTTGATTCTTTCATGCAATACTGCTTCGTTTGTGTTTACATTAACAGTCGAATTTTCAATGTTATGTAAAGCGACAGAGGAGTTGTCCGAGTTTTGTTTGACTCCTTTACGGATAAAGAAGTTATCTAGCGGTTCATCAAAGAATTCTGCTATCTTCTCAAGATACTTAGTATCTATATTCCTTCGCCCAGCAAAATAATTCATCGTTCGATGAGAATTAGCCCCGAAGACATAATACATTAATTCTTTAGATTTTATTTTTCTAGCTTTCGCTTTTTCGATTATAATATCGCCATTAAACATATAATAAGTGTTTAGTTGTGTAAAACAGTATTAAAAACCCCACAATAATGTGTTAAAAACTCCACGATTTTAGGATTATTCCTATTTTCGAGGTACATTTGACAACAAATTTAGAAATAAAAAACGAAAAAAACAAATAATATGTCAGAATCATTAGAATTAGTTATCCGTAACTACTATTCAGAATTACGTAAGAAAGATAAAGGTATGTTCTTACAATATCTTATTACTAAGTATCAGTTTAATTACATTACTTTAGTACATAAGCTAGGTAAGAGTGGAGGAAGAACCTTCAGCATGCCAGAACTGATTGTTATTAAGAACGTTATTAACAATCAAGAATGGAAAAAAACATTGAGTTCTTCAACAGCGCAGACGGAAGAGTCTTCTTCTACGAAAGCAAATCAGAGCCTAAACAACTCAAAGTAGACGATAAAGAAATTATCGATTATGTGTATAAGATGATTGAAGTTGTATATCCTGAAGCAATGAAAGCACTTAAACAAGAATACAGTTCATCATCACGTAATTATTACTTCTTTCACTATAAAATAGTCGACAGATTTATAAGATGTAATTTCGGTGAAAATGATTTGCTGAGATATGATATTGAATATGGCACTATGAATATGGAACAAGTAAGATGTCCTCTCAGACAAATCTGCAAAAATGAGAATGTAATATGTAACCCTTCAATGTCAACGGACAAAGAAACACAGGTTGCAAAATTATATGCTCACGGTTTATCACAAAAAGAAATTGCAGATGTATTACATAAAAGTTCTTGTACAGTAAATGCACAACTTTATAACTTAAAGCAAAGGTTGAACCTCAAAAGTTCACATGAAATAATTAAATTATTCAACAATGGGAGTAATAATAAGATTCAGATCAGACGAGCGGAAGAATATTAATAATGTTATGCTCAAGATGTTTGATAAGCCATTTCAATATGACTTGCACATTAGATTTAGCAATCGTGAGAATACAGGTGAAATAAAAGTAGAAAAAAGGTATCTCATTGAGTGTGAGGACATCATTGATCGCTGTAATGCGAAAATAACATCAACAGTAATATATGATTAAATGTCTAACTTGTAGATATAAGAAAAACTGCATCAATGGTGCCTGGTGTACTAGACTCAAAATGTATGTTGAGTATGTAATAATAAATTGTGGAACAGATGAATAAGAAAGAAAAAAAAATAGATTTTGCTCAGATTGAAACTAACATAGAGAAGTTGAAAGAGCAAGGAGTGTTATCCTCTGAATTTTGGCTTAAAGAGGTCAATGAAGAGATTGCTTATGGTTATATAGGCTTTGCGAGAGATACCGATAAACTTAAAGTAATACTTTGGACTTGTGATGGTAAGGCTAAAACTGGTAGAGTTGGAGATAAAAAGCTGGTGTCGTACTTTGACGAAGAGAAAAACGAAATAGCAAGTGCTTACATACAGAATCTGAAGAGAGATAAATCCCTAGATATACAACCATTTATGAAATAATAATTATGGCAAAAATAAAATCAAAAGGATATACACTAGATGGAATATTGTATAATGTAGATTTCTACTGTTCAAAAGAAGGTGTGTTTTCAGTAAAGACCTATGGTGAACTTATGGAGAAATTAAATATTAATGATAGAGAATTGCAATCAAAATCATTAAGTACAATAGAAAACATTATAATAGATGCAGTTATCAAGTATAATGATTCCCATGCTGAGTATAATTTAAAAATAGGAATTACACTAGGTGCTTCAGGTAAGTATAAATTAAATGAGGATGGAACACCTAATGAATATTTTAACAGAGCAGTAAACGGTTTCAGAATTCAGACACCTTATCCTTTCCATTCTGTAATAGGTTTTGAATATAGAGTATTAATTGAAGAAAACCGAAACGGTAAGATTAAACTTTATGAAACAAGACTAGTAGAAGATATGCCAGAACCTTCTACGCGTGTGTTACTTGGAGACTATATGCTATATACTAGTACTTCAAAAAATAATGATGAAGTAATAAGAGATTATAAATTTGTCCGCTGTAACTTCAGTAATAGCATTTATTTGGCCAGACTAGATGACAGCGGTAATATAATTGATAAGCGAGAGGTTACGGAAGATGAGATAATAAAAATCTTTGAACAATATTTGAAAAAATATTGTATAACCAAGAATACACGAGAGGTCAAGTTTATGATTGGAGGAAAGTTTAGGTTCCTCGCTATTGTGGCTGGTTCTCTGCGTAAAGAAATTAAATCTGAAATAGAAAAAGAAAAAAACATTAGTGACTAGTCACTAAATCAAAACGTAATGATACAATGATAGACAACAAATATATAGACGACGTAATAACGCAAGTTTCTATTGAAGAGGTATGCTGCGATGAAGGAGTTGTTTTTAAAAAGACGCAAGGCCACCGTAAATGGGCGTGCTGTCCTTTCCACGATGAGAATACACCATCTTTTTGTATAGATATAGCAACAAATAAATGGCATTGCTTCGGAAAATGTCAGGAGGGAGGTAATGTTATTAGTTTTCTTATGAAAAAAGAAAAGATACCTTTTCCTATTGCTGTAAAAAAGTTGTTGCACAACAAACTTAATATTGATATAGAGGATAAGGAATATCTCATAACTGACGAGGAAAAAGAACGGCAGCTAGAGATAGAGCAAATGCGCATTATCAATGATAAAGTCAATACTTTTTTTGTAAAAGAAATATCTCGGCAGAATTCTGAATCAAAAGCTGCTCTAGCTTATGCTAAAAAGAGATGGGGACAAGACGAAGATAAATTCAAGGCATTAGGCATTGGTTTTGCTCCTGCAAGTGGATTTGTAGAGTGGGCTGAACATTCATCTTTAGATATAGATAAGATGAAAGAGATGGGCTTGTTGCGCTATGATGAACAAAAGAAAAAAATGTATGCTGGTTTCTGGGATAGAATAACTATTCCAATAAGAGATAAGTATTCTAACATTATAGGCTTCACATGTCGCACAATGTCTGATAGAGATGATGTGGCCAAGTACAAAAATTCATCAACATCGCTGATTTATCAGAAAGATAAATCGGTGTTCGGTATAGATAATGCTATTAAGACAGCTAGAGTAGCTAATAAGATGTATTGTGTTGAAGGTGGTCCTGACGTTATAAGAATGCAACTGATAGACGTACATAACACTGTAGCACCCCTTGGTGGAGAGTGGACAGATAATCAGCTTGACATAGTTTACGCTTATACTCATAATATTGTATTTATACCAGACAGCGAACCTATAAAAAGAGGAAATAAATTATCTGCAGGAGATTCCAACGTGTGTAAGGCTGGTATTAAAGCATTAAAAAAAGGATTTGCAGTTGCAGTAAGAGAAATTCCTAATGCTGATGAAGATGGAACGGTTCATATTAAGAAAGATGCTGATTCTTACTTTGAAAATAAAAACCAGTTTACTATTCTAAAAGACCAGGAGTTCTTACTCTGGTATATACGTAAAAATTATTATCAGTCTGAAGAGGATATGTCTGAAGACACAACAGAGAATCGTGTCAAGACTGTCAATGAGATATGTAGCTTACTTGTTCTTATAAAAGATGAAGATGTAAGAGAAAGCTACCTTAATACAATAATCAAAGAATATAGTCATAAAAACGACTGGGTAAATGGCGTTAAGCGAGCTAAGAAACAACAGGTTGAAGAAAGAGCGAAACTAAACAAATCGGCCAACTATGATATGTTAAGCCAATTCGGCTTTTCAGAAATCAATGGCGGATATTGGGGTATGAATAAAGACGGAACTCAAATCCAATGGAGTAACTTCGTCCTAGAACCGCTGTTCCATATCCGCGATGACTTCAACCCAGTACGAACATTCTACATAAAAAATAATGACCACGGATCACAAAAACGACTGATAGAATTAAATATGGATGAGATAACATCATCATCTAATTTCAGAAAGCGATTATTTGGATGGGGTAATTATATTTGGATGGGTAAAGATGAGCAGATAATTAAGCTGCTCGGATATCTCGGCCAAGTAACAGAGACTGCAGACCCAATAAAGCAATTAGGATGGCAGAAGGCGCAGAATTTCTATGCATTCTGTAACGGAGCTAGTGAGAATGGTATGTGGACACAAGTTGACGAAATGGGTATACTAAGAATTAATGCAGGTAAATACTATCTACCAGCGATGTCAAAGTTATATGCAGATAGGCAAGAACTATATGCAAATGAAAAGAAATTTAGGCATGTAAAATATGCAAATAATAATATAGGTATAGCTGATTATTTTAAAAAAGTATGTACCGTATTCGGCAATAATGCTAAAGTAGGACTCATGTTCTACGTGGCGACACTATTTCATGATATAATACTTCCCAAGAGTAGATCTTTTCCCCTTCTAAACGTATTCGGACCGAAAGGTTGCGGTAAGACAGACTTTGCGCAAACACTCATGGATTTTTTTTATACCTATGAATTAAAGTACGAACCGCTTTCTATAACCAATGCATCTATGCCGGCTCTTTCTGATTATGTGGCCAGTGTTTCAAACGCCCTGGTACACATTGATGAATATAAAAACGGCATTGATATAAAAAAGATAGAGTGGCTGAAGGACTTATGGAACGGTATAGGTAGGTCTAAGATGAATATGGAAAAGGACAAGAAGCGTACTCAAGCACGTGTTGATTCTGGTATAATACTTACAGGTCAAGAAATGCCAACCGCTGATATCGCATTGTTCTCCAGATTGATATATCTGACCTTTGATCGTTCTGATCATACAGCAGAGGAAAAAAGACTGTATAATGACATGGATCACTATCGTCAGATAGGTACAACACATATAACCCTTGAACTTCTTAAACATAGAGATGAATTTCAAGTGAGTTTTGGTAAAGCATGGGCTAAGGCCAGCGCAGATTTGCAATATGCACTTGAAGGAAATAATATACTTGACCGTATACAGACTAACTGGACTATTGTATTAGCTTCTTATCTTGCTATCAAAGATAAAATAGAAATACCATTCTCCTATGAAGAATTAAAGGATATAACAATAGATGGTATCAAGAAACAGAACGGCATGTGTAATAGCACAGACGAAATAGCTGGCTTCTGGTCGATTATATCTGCAGCGCAGCAGATGGGTAAATACATCGAGAAGCAAGATTACCTGGTTAAGACAAAAGATCATCTATATTCTAACAAATCTGAGACGGCTATTGAGTTCACACCACCTAAGAGAATATTGATGATTCGTAGAGATGCGTCATTGTCAATATATAGAAAGGAAGGTCGAGCAATGGACCAGAAGACATTACCTGCAGACTCTCTATTACATTATCTTCAGATAGCCCCGGAATATTTGGGTACAACAAAAAATGTAGAGAGGTTTCTGCAATATACGAATGGTGCTCCAGTAACAGAAGTAATACGAGATGACAAAGGCGGTGCACATTCTAAAACGGTATGGCATAAGGACCGTCCTTTGTGTTTCGATTACGAACTAATACAAAAGAAATATGGAATTATCCTTGATGGAGATACCACTGATGCACTCTCAGACACAGAGGGTATGACCGAGGATGAAAAAGAAAAAGCAGCATTACCATTTTAATTATACATATAATCATTACGTTGGCCAGGAGGGGGCAGGGATGCCGCTGACTGGCTTTTTTATGCTCCTACAGGAAATTATCAAGCCTACCTTTTTTGATGTGGCACTTGTAGCATTTCGGGCATTGTTGATTATCAGCGAGTTACATTGCCTTTTCCGTGAGGCATCACTGTGGCACTTTGGGGCACTTTTTTATAAAAGTCTTAAAGTTGGGGCACTTGGGGCATTTATTTAAGATTTGAGGCATTATAATATATATATAATTAATTAATAATCAATAAGTTATATATTAATGCAACAATGCCCCAAATGCCACAGAAAATATATGCTCCTCAAAATAAGGATAAAAGCCCTTATATTTAGGACTTTTGATAATTTTTTATTACCTTTGCATTATTAAATTATAACCCTAATACAATGAGTAAGTATTTAATATATGTTCCTTTAGAGCCATTTCAAGCGCAATGGCTTACACACAGTTTTGGAAACCCTGTTCAGTTTCCAGACTGCTCAGTTGAGAATGCGACAATTCGCAGACTAATAACTAAGAGACCTAAAGACCAGCAGCCAGAGTTAAAAGGAGAAAAGGATGTCGCTATATATATTCCTTCTTCTAAGGCTAAGGATCCTTCCGTTTTTAATTATCTTACAAAACATGGTAAGCAGGCTATAGCTGAATGCGTAGACGATTTATTCCGCATGAACTTGTGGAAAGAACTCGGTGATATGACAGACACAAAGTGTAAGCGCATGACTGCAATATATGCCTGGTGTGAAAATCACAGTATAGATCTTGACTATGCTGAGACCATCCGCATGAGGTGGTATAGAATGAAAGTCGCTTATAAAAGAAGTGGGGTTGACCTGATGAATGTTAAGAGGGTTCGTAAAGAATAGCGTTTTATATTTTTAACATTTAATTATATAGGATAGTAAGGCTTAATTTGAACAGTACCGAACAAGTGCGAACATTTAAAAAACAATAGATATGAAGAATTTAAATTTTATAATCAAAATTGAGAAGACAGATTATCGTAATCTCGCAGGTGCGAAATTATTAAATAATAAAGAAATATCAATTCCAGACTTGATAGAGTGGATTAATGTTCCTCTTGCTTCTAAACCTGCACAGCTGCAAATCTCCGATAAAGTAGAGAATAAGGCTGATATCTATACACATAAGTGTGTATTCAAAACAGCTGAAGAGTGGAATACTCGTAAGCATTATGCTTATCGTCTTACGACAGTTGATGGTGCAAAGTTGCTGATAGGTAATTCAAATCGCCCTTTTGTTATATCTTCATTGACAGAAAATCACCCTTCTAGTATGACAGAATCAACCATGACAGAGGTTACTTTGTCATATATAGTGCCCTTTAAGGCCTATTATATAAGGTAAACACGTATTTTTCAAATGTTTGTATATCATTTACTTTTGCTGAAAATTTAATTGCAAAAGCAAATGAAATACGGCATGATGATTACAGGTACTATTGGCCAGGGCTACGATTGGTGGACAGGCAAGTATGGTACACAAGCAAAGGATGTTCAAAATTTTCTTGATGCTCATCAAGATGAAGAGGTTGACATTGCTGTCGCTTCCCCCGGAGGTTTAGTAGACGAAGGTCTTACAATTTATCAACTCATTAAAGATCATGGCAAGGTTAATATTCATATCCTTGGTATGACAGCTTCAATTGCGACTGTACTATGTATGGGCGCTAAATCAGTTGATATGTCTGTAGGTTCAAGCATGATGATACACTATGCTTCTACTTCTGTAATGGAGTGGCAGACTGCTAACAAAAAACAACTTGATGATTTAATCACTAAGTATCAAAAGGATCGTGCAGATCTAGATACTATTGATAAAATTATTGCAGATGTCTATGTTACTAAATGTGGTAAGAAAATAGACGATGTACTTGCTCAGATGGAGAAAGAATCTTGGCTCTCGCCTAATGATGCCCTTCAGTTCGGGTTGATTGATTCAGTTCGTGACCTTGATGATGATGATGAAAAACATCAAATCGAATTCAAAAATAATTTTTCAAACTCTATAAATAAGGATTATGGATATCCATCTTTACCATTAGAACATTCTGTTGCTGATAGTGAAGGTAATCCAACTCCCAGCTTCCTTGCTAAAGCCGTCGAGGGAGTTAAGGCCATATTCTGTAACACGGCAAAAAAAACAATGAACAAGAATTATACTCAGATTACCGCTCTGCTTAAAGTAGATGCGGTTGATCAGGCAGATGATAAAATTCAGCTGACTGATGCTCAGGCCCAGACTATCGAAGACAAATTAGTCGCACTTGACAAAGAAAAGACAGACGCGAGTAATGCTCTTGATGCAGAGAAGAAAAAGGTTGTCGATATGCAGAAGCAGATTGATGACTTCAAAGCCTCTCTTGCAGAAAAGGAGAAGACTATTGCAGATTTCAATGCAGCACCAGGTGCTACAGCTGACAATCATGTAGAGGAAGAACCTACAAATAGCACAAGTACTCGTGAAGTGTATAACGCTCTAAAAAATGTAATCTAATGCCAGACGAATTAGCAAACAAAAGTATTAAGGTTCAGTCAGACGCACTCTCAAAGAGTTTCGCCAAATATCGCTCAGACCTTATCCAAATCCCATCTTACAGTATAGATAAGGCTGCTCAGTACATGAGTAAGCGCAATGGAATCAGAGGTAAAGAAACAGTTGGAGAACTATCTGGAGATATGCAGATAGGACCTTATCACACTACTCGCACAGACGAAAACGGTGTGACCATTACAGGCCGCACACTTGAAACATTCTTGGGATCAAGTGTTAAACCTTTCGAACCTAACGCTGTTAGAGAGACAATCTATGGATCAAGCGAATTCCAGGGAGACGCTCTGAAGAATCAGCCAATAACAAAACTTGTAGGCTTCTACCTTATGGGTAAGCTCGGAGAGGCTTTTTACAAATCATTATTCACTGCGAAACGCAATGAAGCTGGTGATAAAACGATGGATTTGTATGATGGCTTTAAGACAATTGCAGATGCAGAGATCCAATCAGGTGCTATTTCTGCAGCTAAAGGCAACTTCTTCCAAACTCCGAAAATAACAGATGTCAATGCAGTAGAAGTATTTGAAGCATTCTATGAAGCTGCAGACGAAAAATTGCAGGATGAAAATACGATTCTCTTTTGCAACACAGCAGAAAAGCGTGCTTACGAGAAGGACTATCGTACAACATACGGTAATCTAAGTTATAACGAAGGATTTAAGAAGTTGTATCTTGATGGCGAAGATAAATGTCAAATTGTTGGCCTTTCTTGTGTTCCTCGCGGCTTTAAACTTATCACACCACAAAGTAACATGTTGCTTGGATTGGCTACAGAAGGTGACAAATGTAGTTTCGATGTTGCTGAGAATAAACTTTCTCACTTCTTGGTTGACTTTGTCGCAACAATGTACTTTGGTGCGCAATTTGAATCTATATCACCAGAGCGTTTGCTTGTTGGTGAAGATGCAGTTGTAGCTGGTTAAATGTGTAATTTTTAAACTTATAAAAAATGACAAAAGCATGTACTGATCAGGTTGACTTGTACGCAGACGTTAGATATTGCAGAGGTAAAAAGGCTACACCGGGTGTGCGCCCTTACTTTTTTCAAATTCCACGTCGTGATGTAATCAGCATTCCTGTTCCTGCAGGTAATGCAGCTACAACATTAGCAGCGTCCATTACTATCACTGATAATTTCGTCCTTGCCGCCGATAAAAAATGGCACAGAATAGACCTTGTTCCTGACAAGGGTAAATTCACCCCAGAATCTCAAGGTGAGACATATTCCAAAACTTCGAAGAACTCTGCTAGCCTTCCATTGCCAGGCACAGAAGAGGAAGCATCTGCTCTCGCATCTCAATTGATGAATGACGATAGCTTGTTCCTTATCCCTCAGAGAAATGGTAAGTTCAGACTCTTTGGTGACGATGAATTCACGGTTGATGTCGCTTATAGCCAGGATAGTGGTGATGCAGTCACAGGCACAAACATAACTACGCTTAATATAAGTGTACCGTGCGAAACTGCACCACCGTTCTACGCTGGTGAAATTGTAGCTACTGATGGAACATTCAGCGGAGCTACAGGTAAATTAATTACAACTCCTGTAACCCCAACTACTGGTGGCACAACAGGTGGTACTACAGGTGGCACAACAGGTGCCTAAGTAATATTTATTCCGATTTATAACACGAGGGCGGACGGGCAATAGCTTGCCGTCCTCGTTTTAATTATTAATTATATATGGAAAAACTAGATAATTCATTCACTGAAAAATTGCAAAACTGGTTAGACTCAGAACACACAGAAGATAATATCGTTCAGGGTGCGCTGCTGTTATTGCAAATTGACAGGAATCGCAATCTGTATCAGAATGTGATTCGTAAACCTAAGATGTTCTTGCCCAAGCTGGAACATGAACTTCGTAAGCACATAACTTATCGACTTGATAAATTTACACGGTCTGAAGTTATAAAAATGGATGCTGAGATTACTCCGGTGATGGATGCTTCTATCACAGCAGTTGCTGATACAGATAATATCCCTGCACTCCTTGATGATACTGTAGAGTTAAGACCTACAGCTATCATTGCTAAAGGTATGCGTGAGGATCATGCCGAACTTGCCCCAGAAATACAAAAGATCTGGACTGAAAATGCTGCACGCTGGAAAAAAATTAAATCTCTCTATGAGACTTGCAAGTCACTCACACAATCATGTGATAAATATGAGTCTCTCAAGAGTATAGGCGAGGAGTTCCCTTCTATGATTCAGGATCTGCGCGAAAATTATTACACCTATAAAAAGGAAATGCAGAAATATGATGAAGCAGAAAAGGTTACTGATACTCCAGCTCCTGAACAACCTGAAAATGCAGCTGTTACATTGGCAAAGAGCATAGGTAATGCTCGCAGCTATATTTCTAAGGCTGTTCCACAGGTTAAGTATCTTACTGAACTTGCTGACGAAAAATCATTAGCAAGTGCTGAAGCTTTGAAGTCTAAAATTGCCGAGAGAGCTAAACTTCTTGCTGATAATCAATCTATGACTGATGATATGTTAGCTTCACTCGCAGAAATTAAGGTCACACTAGATGAGCCGGGGACAGAAAATAAATGATATTCTAAAGCCTCTGGCAACCTGTAGCGAACAGTGCTATGTAGGTGCAGGACTTCACACACTCGGTCTGCTCGGATGGATTCTTGAGCAGACTGGGCGTGCTAAAGTTTTTGTCAGCACATTCTCAACATCTGAAGCATTTTTGAATGGTATTATCAATCTTCGTCAAAAGGATTTAATCGATTATGCAGCTCTTGTTGTTGACATAAAGGCTAGTAAAAAAACTACGCATCTTTATAAACTGATGAATTCGGCATTTGATATGGTGAAGTTGACACTTAATCACTCTAAAATTCTGCTAGTTTATACACCTTCAGTAAAAGTTACAGTTATTACATCGCAGAATCAAACCTACGGAGATAGAGCTGAATGCACACTTATTAGCACTTCTAATGAACTATATGTATCCGTTTTAACCGGATATCACAAACTAATAGATAAAGACAAATCTATTTTACTTAATATACATAAAGATGAGCAAGAAATTAGAGGTGACATCTGCGCTGATGACAACAATAGAACAGATGGGCAAAAATTTAACTCCGATATCGGAGATTGGCAGCCTATTGGGATATGATGAAGAATTGTCTGAACAGCTGAAGTGGGAAATTTCAGCTCCAGCTTCACCTTTAAGAACTAAATATTTGCATGGAATCGCAGTTACCGCTAATGAATTGCGTTGCAATACACTCGCATTAGCACAAGCAGGTTCTCCTGCAGCCTATCAGACTGCAATGTCTGAAATTTCGGGACGATTAAATGAATTAGAATTATGAGTAAACCTGTAGATATCGATGAATACATGTCACTTATGCCTCTTGATGAAGATGAACTCACTGAGCAGCATATTCCTTTAGCTACATTAGAGCGAGTCAAAAGACTTAGAGGTATGTATGCGTTTTGGTTGCAATATCCTCGTCAGAGCATATCAGAGTTAGTACATAGAGATATATCGATGTTTCATGTCAAGCAGTCACAGGCATACGATGACATACATCTTGTGCAGGTCATGTTGGGCAACTTACAGAATGCCACAAAAGATTTTTGGCGCTGGAAAATAAATCAAGAAATAGATGAAGATCGTGCAGCAGCCAAGAGAGCTAGCGATTTTAGAGCTCTTGCCTCGATGCAGAAGAATCGTATTAAGAATAATCGCACAGATACACCTGACGAACCAGAACTTGCATTTGATAAAATTGTTCCTAGTGAATTCAAAATGAGTAATGATCCTACAATTATTGGACTAAAAGATACCCCTAAGCTGAAGGAGTTGATTGCAAAGTTGGAAAAACAATACGGAGCTGATGAAGTTAAATATACAGATTTTGAAGAAATAGACGAAAAAGAAAATGGATAAACAATATTTCAATTACATTCAGTCTTATGTTCTTGCCATGATGCCTAAGGACTTCATCGGTGAGATGGGGCGTGGTACTGGAAAAGGAGCGATAGAGGCTGGTCGTATGAAATATTGTATGCAGCATATGCCAGGATCATCTTTGGCCATGGTTGCGCCTTCAGTCAAAAGATGCCTTACGAATATATTACCATCTGCTCTTATTCATTTTGAAAATTGGGGGTATAAGCGTGATATACATTATACTGTAGGTAAAAAGCCTTGGAAGGGCTTGCACTGGAAAACACCTCGCTTTACTCCTGATTCTTGGGATAATACAGTTGCTTTCTATAATGGCACTGTTCTAAATATTATCTCTCAAGATAGACCTGGTACATCTAACTCTATGTCATTAGATCATATTTTCGTGGATGAAGCGAAATTCGTAGATTGGGAACAACTTAATAATGAAACATTCCCTGCAAATCGTGGTAATAACTCCGTGTTTGGTGATTGTCCTCTCCATCACGGTCTTACTATTACTTCAGATACTCCAACCACGAAAAAGGGTTCTTGGTTTTTATCTTATGCAAGCAAACAAGATCCTGAATTAATTCGTTCGCTCGAAGCTATCCTCGCACGTATTTATAAAATAGAAGAGAAATTAATTAAGCACCCTGAACGCTACGACTATTATCAAAGCAGATTGACATATTATAATAATCTTCTAAATAAATTCAGACGAGAATGTGTATTGTATAAGCGATGTAGTAGTATACAAAATATAGCTGTGCTTGGCATTGAATATATAAAACAAATGAAACGTGATTTGCCTAAATTAACGTTCGATACAGCTATTATGTGTAAACATCTAGGCATTCAGGCAGATGGATTCTATAGTGGCATTGTAGAGAGCGTTAATTTCTACACGGCTCCTAATATTTCATATCTTGATAACCTTAATTTTAAAATAGGGGATAAGCAAGATTGTAGAATGGATGCTGATGTTATACCAGACAAACCTCTTATAATAGCGTTCGATGCAAATGCCAATATAAACTGTATGACTGTGGGGCAAGTTAGTGATGATAACAAACTAAGAATTGTTCGTTCAATGTATGTCAAATATGAAAGAAAATTACTTGAATTGTGCGATGACTTCAATGATTACTTTAAGTATCAGCACAATAAAAATGTTGTTTTTTACTTTGATGCAACTTTTGTCGGCAATAACTATGGTATCAATAGCGATGATTTTCACAAGCAAATAAAAAATCAATTAATTGGCCTCGGCTGGTTTGTTGATGAAGTATATATCGGTGCGCCTAAAGCACACCTTGAAAAGCAAGAACTGATAAACAGAATGTTCCGCGGAAAAGCACAGCATCAGATATTCATAAATAAAGATAACTGTGAGGACCTTATAATATCGCTTTCCAATGCTGGTGTTTATAATAATGGTAAGGATAAGCGAGGTGAAAAACTTGTAGAGACAGATGAAGATCCTTTGGAATACCGTACTGACTTTTCCGACTCCTTCGATACTGTATGTATAGGCGTTGAAAAGTTTCCACGCTTTCAAGCAGCCCTTGGAAATGTCGGTAATGTATATCCTAATTCTTAGCCATAATTTATTTTATTGAGGTGATTGCTCGTGAGAGTGATCACTTTTTTATTTATAGAAGTACCCCCCTGTCGGGGGAGAGCGGTCGCAAGCGGATTGTTTGTGTTCATCCGAAGCCTTTTTTTCACATTCCTATGCAGCCCTATGTACGCTTTCGATTTCCTATGCAAAGAAAATAAGTTTAAGTAATTGTACTGCATGAACCTGCACTAAGTAATATCAAAAGTTCTTAACGCTTCGCTAAACTTTTAATATTCCTTACTACAGAACCCAGCAGTACAATCTCTTAAACTTGATAAATATAAGCATAGGAAATCGAAAGGGCACACCGGGCTTTATACGGAATGCAAAAAAAAAGCTTCTCCTTCACGAGGAAATCTCAGGGAACCCGAAGCATTACCAGAATTTCAAAGTATTTGTCTTAAATTATTTAGTATATGTTACAACATTATTTTTATCAGTACTTGCCTTATAAGTACATGTTTCTGTGCCACGATAACAGACAGAAGCAAGTAAACAACTTTGTGTTTGCCTTTAAAGACGGTAATAAGTCCGCTATCATTGCAACCGCAAATATACTTATAAACTATCTTGTTAATAAGTATCACAGAAGTATATGTGATTATACGATAGTCTTTGCGCCAGCAAGTAGTCAAGGTTCGTATAATAAGCGTTTTGCTTATCTTGCTACCATGTTAGAGCGTCGTTTGCATACTCAAACATCTTATCATAACTTACACATTCAAGGGCAGCGTACAGCCTTACACAATGGTGGCTCACACATAGTATGCGAAGATACCTATAATGTAGCACTTGATGAAAGTTTCTTTAAAGGACGCAAGTGCATTATCTTTGATGACCTAATAACAACAGGACAGACAGCAGCACAATTTACTGATAAGGTTAAGAGTGTGGGCGCAGAGGTTATTGAAGAGTTATTCCTCGCACGCACAATACATTATAATCCATACACGTTTGAGGGCGCAATTAAAGAACTAAACAATAAGCAACGATGAATAAGTACCAACAATTAACTATCGAGGACACGCCACAATACAAAGCAGCGAACAAGGGAATAACAACACTTACTAATGTAGAGTTGTTAAGTATGATTATCAATAGAGGTGCAGGCACTAAGGATAGTATTAACCAGGCACGACAATTACTAAACATGTGTGATAACAATCTTGCTCTATTAACCAAGTTGAGTACGTTTGAGATGCAAGTTGTTGAGGGCATTGGAGAGTGCAAAGCACTTGCAATACAAGCAGCCGTAGAGTTAGGCAAGAGAAGAACTATTGAAAAGGTAGAGCGCACAAGTATATGTAGTGCTAATAATATATATGATTATATGCACCCAATATTACAAGACTTGCAACACGAAGAAGCATACATCTTATTACTAAATCAGAACTATAAGTTAATCAAGTCAATAAGGTTATCACAAGGTGGTTTAAGTGAGACGTCTGTCGATGTTCGTGTGGCACTGAAAGAAGCACTAATAAACAATGCCACTGTATTAGCCTTAATACACAACCACCCATCGGGCAATGCCACACCATCAAGACCAGATGATGTACTAACAAAGCGTTTCACAAACTCTTGTGAAATGATGCGTATATATTTCCTTGACCACGTGATTATAACAGACGGCAAGTACTATTCTTATCGTGAATCGGGTAGACTATAAAGGCAATTGCCTAATAGGTCAAGCGAATGCAGTTGCATTCGCTTTTTTTTGTGCAATGGTGCGCGCAACCGCGGATAAGGTCACACGATGCCACACAAGTAAAAATACATTACATATTCCGCAAAATAAAAAAGGGGGCAATTGCCCGTAGGCGTAGGGCGGTGGGGGGTGGTAAAATAGAGGAGTGACCTCTATTTTTTTTGCAAATAGCTAATTCTCTGAAAATCAGCTATTTGTGAAAATTGGTAGTGGAAAATAGGTGAAAAAAGCCTATTTTCGAGCACATTTTTTGTGTTTGCTGGCTGATTTCTTATCAAAAATTAGCCGATTTCCAAACTTTTCTGCGAATTGCCTATCATTTTCGTGAAAAAATGGTTTGGGCTTTATATTTGGTTACTTAAAGTTTTTTTTATAACTTTGTGGTCATATTAACTACAAAATATAAAAATATGAATTTAAATGACCTTAAAATTGATGATGATTTGGTAGAATATTTATCCACTAAACCAAACCTTAACGAATTTATTAATCAATGTATTAGAGATGCGCAAGCTAAAGAACCGAAAGTTCCTGTTAGTGAAGATATAGTGAGTAAAGATACAGTAGAGCAGTCTACTGTACCGCCTGTTAATGATAACTTTATTAAATTTATATTAATCATTCTAGGTATAGTTTTTTTTGTTGCATTTCTATTCCTCATGATAAAATCTTGTGGTAATAGTCCTCAACATAATCATAACAATGTTGATAGCGCTATGGTTCTGGGTAATGACTCTGATACTCAAATAGTTGATAGTATAGATAAAACAACAACACCATCCTATTCAGGTAGTTCTTGGAATTTTGAGTTTGAACAGGACAAAATGGATAATTCTAAGAGAATATATGCTAGAATTACTAGTGATAATGTGGTAGGTTTAGATTATTCGTCTACAGATGCTACTATATGTGTAAGATATATGAAAAAGTATGGTTATGAAGCACTAATAACATTATCATCAGGACAAATCTTTGGCAATGAATATAATCAAGATAATTATATCTTGGTAAAATTCGATGATGGTCGTGCTAAGAAATATTATTTTGACGAAACGTCTGATGGTTCAAGTGAGACCGTCTTTATTCGTAAAAAAAGTGATTTTATAGCACATTGTAAAAAATCGAAAAAGATAAGAATAGAAATTCCTATTTTTGACAATGGTAGACAGGTGTTTGATTTTAAAGTCGGTAAACCTCTTACGTGGAGAACAAAATAATTCTCCGAAATTATAGCAATGTATAATGATATGGCAAGACATATTTTTTAATAAATATCATATTGTATGAAAGAAAAATTTAAAATTCAATTAGTTCGGGCTTTTCTTCTAGCTGTCGTCGTTTTTATAATCCATCAAATTATTAGTTGTGTAAATGAACAGATCCATCTTAATAAAGAAACAGAAATGGCAATCAGATTCTCGGATTCTCTTGACAAGGAACCGGTCTCTGATGATTTCAAAAAGATTGATAGTATTTTAACCGAAACAGTTAAGGAACAAAGGAAAGAATCACATTCTGCAAATAAAGCCATTGATAATGATGTATATCCTAAATACGTTACCGCTACTATTCACGGCAAACCTTATAGGCTTGGTATAGGAATGTCTGAGGGTGAAATTACGTTGAAATGTGGTAATCCAGATGATATTGCTCGTAGTAGTACGAATGTGAGCACTGTTATTTACTATTATGATCATAGTAATGTACAGCTATTTATATATAATGGAGAGTTACAACAGGTAGTTGAATTGAAAAAAAAATAAAATATTCTTAGAATTTCTTGCATGGCTTTGGAATATTACTTATCTTTGCCAATGCTTAAAGAACAATGGTAGACCATTCCGGGGAGCATCGGTTATTGCTCAGCAAGATTGCTTGGGCTTTTTTTATGCCCAAATCTTAAAATAATTGGCGGTTGCCATCTCGTAGAATCAAACAAAGCCCTTCGGGTGGAGTCATTGTTCTTTAAGCAGCGGGATGTGCAGCCGCTTCTCTGTATCTCTGCCCCAGCAGTTCTGGGGATGCTTAAAGAACAATGCATTTATGCAACAGACAATTAATTTAAATGTGCAGCAAGCACAAGAGAGAATTTCTCTATCTGAGAGAATTCAGAGAGTAAAGAACAGTGTTAAAATTTATCTTGACACCAAGTCAACAACATTTAGTAAGCTAGCAGAGTTTGATGTGTCACGTCGACAGGTCTTGCGCTTACACATCGCAACAATAGCTGTTATTATTTGTGCAGCTGCGATAGCTCAATATCCACTCCTTGCTATTGCTGCAGCAATTTGTGCTGCTCGTGTGGTCTATCACATTAACAAGGAGGGCAAAGCATGAAAGTCAAAGATCTAATCAACCTCCTTTCAGACAAACTGCCTGAGGATGAAGTACTAGTAGAGGTCGAAATGTCTGTCGATGATAAAAGTGAAACATCTAGTGCTGATATCCTGGATGTTAGAGGTAATTTCCCAGTTGTAATATCTATCGAAGATGTAGAATGGGATTAAATATATTTGATTATGGCTAATATTAATCTAACTCCTAAGAGTCTTGACGCTGTTAACCAGCTGATAGATGATGATAATGTTGAAGCATATATACGTCTCTGTGATGACCTTCTCGATAAAATAATGGAGACAGGCACAGATATAACTCTTTCAGACGCAGAATATAGAGACTACACAGCCTCACTGCATAACCTAAGTTCACTTTTTAGAAAAATTAAAAGAGAAGAAAATGAAAACCAATGATGAGTATTGTAAAAGTTTGTCAGATAATGACAAAAATCGGTGGGCAATATTAGAATGTTACTTTAAATTCAGACAAAATACGCCTGAATTTGGGGGTCAGAAACTTATTTCCAACAATAAAACAACCGAAAAAATAATAGATGATTTGTCACCAATGTGTCAGTTGGATACAGATTTTGTTGTTGCGTTCATGCTGCAGAACAATTTCGGTCTGGAAAATATGCCAGACGGAACCGTGTCATGGCAAATTTGGGAGATAGTAGACGGTCAGTTCTAGATTTTTTTCGTAATTTTGCAATAGTTATACTAAATAATATGATTAAGACAAAAAAGAGGGTGGTTGCTCGTGAGAGTGGTCACCCTCGTACTTTTATTATATAACGACATCATGTATCTTCGCAGAAAAAAGATACATGATAGTAACCCAATCACCATCCGGTACATATTTTTCTTCTTGCATTCCTGATTTGAAATTCTCAATCACGACTGCACGGGCATTAGTTGTAATGACTGTTGATGATAAGCAGATATACTCCGAATTCTTATATCCATTAAACGGACAGATCTCAATTGAGGACATTGGCAGCCTTGTTACAACATACGCACTTCAACGCCTTGTTTTGAATTTGGAAATTAAGGTTACCGAGCAAGTTCTGACCGATGGCATATATAGTGATAGTAGTATCACTCCGTTTTCTTCTAAAATAATCTATTCTGCAGCAGATATAATGGATATATCTGCTGATAACTGGTGTGCTAGCAGATATCTTACGACACTTGAGCGCGAAAAGATAACTGCTGTCGGCCGTCTTGAATATCTACATTACATCGGTACTGACACTGCCAAGATAATCGCATCGTACAATGATTTGACTACAGCGGAATTCACCGCTGTTACAGTTCAGGGCAATAATAAATATACCACGATTGATGTGTCCCCATCTCGTTTTGAAGTTGCAGGCAAAGAACTAATTAGCTATGATGTGCTAGCAGGTTCTCGTGTCTTAACTTATCTTATTGACTTTGATTGCCCTGATGCTGCACCGATATTGATATTCCAGAACTCCTTCGGTGTCCAGGAATTAATATATTGTACCGGCACACATCAAGTAGCTCCAGAGTTTACACGTGATTCAGCATATATCAATCGCCTTAATCGCAACTATAAGATAACTGAAAAGCGTGTCTTTAAGGCTGATACAGGTATATTATCTGCAGAGATGGCTGCATGGGCTGATGAACTGTTTCGCTCTCCAGAAGTTTATGTCGTAAACATGGTTAATGGGGCACCTGTTGTCGGTAAAATGATTACGATAACGGATTCAAAATCTGAAAATAGCAATGATGATGATTCTGCACCTCGTTTCACATTTAATTATACCTATGCACAATATAATCACAATGTCCTGCAGACAATGCGAGCAGGGAGAATATTCGATAACACTTTTGATAATACATTTAACTGATGAAGAAAAATATAAATAGCAGCTTACACATCTCAGAAGTAGAATATTTGCTTGATAAAGCCAAAAAAGACGGAATGCAAGTAAATGTTGAAGCACTTGATACAACAGGAGCTTTGAACACTTATAACGGCTGGTATGTACAGGGTGGATATTGGCGTGGCGGTTTTCATCGTCTACGTAACCCTGTTAATGGTGAAATAAGAGCAATCTGTGATGTCCTAATAATAAAATTTAATAACTGTAACATGTACTTATAACATGAATGATAAAAAATTAGTTAAGGTTGGCCAGAGTGGAACTGTTTCTGCTTATATGGTCGGAAATGGTGTGATGAGTGCATCCAATAGCGCAGATTCTTCAATGTCTAGTTATACTGATGCTCCCTCACTGTTTGATGGTGTAGATGAAAGTATTGCTGGTAATCTGATAAGTAATTCTGTGTCGATTGGTGGCAAAGACTATAAATATGTTTCGTGGGGCGATGATAACAAATTACCTTTCAAACTTCGTACGCTTATCCGTAAAAATATGGTTACAGCACGTAGCCAGGCATTCAATATTCAGGCATGTTATGGTCAGGGAATTAGATTTATCAATCGCGCCACAAAACAAGATGTAGACGACGTGGATATTAGAGAATTTTGTATGGCTAACGCTTCACATGAGACGTTCTTAGAACAGTGCACTGACATGAAATATTATTTTATGAACATCTGTACAATCGTATTATCTCGCGATCATTCAAAAATTGTCAATATTCGCCGTCAAGATGTGTGTTATTGTCGATTAGGTTATCCCTCGGCTGGCAGAATTGATTATATCATCGTCGGAGATTTCCTCAATTCAGACAGTCCAAGTAAGGCGCGTAAAATACCTTTGCTTGATATATATGATCCTCTTTCTGACCTTCGAGAGCGAACAGGGCAAAATGATAAAAAAGGGAAAAATAAGCTTCCAGATGGAGCAGATTGTGAATTTGCTATACTATGTCGCATACCAACACCGGGTGCATTGCTATATCCAATACCTTACTATGCTTCAATATTCGATGATGCCTGGTATGATATATATAATCTTATCGGTTTGGGTAAGCGTTGGCTCATAAAAAATACATCTGCACCTCGAATGCAGATAGAAGTACATAATGATTACTTCTCCTCTGTATGTCAAGCGGAACACATCACTGAACCTGACAAAATAAAGGCTAGAATTACTCAGGAGCAGCAAAATATAATCGATTTCGTTTGTGGCGTCGAAAATGCTGGTAAAGCACTGATCACTAAATATTACATTGACCCGAACGGCAAAGAAAATCGAATGGTAAGAGTTATCAATCTAAATGAGACTGGTTCTAAAGAAGGTGGAGATTGGGCTGATGACATGAGTGAAGCATCAAACGCCTTATGTTTTGCGCTCGGTGTTCATCCTAATCTGATAGGTGCAACACCTGGTAAGTCTCAAATGAATAACTCTGGTTCTGATAAGCGCGAGTTATTTATACTCAAACAAAGTTTGGAAAAAGCAAGTCATGATATCATGCTGAAGCCGTGGCACGTTATATTGCATTATAACGGTTGGGCTAAAAAAGGTATCACCGTTGATGTACCTATGATAGAGCTTACAACATTAGATAAAAACAAAGACCAACAGACATCACTTGTCACAAATGTAGGAAATAATGATGATAGCAATAAGTAAAGAAGAATTCGAAAAATACGTACTAGCAGCTACGTCCTCACGCAGTGAAATCTATGATGAGGTAGCAAAAATGTTTGCACATGAATATGATTATCATGTCAGTTTTTGCCTCGGTAATGAAAAATATCTTGATAAGGAATCTGTAACAGAAGCCTTTAAAAGAGTTGTTAGCATCGCTGCATTCTTACACTCTATACCGTCTCTTGATCTCGTTATCACACCGACTGGCTTTGGCGTTGTTTCAACACAGGAGGTAGCACCTGCATCAAGAGAGCGTGTCAATGCTTTACAAGAGCAACTGTCGTTAGAATATCGTCGCTGCATAGGCAAGTTAATCGATTGTCTGAGAGGTCCGGAATGGGGAAAGACAAATGTTGCAAAGTTGAGAATAAATACATTATTGTATAGTGTTGACTTGTGCGAAGAGTACGGTCTCAAGTATAAGTCTGACGATGAATATCACACATCTCTAGTCAATGCTGCAGCAACAGATTTAGAGTTGAGGGATATTATCAGCGATGAATATATGGAAGAACTACTCACTGATATCCGTTGTAGTGTTGGCCAAGCTGATGCTAACATCATTTATAGACTTCGTATGCTCCTTGTATTTGCGCAAACTAATAATATGAAGGCTTATAGCACAGCCGTCCGCCAGCTTATCAATTGGCTGGAGAATAACTTAACTAAATATACAACTTACGCTGCGTCAACAGCACATAATAACAATACTTATGTCGGTTTTCAAAACACTCCGGACTCTCCAGCCTTCGTTTTCGTTGGATAAAGAAAAAAAACGCCAGGACATAGAATTTCACATTCCAACGGCATGGCAAGAGATGACTCCTGCACAATACATTTATGCGCTTAAGATCCTGGCACTTATCGCAGACAAGACAAAGATTAAAACATTACTACTATGTAGATTTGCTGGAATTCATGTGTTTAAGAAGTATGCTACTTCGTGGAAGTGCTTCTTTCGATATGGATTTCTGGGACTCAGAAGACACCCTTTCATCCTTGAAAATTGGATGGTTCAGTCTCTTCTGCATCAATTAGACTATATTGACAGCTACGAGGCTATGGATAGGAGGTTGGATTCACTCCATTCCCTCCATGCTGTCGATGTAGAGTTACATGCTGTGCCATTTGTGGACTTTCTTAATATGGAAAAGTATTACCAGGCATACATCGTTCAGAAAGATGCCCAATTCCTTGGTAAGTTAGGAAAGCTCTTGTATCGCCGTAAAAATGGAGATATGCAGAAAGGTTCTGTCAGATGGAAAGAATATGAACTGCTTAATATCTTTATGTGGTACTCACGTATCAAGTCTGTATTTGCAGAACAGTTTCCTTACTTTTTTAAGTCGGGCAATAACTCAGAAGAGGACTCTGATTATAATTTCGTTACAGCGATGAACGCGCAGATACGTGCGCTAACAGACGGAGATATCACCAAAGAACAAGAAGTGCTGCACATGGATACATGGAGAGCGTTGACGGAACTCAACGAGAAAGCTCGTGAAGCAGAGGAATACCAAAAACGACTTAAAGATATAAAATAATGTTTGATCCTATTTCATATTTCCGCACACTTGCAAAAACAAATAAGATATGCAAGAGTAATAATTTCGTGTATGACTTGTGCAGTGATCCTGATTCTCTGCAGGGGCTAATAAGCAATTACAAGACAGCATCAAACTTTGTGTTCGCCTCTGATACCGTCGATTCTAATACTCATTCACAGGGTATAGGATTTTTCGACCGTCAAGTATATACCGTCTGGATTTTGGCATCATATAAATTTGATGATATGGCCGACAGAGAGATAAAACTTAAATTGTGTCGGTCTGTTTTTCAACAGTTCCTTTCACGTCTTATTAAAGATAAAGAGGATATGACGTACGATGATGATCTTGCGTTCCTTGATGTTCAGAAAGTTTATAAACATGAGCTTGGACGATATTCTATGTCAGGTGTGACAGGCCTCTATTTTATGGTTAACAGCGATGAGCCGATAGATTTACAATTTGACGAAACAGAATGGGAGCAGGAGCAGAGCGAATGAAAATGTACGAGGATGGACAAGGTTCTATCCTCGAGTACGAGCGTGGCTGGGCTAAAATGATGGCTGACATATGGCGCGAGCGTATGGAAAAGCTACGCACTATTGATACAGGCAATCTCTATAAAAATATATCTGCAGGAGTGGAAGAGGGTGCTGTGACTGTTATAGAACATAAATTTATGCAATATGGTATCTATGTAGCAGCTGGAGTCGGTAAGGGATATTCACATGATAACGGTGGCGACTTGCCGTTTCTGGCCAAAGATGCAGATAAACGAGTTAGTCAGATTGGTGCAGGACTTTCTTCGCATGCAATGTTATCACCTCGCTTTGCTCACAAAATTGTTCAGAAGGGCAAAAACAAAGGTAAGTTGGCTGCGATATCAGACGGTAATCATCGCAAAAAGAGTGACTGGTTCGCACGAAAATACTATTATTCGGTTCATCGTCTCAATGAGCGAGAAGCAGAATTCTATGGTGCAGCTTATCAAGGTCTGATGTCTTCTGCTCTCGATGAAATATTCAAGGGAATAGGCCTAACGCGTAATCTATAACGTACTTTTAATGATCCTCACGCAATATTATCTTTGCATCATAAATTATAAAACATGGCATCAATCGATACACTTAGAACAATATTCGAACAAATTAGGGATGAGCGCAAAGTTTATGCGAACACTGCTAATAGAGTTGGTAACGCTTTTCTGTCGATGTTGTCGTATCTTATTGATGACGCTCCATTTCTTCGTAACGACAAGGCGGATACTGCTGACTACCTACTTACACTCCTAGCAGGAGCCGTAATAGGAGAAGGCAATATTCGCCTTAATAGCGATGGCTCAATCACATGCAAAAATATTAATGTAGAAGGATCTGCAATTTTTAATGAATTTGTCTTTAATCAGCAGAATGTTCTGGAAGGTGATACTTACTTCAGTGACCGTGCAATAATTGATTCTGTCGAACGCACAGATCTCAATCAATTTAATCTGCATCTGCGTAAGATGTACGAGGCTGACCAGTTCACTTTCCATGAAAACGATATCATTAAATTGTCGATGAATAACCTGGATATCAACAAAACTTTTACAACTTCTTGGTTAAAGGTTCTGTCTGTACAGGGTGATTTGTTGACAGCAGCTCTCTACGAAGATAGCCAATGCCCGGGCGGATCTAATTTTGCACCTCGTTCCGGTGCTCGTATGGCCAGATGGGGTAATACTTCTGACGTAAGCCGACAGACGGTCTTTTATATAAGCGCAAAAGATGGTAGATTCCTATTTCTACAAGGAGTAGATAGCCCTATACTTAATGACTCAAATTATGCTGCTTTTATCGGGTTACCCCCCGAACTTGATGCCCTTAAAAATTTGCCAATTAATAAACAGCAGCCTTATGTGTATGCACGTGGATTGATAGTCCAGGATGTTATTCGCATTAATTATCAAGGACAGATAGAATATACCGCCAGAGATTGCGGAATTTATGATGCAAAAAAGCAATATATTAAAGGATATGACAGTGCTGCAGGTGGATATTATCAAGATCATGTCTGGAATAAGGGTATGTTATTCAGGTGTGATGTCGAAAACGCAACACTCGGCAAAGAACCTCGGTTCGGCAATACAGAGTGGACTTGTTTGAAAGGATCACAGGATATTAATATAGACATATCCTCTATGGCTGGAGATGCCTTCCCAGCTGGAGTTGCGTTCACAACATCGCTTGTTGCTACAGTTCATAATGCTGAAGATACGTTGTCAGAGGTTGAAATTGGCAAAGGTAATGTTTCTTGGACTCGTAAATCCTCAGATTCAGAAGGTGATATAGCTTGGAATAACAAGCATACTGCAGGCAAAGATGGTTTAACACTTAATATAGATTCAACAATAGATATTGGCATGTGGACATATCGTAGTTCGGTTGGATTTATCTGCACGATCAATCTTCCATCAGGCACAACGCAAGCAGAATATTCAATATTAATGTAAATGTAATATGAAGATAAAAAGTACAACTGGACATGTAATATACAGACCGCTGGTATATGATTTCAATATGCTAGAGATAGGCGGTTCTTGGCTACAGAAATATGATGTAACAGCTAAGGAATATATACCTAATCGAGCGCTGACACCTTATGTCTTGCGCCCTTATCTCGGTGTTGAAGATCTTGATGCTGGTGTAAAAATGGTTGGGACATATGCACTTGTCAATGTGTCCTGGACTGTTGATGCACAACATGATGGTATTAAGTTCGTTCTTGGCACAGATTACAGTGTAAATGACTCCACACATGAACTGATTATACGACAGAACTGTGACAGCTATTATGCTGGTAAAATTCGTTTTGAAGGTGAATATGTTGATTCGAGACGTGGAGATACACAGCATTTTTCTTGGTCGCACGATATGTCAACAGTTGCTGCAGCAACATCGGCAAAGATGATACTGCGTATAAATGGGAATAGACAATCGTGTAAAGTTAATGTTTATGCGCTTGGAGATATCAGCGTTTTAACCTTACCTGCACAATTATATGCAGGTAATGATGAAGTTGATGCAACATACCATTGGCAAGTTTTCGACAACAATATATGGCGAGATATAAATACAGGTAACACTCCGGACCTCTGGTACGTTCAAGGAGCTGATGATAAAAACCTGATAATTAACAGAGCATATATACAGAGAGTGTTACTCCGTTGCCTATCGGGTGGACAGAGTGCAACATGTCTTGTGCGACGATGGTATGGGCAGTATGATGCAGATATCCGTTTCGTAACAGGTAAGTATATTACTGATGATACGCTAAAATGCGTTGGAGAGGCTAATGTTACCAACCGACAGGGCGATATCTCAGACCCATGTAAGTTTTTTGATATAGAAATTCTGTTTGATGATGGTACCGGGCATTGGACTTCAGTGTCGACATCAGAAACCGCAGAAGTAAATCGAAGTGAACTCAATGCTGATACTACATTGGAACATAAATTTGGCTTGCTTTGCCGTGAAAAAACAGCTCTCTTACCAATTACCATGGGCGGAAAGCCAGTAACAATGGGTGGAAAATTCGCTTGTGGACAATTCCCAAATACAGAAAGGATCATAGAAGAATGAAATATTATATTGTGCCGGCTGAATTAGCCGAGAAGTTGAAAATAAAATTATACCGTAGTGGTAATGATAAAATAGGTTACCTCTGCAATGCTGGAGATTTCGCAACATACGGAATTGAAAGCGCTGTAGCTGCAGGAGCAAAACTAGTCACAGAACAAGAAGCAATAGAATTCTATAATACATTATAATAATATGCAGATATCATCAATACATCACTTCTACGCATACGAGGATGGAGACACAATCACACCGCGTATGGGTATCTCAATAGATGACGGCTTTGGGCTGTCTCAGTACTGGGATGTTAATGCGCAGGCAGTGTCATCAACAAAGTTTACCGACCATCCTGCTACATTATATCCTCAGCCGTTTTCTTCTCGCAGCGGTAAGTTTGTTGTGCCAAATACAGGCACTTGGCACTATAATAACCCAGATTCAGACGCACTTACGTTTGATGCGAATGGAGTGTGTAGCACTCCTGGACTAGTAGGAGTTTTCAAACAGTCTACAATTATTGCTAATAATGCCACTTGGCCATGTCTTGTAATACAGAAGGAACTTGCCTCGGCTGCAGATCACACCGATAAGTATATATATTACCGTGGAAAGTATAACGGCAAGGACTTCACTGTTCAGCAGCTTATACCTATACAGACATCGGTTGGTGATGCTTTCGATATTCTTGTCAGCATATCAGGTGCAGATGGTTCTGGTGATAATGTTTTGTCGAATGACAACGACTGGGTGAAAATGACACCACACTTGCAATTATCAGGCATTTCTATCGCAAGCGGAGTTACATATAAGTGGCAGCAGCTGGTTAACGGCTCATGGGTAGATATCACATCTACTGCAGGAATGTTTGAAATAGGACAGGACTCGTCTTTAACATTATACAATGCAGCAGTAGAGGGAGTTGATAATTTCCGATGTGCAGCGACTTACAAGACAATCACATATTATAAAGTTCAGGAAGTCAGCGATGTGCACGATCCTTATTATATCGATGATGGTGCGTCTACGGCAGGTGATGCTGTAGCTGAAGGAGTAACCGTATCACTGACACCTGCAGTATATGACCGTTCGAGTGGCCAGAAAGATACTGCGCATTCCTGGACATACAACTTTACTGTAACAAAAAATCCTACTGGTGATACGGTATCAACAACATCAGGGAGTAAGTTTTCATTCACATATGACAATCTTGTCAGTTGGGGTGGTGGTATTAATATAAGAATAGAAGCGGAGGCTCAATCATGAAATTAAGTTGTGTTAGGTCGTTTTTTACGGCACCAAAATCTGGCAAAAATGGTCCAATGATGTACAGCGAGGGTACTTGGATAGCAAAGGAGTATACTCGTACAGCGACTAAGTGCCCTTATGTGGAGTGCGATGGGAGTTATTGGTATGTTAAGCAAGATGGTACTGTTCCTGCATCCGAGCGACCTTCTGCGAGTTCTCAATATTGGGCACTTGGCGAGGGACTTAAATTTGTTTTGGTAGAATTTCTCGTTGCTAATTTTGCAAAGCTGGGGTCTGCGATATTTCATTCAGATTTCATGTTTTCGCAGCAAGGGCTCATGAATGGTGTTGAATCAGATGATTACAAGGAGTTTGATCCGGATGACCCTGACGGACAATTGCCGAATGATTTCGTCCCTCACTTTTATGTAGATTTCTTCAGGGGAATTGTCCATGCTATGAAAGGCAAGTTCGGGGGAATATTCTCATCCAAGAATAAAACAACAATGAACGAGGTTGAGATTAATATGGATAAAGGATATATGAATTTTTACGGTCCGAGTAACTCTGATGATGAGAATCATGATCTTCCGGGCCAACATGCTGAAAGAATATGCCTGTTGAGTATGCAATTCGATACGGATCCTGATACGCTAGGCAGATTTGTTGGCATTAAATTACACACAAGCAATGGTGATGTAGGCTTAAATTTTTATGATGGAATTTCGTATTCCAATACGCAAACAGGGAAATGGGCTGTAAGAAGTTGGGAACAAATATTAAATATACAATAATATGGATAAGAAAATAAATATAGTTCAAGCCGATTGTCTTGACGCAATGGATGATATCCCAAATAAATCGGTTGATATGGTGCTTTGCGATTTACCTTATTCAATTACCAACTGTGTTTGGGATACTATTATTCCATTTGACAAACTTTGGGATAAATACCATAGAATCGTTAAAGATAATGGGGCTATTGTCTTATTCGCCTCTGAACCATTCGCATCATATTTGAGACTTTCCAACATCAAAGAATTTAAGTATGATTTAGTTTGGAATAAAAAGAGACCTACTGGGCAATTAAATGCAAAAAAACAACCGCTCAGACAACATGAAATGATATGCGTCTTTTACAAAAAACAATGCACGTATAACCCCATATTCCATAAAAACAGATTGAAACGTAGCTACATAGGCAAGGTGGAAAAGTCAAGAAAGGCTAGTGATGATTACGGTCAACAATATGACTACGAGTCTAATATATCTGCAGATAGCTTATCTTATCCCCGTAGTGTAATTGAGCAAACAACTGTTATTGGAAATTCCAAGGAAAAGGTTGCCCATCCAACTCAAAAACCAATAGCACTATTAGAGTATCTTATAAATACCTATAGCAATGAGAATGATATTATTCTTGACAACACAATGGGAAGTGGAAGTACAGGTGTTGCAGCGATAAATACCAACCGATGTTTTATTGGAATAGAAAAAGATGAAGTTTATTTTAGACTTGCACAACATCGCATCGATGATGCACTTAATCAAAAAAATAGTTGAGAACAAATATTAAATATACAATAATATGGATAGTAGAGAATTAAACAATGTTGACACAGTCTATGAGGTTAACGATAACATGGTTGCTATCGGATATGATAAGGCTGGACAGAAGTATATAGGTATAGCTGCAGGAGCGTTGGCAGAAACAGGCTATGCCGGTTGTCGATGGGCGAAAGATTCTGCTAATACAGAGGGTGAACCGTGCGGAAGCATACATAAGATATTAATGTTTCCGCAATTAATCGGCCTCGGCTGCTATCTTGTACAGAACAATCATTCTCGACGCAAGTTATCTGCAGATAATAGTTATAAATTTGAGGATGGTTCAGCAGCTGCTCTCGATGGCTCTATGGGACATTATCAGTGGGGTACAGGTAGGCAGATGTACTACTCGCAGTGGGAAGATGAGAAGTATTTCTATGAAGCCTTTGATATCAAGCCTATTCCTGGACACTGGAATTATCTTATACCTGTTTTCTCTCGTTCCGCAACTGGTAATTGCGCAATTGATAGAACTAATAGTACACTGGTTAGTTACATCAATGCCAGTACACAGTATAGAGGAGGTAATAATGATGTCGGAAGGGATGCACTTTACTCATCACAACTTGGTAAGTGTGTATCTAATATGCCGATATCGACATTATCTGATTGTGCGCGCAAAAATGGCAATATGTGGGATGCTAATTTACCTTTTGTACAGTATATAACAGGTGCGTTAATGCGTGTATTATTCCATAACCGCAATATACAAGCAAATTTCAATGCTACTCTTACTGCGGATGGACTTCTCCAAGGTGGTATGGGATCTGGGTTAAGTGGAATATTCAATGATTGGGCTGGTCTTGACTTAGCAGCTGGAGCAGACAAAGGTGATATCACTGCTGTTCTGACTGCAGCTATGAATTATTCAGGAGGCTCTTCTAATGTTACATATCCAAGTTTCTACGGATTGAAAAATTGGTTTAAATCACATTGGTGTATGTATAATGGCCAATGCTTTGTGTGTAACCCGAATGGCTCTCAGAATGCGTTTTCTATCGAAAAGTGGAGTGGACAAGTACTTAATAATACAACTACGAATGATAAAGTCCTTGTTGCTACGACACCAGCCCAATCAGGCGGTAACTGGATGTGGACAACAAAATTGAGTTCGAATAGATTGTGCGGTATTCCTACTGCTGCTGGTGGTTCTGAGACAACCTACTATGCTGACGGATATTATAATCCGGGAGTTGGCTCTGGTCTTTTTGGCGTTATCGGGTTGGGCTATGTTGGCTATGGTGGCTATGCTGGCTCAGCGTGCGTGATTGGTGACAGCGCGCCCGGTGGTTACGATGTGAGCGGGTCCGCGTTCCTCTGCGAAGCGGACAATGAGTGGTCGTTAGTGCCCTTTATGGCCTAAGGGGCTCGGAGAGCACCAAGCACACATCCGCCTGATAAGGCGGAACAAGCGTTCTTTGATTTTTTAATGTCATTATGACAATATAAGATAAAAAAGTAGTATCTTTGCAGTCCGCTCATAAAAGCGGAGGTAGATCTCTCGGCGACTGGTCTTTTTGGCGTTATCGGGTTGGGCAATGTTGACTATGGTGGCTATGCTGGCTCAGCGTGCGTGAATGGTAACAACGCGCCCGGTAATTACAATGTGAACAGGTCCGCGTTCCTCGACAATGCATATTCACGTTCAAGAGAGTGAGCCTTTCCTATTGGAAAAAAAAATCGTAAGATGACAGCGAACCTCGTAAGCACAGACTGAGCGGTATACCTGTCGGGATGCATTTGCAGACCAACATACCCTTGTTGTTATACATTAGACACAGCAAGTTTAGTGAGAAGACTCAAAGACAAGCAAGATGCTACTCTGGCAATAGCAAGAGCAGCCTATGACACATTTTCAGAACATAAACATAACCGGTCTACCGTCAAGGTATTCGAACATGATTTAGAAACTAATTTAAAGATCATTATTAATGAAATAATATCAGAGGACTGGATACCGGAAGAGTACAAAGAAAAAGTAATATATGAGAAAAAAGAGCGGCATCTTGCCAAAGCTCCAGTTCACGACCATGTACTAGAAGCTACTACATTATATCCTTATGAAAAGGCGTTGTATGATTATACACCGTGGTTTGTTCCTGCTGTAAAGCCAGGACTTGGCACTCATGCAATGTTTAGATTTCTTCGTAATTCCCTTTACAATGAATCTCAAGAAGAAAATATGTATTACTTTCTTATTGATGGACATCATTATTTTCCTAATATTGATCATCAGTTGATGATAAATGCAATTGTTAGGAAAATTAAAGATGGAAAACTAAGAAGATTTTGCTTTAAGATAGTGGAAAGCTATTATCGAGGAATACCTCTAGGTATAAAAATTGCAC